>Ga0268298_10000423_pt1 | contig 54239 bp, 44 predicted proteins | sample WWTPWeurt_MetaG_FD_194462 | JGI IMG/M metagenome (GOLD analysis project Ga0268298, IMG submission 194462) | Activated sludge microbial communities from WWTP in Nijmegen, Gelderland, Netherland - WWTP Weurt | ecosystem: Engineered > WWTP > Aerobic digester > Activated sludge | place... | reverse complement strand
CCCGACGTTTTGATCCACAACGCCGGCATCATCCATCGCGCGCGCATCGAAGACACCACGGCAACGAGCTTCGACGAACAGATCTCGGTGAACCTGCGCGCCCCGTTCCTGCTCACGCGAGCGTTCTTGCCGGCGCTCCGCACACGCGGCAGCGGGCGAATCGTGAACGTGGGCAGCATCTCGTCCACGCTGGGAAGCCCCGGGGCCGCCGCCTACGCCGCGTCGAAGTGGGGCCTCGTGGGCTTCACCAAAAGCCTCGCGCTCGAGCTCACCGACACGGGCCTGTCGGCCGTGGTGGTGCTGCCCGGATCGGTGGAAACCGACATGCTGGTGGGCAGCGGGTTTTCTCCGCGCATGAGCGCCGATGACGTTGCGAAAACGCTCGTGCACTACGCGCTCGACGCGCCCCTCGCTCACAACGGCGCCGTCATCGAAATGTTCGGCACCTGAAGCGACGCGGCTCGTGACCCACAAAAGGGGAAAGGGCCCACCACACCCGCTCTCCTCCTACCGTTGCTGCCTTCCGGCCCTGGCGGGGTTCGAGGTGCGCTGTTGGCGAGCCCACACGAATCGGACTCAGGGTTCGTAGCGTACGGCGGCAGGCGTGTAAAGCCCGGCGAAGCGCGGCGGCGCTCGACAAACCCCCGATTTGGTCGAAAGCTCTGCCGCGCGCATGTCGCTCTTCCGTTCCCGCCCCTGGAGAACGCTGCTGTTTCTGGGATCGGCAGCCGGGGTGGCGACCGCGCTGCACTTCGCCCGGCAAAACCCTTGGTGGCTCCTCGTGCCGCTCGGGTTCTCGGTGGCGGCCCTCGGTTCGTTCTTGCTTCGCGTCCTGGCTCGGCGCCGCGTGCGTCGCATGTTGGTCCAGGGCCGCGCCGAAGAGCTCCTCGCGCTCTGGCGCGAAACGCTGAGCGATCTCCCCCACGCCGACACCACGGTGCCGCTGCTCCAAGCGACCGCGCTGGCCGCGACCGGCCACACCGAACGCGCTCGGCAGGCCCTCACCCACGCGTCCCGGGGCGGCGCCTGGGCCCGCGCACGTGAGCACCGCTTGTTGATCGAGACCATGCTCGACGCATTCGAGGGCGACCGGCAAGCGTCCCTCCGAAAAGCGGACGAGCTTCGAAACTTGCCGCTCCCCGACGCGAGCCGCGAGCTCTGCGAGAAAGTCGCGCTCCTCCGCGAGGCCGTCGCCGCCGTCGCGCGAGCGTTCGCCCATGAGCCCGAGTCGCACGACGCCCTGCTGCTCTGGGAAGCCGCCCGCCGAAACGCCCTGATCCACTGGCCTCTCCGCTACGCCGCTGCGGTGGTGTGTATCGACGGGGGCCGGAACGCCGAGGCCCGGGAGCTCTTGTCCGGCGCGCCGAGCTGGCCCGAGGACTCAGCTTTTCGCTCGTTCCACGCCGAGCTCTCGGCGTATGCTGAAGAACGCTCCGGCTCCTCGTAGCTGGCAACGTTCATGGGCGCGCGACCGAACCCTCCCCCCGGGAACTTCGACATCCCCGACCTCGATCTCGGGGGCCCGAGTCTCCCCGCTCCGAACGCGCCGAAGCCCTCGAATCCCGTGGCGAGCCCCGCTGCCTCGACGGCGCCGCCCAAAGCGCCGGCCGCGCCCAGCGGAAGTCCGCTCGACTACTTCGGCACCGGCTTCGACGAAGACCACTTCGGCGGCAGCGCGCAGGTCCCCGACATCACCGCCCGCGCACCAAGCGGCGCATATTCCGGCGGTTCGCTGGATCTCGATGGGGACGAGGACCACGCTGCCGTGAACCTCGAGCTCGGCGGCTCGTATCATCCACCCGCCTTCGAGGGCAGCGCGCCGCCGCCCGCGGTTCCGTCTGCACCCCCCGTTCCGGGCTCGCTCCCGCCGCAACGCTCGCGCGCACCCGCGGCGCCCGCGCCGCCCCCGGTGGACGCGGGTGCGGTGGCGTTGCTCGCACGCTACGGCCGGGCGCCGACGGGGATTCACCTGGCGCCTCTCTACGCGTACCGCGTCTTGTCGCGCAAACGCGAGCTCGCACGCGATCTGACGCGTGTTGCTCGCGAGCTCGAGCAGAAGGAAGCCGAAGTCGACGAGCTGTATGCGGGCGTGGCTTCGGGGCTCCGCGCGTCGTTGGAACGAGATCCGCGTTTCGAAGCCATTTTTGCCTCGGTCCGTCAACTCGAAGCCATCGCAGGGGAGCGCAGTCAGGCCCTGGCGCAGAAGAACGAGGCGTACCGCCGCGAGCTCGACGCGCTACACGAGCAACTCCGCGCCGTCGAAGCGCAGCTCCCTGCTCTGGAGCAACAGAAAGAAGCCGCTGCCTCCGCGCTGCACGCCCGCGAAGAGTCGTTGAATCGGGTGCTCGCCCGCCAGAAGCGTTTCCTCATCGAAGCGCGTTCCGCCCGCATGAGCGCGCAGCAAGGTGCGGGCCCGAACGCGCCCGTCCCAGCCGAAGTCGCGGCGCACATCCAGGCCCTCGAGGCCCAGGCCGCGACCATCCAGCCCGAAGTGGATCGCGAGCGGCAGACTCTCGCCGAGGCTCAAGCGACCCTCCAAAACGTGCGCAACCAGATGGGCGCGCTCGGCCAACACGCGCGCCGCATCCTGGGGCAAGAGAAGGCGCTGACGCGACAGTTTCAGGGCCAGCTCAACCAAGCGTCGAGCGGCTTCTCGACGGCACAGCGCGAGTTGAATCGCGCGCTGGCCGAAGTCGGACGCGGCGTCGTCCAGAAGAACGAGGCCGGCAGCGTCGACGCGGAGATGCTCTCGGCGATCCGCAGCGCCGAAGCGGAGGTCTCACGCCTCGGCGAGTCGAACACGCTGCACCTGGCGGCGCTGGATGCCTACGACCAGAACGTCGTGAAACGCGGCATCGTCCTCGTGGTCGCCCTGGCGGCCGCCGTCGTGGTCGGCGTCGTGGCCCTCGCCGCTTTCTCCGGTGGCAGCGCACCGGCCGACGCGCCCAAGACGCACGGCACCGAGTGAGCCGAGCGCGCGCTCAGAGCGGGATGTTGCCGTGCTTCCGCGGCGGGTTCTCGAGCCGCTTGTTCTTCAGCATCTCGAGGCTCACCGCGAGTCGCTTGCGCAACACGCGCGGGTGGATCACCTCGTCGACGAAGCCGAGCTCGGCGGCTTTGTAGGGGTTCGCGAACTTGGCGCGGTATTCGGCGCTGAAGTCGGCTCGTGCCTGACCCGCGTCGGCCGCCTCTTCGATCTCTTTGCGATAGACGATGTTCACGGCACCGTCTGGCCCCATGACGGCGATCTCGGCGGTGGGGAATGCGAGGTTCACGTCACCGCGCACGTGTTTGCTGCTCATGACGTCGTAGGCTCCGCCGTAGGCTTTGCGCGTGATGACGGTGAGCTTCGGCACCGTGGCTTCGCAGAACGCGTACAGGAGCTTGGCTCCGTGCACGATGATGCCGTGGTGCTCCTGGTCGACCCCCGGCAAGAAGCCGGGAACGTCGACCCAGGTAACGATGGGGAGATTGAAGCAATCGCAGAAGCGCACGAAGCGCGCCGCCTTGATGCTGGCGTCGATGTCGAGCACGCCAGCGAGGTAGGCCGGCTGGTTCGCGACGATGCCCACGGGCCGCCCGCCGATGCGCGCGAAACCGACCACCATGTTCTTCGCCCAGTGCTCGTGGACCTCCAAGAGGTAGCCGTCGTCGACGACCGCTTGGATCACCTTCTTCATGTCGTAGGGCTTGTTGCTCTCCACCGGCACCATGGTGTCGAGCTCGGGCACGTCGCGGTCCACGGGGTCGTGGCAGGTGGCGAGCGGAGGATCTTCGGTGTTGTTCAGCGGCAAGAAGCTCAAGAGCTCGCGCACCTTGGCGATGCAAGCGCGGTCGTCGTGGCTGGTGAAGTGGGCGACGCCGCTCTTCGAAGCGTGGGCCAAAGCGCCCCCCAGCTCTTCCTTGCTCACCTCTTCGTGGGTGACGGTTTTGATCACGTCGGGCCCAGTGATGAACATGTAGCTGGTGTTCTCCACCATGAAGATGAAGTCGGTGATGGCGGGCGAATACACGGCGCCACCCGCGCATGGACCCATGACGGCGCTGATCTGGGGGACGACACCCGACGCCAGCGTGTTCCTGAGAAAGATGTCGGCGTACCCCGCCAGCGATTCGACGCCCTCTTGGATGCGAGCACCACCCGAGTCGTTGAGCCCGATGACGGGCGCGCCGACCTTCATGGCGAGGTCCATCACCTTGCAGATCTTCGAAGCGTAGGCGGCGGAGAGCGAACCTCCGAACACCGTGAAGTCTTGGGCGAACACGAACACCCGCCGCCCGTCCACGGTTCCGTGACCGGTGACCACGCCGTCGCCGAGGATCTTCTGATCCTGCATCCCGAAGTCCGCGCAGCGGTGGGTCACGAAGCGATCGAGCTCGACGAAGCTACCCGGATCGAGCAGCAGGTCGATTCGCTCGCGCGCCGTGAGCTTGCCAGCGGCGTGCTGCTTCTGGATGCGGGCTTTTCCGCCACCTTCCAGGGCTTTCTCGTTGAGGGCGTCGAGCCGAGCGATCGCGTCTTTGCCGTTCGACATGGCGCGCCCTCGCTACCACGAGGGGCGCGCTCTGTCACTCGGGCACAGAAGGCGGATCGACGTACTCGACCTCGACGCCGCGCGGTGTGCGGAAGCGCGTCGTGCCGCCTGCGCGCGCGATCACCCAATCGGGCCCCACCGGGACCTTGCCGAAGCCGCCGGGCGTATCGACGATCAGCTTCGGCAGCGCGATGCCGCTGAGACGGCCCTGGAGCGCCTCCATGATACGGATCCCGGTATCGAGCGGAGTGCGCAAATGTCCCGTGCCGCGCGCAGGATCTGCCTGCAAGAGGTAGTACGGTCGCGCGCGCTCTCGGACGAGTCCGCGGAAGAGCTCGGCGAGAATTGCGGGGTCGTCGTTGACGCCGCGGAGGAGCACGCTCTGGTTCATCACCGGAAAGCCCGCGTCTGCCAGATCGCGGAGCGCACGCCGGGCAGACGCTCCCAGCTCCCGCGGGTGGTTGAAGTGGGTCATCACCCAGAGCGGGTGGAGGGGCCGGAGAGCGGAGAGGAGCTCGCGCGTGATCCGCTGCGGCAACACCACCGGCACGCGCGTCGCGAGCCGGATGGTCTCGATGCTCGGGACGGCGCGCAAGCGCTTCACGATGTCCACGAGCTTCGCCGTTGCGAGGGTCAGCGGATCCCCGCCGCTCACGATCACGTCACGCACCTCGGGATGTGCGGCGAGCCACTGCATCGCGTGCTCGAGGCGCGCCGCCGAACGCGTGCCGCTGCCTCCGCCCACCATGCGGCTCCGGGTACAGAAGCGGCAGTAGACCGCGCAGCGGTCGGTCGAGAGGAGCAGCGCGCGATCGGGGTAGCGTCGAATCAGCTCGGGAGCGACCTCGTGGGCCTCCTCCCCGAGGGGGTCGACCAGATCACCCACGCTCTCGTTTCGTTCGGCCGACAGCGGCACGATCTGCCGCCGGATGGGGCAAGCCGGATCCGTAGCGTCGACCAGAGACAGATAGTGCGGCGTGATCGACAAGGGGAAGCCTGACGTCTCGGCGTGCCGCGCGCCGGCGAGCTCCGAAGGCGTGAGCGGCAAGCGGCGCGCGAGCTCCGCCGCAGTCCTCACCGTGTTCTTGAGTTGCCACTTCCAATCGTCGGGGCGCGCCACCGGCGCGCGCGGCGAGCGTCGTCGGGTCGAAACGAAGCTTCCCGCGCTCCCGGCGAACGAATCGGGCAGGACGACGAGCCCGCTACTTCGGGACGGCCGGTCCTGCATCGGCCTTGTCGCCAGGCATGGGGACCTGGACCTTCTCCAGCGCCTTGTCGTCGACTTTCACCGGGTATTTGGCGCGCAGTTCCTTCTCGAGGGTGTCTTCGGCGTTCTTCAACCGCTCCTGGAGCAGCGCGACGCGGATCGTGCGCTCCGCTTCGGCCAGCGTGCGATCTCGCGCGTCGGTCTTGCCGGTCATCCGCACGATGTGGAACTTGCCCTCGTCCTTCACGACTTCGTCGAACACGCCGCCCACCGCGCCGACCTTGAACACCGCCGCGCGGAGCGCCTCGGGCACCCGGGGGTTGTCGCCCTTCTCTGCGCCGGGAGGTCCGACGATCCCGAGATCACCGGCCAGCTCCACCGGACCGCTGGCGCTGCCGGAGGACTTGTCGAGCGAGTGATCGCGGACCAGCTTCCCCCACTCGGTGGGGGAGGCCTTCTTGGCCTGCTCGAGTAGCTGCTTCGCTTTGGCCTCGTCGGCTACCACGACGTGGGCGACGCGCCTGCGTTCGGGATCGCGGAAGCTCGCGCGGTTCTTCTCGTAATACTCGCGGACCTCGCTCTCGGGGATGTCCGAAGGAGCGGTCGTCTCCCGCTTCGCCTGGCGCATGACGTCTTCGCGCAGGATCTGCCGAATGCGCTCGCGAGTCTCGGGCTTCTGGTCGAGGCCGCGCTTCTTGGCTTCGATGGCCAAGAGCTCTGCTTTGATGATCTCGTCGAGCAACTGCCGCCGCCGCTCCACGGACTGGTAGCGGAGGCGCTCGAACTGATCCATGCGATCGATGGTGGCCGCGAACTCGCCGAGGGTGATCACTTTGTCGCCGACGGTGGCGATGGGCTTCTGCGCGAGCTCCGGCGAGAGTCCGCTCGCAGCAGGGGCTGCCGCGCTCGAGTCCCCGGCGGGAGCCTTGTCGATGGCCTTCTCGTTGCAGGCCCCGGCCAGCCACGCGAGCAGCAGTGGGACGGCGGTTCGGGTCACGCGGGATGCCCCGGACATGGGCGGCATCGATACTACGACCCGCGGTTCGGTGCCACCGCGAGCGCCGAAAGGGCCCATGAGGCTCGGGCGTTGCCTGGCAACCCCACGACGGGGTACCTATCGAGCGTGACCGACGGAGCCTCGAACCTCAGATACAAGCGGGTCGTCATCAAGCTGAGCGGCGAGGCGTTGTCCGGCGGCACGGGCGGCTTCGGGATCGACACCACCACTCTGAAATCGACCGCCCAGGAGCTCGGCGAAGTCCACGGTTCCGGGATCCAGGTCGGGCTCGTGGTCGGCGGCGGCAACATCTTCCGCGGTCTGAAGGGCGCGAGCGAGGGCATGGACCGCGCCCAGAGCGACTACATGGGCATGCTCGCCACCGTCATCAACTCCCTCGCGCTGCAAGACGCGCTCGAGCGCCGCGGCATTCCGACTCGCGTGATGACGGCCATCGAAATCCGCGAGGTGGCCGAGCCCTACATTCGTCGGCGCGCCATTCATCACCTCGATCGCGGGCACGTGGTGATTTTCGCCGCCGGCACCGGCAACCCCTATTTTTCCACGGACACGGCTGCGGCACTCCGCGCCATGGAGATCCGCGCGGACGCTCTGCTCAAGGCCACCAAGGTCGAGGGCATCTACGATCGCGATCCGGTTCGTCACGCGGGAGCTACGTTGCTCCCGAGCGTGGCCTACGAACGCTTCCTCAGCGAGAACCTGAAAGTGATGGATGCCACGGCCGTGGCGCTGTGTCGCGAGAACGGTCTGCCCATCCGCGTGTTCAAGATGGTCCCAGGAAACATCCGTCGGGTGTGCCTGGGCGAAGAGGTCGGCACCATCGTCTCGGACGAAGGATGAGCGCGGCCTGAACGGCGCGCGAGAGCCGGGCGCACGAGCGAAGAGCCGTGCTAGGCTCCGGCAACTTTTGTCATGTGGCAATCCCTGCCTGAGCTCGGAACCGGTGTCATTTACGCGATTCTCGTCGCGGCCGCCTACACCTTCGCGGTGGCCATCGCCGCTGGACGAGGCCGACCGCGGCTGCTCCAAGCCGCACGTCTCGGTGGCTATGCGACGTGCGCGCTGATCGGCCTCGGCGTGGTGCTGCTCGCCTACGCGTTCTTGACCCACGACTTTCGCATCCGCTACGTCGCCCGCTACAGCGACCGCTCGATGCCGACGGCTTACCTGTTCGCCTCGCTCTGGGGTGGGCAAGACGGCTCGCTGCTCTGGTGGGCAGGCCTGCTCGCTGGCTACACCGCGGCATGCCTGCTGTGGATGAAGGGCAGGTATCGCCAGCTTCAGCCGTACGTGATCGCCACGCTCATGTCGATCGCGGGCTTCTTCGCGATCTTGATGCTGTTCGCGGCGAACCCGTTCTCGACCAGCCTCTCGGGTGCCCAGGTCGACGGCGAGGGTCTGAACCCGCTGCTCCAGAACTACTGGATGGCGATCCACCCGCCGGCGCTCTATCTCGGCTTCGTGGGCTGCGCGGTGCCCTTCGCGTTCGCCATCGCCGCGCTCGTGACGGGACGGCTCGACAACGACTGGATCGTGGCGGTCCGCAAGTGGATGCTCTTCGCCTGGCTGTTCCTCAGCATCGGCAACGCCCTCGGCATGATCTGGGCCTACGAGGAGCTCGGCTGGGGCGGCTATTGGGCCTGGGATCCGGTGGAAAATGCCGCGGCTTTGCCCTGGTTTTCCGCCAGCGCCTACGTCCACTCCACGATGATCCAAGAGCGCCGGAACATGCTCAAGGTGTGGAACGTGGTGCTCATCTGCCTCACCTTCCTGCTCACGATCTTCGGCACGTTCCTGACCCGCTCGGGTCTCATCTCCAGCGTGCACAGCTTCGCGCAGAGCAACATCGGCATCTTCTTCGTCTACTACATGGGCCTGGTGCTAGCGGCCTGCGCCGGCCTCATCGTCTACCGCTGGCGAGAGCTCCGCGCCGAAGCCAGCATCGAGACCGTGGCGAGCCGAGAAGCCGCGTTCGTGCTCAACAACTGGGTGCTCGTCGGCATCGCCACCTTCGTCGCCGTCGCGACGCTCTGGCCCAAGCTGAGCGAGTGGCTCTACAAAGAGAGCGTCACCGTCGGCCCGCCCTTCTTCAATCGTTGGATCGCCCCGGCCGGCATCATCTTGTTCTTGCTCATGGGCCTCGCGCCGCTCTTCGGCTGGCGCAAGACGAGCCAGGCCGCGCTCAAGCAAGCGTTCACTGCGCCGCTCATCGTCGCTGGGCTGACGGTCGTCGCCCACTTCGCGGTGGGCAAGTCCTTGGGCTACCCCGCCATCGTCCACACCGACCAGTTCTACCCGGGTGCGGTGGGCGTCATCTTGCAGAAGCTCGGTTCCGCCCTCCCCGCGCTGGTGATCGCGCTTTCGGCCTTCAACGTGGCCGTCATCGTCCAAGAGTTCGTGCGCGGGGTTCGCGCGCGCCAGCGCTCCGCGCAAAAGGGCGGCGAGAGCGAAAACATGCTCGCTTCCATCGCGCTCTTGGTGCGCAAGAGCCCGCGTCGCTACGGCGGGTACATCGTGCACTTCGGCATCGTGCTCATGTTCATCGGCTTCACGGGTCGCGCCTGGAGCATCGACAAGGAGTCGAGCCTGACGCCGGGCGATCAGGTCACCGTCGGCGACTACCAGCTGACCTACAAAGGGCCGCGCATGGAAGTCGACGTGGCCAAGCGCATGGTGTTCGCGGACGTCGAGGTCATGCACAAGGGCAAGTCCCTCGGGGTCATGTCGCCCGGAAAGTTCATCTACAAGCGCAACGCCGAAATGCCCACCACCGAGGTGGCAATGCACCGGAGCTTCCGCGACGACCTCTACTTGGTGGTCGGAATGGTGAGCCCGGAGACCAAGAAGGCGGCGTTCCAGTTCCACGTGAACCCGCTGGTTTCGTGGATCTGGGTCGGGGTCCTCGTGCTGATCTTCGGCGCCACGGTGTCGCTGTGGCCCGAGGTCGCGCTCGGCGAGATCGGTGCTTGGGCCTACGTGCGCGCGAGCGCGGCGGGCCTCTCCGGGGTGGCGTTCGCCATCTGGATGGCCATGAGTCCGGCCACGGCATTCGCGGCCGAGGCGAAGCCCCGAGCGCCCCCGGAAACCAGCCAAGCTCCGCCGGATTTCGGCCCCCTCGGCAGCGCAGGCCTTGCGCTCGGAGCGGGCCTCGCGTTCGGGGTCGTGGCTTCCCGCCGGCGCGCGCGCGAACGGGAATAGCTCCACGGGGCAGGAGCTGATAACGGAAGGACCGTGCCGATTCGTCTGAACGAGCTCGCGCTCCGGCTCCGCCCATTTTCGCCGATTCTCCTGGTACTCCTGGTGGTCGGAGTTGGGGTGACCCGCGGCATCGGCATGGCCCTCCTCGCGCTCGCGGGAAGCCTCCTGCTGCTGGCCATCGCGGGCCTCTGGCAGAGCGTGCAGAGCATCAGCGATGACGCCGAGCTCTCGCTGGACGAAGCGTTCGCCCTCGCCGCCCCGAGCGCGGAGGAAGAGAAGAAGCGGTCCGTCCTGCGTGCCCTGAAAGATCTCGAGTACGAGCGCGGCGTCGGGAAGATCAGCGAAGAAGACTATCTCGCGCTCACGACACGCTACCGCCAAGAGGCAAAGACCCTGCTCCAGGCCCTCGAGAAGGCGCACAGCCCCGCGCGCCAACGCGTGGAAGAAATGCTCGAAAAGCGCCTGGCCGAGGCTCGCGCGGAGCAAGCGAAGAAAGCTGCCGCCGCGCCCCCGCCGCCACCCGACGAAGACGACGACGACGACGAAGGCGAAGGCGAAGACGGCGTAGCGGTTTCTCGCGAGGCGGCTCGCGCCGAGCCCGCCAACTTGCGCGATGACGACGACGAAGACGACGAAGACGAGACCGCGAAGGCCAATGAGGGGGACGACGGGGACGACGAAGACGACGACGAGTCCGCGAAGGCCGATGAGGGGGACGACGGGGACGACGAAGACGACGACGAGTCCGGGATGCGCTGCGCGAAGTGCGACACCGTGAACGACCTCGACGCGCGCTTCTGCAAGCACTGCGGCGGAGGTCTCGGATGAAGCGGCGACCCGGTCTTTTTCTGGCGGCGAGCCTGGTCTGCGTCGCGCTTTCGGCGTCGGCCCAGGGCCCCGCGCCGGCGGGTCCGATGCCTCCGGGTCACCCCCCGGTCGGTGACGATCCCGCGCCGGCGCCGCCCACGCCGCCCGGCACGCCGGGTCGCCCGCAGCCGAGACAGGACCAGAGCGTCGCTTCGTCGGAGCTCCCGGTGGGAACCGTCGAAGCCAAGATCGCCGACGCGAACGGAAACCCGATCCCGAGTCTTCCAGTCCGACTCGCCGTGCAGCGGCAGAGCGTGGCCGAGGGCGACTCGAGCGATTTCAAGGCAGCGACCACCAACGGCGAAGGCAAGGTGCGCTTCGTCGGGCTCGAGAGCGGCGGCAAGTTCAGCTATCGCATCCTCGTCAAGAACGACCCAGCCGAATACGCTTCGGCTTCGTTCAACCTGCGCGAAGACATGGGGCAGAGCGTGGTCCTTCACGTCTACCCAGTGACGCGCGACATCAAGCGCTCCATGGTCGGAGCGCGCGGCTTCGTGATGGTGGCGCCCCGCGACGACGTCTTCCAGTTCGAGGTCTTGTTCCGCGTGTTCAACGTGGGCACCACGACCTGGGTCCCCGACGACCTCGTGCTCGAGCTGCCCAAGGGTTGGAAGGCGTTCAGCGCGCAAGAGTCGATGGATGACACCCGGGTCGCGGCCGAAGGAGATCGGGGCGTGCGCCTGCTCGGCACTTTTTCGCCTGGCCAACACGACGTCGCGTTCCGCTTCCAGGTGCCCAACGACCACGACGAAACCGTCGATTTTCGGCTGACTTTGCCGCCTCACATGGCCGAGCTCCAGGTCATGTCCGAAGCCGCGAAGGGCATGGGCTTCGAGGTCGCCGGCATGAGCCCGCCGCAGCCCACCGTCGGCGAAGACGGGCGTCGCATGCTCGCCACGGGCCGCCAGCTCAAGCCGGGCGAGCCGGAGATGCAGGACGTCTCCATCCGCCTCACGGGCATTCCCTCTCCCGGTCAGGGTCGTTGGTACGCCGTCGGCTTCGCCGTCGCGCTGGCGGCGCTCGGGCTCTACTACGCTTCGCAAGGCAACGAGAAGGGCAAGAGCGAGATCCCCGAGAAGGACATCTCCAAGGCGCGAAGACTCTTGCTCGACGAGCTCGTCGAGCTGGAACAAGCGCGCGAAAAGCAGAAGATCGGACCGAAGACCTACGAGGGGGCTCGCCGATCGCTGATCGACGCGCTCGCTCGCCTCGATGCGCTCGCACCGCTCAAGACGAAGCCAGCGAAGGTCGGCAAGCGGCGCGCCGCAGCGCACTGACGTCGCTTCCGCCGGCGCCCTCCGTCACGAAGGGCACGGGAAGCGGTCCCGTGCGCAGCCTCGCGAGCTTCCGGCCCTCCTTGGGCCGCGAGCCCGAGGTCGTGCGCGAGTCGTGTCTCCGAGCCACATCGAGTGACGCATGAGCGGCGCTGACCGCTTCGAGCCGGCCCGGGGCGGCGCCCGGGGGAGAGCCAGCGCAGACGGCGCGAAGGACGAATCCGGTCGTGGGAGAGGGCCGGGGTGGCTGCGAACGTCGGCAGCGGGGCGACCTCGCCGGAGGCGCTGAGCGCAGGCGTCTCCACAGGGTGGGGACAAGTTCCGGAAAACCTTGCGGAAGAGATCCGGGGGAACGCTGTGGATCTCCGCCCCACGTCGACTTCTCCACACCGACCTACATCTCGGTACCCAGTCACCTCCCCAGCCGGCGTCTGCATATTTGTAACTGTTTTCAGACGTTTGGCGAAATCTCCACAGTCTCCACAGGCCCTACCATTACGACGAGTTCTTTAAATTTATCTTCCATGAAGAGAGAAGAGGAGCCGAGCCGAGGTCATCCACCTCTGTGGAAAACTTGGGAAAAAGAAATCCCCCGACCTGCCTGCGCTCACGCCTAGCGTCCACGCAAAGACCCAGCTAGGACGACCCGACCATGCAGGTCGTGGTCAGCAAGAAAGATCTCCTGCGCGTCCTCGGACGCTGCCAAGGCGTGGCCGACAAGAAGAGCACGATGCCCGTCCTCGGCAACGTGCTGCTCGAAGTCTCGGGCCCCGACCAGCTCCGCCTCGCGGCGACCGATCTCTACCTCGCGGTCAGCGGGACCATCAAAGCGCGAGTCGACAAGGGCGGTTCGGTGGCGGTGGGCGCGCGCGACTTGTTCGAGCGCGTGAAGATGATGCCCGACGGGCAGATCTCCATTTCGACGAACGACGGAGCTGCGACCACCATCCGCTCGGTGAGCTCTGCGCGTCGCTACACCGTGCACGGTATCCCGGGCGAAGAGTTCCCGGCGTTGCCTCAGCTCGAAGACACGAGCCAGCTCTTGTCGCTCGACGTCGACGCTCTCTCTCAACTCATCGCCTCGACGCAGTTCTCCGTTTCGACGGACGAGACACGCCTCCACCTGAACAGCGCGCTCTTCGAGTGGGACGGCGATCGGGTGCGCATGGTCTCGACCGATGGGCACCGGCTCAGCAAGATGGAAATCCAGGTGCCTGGCAAGCAGGCCAACGCCTCGCTCCTGATCCCGCTGAAGGGAGTGCTCGAGCTCAAGCGCTTGTGCGACGAAGCCCGCGCCGACGCCGGCAAGGGCGACGACGCGGCCGACACCAGCAGCATCAAGCTCGCTCAGAGCGGTCCCAATGCGTTCTTCCAGCTCGCGGGCTTCCGCTTCAGCGTGAAGCTCGTCGACGCGCAGTTTCCGCCGTATTCCCAGGTCATTCCGGAGACGACGGAGCGCGCTGTCCGCGTGCCCCGCCTGCCGTTCTCGGATGCGCTACGCGCCGTGGCCCTGGCAGCCAGCGACCGCACTGGTGGCGTCAAGCTCACGCTCGAGGGTGGCAAGGTCCGTTTCGAGAGCGAGAGCCCCGAGAGCGGCGAGGGCTTCGACGAAATCCCGGTCGACTACGACGGCGCGAACATGACCATCGGCTTCAACGCGCGTTACTTCCTCGACGTACTCGGCGCCATGGACGACGACGAGGTCGTGATCGGCATCAGCGGCGAGCTCGACCCCGCCGTGATCAAGCCCGGTGGCGAGAGCACGAAGAAGAGCTACCTCGCCGTGATCATGCCGATGCGGATCTGAGTGAGCTCCGAGCTTCGCTTCGAGCGGATCGTCGTCAAGCACTTCCGCAACATCGCGAGCGCCGAGGTCGTGCCGGCGCCGCGCCTGAACGTGATCTTCGGCGACAACGGTCACGGTAAGACCAGCCTGCTCGAGGCGCTCTACGTGCTCGCCACGAGCAAGAGCTTTCGCGCCGACAAGGCCGTGGAGGTCATCGCGACCGGCCAAGAGCGCGCGCTGGTCGTCGCGCGCCTGGTCGAAGAGGGTCTCGGGCGCGAACAACGCGCGGTGCTCGCGGCCCGGAGCCGGGTCTTCTCCGCCGACGGAAAGCGCATCGCGAAGCTCGGCGTCTACGCGACCAAGACGCCGGTAGTGGTGTTTCATCCGGGCGATCTGACGCTGGTGAGCGGCCCGGCCCAGGGCCGCCGCACGCTGCTCGACCGCGTGGCTTTGTTCCTCGAGCCCCAGAGCGCGGATCACCGCTCGCGCTACTCTCACGCCCTGCGGGAACGTCAGCGCGCACTCGAGGAACGGGGCCCTCGAGCCGCCGAGCTCGACGCGTTCGAGGCGCTGGTCGCCGAGCACGGCGCCGCCCTCGAGCGCTGTCGCGCCCGCGCAGCCGAGCGGCTCCACGAGGCCCTCGAGCCCGCCTTCGCCAGCATGGCGGCCCCCGAGCTCGTGCTCTCCGTTCGCTTCTTGCCCGGTGGCCCGAGCGAAGCGAGCGAGCTCGCGCGCACGCTCTCCGAAGCGCGTCCGGTGGACCTCCGGCGCGGCAGCGCCCGCTTCGGCCCCCATCGCGACGAGCTCGCGCTCGAGGTCGACGGTCGCTCGGCCCGCCGGCACGCCTCCCAAGGGCAGCAGCGGGTGCTTGCGTTGGCGCTGAAGGTGGCGGAGCTCGTCTGCGTTCGAGAGGCGCGGCGTGCGAACCCCATCTTGCTCTTGGACGACGTGTCGAGCGAGCTCGACGCTCAGCGCTTCGACGCCGTGTTCCGGTTGATCTCGAGCGTGTCGAGCCAGGTGTTCGTCACGACGCCGCGGCCCGAGCTTTTCCAAATTCCCGAGCTCGACACCTCCGCGCGCGCAGATTTTCGCGTCGCTTCGGGCGTCGTGGAACGGGTCGGCTGAGGCGCCCGAAGTTCGCCTTTCGGAGCGGGTCGAAAATGGGTCGAAAATGGGTCGAAAAATGGCCCCGATTTCGCGGCACCTTCGCAGGGCAAATCCAGCAGAATTCAAAGGGGTTCGCGCTTGCTCGAGGGGGTGCATTGGGCTACTCTCGACGGAGCGTTTTGGCGCCCGCCGATCCCTCATTGGAAGTGTCGCGAACGAGCCCCGTAGGGCCCCCGCGATAGCTCGAAATCGGCAGCCCGTTCGACGCGCTGGCTCCACCGCCTCGCTCGTCGAACGCGAACCCTGTCCCGAGGTCCTCTTTGACCACCGAACCCCCGCCCAACCCCGAAACCCCGTCTCAGGCTCCGCCCGGCGGCGATTACGACGCCGGAAACATCACGGTGCTCGAAGGTCTCGAGGCCGTGCGCAAGCGGCCCGGCATGTACATCGGCGACGTCCACGACGGCTCGGCGCTCCACCACCTGGTCTGGGAGGTCATCGACAACTCCGTCGACGAGCATCTCGCGGGGCACTGCAAGCGCGTGAAGGTCGCGGTCCATTTCGACGGCTCCGTCACGGTCGAAGACGACGGCCGCGGCATTCCGGTCGACATGCACGAGCGCGGCGTCAGCGCAGCCGAGGTCGTGATGACGGTGCTGCACGCGGGCGGCAAGTTCGACCACTCGAGCTACAAGGTGAGCGCGGGTTTGCACGGCGTGGGTGTGAGCGCGGTGAACGCGGTCTGCGAGCGACTGCGGCTCGAGATCCGGCGCCAGGGCGGGCTCTACTTCCAGGAATACCGGCGCGGCGTGCCCCAGGCCGCCCTCGAGCGCATCGGCGAGACCGAAGAAACCGGAACGCGCGTCACATTCAAGCCGGATCACGAGATCTTCACCAGCACGGAATACAGCTGGGACATCTTGGCGAATCGTCTGCGCGAGCTCGCATTCTTGAACTCGGGTCTCATCATCGAGCTCACGGACGAGCGGGGCGGAGGCAAGCACGAGATCTTCGAGTTCAAGGGCGGCATCAAAGAGTTCGTCGCCCTCCTGAGCCAGAAGAAGGAACCGATCCACGAGGACGTCATTGCGTTCGCCACCGAGGCCGAGCTCGAAGACGGCAAGGCGCCCGTCGGTGTCGACCTCGCGATCCAGTGGTCGGCGTCCTACCAAGAGCAGATCCTCTGCTACACGAACAACGTCCACAACAAGGACGGCGGCACGCACCTCACCGGGCTTCGCACCGCACTCACGCGGCTGCTCAACACCTACGGCCAAGCGCAGAACCTGCTCAAGGACGCCAAGAACGGCATCACGGGGGAAGACGCGCGCGAAGGCGTGATCTGCGTGATCCACGTCAAGCACCCGGATCCGAGCTTCGACTCCCAGACCAAGAGCAAGCTGGTCTCGAGCGAGGTCGCGGGCATCGTGCAGAACGTCGTGAACGAGCAGGTCGGGCGCTACTTCGAAGAGCACCCGGGCACCGCCCGCAAGATCCTGGAGAAGGCCGTGACCGCCGCGCGGGCCCGCGAAGCCGCGCGCAAGGCCCGCGAGGTCGTGCGCAAGGGCGTGCTCGACAGCACGAGCCTCTCGGGCAAGCTCGCCGACTGCCAGAGCAAAGACCCGGCGCAGAGCGAGATCTACATCGTCGAGGGCGAGAGCGCCGGCGGCAGCGCGAAGCAAGGTCGCGACCGCCACTTCCAGGCCATCTTGCCCCTCAAAGGCAAGATCCTGAACGTCGAGCGCGCGCGCCTCGACAAGATGCTCTCGAGCCAAGAGGTGGCCACGCTGATCAGCGCGCTCGGCTGCGGCATCGGCGAAAACGGCAACTTCGATCTGTCGAAGGTGCGCTACCACCGCGTGATCTTGATGAGCGTCGACGCCGGCGAGCACGTCTTCGTGCGCGACGAGCGCGGCACGCGCATGGTCGAGATCGGCGAGCACATCGATCAGGCTCTCGATGGTGTCCAAGAGACGGACGGCTACTTCAAGCGCACCGGTCAGGGACTGGGCGAGGTGCTGGGCTTCGGCAAGGAGGACCACAGCGTGAAGTTCCGCCCGGTGAAGGGCGTGATCCGCCACGCCGTGAACGAGCCCTTGTTCGAGGTCTCGACGGCCTACGGGCGCAGCGTCAAGGTCACTGCCAGCCACAGCGTCTTCGTCTACCGGAACGGTGAGATCGTGCTCGAGCGAGGCGACCGGCTCGCCGTCGGCGACCGCATCGTCGCCCCGCGCACGCTGCGCCTCCCGGCGACCGCGCCCGCGCGCATCGACCTCCTGGCCGAGCTGCACCGGGTGCCCGAGGCAGCCCGCCAGGTTTGGCTCCGTGGGCCCGCGGTGGAGGCTTGGTTCAAAGCGGAGGTGCTCGCCGAGCACGTCGACCGCCCCGAGCTGGTGTCTCCTCGCGTCGATGCCGGCGCGGAGCTCTGGGCGGAGCTCTCCGAGAGGCGACGCGCTACAGGCATCACCAACCGGGAGCTCTGCGAGAAGATCGGCATTCGCCACCCGGTCACGTTCTACGGTTGGGAGACGCTCGACTCCAGGCCGACGTCGGCGCATTTCGAGCGATACCTCTCGGCGATAGGGGTCGCAGAGGACGAGGTCAAAGGCCGTTTCGACGTGGGTCCGAGCAAGCTCGAGCGAACCTGGGAGGACCAGTCCCTAGGCGCTCCGAAGAACGAGGTCCGCTCCTACGTTCGCCTCTCCGAGCTCGATGCCGACGACCTCGCATGGTTCGGGACGCGAGAGGATCTCGAGCTCTCGCCGGAGCACTACGGCAAGGTCGGGGTTCGCCGGTTCGTGGACGTCGGACAAGAGCTGATGACCCTGCTCGGCTTCTACCTCGCAGAGGGCTCGTGCAGCGACCGCGGTGGGATCCGCCTCGCCATCGGCAAGGGGAACGAGCGATTCCTCCCCGAGATGGGCGCCGCCATCGAGAAGGTCTTCGGCGTGCCCCCGAAGAGCTACGAAGCCGATCCGCGCATCGGCGAGCTCAAGCTCGTGAACCGAGTCGCGGCCCTGGCTTGGCAGCACGTCTTCGGATTTCAGGCGATGGAGTCGCACGCGAAGCGCGTTCCCGACTTGGCGTTCGCCGTCGGCGAAGGGCTCCGGCTCGCGTTCCTCCGTGGCTACCTCTTGGGCGACGGCACGGCGACAAACGGAAGCGTGGTACTTTCGACTTCTTCGCGGGCGGTCGCGAGCGGGGTCTCGTACTTGCTCTCCAGCCTGGGGGTGCTGGCCTCGGTCTCGTCGCGCGAGCCGGACGGCACCGAGCGCGAGGCGCGCGGCAAGCACTGTGTGACGCGGCATGCGCACTTCACGCTGACCGTAGGCGCCCGCGACGACTTGGTCCGCCTGCGCCCGGTCTGGTCCAGCCACGCCGGGGCAGCCAGCGTGGCCGAGGCCGTCCTCGGCAATCACCCGAGCGTGAACCGGGCCTTCGATGCCATCGAGGGAGACTTGGTCGCGCTCCCGGTGACCGCCGTCCGCGAGGTGCAAGCGACGAACGGAAACGTCTACGACTTCTCCGTCGAAACGGACGAGAATTTCATCGCTGGATTCGGCGGGCTGTGCGCGCACAACACCGACGCCGACGTCGACGGAAGTCACATCCGCACGCTTCTGCTCACGTTCTTCTATCGCCAGATGCGCGAGCTCATCGAGAGCGGCTACCTCTACATCGCGCAGCCGCCGCTCTTCCGTGTGCGCAAGGGCAAGAAGGACCTCTACCTGAAAGACCAGGTGGCCCTCGACCGCTTGCTCACGCAGAACGGCATCGACGGCCTCACGGTGCAGAGCGCCAAGGGGCCCGCCATCTCGGGCAAGCCGCTGTACGAGCTCGCCACGCGCCTGCGTTCGTTCCGCCACATCCTCTCGAAGATCGATCGCCGCTGCGACGCGCGGGTCGTCGGCGCCATCCTGCGATCGAGCGGGATGACCCGTGAAGACTTCCGGAACGCCGACAAGGTCCAGGCCGCCGCCGACAAGCTCCGGACCTACCTCGAGGGGCGCTACCCCGATCTTTTGCCGCTCAGCGTCGAGGTCGAGTGGGACAAGGCCCACGGCGGGGGGCGCATCGCGGTGAAGTTCCGCCCGGGCGCTTCGTCGCGGCCGGCGGTCGCCGATTGGGAGGTCGCGGACAGCGCGGAGTACCAAGAGCTCCTCGCCATCGAAGAAGACATTCGGTCCATCGGGCCAGCGCCCTACTCGGCCAAGACCGAGCACGGCGAGCCGGTGAGCTTGCCCGACCCCGAGGCGCTCGACGCCTTCATCGACGAGCGCGGGCGCAAGGGCACCGCCATTACCCGCTACAAGGGCCTCGGTGAAATGAACGCTGCCGAGCTCTGGGAGACCACCATGAACCCGGATGCCCGGACGCTGCTCAAGGTGAAGGTCACCGACGACGTGGCGGCTGATGAGCTGTTCAGTGTGCTCATGGGTGATCAGGTCGAGCCCCGGCGGCAGTTCATCGAAGAGAACGCGCTCAACGTGCGAAACCTCGACATTTGAGGCCTGCCTGTTTCGAAGGCGCTTCTGCGCCCCTCTGAGGCGAACCGGCGATCGGGACGGGCGCGGCCTTGAAGCGCGTGCTACACCCCTTCGTCCAAAGGATGCGCACCGAGGTACCTGGGGTAGCTGGGGCGCTAGAAACCTTTTCCCTACCGGTCAACTTGTGCTTTATTCCGCGGCCGGTTTCTAACGAGGTGCGATTATGCGTTCTTCTTTCAAGCTGACTCTTGGGATTGGCCTGCTCTCGCTGGTGGCGATGGGCATTCCGGCCTGTGGTGATGACGACGACGGCGGCAGCGGCGGCAAGTCCGGCTCCGGCGGCACTGGTGGCAAGGACGGCGGCACGGGCGGAAGCACCGGCGGCGCGGCCGGCAGCGGTGGCGTTTCGGGCGGTGGCGGGTCCTCGGGCTCCGGCGGCACCGGTGGAAGCACCACCTGCGGCGGCGAGACCTGCCAGGACTACAAGATTGCCGGTCTCATCGATCTCAAGGCGTGCTGTTCGGCCAACAGCAAGTGCGGCGGCGACGTCGATGCGACCATCTCGGCTGCCACTGGGTTGCCGAAGGGCTGCTACGAGATCGGCCAAAAGGGCAACGACGACACCAGCTGCCCGCCACTGAAGTTCACTGGGCTCGATGGTGGTCCTGCCGAGTTCAAGGGCTGCTGCAACCACGCGACCAGCAAGTGTGGATACAGCGTGAACGTGTCGAGCGTCGGTGGCCCCGACTTCGGTTGTATCGATGCGACCGGTCTGACCGACGCCCCTGTGGCATGCACGCCGAGCACCGGCGACGCAGCCACCGACTGATCACTCGATCGGTCCTTACGAGAAGGGCCGCGGGGCGCCTGCCTCGCGGCTCCTCTTTGCGCCCGGGCTCAAGACCCGCAGGAGATGTCTCTCGAGAAGGAATGGTCGCTTGGGTGGTGGCGACCTTCCATTCGTAACCGTTCAGGGGTAGCGTTGAGTGCGTGAACGTGGTCGTGCGATGGGTTGCGCATGACCAACACCAACAGCGCCCAGGAGCTGGGCCAGCGCATCGAGCACGTGATCCGAGAGCACATCGCCGCGAGCCTCCTCGTCGCGCAGGAGGCGGTGACGCGGGGATTCGCAGCCGCGTCGCGGTCCGCGCGGCCGCCCTCCGGGCCGGCGCAGCGGGCGAGGCGCAACCCGGGGAAGAAGCGCCCGTCGGAGGACATCGCCGCCCTCGGCGAGCGGTTCTACAAGGCGGTCTGCGCCAGGCCCGGCGAGACGATGACGCGCCTGGCCGCCGATGTCGGCGCATCGGCTCGCGAGCTTCACAGGTCGGTGACCCTGCTGCGAAGAGCCAACCGAGTCCGGTCGGTCGGCACCCGGCACCTCACGCGCTACTTCCCGATGGCGTCGACGTGAGCGGGGCTGCTCAGGCCGCGGCGAGCAACGAAGGGGCAGCTGTCCCGTCGCGCTGAGCGGCGCAGCACGCAGCTAGAAACTGGAGGACGTTTTTGTTCTGCTTCCGGGCGGTGTGCGCGACCGTCATCAGGTTCTCTGCGAACAGATCGCCGCGGACGCTCTGCGTCCCGAAGGATCGCTTCCGCCACATCACGAAGGCTCGGACCTCACGTTCCGCGTGGTTGTTCGTGGGCTCGACCCCTTCGGTGACGACGAAGGTCCAGAGCGCCGCCCGGTGCGCCAAGATGTCCGCGCACGAGCCCGATAGGCCGGCGATCTTTGCCGCGACCGCGCGCTCGAGGAGCGCTTCGACCTGCTGCTGGACGGGGGCCATCCACGCGACCAGCTTCTCGCGCGTGAGCTTGCCGGCCTTGTAGTCGTGCCAGTAGTCGAAGAGCAGGCCGGTGTACTGAAGCAGTTCTTGCCCGATCGCGCTGGCTGGCCCATCTCGCTCCGCGAATGAAACGAATTTTCGGAGGAGATGGGCCCAGCATATCTGCCGGCGCTCCATGGCCCAGAAGTTGAGCGCCTTGGCGCGGTCGCTGACCAAAACCCCGCGCAACGCGCCGTACAGCGGCCGCAGCGTGTTTTTGCTGCTGTCCGCGACGATCTTGAAGACGGTCACCGCGCTCGTCGCGAGGGTCCAAAGCGCCATGGTGAGCCCAGCCTTCGACCAGCCGGTACCGTCCGTGTGCTTGACGGCGGCGCGGCCCACTTGCTCCCAGGCCGCGTCCACCACGGGTTGCACCGCGTTGCTGACGCGAGACTCGACCGCGCTCAACGCTCCGAGCGAAACTCGAATGCCCAGCAGGTCGGAGAGCAGGTCCACGCCTTTGCGCCGGCTCAGGTGGTACACGCCGGTGAGCAACGCCATGATGGCCATCAACCGCGGGCCAAAGGGCGACGCAGGGATCTGCGCCTCGTCGTAGCGCGCCCGGGTCCTGAATCCGCAACCCGGGCACGTCACCGCATGGCGACGCCACTCCGTCGTGAATGGCTCGACGGGCGGGACCTCGGTGTGCTGTGGCGTCCGGGATCTTCGGCAGAAGCTCCCAGCAGTTCTCGCACTCGGGCGGGAACACGTCGACGAACTTGCTGCCCTTCTCCGAAGGCACCAGCTCACGGTGCGCGCCCGCGTGGCCCTTCTGCGCGCCTCGCTTGCGCTCCTTCTTCTTGGCCTTGCTCTTGTTCCGGCGCTTCCGGCGCTCGTCGGGAGAATCGGTGGACGGGGGGAGGTGCGAATTGGTTGAGTTCTGGCCGAGCCGCGCGAACAACTCGGCGACCTGCCGCTCCAGCTCGGCGATCCGCTCGTTGGCGGCATGAAGCTGCGCGTCGCGCTCGCGCAACTGCGCCTCCAGCTTTTCGATCCGCTCGTCACGCCAGTCGCGCCCCACGCACGGCGAAGTGCCCGAACGCGAGCATCATGGAAAGCGAAAAATAGCGAATGGAGCGATCTCGATCACTTACGCGTCGGCCCGATCGTCCCGCGACCACCCCTGAACGGTTACTTCCATTCTATGATCGCACCCGCGAATCTCGACGGCTTCGACCCCGCGCAGTACCTGGTCGCCGCGCAGTGTCAACACGGGGCGTGGAGAGCCATACCTTCGACTCGCCGGGGCGCCTATTCGGAGTCGGGTCCGTCGGGTGGTGGTGGCAGCGCCTGAACGAAGGCGCCAGCGTCCGAGAACAACAACTCCCCAAGACCGTCCGCTGCGAAGAACACCACGATTCGATCAGGGTGGGTCGCTCGCCCCAGTTGAAAAGGAAAGTGTTCCTCACGCAACTCAGCGTGGGCTCGCAAGAGCTGGGCGCTGTTGTGCGGGAGCACCAGCTCAATTCGGCAAAGAGTCTCACGGCAGTCGACCGTGTCAATTGCGTCGAGCGCAGAGTCCTCCTTCCCAAGAATGGCCCAAGCCCAGTCGGCGGCGTTTTGGGACCACTCTGCGTTGTGTCTCTCCGTCGACCACACTGACTCTAGCTCTTCTGGCGTCATTGGCGGACCTACCGGCCGAGCGGCGGCGCTGAACGCTGGACTGGCAATCGCTGCGGCACGACGCTGCTGGTGAGTTGCGGGCCGGCTCGGTGGCGGTAGGGACACGACAGGAAGGCGATGCGCATTCATCTTGCGCTTGGAGGGGGCTCGGGTGGCCAACGCAGCGAAGAGCAATGCTGCGAGCATCGGTGCCAGAAGCAGTGCGGGTCGAACTCTCATCGATTGGTGTCCGAAGCGTCAAATAACGGTGCGAGGCGCTCGACAAGGTCGTCAACGGTGCTCAGGTCGATGAAAGCACTCTCAGCACCGCCAGGCAGTCTCGCTTGCAGCTGCCTCTCGATGGCTACAACCAGATTCGCAGTCGACAGTGAGTCGAATCCGAGATCATCCACTAGGTGGGCCGATCCCGTAAACCGGGCGTGAGGAACGATATCCGCGATCGCGTGGTACACGGCTTGCTTGACTCGATCACCCACCGGGATGCACCTTGAGCACTTGAGAGCACGCTTCCAGGAGCTTCGGTAGGTCGCGAGCGACGCGGTTCCGTTGGCGCTTTCCACTCGCCGTTTTGGGCAGAGAGCCGCGCGGGAGGCAACCGACCAGGGTCGGTGCAAGTCCGGTCGAACGCAACATGTGCGTTCGGACTTCGTGAAGGCTCTCCTGGCCAAGCGCCGCATCGCAGCGCGCCGGTTCGAATAGGAGGACGTACCGTCCTGCGGTGTGCTGCACCGCAATGCAGCAGCCCGTACGAACCATCGGATGATCCTGGGCGCGCCGCTCCAATTCCCAAGCGAAGATGTTCTGACCCGCGATTGTGAGCAGGTCGTCCGTTCGACCTGTCACCACGACAACATCACCGCACGTACCCAAGTCGCCTGTGTCGATCCAGCCGTCGACACGAGATCTGGGAGGGAGGTGCGCACCACACGTCGATGCTCCCCGGATACGAATCGGCGAAGCGGCCTGCCCACCGCTCGATTCGGCTTCGACGCACGGCAGGGTTGCCCCGCATGACACGAACGACTTGCGCTCACCGTCAACCAGGACGGACCTTGTCGACCATCCGCGTCCGGGGCGCTCCATGGAGACAGCCAGTGCCGCCTCCGCCAGGCCGTACGCCGGGCAGAGCGCGTGCTCCCGCAGTCCATGGGCGTGGGCGACGTTGCCGAACCGTTCAAGAGTGTCCGCATCAATGGGCTCCGCCCCGACGACACAAGCCCGCAGGCGATCTAGACCCAGAGGCGGGGACCGCATCAAGTGTCGCGTAGCCATGTGGTACCCGAAGGTCGGGGCCATGGTGTGTGTAACGCTGTGCAGAGAGCACTCTTCGAACCAAAGTGTTGGGCGCGTGACAAAAACCTCCGGAGCCATGCAATGGTAACTCACGCTGCGTCCGCCTGGGTTGTTACCCGCGGCCGTCCATGCCGTGATTAGGCCGCCAATCAGTCCCATATCGTGCGAGAGCGGCACCCAATGCAGGATAGAGTCGCCCTCGCCGATCTCGAGGGCGTTGCACATCGCGGTTGTGCACGCAGCGATTGAATCGGCCGACAGCACTACGCCTTTCGGCGTTCCGGTCGTACCGGAACTGAACTGAATGAGATGCCCACCAGGCACGTCACGTGCTGGACCGCGCGACGCGAGCATCAGCTGTTCCGCCGACCTTAACGGGACGGGAAGCTCGGAAAGTGCGGATCGCAAGGCCAGCATGTGGCTCGAATCGACCACAAACAGATCCGCCCCGGCGAGGGCAGTGGCACCCCGTAGTTGCGCACCATATGACTGCGCCGATTGAGCGCGCCCTCGAAGTGGAAGCGACACAAAGGTGCACCCCGCGCGCAACACACCGATGAGCACGGCGATCATGTCGAGCGACGGCGTTAGGAGGCCCGCCACCGTATTCCATCCGTTCGGCGCGAGGACATCCGCTACACGGCCCGACTTCCGCCAAAGCTCTCGGTAGCTCGCATGGGCCTCCCCCGCAGGCGAAACGACCCTCACCGTACCAGCGCCGGATGAGGCTCTCGCGAGGAGCTCAAGGAGTTCTGTTCTCTCACTCATGTCTGGAGAAGCCAGCCACGGGGGGTGCCCCCCCGTGGCCGACCCGCCTCCCCTCAGTACGTGATGGTCCACTTCCACGTAGTTCCGGCGTAGCAGTTTCCTCCCTGCACGCTCTGGGACGAGCCGTCTGCGGTGTTGTCATGGATGCCGCAGGCAAAAAGTCCACCCGACGTGTACCCGTCGATTTTCGCGTCCGAACTGCCACTCCACAGGCTGGTGGTCAGGTATGCAGTGGACAGGCCGCGGTCACCGCCGGCGAACATGGAGCTGTGACCGTTGCACGTACCCGGGTTCAGCGTGCTGTTCCAGGTCTGACTCCCTCCGCAGGTTGCAGCGCCAGAGTGCCTCGCGGTAGCAACTCCGGCGCCCAAGATCGCGATCGCGAGAATTCCCTGAATCCATCGTGCGAGTTTCATGAATACCGTGCTTTCTGGACGCTTCGCGCGCCCAGCTGTGATGCTAGGCGCAAGGGCTGGCGCTTCCGCGTTGGTAGTGCGTTGGCTCTGGGTCTGGCGGTTGAGCCTGCATGAATCAATGAATCAACGGATCAACTGCGCTCCGTTATCGCGTTATCGGGGGTGCTGCCACCAACGCGCGGACAGGAACGCGACAACACACCAGAGGGCTGTTCGGCCAAGGACTGAGCGGACGGCCGTCGATGTGACCAGCCGCCGTTGAGCCAGCCAGCGCCAACCAAGGACGAAAACGCACGCCATTGAAAAAACCTCAATCCCGCGAAGAGACGGCCGAAGTCGCGCAAAGAAAGCGTAGGCGTCGTGAAGGGCGCCGCTCGCAAGCAGTGCGACGACGACCACCGCGGGCGGGCCCACTCGAGCCATCCGACGACGCGATTGGGCCACAGCGAGTGGAAGCAGAACATAGGCCTCGATCCAATGGCGGACGTAGGTGTTCCACCGACGCCAGAACTCCATCGGTGACCGGGAATGAAGCGGCCAGTCGTATCGCTCGGGGGCAACCCACATGCACTCCCGGACCAGCCCGAGTTGGAGATGAGCGAGTCCGCTGTGGGAGAGGTATATCGTGGCAAAACACAGCGCGCCCACGGTCAGCATCCCGAACTCCGATCCGTGCCGTTGCAGGAAACGGCGAAGGACAACGACGTTTGCGAGGACGATGCAAACACCAAAGACGGCGCGCGCCCAGCCTTCGCGTGCTGGTGCTGGAAGCGAGATTGGGGAGCCGCGATGAGTGTATACGACTGTTGGGTTGACCAAGAGGAAGAACAGACGTTCCCGAAACGATACGCGTTGCGTTCGGCCGTTCGACGTCTCTACGCAGTAGCTGTAGCTCGCAAGTAGGCACTCCCAGCCGAGGGGCAGGAAGGTCATCGCGGCAAGCCCCGGCGCAGAAATCGCGGGAATCGCGATGCACGCTGAGAAGAGCAACAAGAACGTGGCGCCGCGTGTTGCCATGTGCCGCTCAAGCCACTCGCTAATTCGGTTCAGTCCAAGTGCAAGCGCAGCGTAGTACCCATATCCGGCCATGGAGATGAGAAGCAGCACTCCACTGCCCAGTGTTGCGGCTGCCACTGCCCCTACTGCGAATGCGCCACCTGCGACAACCCGAGCTCGCGCGGGAAGACGAAGCGAGATAAGCGCCCACGCGGCCAGAGGAAACGCTCTGAAGGCCAGCAGGAGGCCAGTACTTCGCGCCGCTTCGAGCAAAGCATTAGTCATTGGTGGAGATAGCGGTCCACGACTACATCGCTGACGAAGTCTGCGTACGCTTCTCGCTGCGTAGGAGAGAGGATTCGCTCGAGCCTGTCGCGTAGATGACGGAGCGCCTCCTTGCGGTCCTGCGGTCGCCCATCGCGGGCGAAAGCAGGAATTACCTCTTCATGCGCAAGGCGGAACTCCTCGACCTGAGCGGCGGTGAGCCGGAGTCGTTCGGATGCGTGGTCCCTGATGAAGACAACAGCCTTTTGTACACCGGGCCCGCTCACACGCTCGGCAAATGCGAAAGCGTCTGGTCTGGAGGGGGCTGGGAGTTCTGTCAGTGCTGGGGCGGGTGCGAACGCCTCAGGACCGACGCGTTTGACAAGCACGAATGCCTCGCGAATGTCGACGGGCTCGGGCGAGATCGAATTGACATCCAGCAATGCGACTGCGCGGCCAAGTGCAGGGCGAACCCGCCCGTCCGACCAAACGAGCGTATCTGGGCAACATAGCCGACGTCGGATGGCGTCGAACTCTTGCGGATGTTCACGAAGTTCGCCCGCGAGAGAGGCGGCTAATGCTCGCGCTGCTGCCTTAGAGTTGGGGTCCGACGTGGGGGCGGAATCGTCATAGGCAATTCGGATTGCCTGGACGGCGTAGAGCGGGCGGGTATCGGCAGGTGTTCTAAGAAACACCTGAAAGCCCATGTGGCTATCAACTGGGTCGGTTACCGTTCCCACCTTGACGGAAGCCAGGAGCGCTCGCTCGCGTCCGAACTCTCCCGGCTCGTTTGACGACCACACACCGATGTCGCCACCATTGATGAAGTCCTCGTGTTCCGAATACGATGCGACCAGCGAGTCGAACGATGACGCGTCGAGTCTGGCGGAGCTAGCGATTCTCCACGCAAGCGCGAAAGCTTCCGCGCGAGTTCGCGCTGGGCGACGCTCGCCGCGGTGGAAGAGGCCCAGCCAGGGCGCCTCGGCATAGCCGATGACGACGTGCTTTGCACCGATTCTCTGCTCCGCGGGCAGTGCGCGTGGAGTGATGATGTGAAAACCGAAAGGCGTCTCGATCGGTTCGGACGCTTCGTCGAGTCTCAGCGCAGCTATGGCGTCGAGGACTTCTGGATGGGGCAGCAGCGAACTCGCTGTTACAATCCCGAGCGATCCGCCGAGCCCTGCGGTCAGCGTGTCGTCCGACGTGGCAGCTGCGACTCGTTCGAACGAGTTGCCCGGCTGTCGCACGGTCTGTGCAAGCTCGCGCGCACGATGAAAGGCTTCGATCCGGGTGCGCTGAGGAGCGGCCGGGAGGGCGTTCCAGTCGGGAGGACCAAACGGGGCCTGCGTACTCACCTCAGAATGACGGACGAGAATGTGAGCGAAGGAGATTGCGGTGCGGCCTAGCGCGTCGTGTGGCGCCAGCCGCCATCTGCCCCTCGGATACGGCGTCGTGAGGTGCGGCGATCCTCTTGGCGTCTCTCTCGCGTTTGTATCCCGTGCGGAATTCTCTGGGACGGCAGACATGCCAAGGCAGAGCAACGTTGTCGCCGCGATCCTGCTTCGCCGCCGCCTCTCACCCGACACTACACACCTCGACCTCAAGTCGCCGCTCAGGAGGCTACGCCCCCATCAATTGACGAAGCGTTAGGCTTGCGTTGGGGGGGACCCGGATTCCACCGGTGTGCTCAACCGAGCAGGTAAGGTCGGCTTCGCGAGAATGACGTTGGGGTACCTGTTTCTCGACGCGGCGGGTGGCTGCCTGCCGGGCGACGCTGGAGCGCAGGAGTGGTCAGGCCTTCGTCCGAGACCGTTTCGTGGTGAGATCCCTTCTGGAGCCACGGTGATTGCGGTCCACCGGACATCGCTTCGTCGGCTGACCGCTCGGCTGTTCGACTTGCGTGCTGGGCTGCCCGGAGTTCCGATCTTGGCCCTCGCCTCGCGCAAGGAAGAAGCGCTGGCGGCGGTCAAGAGGAGTTGTTTGCTCGCTGGCGCAGACGCGTGCGCCGTCTTGCCCGACGACAACGGGTGGGTGGGCGCGCAGGCAGTGGCCATGTTGCGCCGCGCAAGTCCCGCCGGCGCCGCCGATTCGGACGAGGTTTCGCTGAACCCGGGAGCGTTGAGCTTGCGCCTTGACGGTCGATGGTATCGTCTGCCTCCAATTGACTACGCACTGCTTCAGTACCTGGTCCACAACGAGGGGACCTGGGTACGCGCCAGAGAACTTGCGGTTTCGGGGGCACTTGCGTACTTTGAAGCTGACGCGTCGAACCTCAGGTGGCACATCCACCAGATTCGGGGGCGCCTCCGAGAGCACGCCGCTCTGCTCCACAATTCCAGAGGTCTCGGCTACCTTTTTGCGCGCGAGCCGTGTGGCTTCCGGGACTGCGTCGGATGTGCAAAGTCAAGAAGTGGCGAACTTGAGATCGGTCCACGCGCACGGCCTGAGAGGTCGGGCGCACTTGGCTAGCTCATCCCGTTGGTGCTCGCCCCCTTGATCTGGTTTGGCTCGGCCTTAGCTTGAGGCGAGTTTCGTGCCTGACTCGGCGCCCGGGGCGGTTTCCGCGGTGCCAGCGGGTCGGAGACGACCGGGCCCAGGGCGCGGTCGAATGCCACAGGTGTTGTCATGCGGATGGACCGACTCACGACCAAGAGCCAAGAGGCGCTGCGCAGCGCGGTGGACGATGCGATCCGTCGCGGCAACCCCGAGGTCATCCCAGAGCACATCCTGGTGGCGGTCATTCGCCAGGAGGACGGCCTCGGCCGCCCGCTGGTCGAGAAGGCGGGCGCCAACGCCGAGGCCCTGGCCAAGGCCCTCGAGGAACGGGTCGAGAAGCTGCCCCAGGTGAGCGGAGGCGGCGAGCCCTCGTTCGGGCGGCGCGCGGTGCCGCTCCTCACGAAGAGCGAAGACGAGGCCAAGGCCTTCAAGGACGACTACGTCTCGGTCGAGCACTTCATCTTGGCGGGCGCCAAGCACGACAAAGACGTGCAGGCGATCCTGAGTCGTCACGGCCTCTCTTACGAGAAGCTCGTGCAGGCGCTGGCGGAGGTCCGCGGCAGTCAGCGCGTGACCGATCAGAACCCCGAGGGGAAGTTCCAGGCCCTCGACAAATACACGCGGGACCTCACGGCGCTCGCCCGGCGCGGCAAGATCGATCCGGTCGTCGGTCGCGACGAGGAGATCCGCCGCGTGATGCAAGTGCTCTCGCGTCGCACCAAGAACAATCCGGTCTTGATCGGTGAGCCCGGCGTGGGCAAGACCGCCATCGCCGAGGGCATCGCGCGGCGCATCGCCGCGGGAGACGTGCCCGAGTCCCTGAAGGACAAACGCATCTTGGCCCTCGATCTCGCGAGCATGGTCGCGGGCTCGAAGTTCCGAGGCGAGTTCGAGGATCGGCTGAAGGCCGTCTTGAAAGAGGTCGAAGCGGCCAGCGGCAGCATCGTGCTCTTCATCGACGAGCTCCACACGCTGGTGGGCGCCGGCGCCGCCGAAGGCGCCATGGACGCGGCGAACATGCTGAAGCCGGCGCTGGCGCGCGGCGAGCTCCGCTGCATCGGCGCGACGACGCTCGACGAGTACCGGAAGCACATCGAGAAAGACGCGGCCCTCGAGCGGCGGTTCCAGCCCGTGATGGTGAACCAACCGACGGTGGAGGACACCATCGCCATCTTGCGCGGCATCAAGGAGCGCTACGAAGCGCACCACGGCATCCACATCCAAGACGCAGCCCTGGTGGCTGCCGCCGTGCTCTCGAACCGCTACATCACCGATCGCTTCTTGCCCGACAAGGCCATCGACCTCGTGGACGAGGCCGCCAGCAAGATCAAGATGGAGATCGACAGCATGCCGTTCGAGATCGATCAGCTCGAGCGCCGGCTGCTCCAGCTCAAGATCGAAGAGCAGGCGCTGAAGCGCGAGAAGGACAAGGGCAGCAAGGCGCGTCTCGACGAGCTCGGCAAAGAAGTGGCTGACCTCGAAGAGCAACGCGACGCCATGCGCGCCCAGTGGATGCGCGAAAAGGAGATCATCACCGCGGTGCGCGACAAACAGGTCGCGCTCGAAGATCTGAAGCTCGAGATGGAGCTCGCGAGGCGCAAGGGCGACCTGGGCAAAGCCGCGGAGATCCAATATGGCACGATCCCCACCACCGAGAAGGAGGTCGAAGGGCTGCGTGCCGAGCTCGCGCGCGTGCAAGAGAAGGGCAGCTACCTCAAAGAAGAGGTGAGTGACGAAGACGTCGCGCAGATCATCAGCAAGTGGACCGGGGTGCCCGTCTCCAAGATGCTAGAAGGCGAAATGCAGAAGCTCCTCGCCATGGAGGAGAACCTCCGCGAACGCGTGGTCGGCCAGGACTCGGCGCTGGTCGCCGTGGCCAACGCCGTACGGCGCTCGCGCGCCGGCTTGGGCGACGACCGGCGCCCCATCGGCAGCTTCCTCTTCCTCGGGCCCACCGGCGTCGGCAAGACGGAGACGGCGCGGGCGCTGGCCGAGCTGATGTTCGACGACGAGAAGGCCATGATTCGCATCGACATGAGCGAATACATGGAGCGTCACGCAGTGAGCCGCCTGATCGGCGCGCCGCCCGGCTACATCGGCTACGACGAGGGCGGTCAGCTCACCGAGCCGGTGCGCCGGCGCCCGTACAGCGTGATCTTGTTCGACGAGATCGAGAAGGCGCACCCCGACGTGTTCAACACGTTGCTCCAGGTGCTCGACGACGGCCGGCTCACCGACGGCCAGGGCCGCACGGTGGACTTCAAGAACACCGTCGTGATCCTCACCAGCAACGTCGGCACCACCGAGCTCAGCGCCATCGAAGAGCGCCGCGACCTGGAGGACGGCGACAAGGCCGAGATCATGAAGCGCACGGCGATGGACGCCCTCCGCCGTGAGTTCCGTCCCGAGTTCCTGAACCGGCTCGACGAAATCGTCGTCTACCGCCGGCTCGGTCGCGACCAGATCCGGCGCATCGTCGACATTCAGCTCGGACTCCTCGCCGACCGCATCGCGTCGCGAGATCTCTCGCTCGAAGTCCAGACCGATGCGAAGGAATTCCTCTCCGAGGTCGGATGGGATCCGCAATACGGCGCGCGTCCGCTCAAGCGTGCGATCCAGAAGTACGTGGAAGACGGGCTCGCGCGCCGCGTGATCGCCGGCGACTTCACGGCAGGCGACACCATCGTCGTGAAGAAGGGCGGCGACGGCCTCGTGTTCGAGAAGAAGTCGAAGCCCGCCGAGGTGCCCAGCGTCGCGCCGCGGCCGCACGCCCAGGCGTGAGCGGGCCTGGGGACCGCGCGGGCAGAAGACTCGGGGCCCATGACGGGCTAAGATTGCCGAAGTGAACGCCGATGCGGCCGAGCGCCGCGCGACCTACGAGGACGTGCTCGCCGCGCCCCCCCACCTCGTCGCGGAAGTCCTATTCGGCGTCCTCTACCAATCACCGCGCCCGGCGACGCCTCACGCCATTGCTGCTTCAGCGCTCGGCGAAGAGCTGGGCCCTCCGTTCAAACGCGGCCGCGGCGGTCCGGGGGGCTGGATGATCCTCTATGAGCCGGAGCTCCACCTTGGAGAACACATCGTCGTGCCGGACCTGGGTGGCTGGCGGCGTGAGCGGCTCCCCGAGGTACCCGACGCACCGTTCTTGGACCTCGCCCCAGACTGGGCGTGCGAGGTGTCTTCGCCGAGCACTCGCCGGCTCGACCGCGGTCCAAAGCGCGAGGTGTACCGTGAGCACGCGGTACCGTGGCTCTGGCTCATCGAGCCCCTCGACAAGCTGATCGAGGTGCTGCAGCTCGACGGCGACACGTATCGTGTGCTGCTCACGGCAGCGGGAGACGATCCCATCCGGCTCCCGCCTTTCGACGCCATCGAGCTCGAGCTCTCGGCACTCTGGCAACGGTGACGGCGGAGGTCTGCGGGCTGCCGCGGGCTCAGCCGAGACGCGCCGCGGCCCGGCGCTCGTAGCGTGCGCCACCGGGGCCCAGCGTAGACTCGAAGAGCACGAGCTCGCTCATGCGCACGCCGAGCGGTTCGAGCTCGGTGGCAGCCATGGCTCGAGTGGCGTCGCCCGGTCGGCGCAAGCGCGCGAGCGTCACGTGGGCCCGGAAGGCTCGCGACTCGCGTGCGACGCCGAGCTCGCCGCAGGCTTCGTCGAGCGAGCTCGCGAGCTCGGGCAGGACCTTGGATTCACTCGCGACGAGGGCGACGAGCACGCGTGCTCGGCGCGGGCTCGGGAACGCGGTGACGTGGGCGAGGGAGGCATCGAAGGCTTCGAAGCGACGCGCCTCGCTGGCGGTGAGCTGGACGAGCTTGGAAAAGACAGTCGCGTCGACGCTGCCCACGAACTTCAGGGTCACGTGCAGTTGAGAGCCGCGCTGCATGCGAGGCTCGAGGCTCGCGGCCTCTGGCAGCGCGCGGCTCGCTGCTGCCTCGAGCACGGGGATGGCCGCCTCGGGGAGCGGGAGCGCGAAGAAGACGCGGTGAAGCTCGCTCATGTCGCTTCGTCGTGTCCCTCGCGCACCACCTTGCGCACGAGGGCGAGCCCGGCGAACGCCGCGAGATCTCGAATCTGGGTGCGCGTGCCGGGAAACACCATTTGGCGATCGCTCGTCCCGTCTTTGGACGCGACCGCGAAATGGACGAGGCCCACTGGCTTTTCCTCGGTGCCACCGCTCGGACCTGCGATGCCGGTGAGCGCCAGCGCGAGATCGGCTCCTAGAGCACTTCGCGCGCCCTCTGCCATGGCGCGGGCCACCTCGGAGCTCACTGCTCCATTGGTCGCGAGCAGCTCGTCGTTCACGCCGAGGAGTGTGGTTTTGGCCGTGTTGGCGTAGGTGACCGCGCCGCCGAGGAAGAAGTCGCTCGCGCCCGAGCGCTCGGTCAAGAGCCGCGCCACCGTGCCACCCGTGCACGACTCGGCGACGGCCAACGTGAGGTGGCGTTCGACCAACAAGCGCCCGAGCTGCTCGGCGAAGGTCACGTCGCCCTCGCCATAGACGACGTCGCCGCCGAGCCGCGCGATGACGGCGTCGGCGGCGGTGCGCGCACGGTTCGCTGCGTCGGTGGGGTCGGCGGCCCGCGCGTGGACCTTGACCTCGATCTCGGGGAAGTGGGCGCGGTAGGCCAGCGTCACGCCGTGTTCGGCCTCGATGCCCGCGAGCTTGTCGTTCACACCCGACTCGGTCATGCCGAACGTCTTGAGACGCACCTGGTGAATGGCGTCGCGCACGAACTCCTCGAGCTCGGGTGACACGAGCTCGCCGAACATGGTCTTCATCTCGCGCGGCACGCCCGGTAGGAAGAACGCGCGCGCGTGGCCGAGCGCCAGCGAAAACCCGGGCGCCGTGCCCTTGCGGTTCGGGAGCACACGGGCGCCTCTGGGGAAGTCGGCTTGCTTCTCGTTGGACGCAGCCATGTTGCGGCCGAACCGCGCCATGCGCGTGCGAATGGCTTCCAGCGAAGCCTCGTCGCGTTCCAGCGGTACGTCGAGCACGTTCGCCACGCACTCGCTCGTGATGTCGTCGGTGGTCGGGCCGAGACCGCCCGTACAGACGATCACCGTGTGCTGGGAGCCCATGCGGTGCAGCGTGTCGATGATGCGCTGGCGGTCGTCGGGGATGGCCTCGACGGCCACCACCTCGAGCCCGCGATCGGTGAGCGACTCGGCGAGCCAAGACGCGTTGGTGTTGACGATCTCGCCCCGGGTGAGCTCGGTGCCGATACACAGGACTGCAGCCGACATTCGCGGAAGCTTAGTGCGGGCCCGGTGGATACGCGCAGCGGAATCCCACGTGATCGCTCGGGCCCGCGAAAGGCTCGGCCGCCCACGATTTGAGCGCGCCGGCGACGCTCGAACGAAAGCTACCGCCGCGCGCGCGGACGCTGCCGTCCGGCTCGCGCGCGAGCTCCGCCACGTTGCCGGCGAGGTCGAGCACGCCTTCGGGTGAACGGCCGTCGGGTCGCGCCCCGGCGAGCTCGGGCCCCGCGCCGCCGCTCGCGCAAGGCCCAGCGACGAGCCCGAACGCCGCGCGTCGGCACACGAGGCCGGTCTGTCCCCACGGGTAGCGGCGCGCGCTTTCGCCAGCGGCGGCGAAGAGCCACTCGTCCCCCGTGGGCAAGCGGCCGCCCGACGACGCGCAAAGCTTCTCGGCGTCTTCGGCGTGGATGCCGGTGACCGGGACACCGGGCTCGCGGGGAGCGAGGCTCGGGCACACGCCGTTTGCCGCACAGGCCGACCAGCGCTCGACGGTGACCTCGACACTGTCGAGATCGAACGGCTTCACCTCGACGCGGCCGGGCGCGGCGACGCCCTCGGCTTCCCAATCCACCGAGCTGAGCTCGATCTTTCCCCCCGGGAAGTGGATGCGGCGGACCTCGGCGACACAGCCTTCACTCCGTGGCACGAAGCCGAGAGGGCAACGCGTCGGAGGCGCGACGCAGGCTCCTCCGCTCAGATGCTGCCCCGACGCGCAACAACGAAATGCTTGCGCGGAGAGCCCTTCGGGACAGCGGGCCGGGTCACCTCGTTCGTGGCGGGCTGCGAGCAGGACCAACGTGATGGCCGCGGCCGCAGCTAGGGCGGCTCCGAGGGCGAGCAGAGGGCGCCGCATGTGGCGCCGAGCATCGCACCGTACCCAATCAACGACCAGCCGTCGGCGCCGAGACCTTGGTACGCTCGCTTCGAGCATGAACGACTTCCGAGAAAAGATCGTCTTCGGTCGAACTGGCCTCAGCGTGGGGCGCCTCGGCGTGGCGTCGGGCTACGGCGTGCCGGCTAGTGCGCTGGAAGAGGCGTTCGAACACGGCGTGAACTACTTCTATTGGGGATCGCGGCGCACCGGCGAGATGGCGACGGCCATCCGGAACCTCGGCAAGAAGCAGCGCGAGAACTTGGTGGTCTGCGTGCAGAGCTACTCGCGGCTCGGGTTCTGGTTGCGCCGTTCGGTCGAGAAGGCGCTGAAGGAAGTCGAGCTCGACTACGCCGACGTGCTCCTGCTCGGCTGGTACAACGACCCGCCGCCCGCGCGCATCCTCGATGCGGCCACGGAGCTCGTCGCGCAGGGCAAGGTGAAGCACCTGGCCGTCAGCGGGCACCGCCGCACGATGTTCCCGACGCTGCTGGACGATCAGCGGTACGGGATTTGGCAAGTGCGCTACAACGCGGTCCACCGCGGCGCCGAACGCGAGGTGTTCGCTTCCCTCGACGGCTTGGACCTGGAGCGGCGGCCTGGTGTCATCACGTACACGACCACGCGCTGGGGTCACCTCCTGGATCCCAAGCGCACGCCTGAGGGCGAGAAGACGCCGACTGCTGCCGATTGCTATCGCTTCGCCATGTCGCACCCCCATGTGGACGTCGCCATGAGCGGACCGGCCAACGCCGAACAGATGCGTGAAGCGCTGCGGGCCTACGATCTCGGACCGATGAGCGAAGACGAGCTCGCCTGGATGCGGCGGGTCGGCGACGGAATCTACGGAAAAGACCGCACTTCGTCCATCCGCGACTGAGCGCGACCTTTACACCCCGCGCGCCGGGTGGTGGTCTTCCATCTCTTGGCACGCATCCTATTTCCCATTCCCGACGACGACTTCGATCCCACCGAAGTGGCGGCGCCCTGGTGGGTGCTCCGCGAGCGCGGACACGAGATCGTGTTCGCCACCGAATCGGGGCGAGCAGGTCGCGCCGACCCGCGCGTCTTGAAGGGCGTGATCTTCGGTCAGCTCGGCGCCGAGCCCGACGCCTGTGCGCTCTACGCCAAGCTCGAGAAGGATCCGGCTTTCGAAAAGCCGCTCTCGTGGAAGGAGCTCAGCGCCGACGACTACGACGCGCTCTTTCTCGCGGGAGGCCACGCTCCCGGCATGCGCCCCTACCTCGAAAGCTCCGAGATGCAGCGCGTCGCGCTCGCGCTATGGAGAGCGGAACGGCCCGTGGCCGCCATCTGCCACGGGACCATCGTGTTGGCGCGCACTCGCGACGCCGACGGGCGCTCGGTGCTCTCGGGGCGACACAGTACGTGCCTTCCGAAATACATGGAGCGCATCGCGTACTACGCGACTGCGTGGAAGCTCGGTCGCTACTACCGGACCTACCCCGCGTACGTGGAAGACGAGGTGCGCGACGCGCTCGGGCCGAGCGGCGTGTTCGAGCGCGGGCCGATCACGCTGTTTTCCCGCGGTTCCGCCCAGGATGACGGCCCCGCCTTCTGCGTGGAAGACGGCGCCTATCTCTCGGCGCGCTGGCCGGGCGATGCGTATGCCATCGCCAAGCGTTTCTCCGACAAGATCGTCGCGCGGAACTCGGAGCGCGCGCGCCCCGAGCTCAGGGCGTAGCTTCCGTCGCGACCTCGAAGCCGAGGGCTCCGAGCGAGTCGATCTCGACCTCGACGTGATCGCCGGGGACGAGCGGCCCGACGCCTTCGGGCGTCCCGGTGAGGATCAGATCACCCGGCAGGAGAGTCATCACGTTGGAGACGTAGGCCACGAGCGTCGCGATGCCGAAGACCATGTCTCGCGTGTTGCCGTCCTGGCGGCTGGCGCCGTTGACCCGGAGCCGAACGCCGAGCCCAGTCGGGTCGACGTCGGTGACCAGCGACGGACCGAGCGGGCAGAACGTGTCGAAGCCCTTGGCCCGCGTCCACTGGCCGTCTTTGCGTTGAAGGTCGCGAGCGGTGACGTCGCAGGCAATGGTGAAGCCGAACACGTGCTCGAGGGCGTTCGCCTCGCTGATGCGTCGCCCGCCTCTTCCGATCACGATGGTGAGTTCGGCTTCGTGCTCCACCCGCTCGCTCTCGCGGGGCAAGAGCACCTTGCCCGACGGGGCGAGCAGCGAGCTCGGGGGTTTGAAGAACAGCAGGGGTTCTTTCGGCACCTCGTTGCCGAGCTCCTTGGCGTGGGCGAGGTAGTTCCGCCCCACGCACACGATCTTCGAGGGCTCGGCCGGCGCGAGCCGCTTGGCCCCCGGAGCAATCTGGGCATTTCCCTCGGGTTTTCCGCCCCGAAAGGGAGCGTCGGAGAGGAGAGCGCCATCGTCTTCCCGCACCCAAATGGATGCACCCGAGCCCGATTCGAAGCGACCGTATCGCGTCATGGTTCCTCCGGGGTCTTGCCGGCGACCAGCGCCGCGAGCCCTGCTTCGTCGATGACGACCGTGCCGTGTTTCTTGGCGCCGTCGAGCTTGCTCTTTCCGACCTTGTCGCCTGCGACGAGGTAGGTCGTCCCCTTCTTCACCTTGTCGTGCACTTCACCGCCTGCGGCGCGGATCTCGGCGTGGACGTCTTCGCGCTTCTTGCTGAGCACGCCGGTGACACAGAAGCTCTTGCCGGTGAGCGGCCCTTCCGCCGCGACGGCCGCCAGAGGCTGCGGCGTCGAGACGCTGCGCGCGGCGAGCTTCTCGAGCAGCGCACGGCTCGAGCCGTCGGACAAGAAAGCGGCGACGCTCTCGACCATCTTGGGGCCGAAGCCCGAGATGGCCGACACGTGCTCGACGACGTCGTTCGGAGACCAAGCGAGCAGCGTCGGGAGATCGCGTGCGGCTTCGGCCAGCTGGCGAGCCGCGACTTGCCCGACGTGCTCCATGCCGACGCCGGTGATGAGCCGCTCGAGCGGCCGCGCCTTCGAGCTCTGGATGGCCAGGATCAGGTTCTGGGCGCTCTTGTCACCCATGCGCTCGAGCTTGCTGACGCGGGATGCGTCGAGGTCGTAGAGGTCGGCGACGTCTACCACGAGCCCAGAGTCGACGAGCTGATCGACCAGCGACTCGCCGAGCCCGTCGATGTCCATGGCGAAACGCCGAGAAAAATGGATGATTTTGCCCTTCACGATGGCGGGGCACGCGGCGTTCGGACACCACACGGCGACCTCGCCCTCCGCTCGACTCACGCCGCTGCCGCACACCGGACACGCGGAGGGCATGCGCCAGGGCTTCTCGTCGCCGGTGCGCCGCGCGTGGTCCACCGACACGACCTGGGGGATGATCTCTCCCGCCTTCTCGACGCCCACGCGATCGCCGATGCGCACGTCGAGGGTTTCGACGATCTCCGCGTTGTGGAGCGAGGCGCGCGACACGGTGGTGCCCGCGAGCTGCACGGGCTCGAGCACGGCGACCGGCGTCAGCGCACCGGTGCGCCCGACTTGCACCAGGATGTCGAGCAAGCGCGTCTCGGCCCGCTCGGCGCTGAACTTGTAGGCGATGGCCCAGCGCGGAAACTTGGCGGTGGCTCCCAAGATCGCCTGCTCCGACAGCGAGTCGACCTTCACCACGGCCCCGTCGATCTCGTAGGGGTAGTCTTTGCGTGTGCCTTCGATGCCGGCTATGGCCGCGCTGAGCTCGTCGAAGGACCGGCACACCTTGTGCTGGCGGTGGGTCGGGAGCCCCAGCTTCTCCATGCGCTCGAGCGCCGCCGAGTGGCTGCCGCCGAGGTCTTCCACCACCTGCCAGATCAAGGCACGGAGCCTGCGCTTCGCCACGATCTTGGGGTCGAGCATGCGCAGGCTGCCGGCGGCGGCGTTGCGCGGATTGGCGAACGGGGGCTCGCCCGCGTCTGCGCGCTCGCGGTTGATGGCCTCGAGGTCCTTCCGGTAGATGACCACCTCGGCCCGCAACGTGAGCGGCCCCGTGTGATCGATGCGCATCGGCAGCGAGCGAATCGTCCGCAAGTTCTCGCTGATGTCCTCGCCGGCGACTCCGTCGCCCCGTGTGGAGCCACCCACGAAGCTTCCGCCGCGGTAGAGGAGCTCGACGCTCGCTCCGTCCAGCTTCGGTTCCACGCAGAAGCTCGGCGTCGCCCCGCGCGGCAAACCGTCGTGGACCCGGCGCACGAACTCCCGCAGATCGTCTTCGGAGTAGGTGTTGTCCAGCGACATCATCGGCACCACGTGCTCGACGGTCTTGAGATCGCCGCGCGGCGCGCCGCCCACGCGTTGCGTCGGTGACTCCGCGGTGACGAGCTCGGGGTGTTTGGCTTCGAGCGCTCGCAGCTCGGCGTAGAGCGCGTCGTATTCCCGGTCGCTCACCGCGGGATCGTCCAGCACGTAGTAGCGGTAGTCGTGAGCGCGGATGGCTTCCGTGAGCTCCGCGTGACGCTTGGTTGCGGTGGTCATGCGGGTGCCTCGAGCTCGAGCGCTTTGGCCAAACGTGAGAGGCCCTCGCCGAGCTTCTTCCGATCGCAGGTGAATCCCAGCCGAAACGCGCTCGGCACACCGAAGAAGGAGCCGGGCGCCGTGAGCACGCCGAAGCTCCGGATGCCGGCTTCGATCTTGGGCAAGAGGTCGACGCCGCGAGCGTCGTAGACGAAGCCGAACAGGGCGCTCGGCGCCGGCGGGTCCCAGCTGAGGCTCGAGTAGCGGGCGACGAACGCGTCCACGAGCTCACGCTTTCCGCTCTGGAGCACCCGGGCTCGTTCCAGCAGGCGATCGGCGCGGCTCACCGCGCGCTCGCCGAAGGCCCACGTGAGGGGCGGCGCCATGCCCTGGGTGAAGCGTTCGACGCGACCCGCGGCTTCGGCGAGCTCGGCCGGCAGGATCAGCCAACCGGCTCGGGACCAGCCCACGCCCCAGCACTTGGTGGCGCTCGAGCAGGTGAGCACGTTGGGCGCGAGCTTTCGAGCGGTGGTGCGCGGCCGCACGAGCTCGAGATAGGCCTCGTCGATCAACAGTCGGATGCCTCGCGCATCGAGAGCCTGGGCCAGCGCCGAGAGCTCGCCGTCGGAAGCGACCACCGCGCTTGGATTGTGCGGGTTCGTGATGGCGACGAGACGCGTTTCGGGTTTGCAGGCAGCGAGGATGGCGTCGGGGTCGAGGGGCCCGCGGCGTTCGAAGCGATCGACGCCGACGCCCAGCGCTTCCGCGCCGCGCCAGAGGGGCTCGTAGCTCGGGTTCTCGACCAACAGCCGATCGCCCGAACCGAGCAGCGTGGCCGATGCCACGAACAGGGCTCCGCTGGCGCCGAGACACGTCACCACTTCGCTCGCAGGCACGCCGTAACGGGAAGCGATGGCTTCGCGGAAGCGATCCCGCGCAGCGAGGTCGCTCACCGGAACGCCTTCACCGAGGGTGTCGCTCGAAACCTCGGCGATCCCACTCGAAGCAAGATCGTACGTGACCCGGCCGTACCAGCGGCCGGCGAAGTCCAGATAGGCAATGGGGGGTAGCACGAGGGCTCGCAGGGTAGAGCGAGATCCCCTGGGGTGGAACAGCGGCCACGGAGCCTTTTTCAGCCCGGTGGAGAACAACGACTCCGTTTGCGCTAAGGTCCCGGCGGCGATGGCGGAAGCGCGGGGTGCACAGGAATCCAAGCCGGCGAACGGTGCCGCGCCCCACGAGCCCTCGGAGGACGAAGAGAGCGTCGAGCCCCACGTCAGTATCTCGCCCGCGGAATCCCCCAAGACCGAAGGCGACCTCTTCTGGCGCTTGCGGGGTGTGGTCAAGACGATCCGACCGCACCAGTGGGTGAAGAACGTGTTCGTTCTGGCCCCGGTGGTCTTCGCCAAAGAGATTTTCGACCCGCTGTTGCTCTGGCGCGCGGGTGCCGCGTTCTTGGCTTTTTGCCTGTTGGCCGGCGCGGTTTACACCATGAACGACCTGGCTGACGTCGAGGCCGACCGCCAGCACCCGGTCAAGCGCTTCCGCCCCATCGCGTCGGGGCGCGTGCCCATCCCCATCGCTCGCGCGTTGGTGGTGGTGCTGGTGATCGGAGCCCTCACGGGCTCCGCATTTCGCTCGTGGCCATTCTTCGCGGCCGCCGCCACCTACTTCACGCTGAACGTAGCGTACTCGCTCAAGCTGAAGCACATCGCCTACCTCGACGTCGGGTGCATCGCCGCGGGCTTCGTGCTCCGCGTCATGGGCGGCGGGTACGCCACGCAGATCAACGTGTCGAACTACCTGCTCGTGTGCACGGCGTTGCTCGCGCTCTTCCTCGGTTTCGGCAAGCGCCGGCACGAGCTCGCGCTGGTGGCGGCGGGTGGCAAGACTCGCGCGGCCCTCGAGTCCTACACTTCCCGGGGCCTCGACGTCGCGCTGTTCGTGACCGCCATCGCTACCATCGTCACCTACGTTGCCTATACCCTCGACCCCCACACCCAGGAGTTCTTCAAGACGAAGTGGCTCTGGCCGAGCACCGCCTTCGTCATGCTCGGCGTCGGGCGCTTCTTGGTGCTCGTGAGGAGTCGACCGCGCGCCGAGAGCCCGACCCAGGAAATGCTCAAAGATGGCCCGTTCGTCGGCATCGTGCTTCTTTGGGTCGCCCTCGTGATGTGGGTCGTCTACCACCTGCGGCCGAGCTGAGATGACCGAAGCGGAGAAGCCCGTCCCAGAGAAACCGGGTTTTTTCTCCAAGGCGAGCGACGCCTGGTCCGACCTGGTGATGACGCTCCCGATCTTCGTGCTCTATCACCTGGGCGTCGTGTTCCTCCCGGTGAGGAACGCCGCCGACGTGGTCACGAGCGAGCTCATCTCGCTCGCTGCCAACAACATGCTGGCCTACGCCGGCCTCACGCTGGCCATCGGGGTTGCGTTCGTGGCGGTGCTGCTCCTGCTCGGGCGAGGCCAGGCGCTGGAGTGGGAGCGCTTCGTGTTTCTGGCGGCCGAGGCCGCCGTGTACGCCGTCGCGATGCGCTTCATCGCCGGCTGGGTGGTGGGCAAGGTCAGCCTCGCGCCCGCGTCGGCCGTGGAGGGCGGTTTCACCGGCGCCGTGATGAGCGCGGGAGCCGGGTTCTACGAGGAGATCGCGTTTCGAGTTGGCCTCTTCGGCGTTGGCCTCCGCGTCCTTCGGTTGTTCTTCCACTTCGTCGACCCCATCCGGCCGCGGCTCTTCGCGGTGGGCTGGGGCCTCGTGACCGCATTGGTGTTCAGCGGTTGGCACTACGTCGGTCAGTACGGCGACCCGTTCGACCTCCGCTCGTTCGTGTTCCGCGCGACCTGCGGCGCCGTCTTCACCGCGATCTACGCGTTTCGGGGCTTCGCGCCCGCGGTTTGGACCCACACGCTCTACGACCTCTGGGTGCTCGTGCTCTGATCGGACAGTGTGCTCGACCGCGAGCTCACTCGTGTCTAGCTCGTCCGCACTGGCGCGACGTGATGCCCCTCGGCAGGCAAGATCAGCGGAATCCGGCTGAGGAGAGCCGCGAGCCTGGCCGGGTGGCCAATGAGCTTGGCACGCGACGTCGCGTCGAGCGCGAGGAGCGCCTTGGGTGTCGCGCCCAGTCGCGGATTGCTGAGGAGCTCGTCCGTGTATAGCGAGAGCGCGGCGATCCGTGTCTGGAGCAACGGCTGGTCCGATTGCGCTGCGCGCGAAGCGAGCAATTCGGCCACGCGCGGTAGCCTGGCGATGTCGCCGTCGAGGCAGCAGGCGAGCACACAGTCGTCGATCCGTGCGAGCCCCTGCCGCACGAGCGCGCGCAGCCGCGCTTCGATGGCCAGGCGGTGAACGGCGTCGCGGGGGCGGTCGGTGCGCTTGGTAGCGTAGAGCGCGGTGAGTTCCAGAACATCGACGACCACCCCGAGGAAGTCGACCGCACTCGCGTTGGCTTTGGCCGCTGCAAAGTCCGGCAGCGCAATCAACTTCAGGTGAACGTCGATCTCAGTTCCGCTTTCCGGATCGATGTACTGCTGGAAGTCGCGCCCGAGCAGAGTCGCGGGGTCAGCCTCGATGTTCACGATGTCCCTCACGGCTGCTGCGATTCGGGCAGCGTTCTCCTGGGTCGCACCGATCAGGACGTCCAGGTCGTGCGAGAACTCGATGGCTTGCCGGAGCACGCCGGCCTGGCCTCCGACGACGACGAAATCGCCGGCATGCGCCTGGAGAACCCGAAGCTGGTCGCGGATGTTCACGCAAAGCGCCTGCGCTCGGCGCGATGAGCGAGCTCTCGAAAGCGGTGCACTTCTTCGGACCGCTCGAGCCACTGTTGGAGCGGTCCGAAGACCAATGGTGCGTGCGACGGATCGGGCGGCGCTGGTGTGAGATCCACGCCCACGGCACGCGAAAGCGCCTCCTCTTCCGAAATTTCGTCAAGCAATTGTCGCAACAGCTCCTCGCCCTCGGTTTCTGGCAAAGGAAGGCCGCGGTCGTCTGCGCTCACGAACCGCAGTGTAGCGTCTGTAAGCCCAACCGACCAGCGCCCGGGCGCCACGAGCGCCACTTCTACGACCTCTGGGTGCTCGTGCTCTGAGTGCGCCGCGCGGCGACGAAGTGCTCCACGTTGCCCTTGGGCCCGGGTACGTCGGAGTCGCACGCGCCTTCGACGTGGAAGCCCGCGGCGACGATGGCCGCTCGGGCCTTCTCGATGGCAGCCTCGCGCACCGCCGGGTCGCGGATCACTCCGCGGCCTTTGCGCGCCTCTTCCCGGCCAGCCTCGAATTGCGGCTTGATGAGCGCCACCAGGAGCTTTCCCTCGGGCAAGAGGCTGGCGAGGCTCGGCACGAGCTTGTCGATGCCGATGAACGACGCGTCGACGACCACGAGGTCGATGGATTCGACGAACGCGCTCGGCCCGAGCTCCCGCGCGTTCGTGCGCTCCATCACGACCACGCGCGGATCGTCGCGGAGCTTTTGGGCGAGCTGCCCGTGACCGACGTCCACGGCGTAGACCTTGCGCGCGCCGCGCTGAAGCACGACGTCGGTGAACCCGCCGGTGGATGCCCCGACGTCCACGACGACCGCGCCCGTCACGTCGAGGCCCAGGCGATCGAGCGCCGAGTCGAGCTTGTCGCCGCCCCGCGACACGAAACGCGGCACGCCGCGCAGAACGAGGTCGGCGGTTTCGCCCAGCATTTCCCCGGCTTTTTCGATGCGGCGCTCCCCGGAGAAGACGCGGCCGGCGAGGATCAGCGCCTGGGCCTGACTGCGGGAGCTCGCCAGCCCGCGCTCGACCAACGCGACGTCGGCCCGAAGTTTCACGGCAGGCTCACCTCCGGATGGACGAGCCGAGCCAGCACCGCGAGGCCCTGACCGACGCGCGGTCCGGGTCGAAGCACGCGGTCGTCGGACACGACGACGAGGCGATCGCGCTTCAACGCCGGAAGCTCGCTCCAACCTGGAAGGTCTTTGCTGATGCGCACGCCCTCGCGCATGACACCGCCGGTCGCGTCGAGCACGACCTCCGGATCGAGAGCGAGCACCTGCTCCACGCCGAGGCTCGGGAAGCGATTCTGGTCGCCCCGGATCACGTTCTCGGCGCCCGCGAGCGACAGCATCTCGTGAGCGAAGCTGCCGGGGCCAGCCACCACGATGGGTCGCAGGCCGAAGACGAGGAGCGCTCGCGGCCGGCGCGCGGTGCGGAGCGCGCTCTCCACCGCGATGCGCTCGCGTTCGAGCTCTCGTCCGAGCTCGCGACCCTTTTCGGGAACCCCGAGCCGGTCGGCGAGCCCCGAGAGCATCGCTTCGATCTCGGCGAAGCTCTGGGTAGGGGGAAAGTAGGTGTCGATGCCGCGGGCGCCGAGTCGCTCGGCGAAGTCGCGGAGCCCTGGTCCTTGAACACCAACGACGAGGTCGGGCCGGACCGCCAGGATGGCCTCGAGGCTGGGATCCACGAAGCCCCCGACCGCACGGACCGACGCGGCCGCCGCCGGGTAGTCGCAGTAGCGCGAGCGGCCCACCAGCCGGGCTCCGGCGTCCAGGGCGAAAACTGCTTCGGTGGTCGCAGGGGAAAGCGAGACCACGCGGTCGGCCGCCCCGGATCTCCGCTGTCCGCGGGCGCAACTCGCCACGGCCAAGGCCCCCAGGAACGCGCGGCGATCGAGCAGCACGCCGCAGTTTTACCCCCGGACGGAGGAAGGCGGGCAGTCGGACCGTCGTAGAACGGGCCCGAGCGGGGTTTTCCCGCGTCCTCGCCGCGAATTCTTGGTTTGTTGACGGCGTCGAGGGCCTCGGGCAACCATGCGCCCGCCCGAGGCAGGGCAGCTCAAAATTTCCGGGCCGAACCAGGCCATCATCGGAGGATCAGTGATGCGGATCTCGAAGCTCAGTGTGGGAGCGGCAGTGGTGTTGACGGCGGTCTCGTTCGCAGGGAGCGCGCTCGCTCAAGAGGGTGAAGCTGCGGCGGGTGGCGAAGTCGGGATGACCTTGCCGGGCGCCGGCGCTGGCCCCAAGGCGCAAGGCACTCCCGGTGAGTCCGACCACGATCAGATGATCGGCCACTTCGGCGTTGGCTACCTCGGCGCGCGGTCGGTGCCCATCGCCAACACGACCATCGCGGGTGGCAACCCCACTTTTGGAATCGGCTCGGTCCAGGCCCCCGTCATCGGTCTGCGCTACTGGCTCGACCAGGGCATGGGCCTGGACGCCGGCATCGGCTTCTATTCTTCGGGCGGCAGCACGAAGAGCGGCAACACGAGCCAGGACAAGGCAGGCATCAACGCCGCCCTCGTTCACGCGGGCGTCCCCCTGGCGCTTTCGGGCAGCAAGCACTTCTCCTTCCAGCTGATCCCCGAGCTGAACGTCGGCTTCGCTCAGCAGACCATCAAGGATCCGCTCGGGCCGAACAGCGGTGAGCTCAAGAACAGCGGCTTTACCCTCGACGTCGGCGCGCGCATCGGCGCCGAGGTGTACTTCGGGTTCATCGGCATCCCGAATCTCTCGCTCCAGGGCAGCGTGGGCGCTCTCTTCACGACGCAGTCGGCTACCACCACCTACACGCCGCCCGCGGGTGCTTCCACGGATTTCGAGGACAAAACCACCGAGATCAAGACCTCGGTGTACGACAACCCCTGGAACATCTTCACGGGCAACGTCGCCGCTCTCTATTACTTCTGATACATTTCGACGAATGCATGTCCGGCCGGGCCCCCGGGCTCGGCCGGCGTGTCGAAGGAGCTCGGAGCCATGCGTAAGAGCGGTGCAGGTTGGCTAGTCACTGGTTTGGTCCTTCTCGGATGCGCCACCACGGGTAGCGGCGACCTGACACCGCTCGGCGACGATCACTCTCCGCCGGGTAACTCCAGCGGCCCGCCTGGCAACGCCAATGGGCCAGGGTCCAACCCCAATGCGGCGCCCTGCACGGGCTCGACCACGCGGGATGAGCTCCTCGACATTGCCAAGGACATGATCTGCGGCCGCGCTTCGTCGTGCGGCTCTTCCGTGCCCAGCCCGAGCGGCGGGGGCGGTGGACAAGGCGGTGGTGACAGCGGTTCTGCGGGGCAGGGCTTCGGCGGTCAGGGCGGAGTTCCCGCCGGGCAGAAGATCATCGGCGCGCAGAAGAACCTGAAGTTCAGCGCTCTCGTGAACGATCTCCTGGCCCGCGACGGCAAAGGCCCCGTGACGTTCACCAAGGCGAGCGACTCGGGCTTCAGCTGGGGCGCGATGTGTGCGCTCTTCAGCACCATCATCGAAGAGTGCAAGGCGAACCCGTCGCAGTGTGATTTCGAAGGGCCTGCGGTGCTTCCCGTTTGCTCCTCGAGTGTGGGGGCTTGCCTCCAGGCCATCTTCGCCATGGTGCCGTGCAACTTCACCGGTGACTTCGAGGTCACGACGCTTCCGCCGGCTTGCTCGGGCTTGACCGGACTGGTTCCGAGCGGCTCCGGTGGCTCGAGTGGCTCGGGTGGCTCGGGCGGGTTTGGCGGCGGCGATGGCGGAGTGGGCGGTCTCGCCGGTTCAGCCGGCGTCGGCGGCGGTCTGGGCGGCTCGGGCGGCGTCGGTGGCGGCGCCGTCTGCGAGTATCCGAATTGCCAGTGCGCGACCGCCTGCGATCAGTGCCTGTGCGCGACTCAAGGCGACACCACGGCCTGCGCGAGCCTCTGCGGCTGACGGCGTTCGCCGTTCGCCACCCGATTCGTCACTGACGAGACCCCGGCGGCGCCCGCAATCCACGGGCGCCGCGCGCATTTCGTCGACGGCGCGGAGTTTGCTCTACCCGCCGCATGCGAGTCGACTCCCTGGTCGTGCTGGGGCTCGCGCTGGCCCTCGGCTCGGCCTCGTTCACGTCCCCCGCCGTCGCGGCGCTCCTCTTGGTTGCGCTCGCGGCGCTGGGCGGCAGCCGCGCGCTCGGCCGAGCGGGTCTCTTGCTGCTCCTGCTCGCCTTCGCGTTTGGCGCCGCATCCTCCCGGATCCGAGTGCAGCATTGGGATTCGAGCTGGCACCGCGCCCGGGCGGCACTGCGAGAACCCGCGCGCTGCGCCGGAGAGGCGCGGGTCGTTTCGAGCCCGACTCGTCACTCGGGAGTGACGTCGTTCAGCGCCGAGCTCGAGGCCCTCGACTGCGAGGGACGGGCGCTGCCCGCGCTCGTCGCCCGACTGCACGGCGGACCCGAAGACCTTCGCCGTGGGGATCGTCTCGACGTCGTCGTGGAGCTCGCTCCGATCGAGCTCTATCGGAACGCAGACCTGCCCGACGCGCGACCGAGTGCAGCGAGACGTGTCGCCAGCGTGAGCGGAGCGGTGCTCGCCGCGGAGTTGCAGGAACGCGGGCGCGGCATCGGTTCCTGGATCGATGCGCTGCGCAACCGAGCCCGTCGCGGCATCGACGCAGCCTTCGTTCCCAGCGCCGCCCCGCTCGCGCGGGCACTCGTCTTGGGGGAGAGCGATCTCGATCCCGAGGACGACTCTGCGTTTCGCCGAAGCGGTCTCTCCCATCTGCTCGCCGTGAGCGGCACGCACCTCGTGTTCGCGGTGGTGGCCCTGGTGAAGGGACTCGGCGCCCTGCTGTTGCGCATCGAGTCGCTCGCCGTGCGCTGTGACGTGCGACGCATCGCCTCGGCCGCCGGCATCGGGATCGCGCTCGCCTACGCGGACTTCGCCGGGGGCAGCGGCTCGGCGTGGCGAGCCGCTTGGATGCTCGCCGTCGCCTTCCTCGCGCGCGCGCTGTCGCGCCGGCCGCGCCCGGACCGCATGCTGGGTGCCTCGCTGATCATCGGGGCACTCGTCGACCCTCTCATCGTGTACGACGTTTCGTTCCTGCTCTCGGGCGCGGCCACCGTCGGGCTCATCGCGCTCGGGGGCCCTTTCGGCGCGCTTGCCGAGCGCGTACCGTTTCGCCCCCTCGCGTACCTGGCGCGTTCGGTTGCGACGACGCTCGCGGCCATGGTGCCGTGTTTGCCGCTGCTCGCGCTGTTCTCTCCGGAGCAGACGGTGGCTGGGCTCTTCGCCAACACGCTGGCCGCGCCAATCGGCGAAGCCGTTGCGCTGCCGCTGTGCCTGCTGCACCCCGTCTTGGGCGGTATTCCCTACTTCGGTGCGGGGCTCGCGCTGGTCGGGTCCGGAGCGCTGCTCTGGGTGCGCGGGGTGGCGAAGGTCTCCGCTTCCCTTCGGTTCCTGGCGTTCCCGGTGCCAGTACCCACCGAATGGCACTTGGCGCTCCTCGCCCTGGTCGCCCTCGGTGCGTGGCTCCGGCCGCCCCGCTGGCGGTTCGTCGTGGCAGGTGCGGTCGCGCTGGTGGCGTTGGAGCTGGGCGCGATTCGCGCGGGGAACCCGAGGGGAGAGCTCCGCGTGAGCGTGCTCGACATCGGGCAAGGCGATTCTCTGCTGGTCGATCTGCCCGATGGTTCGGTTCTCTTGGTGGACGCGGGGGGCAGCGTCGGGGGCCCGGATCCCGGAGCGCGAGTCATCGCACCGCTCTTGCGCATGCGCCGCCGAAGTCGCGTCGACGTGGTGGTGATCTCGCACCCGCACCCGGATCACTTCGGTGGCATGCGCGCGGCCCTCGAACGGGTCGACGTGGGTGAGCTCTGGGACACCGGGCAGGGGGAAGCCGAAGGCGCCGGCCCCGAATACGCAGCGCTACTCGCCGAGCTTCGAAAGCGAGGCGTGCGCATCCGCCGGCCTCCCGAGTTGTGTGGCGAGCACAGGTTCGGCGAGGCACGGCTGGAGGTGCTCGCGCCGTGCCCTGCGGCGACACCGAACCGGAACGCCAACGACAACTCCTTCGTGCTCCGAGTCTCGCTCGGGCGCCGTCGAGCGCTGTTGGTCGGTGACGCGGAGCGCGAAGAAGAACACGAGCTCGCGCGTTCCCGTGGCGAAGACCTCCGCGCCGACTTTCTCAAGATCGGCCATCACGGAAGCCGAACCTCCTCCAGCGCCGAGCTGCTCTCGCGGGTAGCGCCCGCCTATGCAGCGATCTCGTGCGGGGTTCGAAACCACTTCGGACACCCCCACCGGGAGACGCTGGAGAGCCTTCGGGCGCGAGGTATCCACACGTTACGCACAGATCTTCTCGGCAGCATCCAGTGGCAGACGGACGGCGAGGCCGAACGTGTGGTGGTCGGCGCAGCGGCGAGGCAATCCGATTGACGGGGCAGAGCCGCGTCGGTACCCGCGAGCCATGGCCGACGCTTGGTATCGCGAGAAGATTCGGACGCTCTACTCGGGGGAACAGATTGGCGCGCGAGTTCGAGAGCTCGGCGCCGAGATCACGCGCGACTACCACGGAAAGCGCTTGGTCCTCTTGTGCGTGCTCAAGGGCAGCTTCGTGTTCGCGGCGGATCTCGCGCGGGCCATCGATCTACCGCTTCGGGTCGAGTTCTTGGGAGTGCAGAGCTACGGTGACGACACGGCTTCGAGCGGCGTAGTGCAGATCACGCTCGACCTAGCGAAGCCCGTGGACGGCGAAGAAGTCCTGATCGTGGAGGACATCGTCGATACGGGGCTGACGCTCGACTACCTGATGCACCAGATCAAGACACGGAACGCCGCGAGCGTGAAGGTCTGTGCCTTGCTGCACAAGCCCGCGCGTACGAAAAAGCAGGTGTCCATCGACTACCTCGGCTTCACCATCGATGACGTGTTCGTGGTCGGTTATGGGCTCGACTGGGCCCAGAACTACCGCAACATGCCCGAGATCGGCGTGGTGAAGGACCCGAGCGGAGGCTGAGCTCAGTCCGAGTCGGACTTCTGGCGCAAGCGCTCGAGACGCTCGCGGATCTGCTTCTCGAGCCCCTCGCTCGAAGGTTCGTAGAATCGCTCGTCGGCGATCTCGTCGGGCAAGTAGCGCTCACCGGGCGCGTGGCTCCCGGGAAAATCGTGGGGGTAGCGGTACCCCTCACCGTAGCCCTCCTCGCGCATCAAGCGCGTGGCGGCGTTCCTGAGCTTCAGCGGCACCTGGAGCGCACCCCGGTCGCGAATGCTCGCGCGCGCAGCGTCGATGGCTCGCTTCACGGCATTGGACTTGGGGCAGCTCGCCAAGTAGAGGCAGGCGTGCGAAAGCGGGTAGACGCCTTCGGGCAGTCCGACTCGCCGCAGCGCTTCGTCGGCGGCGACGGCCACCTGGAGAGCGCGCGGATCCGCGTTGCCGACGTCTTCGCTCGCGAAGATCACCAGCCGCCGCGCGAGGAACAGCGGATCGTCGCCAGCATCGAGCATGCGCAGCAGCCAGTAGAGCGCCGCGTCGGGATCGCTGCCGCGGAGGCTTTTGATCAGCGCGCTGGCGACGTTGTAGTGCTCCTCGCCGGATTTGTCGTAGAGCAGGGTGCGCTCTTCCGCGCTGCGTTCCACGTCCGCGCGAGACAGCGCTCGTGCGCCTTCGGGCAGCAGCAAGACCGCGGTTTCGAGCAGGCCCAGGGCGCGACGCGCGTCGCCAGCGCTGGTCTTGGCGATCAGCTCGAGCGTGCCGGGTTCTGCTGCGATGCCTCGCGCGCCGAGACCCCGCTCGCGGTCCTCGAGGGCACGCTGCAAGAGCGCGACCAGATCCTCGTCCTCCAGCGCGTGTAGCCTGAGGACCTTGCAGCGCGAGAGTACTGCCGCATTCACGGCGAACGATGGGTTCTCGGTGGTCGCGCCGATGAGCGTCACGGTGCCGCTCTCGACGTGGGGCAAGAACGCGTCTTGTTGAGCTTTGTTGAAACGGTGAATTTCGTCGACGAAGAGCGTGGTGCGTCGCCCCTGGAAGGCCAGCCGCTCCTTGGCTCCTTGGATCACCTCGCGGAGCTCGGCCACGCCGCCGAGCACTGCCGAGAACGGCACGAACTCGGAGCGAGTGCTGCCGGCGATGACGTGGGCGAGCGTCGTCTTGCCCGAGCCAGGTGGGCCCCACAGCACGAGGGAGGGCACGCGATCCTTCTGGATCGCTTCGGCCAGCCACTTGCCTTCGGCGATGAGATGCTTCTGTCCGAGCACCTGGGCGAGGTTCCTCGGCCGCATCCGATCGGCGAGCGGCGCTTCCGACGCGCCCAACGCTCCGCGACGAGCGGCGGCGCTGAGGAGCGTCGGCTGCTCGGCGTGCTCTCGGCGACGCTGGGCCATCAGCGGCGCTCACCGAAGATCGCGGTGCCGATGCGCACCCAGGTGGCGCCCGCGACGATCGCCTGCTCGAGGTCGTGGGTCATCCCCATGCTGAGCTCGGGCAGGCGCGCGGCTCCGCCGAACGCATCGCGGGCGGCCCGGAGCCGCTCGAAAAAGGGCAGCGCGCCGGCTGGATCGTCGGTGTGCGGCGGCACCGTCATGAGGCCCGCGAGCCGGAGCCCCGCGACCCCCTCGACGGTTTCGAGCAACGCCCCGAGCTCGCCGGGAGCGCAGCCGCTCTTCTGGGATTCGCCGCCCACGTTCACTTCCACCAACACGGGGAGCGCGCTCCGCGCGCAGGCGATCGCCCGCTTGCCGAGCTCTTGCGCCAGGCGGCTCGAGTCGACGGTGTGGATCCAGCTCGCGAGCTCGACCACTCGTTTCGCTTTGTTGCGCTGCAAGTGCCCGATCATGTGCCACGAAATACCGGGAAGATCGGCCAGCGCTTCGGCCTTTTCGCTGAGCTCCTGCACGTAGTTCTCGCCGAATTCGCGCTGCCCCGCCGCGTATGCCTCTCGAATGGCTTCCGGTGGCTTGGTCTTGGAAACCGCCACGAGCCGCACGCTACTCTCGGGTCGCCCGGCTCTCTGGGCGGCTTCGCGGATGCGTGTGCGCACCGCGTCGAGTCGCTCGGCGATGGTGCTCATCCGCTGCTCTGCTTTCCGCGAGCGATGACGTTGCGATAGACGTCGAGCGTCAGGTTGGCCATGTGCTCGAGGGCGAAGCGTTTGGCGCGCCCCGACCCGCGGGCGCTCAGCCGCTCGCGTTCGCCGGGCACGTCGAGCAGGCTGACGATGGCGTCGGCGATGGCGTCTGCGCTCTCGGGGTCGACCAAGAGCGCTGCGTCGCCGGCGATCTCTGCCAAGCTCGAGCGGTCGCTGGTCACGACGGGGCAACCCGAGGCCATGGCTTCGACGACGGGATAGCCGAAGCCCTCGGCGCGTGACGGAAAGAGCTGCGCGATGGCGCCGCGGTAGAGCGCCGCGAGCTCCTCGTCCGATACGTAGCCGAGCAACCGGAGGGCGCTCGAGACACCGTGTTCGAACGCCGCCCTTCGCAGCTCGACCTGGGTCGCCAGATCGAGCCGCGCCGCCCAGACCAGGATCAGATCCGACTCCGGCGAGCGCTTGCGCGCGTCGCTGAGCGCTTCCAGCATCAGGTGGTGGTTCTTGCGGAAGTCCGCCGCTCCCACGCACAAGACGTAGTGAGACTCGCTGAGACCGAAGCGCTGGCGCACACTCGCATCGTCTTCGCCGGGTTCACTGGACCAACGCTCGAGGTCCACGCCGTTGTGGACCACGCTGATCTTCCTGGGCGGCACCCCGAGCAGCGTGACGAGATCGTTGGCGGTGGTCTCGCTCACCGCGATGACATGATCGGCCGAGTGGTAGCGCCGCTGGTCGAGCCACTCGCGGCCCGGGCGATAGCCATCGCGAATGTCGAGGTATTTCTCGGGAAAGCGCAGCGGGATCAGGTCGTGACAGGTGGTCACGCGCGGGCAGCCGGGTGCGCCGAGTGGAGTCGCGTTGGGGTGCCCGGTGTGGAGGACATCGGGTGAAATGGCGCGGGCCGCGCGCGACAAGGAGACGCGGACGCGGTACGCCCAGGACGCGTGGGCGAGCATCGGTTGGTCTCGCCGAGTCAGCCGCTCCACCGCGCCGCTCAGATCTTCGGTGACACGAGAGCCGCCCGCCCAGCCGAGCTTTTCGATGCCGAGAACCCGCAGGTCACCGTTGGCCGTCTCCGTGCGCTCGAAGCCACGCGCCAAATCGGCCACGTAGCGACCGATGCCTCGCGTGCGCGTGTGCGTCGCGAGCACCGACAGGTCGAGGAGCGCCGTGGCCACCGAGCAGGATGTAGCACGCCGACGCGCGCTCCGAGCAGTGCGCAGTTCAGTGCGCCGACGCACTCGGTGCGGGTCCGACCCCTTCTGGCGCGCCGCCCCGCTCGAGCACGATGGGGGCGTCTCGCACGGTCCGGCTGTCGCCCGTGGACGCCTGGAGGCTGCCCTTCCAAGCGTCGCCTTCGCGCTTCAGCACGGCCGTTCCGCTGAACGCCCGGTCCCCGCCTTCTTTGGGGAGGAAGCGGATTCTGAGCTCACCTTCGTCGCGCGCGCCCGTGATCCGCTGCTCTCCCAACGGACCAGAAGCGGTGCCGCTCACCTGACCGTGCTCGTTCACGGCGAGCGCGAGCTTGCCTTTTCCCGAGTGCATTCCTCCGTCGTCCTGGGCCCACTCTCGCGCGCCCTCGTTCTTCGGTGTCTCGATGGTGTAGAGCTGCGCTTCGTAGGTGCCCGTCCAGCTCTCGGTGCTGGGCTTGGCCGGGGCCGGCGCGCTCGCGCTCGCCACGGGCGCGGAGCTCCGTGGCGCGCTCGCCG
>Ga0268298_10000422_pt1 | contig 54270 bp, 49 predicted proteins | sample WWTPWeurt_MetaG_FD_194462 | JGI IMG/M metagenome (GOLD analysis project Ga0268298, IMG submission 194462) | Activated sludge microbial communities from WWTP in Nijmegen, Gelderland, Netherland - WWTP Weurt | ecosystem: Engineered > WWTP > Aerobic digester > Activated sludge | place... | reverse complement strand
GCCCGAGATGCCGATGGCGGTGAGCGCGTGATAGATGCCCCACACCGTGCCGAACAGGCCGACGAACGGGGCGGTGGAGCCCACCGTGGCCAGGAAGGCCAGGCCATCCTGTGCGCGGCTGTTGATGTTGCCCACTGCGCGGTCGATGCTCATGCTGATCCAGGTGTGGCGATCGATCTGCTCGACCAGCGTGCCCTCGTGGTGCTCATCGGCCTTGACGCCTTGTTCGGTGATGTAGCGGAACGCGCTTTTCTCGTCCAGCGTGCCGGCAGCCTGCTTCATCGAGCCGGCCTTCCAGAACGAGTCGCCGATCTGATTGGACTGCTTGAGCAGCTTGCCCTGCTCGAAGAGCTTGGTGAAGATGATGTACCAGCTGCCCATGGACATGATGATCATGATGATCAGCGTGCCGCGGGAGACGAAGTCGCCTTCCTTCCACAGCGCCTCGAGGCCATAGGGGTTGGCCACGCTTTCCTTGGCGACGGTGGCCACGGGCGCGGTGGCGATGGCCGGCGCGGGCGCTTCAGCCGGCGCGGCCGACGCGGTGGCGGCCGGCGCGGACGCCTGGGCCAGGGCCATGCCCGGCAGGGCGATGGCGGCGCTGGCCACCAGGAGAGCGGCCACGGGGGCGCGAAGGATGCGGTTCAGGAACATGTTGACTCCAGACAGGGACAGAGTGCGCAGTGCTCGGGTGGCGATCAGGCTGCGCAGGTTGAAACGGAACGTGGTGGGTGGGTTTCGGGTGAGGCGCCAGACCGGGTCAGTCGAGCTTCCAGACATAGTCGACCACGGTGGTGCCGCCGATGGGTTTGCCGTGCTCGTCGGTGCCGGGCTTGAAGCGGCACTTGCTCAACGCATCGACCGCAGTGCGGTCGAGCAGCCGGTGTTCGCGCGATGCGCCGGCCGAGCGCTCTACTTCGGCCTTGGACACCACGCCACTGGCATCCACCACAAAGCGGATCTTGGTGGTGCCGGTGGCCTCGGCGCGGGCCGCGGCCGAGGGGTACTCGGGCTTCTCACAAGTGCCCACGTCGATCTTGGCGGCCACGGCCTGGCGCACCGGTGCGGGCGCCACCGGCGCAGGGGCTGCGGTGGGCGCCGGCGCAGGCGCCAGCGTCACCGGCGCTGCCGGGGGCGCCACGCTCTGCACGCTGATGGCTGGTGCCGGTGTGGGGTTGGCGATCTGCACCTCGGGCGGCGGCGCGAACGACGGCGGCGGCGGTGCGAACTTGGGCGGCGGTGGCAGATTCTCGGGCGGCGGCGGCGGCGGGGGTTTCACCTCGTCGATGATCTTGGTCTCGATCGGTGCCTTGATGACCTCGACCACCTTGCGCGCCAGACCATTGAGCAATGCCCAGCCCAATAGGAAGTGCAGCAAGACAACCACTGCGAACCCGGTCATGTGCTTGCCGGGTTTTCTTTGCGATTCAGCGTAATCCACTCGTTGGCCTCCAGACGATCAACCAATACTCAGGTCAATCTCTGCGAACTTTTATGATGGGTACGACCTCATGGGCCATCTGCAGCCCGTCGCTGCGACGGGGAGGACTATAGCGGCAAAGCCTTGACTGTCCGCTCGGTACAACACCCTAAGCGGATTGCGCTGAAACCATTCGGTAACTGCTTGCATTCCATTGCGAGTTCTGATTAGCACGGCGTTGGTGCGTCGCGCTGCGCATCTGCACCGAGAGCGGGGATCGAGCCGCTCATCCCCGCACCAGCATGGTGGCCAGGCGGTTGTGTCGCTCGATCAAGGGGCCGAGGTCGAGCGTGGTCAGGCGGCCTTCGCGCACCACCACGCGGCCGTTGACGATGGTGAAGGCCGCAGGCGGTGGTGAACACAGCAGCAGCGCGGCCACCGGGTCGTGCACGGCGCCACCGGCCAGTCCCAGGCCATGCAGATCGAACATGGCCAGGTCGGCCGCCATGCCCGGCGCCAGGTGGCCGATGTCGTCGCGGCCCAGCACGCGGGCGCCGCCGCGGGTGGCCACGGCGAGCATGTCGCGCGCGGTCATCTCGGCCGGGCCGTGGTCGCAGCCGAAGCCGGGTGGGTCGCCGGGCTCGGCCACCTGCATCGCGCGGCCCACGCGCGCCAGCAGCATGGCCTGGCGCGCCTCGTCGAGCAACTGTGCACCGTCGTTGCTGGCGCTGCCGTCCACGCCCAGGCCCACGGGCACGCCTGCATCGAGCATGCGTCGAATGGGTGCTATGCCGGACGCCAGGCGCATGTTGCTGCAGGGGCAATGCGCCACGCCGGTGCCGGTGGCCGCAAAGCGCGCGATGCCGTGCGCGTCGAGCTTCACGCAGTGGGCATGCCACACGTCCTCGCCCAGCCAGCCCACGCTCTCGGCGTATTCGGTGGGCGTCATGTTGAACCTGGCGCGGCTGTAGGCGATGTCGTGGTCGTTCTCGGCCAGGTGCGTGTGCAGTCGGGTGCCGAGCGATCGCGCCAGCGCCGCCGATTCGCGCATCAGCGCCGGGCTCACCGAGAACGGCGAGCAGGGCGCAGCCACCACGCGCAGCATGGCGTAACGCCCTTGGTCGTGATGCTGTTCAATCAAACGTTGGGTATCGGCCAGGATCGCGTCCTCGCGCTCCACCAGCGCATCGGGCGGCAGGCCGCCGGCGCTCTCGCCCACGCTCATGCTGCCGCGCGCCGCGTGAAAGCGCATGCCGATCTGCGCTGCGGCCTCGATGCTGTCGTCCAGGCGCACGCCGTTCGGGTACAGGTAGAGGTGGTCCGAGCTGGTGGTGCAACCCGCGAGCAGCAGCTCGGCCATCGCCACCTGCGTGGACACGCGCACCATTTCTGGCGTGAGGCCGGCCCAGATCGGGTAGAGCGTGCGCAGCCAGGTGAAGAGCTCGGCGTTCTGCGCCGCCGGCACGGCGCGCGTCAAGCTCTGGTACATGTGGTGGTGGGTGTTGACCAGGCCCGGCAACACGGCATGGCCGCGTGCATCGATCACCTCGTCGGCACGCGTGTCGGGCGGCAACTCACCGGCGGGCCAGATCGATTCGATGGCGTGGCCGCGCACCAGCAGGCTGGCGCCGCGCAGCTCGCGCCGCTGGTCGTCCATCGTGGCGATGACTTCAGCATCGCGGATCAGCAGGGTGGGGGTGGTGTGCGAGGACATGCCCGCCATCATCACGCAAATCGCGCGAGCGTCAGCCCACGCTCACAGCGCGCCCTGCACGTTGACATGCAGCGCATACAGCGAATGGCTCGCGGCCATGAACAGCCGATTGCGCCGCGCGCCGCCAAAGCACAGGTTGGCGCAGCGCTCGGGCAGGTGGATGTGGCCGATGGGGTGGCCATCGCGGTTGAACACGCGCACGCCGTCCAGCGCCTCGGACGATGCGCCCGGCCGGCCGTCGCTGCCCCAACCGCACCAGGTGTTGCCGTCGGCATCGATGGCGATGCCATCCAGCGCGCCCGCGCCATCGGCATCGATGTGCAGGCGTTTGTGGGTCAGTGCGCCGTCCGCGCCCACGTCATAGGCCCACACCTTGCGGCTGGGCTGGGCGCGGCTCTCCACCAAATAGAGCACGTGCTCGTCGGGCGAGAAGGCCAGGCCATTGGGGCCGGCCAGATCGCTCAGCACGCAGGCCAATTCGCCGTTGGCGGAGTCGATGCGGTAGACGCCATGCGGCAACTCGGGCGCGGCGGGCTCGCCCTCCCACCAGCCGAGGATGCCGAAGGGCGGGTCGGTGAACCAGACCGTGCCATCGCGCTGGCAGACGATGTCGTTGGGGGAGTTGAGGCGCTTGCCCTCGAAGCGATCGGCCAGCACCGTGCTGCGGCCATCGGGCTCGGTGCGCGTCACCCGGCGCGTGAGGTGCTCGCACACCAGCAGGCGGCCTTGCGCGTCGCGCGCCAGGCCGTTGGCGTGGTTCGACGGCGCGCGGAAAGTGCTCACCTGGCCCGAGGGCTCGTCCCAGCGCAGGATGCGGTTGTTGGGGATGTCGCTCCACAGCAGGCAGCGGTGATCGCCAAACCACTGCGGGCCTTCGCCCCAGCGCGTGCCGCTGGCGAGCTGCTCCACGCTGGCGCTGTAGACGCGGTATTTCAGGAAGCTGTCGTCCAGCACCTCGACGCGCGGGTCGGGGTAGCGCTGGCTGGGCTCGAAGGTGAAGGCGGGGCTGTCCATGGGGCGATTGGAGCAGAGCTCACTTCAGCAGCAGATTGGGCAGCCACATCGCGAACCCAGGCACGTAGGTCACCAGCATCAGCGCGGCCACCAGGGCACCGTAGAAAGGCCAGATGGTCTTCATCACCTCCCCCACCGAGATCTCGCCGATGGTGCAGCCCACGAACTGCGTGGTGCCCACCGGCGGTGTGTTCAGCCCCAGCGCGCAGTTGATCAGCATGACGATGCCGAACTGCTCGGTGCTCATGCCGTATTGCTGGCAGATGGGCAGGAAGATCGGCGTGCAGATCAGGATGGTGGCGGCCATGTCCAGGAAGGTGCCCAGCACGAACAGGATGATGTTGACCCACAGGAAGATCACCCACGGCGTGCTGCTCACGCCCGAGAGCATCTGCCCGGTGAGCTCGGCCACGCCGTACAGGCCGATCAGGTAGCCGAACATCGAGCTGATGCCGATCAACAGCAGCACGGTGCCGGTGGTCTTCACGGCCTTGGCGGCGGCCTTGAGAAACTGATCCTTGGTGAGCTTCTTGTAGACCACGGCCGACAGGAACAGCGCCCACACCACCGCCACCGAGGCCGACTCGGTGGCCGTGAACGCGCCCGACAGGATGCCCGCAATGATGATCACCACCACCAGCAGCCCGGGCAGCGAATCGATGAACGAGCGCCAGACGATGGCCCAGCCCGGGAAGGTGCCGGCCGGGTAGCCGCGCTTCACGGCCACCCCATAGGCGGCGGCCAGGTTGCACAGCGTGAGGATCACCGCCGGCACGATGCCCGCGAGGATGAGCGCCGCGATGCTCACCTTGCCGCTGGCCGCCAACGTGAAGATGATCATGTTGTGGCTGGTGGGCATCAGCGCGCCCACCAGCGAGGCGTGCGTGGTCACGTTGACCGCGTAGTCTGCGTGATAGCCTTCCTTCTTCATCTGCGGGATCAGCACCGCGCCCATGGCCGACACATCGGCCACCGGCGAGCCCGAGACCCCGCCGAACAGCGTGCAGGCGATCACATTGCTCATGCCCAGCCCGCCGCGCACATGGCCGGCCAGGGCCTTGGCCAGGCCCACGATGCGGTCGGCCACGCCGCCATACATCATGATCTCGCCGGCGAAGATGAAGAAGGGGATGGCCAGGAAGGAAAACGGGTTCATGCCCGAGATCATTTGCTGGAAGCCCACGGCGAGCGGCAGGCCCTCGTACAGGATCGTGGCCAGCGACGACAGCCCGATCGAGAAGGCCACCGGCACGCCGAGCAGCAGCAGCAGCGTGAAGCTCACGCACAAGATGGTCAGTGCCATGCTGGCTCGACCTCATTGCCCTGCAGGATCGCCAGGATGTGCTCCAGCGAGAACATCGCCACCAGCACCCCGGCAATGGCTGGCGGGGCATACTTGAAGGCCTCGCTCACGCCCAAGGTCGGGATCTTGTAGCCCATCACCGACAAGGCCAGCACCGCGCACTGCCAGGCCATCACCACGCCGAACACACCCACCAGCGCGTGGATCAGCAACTCCATCTTGCGGCGCACGGCCGCAGGCGCCAGCACCAGGAAGGATTCCAGCCCGATGTGCCCGGCGTCGCGCACGCCCACCGCCATGCCGAGCATGGTGACGTACAGTACCAGCAGCACCGCGCCGCTCTCGGCCCAGGTGGGTGTGTCGTTGAAGATGTAGCGGCCGATCACCTGGTAGAGCACCGCCACGATCAGCAGCACCAGGCCGGCGATGCCCACGCCCAGACACAGGCGCGCAATGGCGGCGCACAGTCGGGTGTACATGGCGGTCTCGTTGGCGGCCGCGCTACTTGACGTCGGCGATGCGCTTGACCATGTCCTGCAACTTCGGGTCTTTCAGGAACTTGTCGTACACCGGGCGCGCGGCGGCCTGGAAGCTGGCCTTGTCCACCTCGATGATCTGCGCGCCGCCGGCCTTCACCACCGCCAGGCTCTTGGCCTCGCGTTCGTCCCAAAGCTTGCGCATGTAGCCCACCGACTCCTTGGCCGCAACGCGGATCTGCTTTTGCTCGTCGGCACTCAAGCCATCCCACACCTTCTTGCTGAAGAGCAGGATCTCGGGCGCCATCGAGTGGTCGGTCTTGTTGTAGTACTTGGCCACCTCGAAGTGCCGTGTGCTCTCGTAGCTGGGGTAGTTGTTCTCCGCCGCATCCACCAGGCCGGTCTTGAGCGCGGTGTAGACCTCGCCAAAGGGCATGGGCGTGGCGTTGGCGCCCATGGCCTCCATCAGTGCCACCCACAGGTCGCTCTGCTGCACGCGGATCTTCATGCCCTTGGTGTCGGCCACGGTCTTCACCGGCTTCTTCACCGAGTAGATCGAGCGCGAGCCCGAGTCGTAGAAGGCCAGGCCGATGAAGCCCTGGGCCTCGCAGTCCTTCAGGATCTCATCGCCGATGGGGCCGTCGAGCACCTTGCGCATGTGCTCGGTGCTGCGGAACAGGAAGGGCATCGTGGGCACCATGGTGGCGGCGCAGATGTTGTTCATCGGCGCCACGTTCACGCGGGTCATGGCCAGCGCGCCGAGCTTGGTCTGCTCGATGGTGTCCTTCTCGTTGCCCAGCGCCGACTTGGCGAAGACCTTGATGCTGTGCTTGCCGCCGCTGCTCTTGGCCAGCACCTCGCCCATGTGGCGCACGGCCAGCACGGTGGGGTAGTCGTCGGGGTGGATGTCGGACGAGCGGAACTCGGTGGCCTGTGCGGCGCCGAGTGAGAGCAGGGCGGCCAGGGCGGCCAGGGTGCGGTGCAGGCGATTCATGTTGTCGTCTCCTCGGGTGGGGGTGCGCAATCCGTTTGGGCTGCTGGGCTTACTCGAACGGGCCGAGGCGCAGGAAGCCGCCGCCCTGGTGGGTGACCACCGGGTCGCTGATGTCGAGCACGGGCTGGCGCGCCTGCGCGGCGGCGCGGAAGGGCTCGGAGCTGTCCTGCGGCCGGTAGCCGATGTGCGCGGCATGGCGGTTGTCCCACCAGGTGGTGGTGTTGTCGGACATGCCGAACACGATGCTGTGCCCGGCCACGGGCGCGGTGAGGCTGGCCACCACCAGGCGCTCGAGGTCGTCGTAGCTGAGCCAGGTGGCCAGCATGCGGCGATCCTTGGGCTCAGGGAACGAGCTGCCGATGCGCAGGCACACCGTCTCGATGCCGTAGCGATCGAAGTAGAAGCGCGACAGGCTTTCGCCAAAGGCCTTGCTCACGCCGTACAGGCCATCGGGGCGCACCGGGTCGTGTGCGTCGATCACTTCATCTTGTCGGTAGTAGCCGGTGACGTGGTTGGAGCTGGCGAAGACGATGCGCTTCACGCCCTGCTTTCTGGCCGCTTCATACAGGTGATAGACACCCATGATGTTGGCCTGCAGGATGGGCTGCCAGGGCTGCTCGGTGGACACGCCGCCCAGGTGCACCACGGCGTCCACGCCCTGCAGCAGGGCCAGCACGGCCGCGGCGTCCTCCAGGCGGGCGGGCATCAGTTCTTCGCCGGGTGCGGCGCTGCCCAGATCGGCCACGTCCGACAGGCGCAGCGTGTCGCAATGCGGCTTGAGGCGGGTGCGCAACTGGCGGCCCAGGCCACCGGCCGCGCCGGTGAGCAGCAGGCGGCCGAAGCGCATTGATGGGGTGGTGACGGCGGGCATGGTGGTGTGCTCAGTGGATGCGGGCGGGCTGGCCGGGTGCTTGCCGGAGAAGACGCGCCGCAATGCGGCTTCGGCTTGCGCTTTCTCGTCAGTTGTCGTACAACGTGGCCAATGTCGGCGATCGGCCCGGCAGTGTCAATACAAGCAGATCAGGGTTTCACCCAGGCCGCATGAACTCAGTCAGCAGCTTTCTCAGTCGTCCGCGCACGCTCGCCATCGGGCTGGTGGATGCCTTGGGCCAACGCATCCGCGAGGGGCGTCTCGCGGTGGGCGACAAATTGCCCACCGAGGCCGAAATCATGGCCGAGTTCGGGGTCAGCCGCACGGTGGTGCGCGAGGCCTTGTCCAAGCTCCAGGCAGCTGGCCTGGTGAGCACGCGCCACGGCGTAGGCACCTTCGTGAGCGAGCCCGCCAAGGGCAAGCAGGGCGCCGGGTTTCGCATCAGCCCCAAGCGCCACGCCACCCTGCAGGACGTGGTGGCCGTGCTCGAGCTGCGCATCGGCATCGAGACCGAGTCTGCCGGGCTGGCAGCGTTGCGACGCACTGCGCCACAACTGGCTGCCATGCGCGCGGCGCTGGACGCCATGACCAGGGCCATCAACGCCGGCAGCGATGCGGTGGCGCCCGATTTTCAGTTTCACCTCGAGATCTGCCACGCCACCGGCAACCCGCACTTTGCGCAGCTGCTTGCTGCGCTGGGCGTGGGCATCATCCCGCGTGCGCGGCTCGATGCAGGCACGCCGGTCGATGTCGAGCGCCAGGCCTACCTGCGGCGGGTGCAGGTGGAGCACGAAAGCATCCTCGACGCCATCGCCTCGCAAGACGCCGACGCCGCCCGCGCCGCCATGCGCACCCACCTGGCCAACAGCCGCGAGCGGCGGCGCCGTGCAGCGGCTGCCATGGCTGCGGAGGCGGGGTGAGTCACCCGCGAAAGCTCTGAAGTTGTACGATGTCCGATATCATCGTCGCACCCACCACACCCCACCCAACGGAGCCCTGACATGAGAGAAAACCGCCTTCGCACCCTGTGGAAAGAGGACAAGGCCGCCGTCAACGGCTGGCTGGCCATCCCCAACAGCTTTGCGGCCGAAACCATGGCCCACCAGGGCTGGGACACGCTCACCATCGACATGCAGCACGGCGTGATCGATTACGCCGACATGCTGCACATGCTGCAGGCCATCTCCACCACGCCCACCGTGCCCATCGTGCGCGTGCCCTGGCTCGAGCCCGGCATCCTGATGAAGGCGCTTGACGCCGGTGCCTATGGCGTGATCTGCCCGATGATCAACACGCGCGAGGACGCGCAGAAGCTGGTGGCCTACACCCACTACGCACCCCGCGGCACGCGCAGCTTCGGCCCGGTGCGCGCCACGCTGTACGGCGGGGCGGACTACCCCACGCAGGCCAACGACACCATCGTCAGCTTCGCCATGATCGAGACGCGCCAGGCGCTGGACAACCTGGACGACATCCTCTCGGTGGAAGGGCTGGACGCGATCTACATCGGCCCGTCCGACCTGTCGCTGTCGCTCGGCTGCAAGCCCGTGTTCGACGACGTGGACCCACTGGTGGCCCAGGCCATGAACCACATCTGCGAGCGCGCCACGGCGCACGGCGTGAAGGCAGGCGTGCACAACGGCCGGCCCGACGTGGCGCTGGCCCGCGTGGCCAAGGGCTTCCGCTTCGTCACCGTGAGCTCCGACGCGCGCATGCTCGCGGCCGGCTCGCAGGCGCTGCTGGCCGAGATGCGGCGCTGACACTTCGAGCAGGGGCCCGTACATCCTGTACCAGGGTCCGGCGCGGCGCGCCTCGGCGGCGGCCTATCATGCCCCGATGCTGAGCTTGAGTTCACGGCCGGGCTGGATCAGCCGCATCGCCGACCAGTGGGTGCGGCCCTGGTGGCACATCGTGCATCTGGGGGCGCTGCTGCTGGCGCTGGCCACGCTGCCGTCCACCTACCGGCGCGAGGCGCGGCCCGCACTGGCGCGCCACCTGGTGGGCGCCACGCTGCCCATGCTGCCCTGGTTCACGCTGCTGGCGGCGCTGGCCACGGTGGTGATCGTGCGCATCGTGCTGGTCACGGCGCTGAGCTACGGCCTGTCGCAATACGCGCTGGAGATGGTGGTGCGCGTGCTGGTGCTCGAGCTGATCCCGCTCACCGCGGGCTTGTTCGTGGCGTTGCGCTGGTCGGTGGCTGCGGGTGGCGCACTGGCGCAGCTGCGGCGTGATGGCAGGCTGGCCGCGCTGCGCCGCCAGGGCGTGGACGTGCTGCGCACCGAGGTGCTGCCGCGCGCCCTGGCCGGCTTCTTTGCGGTGCTGCTGCTGGCGGCCTTGAGCGGCGTGGTGGCGCTGCTGCTCACCTACCTGCTGGCGCACGGCTTCTCGCCCTGGGGGCTGCCCGGCTACACGCGCATGGTGGGCCAGGTGTTCAGCCCGCCGGTCACTCTGGTGTTCGTGGGCAAGACCTTTGCGCTGGCCGCGGCCGTGGCCCTGCTGCCGCTGGGCTCGGCCCTGCACGACCCGGGTGCGGGCCGCAGCGAGCAGGGCGCCGAGCTGCAGGGCCTGGTGCGCCTGGCCAGCGCCATCCTGCTCATCGAGGTGGGCTCGCTGATGATCAACTACGCATGACGATGGACGCCGACAACCCGCCCCCCAATCCAATCGACGCGCCCGCCGACAACGCCGGTGCCGCGTCCGACCGCCGCCTCGAGCGCCGCGCTGCCGGCCTGCTGCTCTTGCTGCTGGCCCTGCTGTGCGCCGCAGCGCTGTACATCATGCTGGCCCGCGGCGTGTTCGAGCCCACCCAGCGCGTGGTGCTCACGGCCGACGATTCCGAGGGCGTGGTGGTGGGCATGAACCTCACCTTCTCGGGCTTTGCCATCGGCCGCGTGCAGCGCATCGAGCTCACCGAAGAAGGCAATGTGCGCATCCTCGTGGACGTGCCGCGCAAGGACGCGCATTGGCTGCGCACCAGCAGCGTGTTCACGCTCTCGCGCGGCCTGGTCGGCAACACCGCGATCCGCGCCTACAGCGGCGTGCTGAGTGATCCGCCCCTGCCCGATGGCGCGGTGCGCAAGGTGCTGGTGGGCGATGCGTCGGCCGAGATTCCCAAGCTGCTGTCCGCCGCGCGCGACATCCTGCAGAACGTGAGCACGCTCACCGCGCCCGATGCGGCGCTGGCCGGCACCCTCGCCAACACCCAGGCCATGACGGGCAAGCTCAACACACCCGGTGGCGCGCTGGGCGTTCTGATGGGCAACCCGCAGGACGCCGGCAAGCTGTTGGCCGTGCTCGACCGCACCAACACCGCGCTGGCCAGCGTGGATCAACTGCTGCGGCGCAGCGATGGCCTGGTGAGCAAGGCCGATGCGCAGTTGTTCGGCAACGGCGGGCCTGGCGCGCCGGGCGGCCTGGTGGGCGATGGCCGCGCGGCCGTGGCCCAGATCAACGGCCTGTTGGCCGAGGCCCGCGGCAGCCTGAAGAAGGTGGACGGCCTGCTCGAAGAAGCCCAGGGCGCGGCCCGCAATGCGCGCATCGCGACCACCGATCTGGGCACGCTGCGCGCCGAGGTGGAGGCCAGCCTGCGCAAGGTGGAGAACCTGGTCAACGAGGTGAACCGCAAATGGCCGCTGGCGCGCGACACCGAGGTGAAGCTGCCATGAGGCGATGCGCATCATTGACATCGTTCGCAGTGGTGTGCCTGCTGCTGGCCGCCTGCAGCAACCAGCCCCCGACGCCCGATTGGCGAATGAACGCGCACGGCGCCTTGGAACGCGCGGTGGCCGCGCACCTGTCCGGCGACACCCGCGTGGCCGATCTCGAATTCGCCCGCGGGCGGGCCGAGGTGGCGCGCACCGGGCGCGTCGATCTGCTGGCGCGGGCCGAGCTGCTGCGTTGTGCCGCGCAGTTGGCCAGTTTGGTGGACGAGCCCTGCGCCGGCTTCGAGCCCTTGCGCGCCGATGCGCCGCCGGCCGAGCAGGCTTATGCCGACTTCCTGCGCGGCCCGATCGATGCTGCGCGCCTGCCGCTGCTGCCGCCGCAGCAACGCGCCATTGCCGCGTCCAACGCCACCCTGGCGACCGACCTCGCGGCCCTGCAGGCGATGAGCGATCCGCTCTCGCGCCTGGTGGCGGCCGCGGTGTCTCTGCGCAGTGGCCGCGCCAATGCGGCCTTGCTGCAAGTGGCGGTGGACACGGCCTCTGACCAAGGCTGGCGGCGGCCGCTGCTGGCCTGGCTGGGCGTGCAGCAGCAGGTCGCCTTGAAGGCCGGTGACGCTGCGCTGTCCGAGCGCCTGGGCCGCCGCCGGCAACTGGTGCTGGACGGGCCGTCCACGCCGCGTTGAGCGCGGTCTGCGGTGCTACAGCATGGCCACGTTGGTGGGCAGGCCCAGCTTCACGCGGCCGCTCAGCTCCCAGCTGGATTCGCCCACCATCATGTGCTGCGTGGCCACGTGCACATCTCGCAGGCAGCGCTGCAAGGGCGAATCGGCAAACACCGCGCTGCCGGCGGCTTGCGTGTAGAGCCGGTCCACCACGCTGGCCGAGGTGTGCACCGCGTGCGTGGCGGCCAGGCGCAGATCGGCACGCTCGGCCACGCTGATGCCCGCGCTGTGCTGGGCCGAGGCCCAGGCCGTGGCGATGGCCTCCATCACGAAGGCGCGCGCGCTGCGCAGGCTGGCCTCGGCACGGGCCACGGCCTCTTGCGTGGCGGGGCGCTGGGCCAGGGTCTTGGACGAGGCCTGTGGCGTCTTGTCGCTGGCCAGCGCCACCAACTCGTCGATGGCGCGGCGCGCGATGCCGCAGGACACGGCCGCGATGGCCAAGGCCAGCAGGCCGAAGACCGGGAAGCGGTAAAGCGGCGTGGACACGCGCGGCGCGTCCATCAGCGACGCGCAGCGGCTGGCGGGCACGAACACCTCGCTCACCTCGAATTCGCCGCTGCCCGAACCGCGCAAGCCCAGCGTGTCCCAGTTGCCCAGCACATGCACCTGGGCGCGATCGAACACCACCGAGAGCACGCGCGGTGCACCCGCCGCATCGGCTTGCGGCCGGCCATCGGCGTCCAGCACCAGGCAGCCGCCGCTGATGAGATCGGCATGCGCCGCGCCCGAGCCCCAGAACCAGCGCCCGCTGACGCGGTAGCCGGCCACGCCGTGCTCGGTGGCCGGCCGGGCCCGGCCGCGCGGCGCGAACACGCCCGAGGCCTTGAGCGTGGGTGATGAGAACAGGGCCTCGGACGCGTCGTTTTCAAGATAGGCAGCCAGCACGCAGCTGGTGCAGGAGATGAAGCTGCACCACGCCACCGAGGCATCGGCCTGCGCCACGCGCTCGATCAGCGCAAAGAAGCTCGCCACCGGCACCTCGAGGCCGCCGATCTCGGCCGGCGTGAGCAGGCGCAGCAGGCCGCTGTGCGCCATCGCGTCCACCACATCGGGCGGCAGATGGCACAGGGCTTCGAACTCGCGCGATCGGGGCTTCACCAGCTCGGCCAGCGCATCGGCGCGGGCCATCAGATCGGCGTGGGTGGGGCTTATGTTCATCGGGGCATCGTGCCATGCGCCCTGGGCTGCGTCAGTCCGGGCTGTCCCGATGCGCGAGGTGCGCGCTCAGCGTGCACGCCACACCGAGGCGCGCACACCCAGCGCCGCGGCCACGCCGTAGGCGGTGATGCCCAGCGCCACGGCGATGAAGTTGCCTTGCGCGCCCAGGCCCGCCACGTTGGCCAGCAGCCAGCCGCCGCCGGCCGCGATGGCCAGGCGCGCCAAGGCAGCCACCACCGGCCAGGCCATGCGCCCGGCGCCCAGCGAGGCAAAGTACATGGCCATGCCCAGGCCGAAGCCACCAAAGGCCAGGCCGGTGTAGCGCAGCGCGCTGGCGGCGATGCCGGCCACCACCGCGTCGCGGGTGAACAGCGAGGCAAAGCCCAGCGCGAAGCCGGCCACCATCAGCCCCAGCACGCCGGTGATCACGAAGGCCATGCCACCGCCCAGCCAGGCCAGGCGCCGCGCCGTGGGCCAATCGCCGCCGCCCACGGTGCGGCCCACCAGGGCGGTGAGCGCCGAGCCGATGCCGAAGGCCACGGGGATCACCAGAAACTCCAGCCGCGCGGCGATGCCGTAGGCGGCCACCGTGGCCTGCCCGTGATGGCGCAACTGGGCGGTGACCAGCACCGTGCTCATGTTGCCCACCAGGGCCAGCGCCGAGGCCACCGCGCCCACCGCCAGGATGCGCGAGAACAGCGCCCACGAGGGCCGCAGCCGCCAGCGCGGCGCAAAGCCCGCATCGCCGCGCCGCACCAGCCAGGCCATGGCGCCAAACGAGGCCCATGAGGTGAGTGCGAAAGCCATGCCCACACCGGTGAGGCCCAGGCCGGCTGGCTCGGCCAGCAGCCAGGCCAACACCGGCAGCATCCCCCAGCTCAGGGCCAGCACCCGCGCGGCCAGCGCATGCCGCCCGCCGCCGCGCAGCACCGAGGCCAGCGTGTTGCCCCACCAGGCCGGCAGCGCGCCCGCGCCAAACACCCAGGCCGCATAGGGCGCGGCCACCAGCGCCGCATCGGCACCCGCCACGGCGCGCAGCAGCGGCGGCGCGCCAAAGGTGACACCCACCGCAAACACCGCGCCGAAGGCCGAGGCGATGATCAGCGCGTGCGTCACCATCGACGCGGCTTCGTCGCTGCGCTGCGCGCCCAGCGCACGGGCCACGGCCGAGACCACGCCGCCGCCCATCGCGCCGGTGGACATCTGCTGCAGCAGCAGGCCGAAGGGCAGCAGCACCGCCCAGCCGGCCAGCGCGGCCGTGCCCTGGCGCGCGGCCAGCACGGTCTCCACCACCTGGGCCACCACCTGCAGCATCGACAGCGCCGTGGTGGGCGCGGCCAACGCCACGATGCGGCGCACCAGGGCGGCGTCGGATTCGGGCGGCGGCTTGATCAATGTCGTCATCGGCCGGCGATCATGGCCCAGCGGCGCGGGGCCGCGTGTCGCGCAGCGGACGGCCAGGGAGCGGAAACTGCGGCGATGATGCGGCCCCTGTGCCCTCGTGGATGGAGTGACCGGATGAACGCAAGCACGCGTCGAGCAATGGCTTCCCTGCTGCTGGCCAGTGCCTGCACCGGCCTCGGCCTGGGCATCGGCACCAGCGCGCTCGCCCAGGCCAGCTGGCCCGCGCAGCCGATCACGATGGTGGTGCCTTTCCCGCCCGGCGGGCCCACCGACCTGGTGGCCCGTGTGCTCGCGCAGCAGCTCGCCAGCCAGCTGGGCCAGCCGGTGAACGTGGACAACCGGCCCGGCGCCAACGGCAATCTGGGCGGTGGCCTGGTGGCCAAGGCCGCACCGGATGGCTACACGGTGCTCTACAACACCTCGTCCATCACCCTGAGCCCGGCGCTGTACAAGAACCTCAGCTACGACGTGCTGCGCGATCTGGCACCCGTCACCAGCACGGCGGTGGTGCCGTTGGCCCTGGTGGTGCACCCCGGCGTGCCGGCCAACAACCTGGCCGAGTTCGTGGCCTACGCCAAGGCGCATCCGGGCAAGCTCGCCTACGGTTCGGCGGGCAATGGCAACGTCACGCACCTGGGTGCGTTCCAGCTGGCGCAAGCGCATGGCATCGAGGCTGTGCACGTCCCCTACAAGGGCAGCGCGCCGGCGGACGTGGACCTGGTGGCCGGGCAGATCCAGTTCATGACGGACACCGTCAACTCGGTGATGGCCTTCGTGCGCGACAAGCGCCTGAAGATGCTCGCGGTGACCACCGCCCGGCGCATGTCGCAGTTCCCCGATGTGCCCACCTTGGCCGAGCAGGGCATGCCGGGCTTCGAGGTGGGGGCCTGGCAGGGCGTGATGGTGCCGGCGAAGACGCCACGTGCGGTGGTCGATCGCCTGTCGGCCGAGATCAACAAGGCGCTGCAGCATCCCGAGGTGAAGGCCAAGCTGGCCTTGCAAGGCGCCGAGCCGCTGGGGTCCTCCCCTGATGAGTACGCGGCCTATGTGAAGAGCGAGCTGGCCCGCTGGGCGCGGGTGGTGAAGCAGACGGGCATCACGCTGGAGTGAGCCAGGTGGAGAGCGAGTTGACGACTGGGGCCGCAGCGACGGCCCCGCTGCGTGCCCTGCTGCGCCAGGCCACGCGCCACGAGACGCAGTTCGACAACGGCGCCCTGGTGTGGCACCGCTGGGGCCTGGTGGGCGGCGAGCAGCGGCCCCTGGTGCTGCTGCATGGCGGCTCGGGCAGCTGGAACCACTGGGTGCGCAACATCGATGCCCTGGTGGCGGCCGGGCGCGAGCTGTGGGTGCCCGACCTGCCCGGGTTCGGCGAATCCGCCGGGCCGGCCGTGGGCGAGGACGCCGATGCCCTGCCCGAGCCCATCGAGCAGGGCCTGCAACAGCTGCTGGGCGATGCGGCCTGCGATCTGGTGGGCTTCTCCTTTGGCGGCATGGTGGCCGGCTTCCTGGCCGAGCGCTGGCCGCAGAGGGTGTCGCGCCTGGTGCTGGTGGGCGCCGCCGGCTTGGGCATTGATCCGGCCGAGCCCATCGTGCTCAAGCCCTGGATGCTGATGCGCAATGAATCCAGCCGCGCCCAGGCCCACCGCCACAACCTGGCGGCCTTGATGCTGTGGCGTCCGTCGAGCGTGGACGAACTGGCGTTGGCGATGCATGCCGCCAACATGCCCCGCGACCGCCTCACGCGGCGGCGCATTTCACGCACCGATGTGTTGCGGCGCAGCCTGCGCCAGCTGGCTTGCCCGGTGCATGGCATCTACGGTGCGCAGGACGTGCTCTTTCGCGGGCACCACGCCGCCCTGGCCGAGGCGCTGGCGCAGGCCCCCGATTTCAGGGGGCTGCAACTCGTGCCCGAGGCCGGCCACTGGGTGCAGTACGAATGCGCCGCGGCCTTCGACCAGGCGCTGGCCCATGCGCTGAATGAGGCCGGCGCGGACCGCACGGCGTGCGAAACCACACGAGGGTGAGCAGGACGCTCAGTTGACAAGGCAGGCCGCACCTGCTTTCGCGTGCCCGGCGGCAGTGGCACCTGAACGGGCCGAGCGCAGGGGCGCGGGGGCGCGGCGGACACGCTTCGACATCACTGCGCGAGATGCGCTTGATCCATCGCAAGGCAAAACGGGGCGGCCTGCTCCACATTGCCCCCATCACGCTCAGGGCCAAAGGCCAATTCCCATGGAACACCGCTACGCCGCCACCGCCGGGACCGTGCTGCCCGAGCGGGGCATGCCCGCACCGGCGCTCGAGTCAGCTGCCGCAAGCCGTCGCAGCTTTGCCGTGCAAATCGCGCCCGATACCGCACTGTGGCGCGCCCTGCTGGGCAGCACATCGATCAGCGGGCCCGAGTGCGAGCTGCTGGCCTCGGTGGCCAGTGGGCGGCATGTGGGCACCGGGCAGACCGTGTTCAGCCACACCGATCAGGCCAGCACCCTGGTGGCCCTGCGCGAGGGTGAAGTCGCCTTGGGCCTGTGCACTGCCGATGGCACCTTCCGCACCGAGCGCATCGTTCACGGCCCGGCCTGGCTCGATCTCAGCGCCGCCTGGATCGATGAGTGCCACGCCATGGATGCCCGCGCGATGACCCCCTGCTCGGTGGTCGAGTTGCCCAAGCTCGGCCTCACGCAGGCCTTGCAGCGCCAGCCGGCGCTGGCTCAGCGCCTGATCCAGTCGCTGGCGCGCCAGGTGCAGGCCATGGCGGCCAACACGCACGAGCTGATGCACAAGGACGCGCCGGCCCGTCTGGCGCAATGGCTCAGTGAACGCTGCGAGCCAGTGGCTGGCAGTGCCGATCAGGCGGTGGTGCACCTGCGCGAACGCAAGCGCGATGTGGCGTCTCAGTTGGCGATCACGCCGGAGACCCTGTCGCGCCTGATGCGCAGCTTCACGCGCTTGGGGGTGATCGAGGTGGCGGGTTACACCGTGCACGTGCTCGACACGCAGGCCCTCGGCCAGTTGGCCAAGGCCTGAAGCCGCAAGGCCCCCAGCCGATTCAGCGCGCTGCCGGCTTGCCGGCGGCCTGCAGCAGCTGCGCCACCGCCGCCACTGCAATCACCTCGGGCTCCTTGCCCGGGATGCCCGGCACACCGATCGGGCAGGTGATGCGCGCCAGCACGTCTGGCGCCACGCCCCGGTCTGCAAAGCGCCGCAGAAAACGCGCACGCTTGGTGGCCGAGCCGATCAGGCCCAGGTAGGCAAAGTCACCGCGCCGCAGGATGGCCTCGGTGATGGCCATGTCCAGGTCGTGGCTGTGCGTGAGCACCAGGTAAAAGGCCTGTGCCGGGGCCAAGGCCACCTCCGCTTGCACGGGCTCGACGCAGACGCGCTGGATGTGCGCGGCCGAAGGGCCGGCCGGGAATTCGGCCTCGCGTTCGTCGATCCACTGCACGCTGCAGTTCAGGCCCTCGAGCAGGCGCGCGATGGCGCGGCCCACGTGGCCGGCGCCATACAACTGCAGCGTGAACAGCGGCGATTCGCGCGGCCAGTCGGCCAGCGCGGCGGCATCGAGCGGCTGCGTGCGCAGGCTGAGCGCGCCGCCGCAGCATTGGCCGAGTGCCGGGCCCAGGGGGTAGTGGCGCTCTTGCGCCGCGGTTTGGCCCGCCGCCAGCAGCTCGCGCGCATGGGCGATGGCCTTCAGCTCCAGGTGCCCGCCGCCGATGGTGCCGGCCACCGCATCGGCCGACACCAGCATGCGCGTGCCCGGGCCGCGCGGCACCGAGCCCTTGGCCACGAGCACCTGCACCTCCATCGCCGGCCGGCCGGCGGCCAGCCAGGCGCGGGCGGTGCTCAGCAGGGCGTCCGGGCCGCTCAATGGGCTAGCTTCAGGCTGCGCCTTCCGGCATTCGCCCTTGGGGTGGCCCGGCGGGCTCACCGGTGCACCCTTGGGCCCTTGGCCCTGTCCCGCCAGGCGGGAATGAGCCCCTTCGGGCGGCCGGGCGGGGCTCATGCGCAGGGCGGTGTGCCCAGCCGCACGGCATCCAGCGCGTCCAGCACTGCCTCGGGCGTGGCGGGGGCGCGCAGCGGCGGATCGGTGCGATGCCCGCCCACCGCCGAGATCGCGTCGCGGATGGCCAGGAACACCGCGAAGGGCAGCAGGATCGGCGGCTCGCCCACGGCCTTGCTGCGGTGGATGCTGTCGGCCGGGTTGGGCTCGCCATACAGGCGCACGTCGAAGGCCGCCGGGCAATCGTTGGCGGTGGGGATCTTGTAGGTGCTGGGCGCGTGCGTCATCAGCTTGCCGGCGTTGCGCTGGCCGTTGGGCGAGTTGTCGGGCGGCTGCCACCACAGCTCCTCCATCGTCAGCCAGCCCATGCCCTGGATGAAGGCACCCTCGATCTGGCCGATGTCGATGGCCGGGTTGATCGACTGGCCCACGTCGTGCAGCACGTCGGCGCGCAGCAGGCGGTGCTCGCCGGTGAGCGTGTCCACCAGCACCTCAGCGATGGCCGCGCCGTAGGCGAAGTAGTAGAAGGGCTTGCCCTTGAGGTGCACGCGGTCCCAGTGCAGGCCGGGCGTGGCATAGAAGCCGTCGCTCCACAGCTGCACGCGGGCCAGGTAGGCCTGCATCACCAGCTCTTCAAAGGCGATGTGCTCGCCGTGCACCAGCACCTGCTCGTTGGCGAACTGCACGGCCGCGGCCTCGCCGCCATGGTGCTGCGCCGCGAAGGCGGCCAGGCGCTCGCGGATCTGGCGGGCGGCGTCTTGCGCCGCCTTGCCGTTCAGATCAGCGCCGGTGGACGCGGCGGTGGCCGAGGTGTTGGCCACCTTCTGCGTGTCGGTGGCCGTGACGCGCACGCGCGCCAGGCCCACGCCCAGCTCGTGCGCCACCACCTGCGCCACCTTGGTGTTCAGGCCCTGGCCCATCTCGGTGCCACCGTGGTTCACCAGGATGCTGCCATCGGCATACACATGCACCAGCGCGCCGGCCTGGTTGAAGTGCGCCACGTTGAAGGAGATGCCGAACTTCACCGGCATCAGCCCCAGGCCGCGCTTGAGCACCGGGCTTTGCGCATTGAAGGCCGCCACCTCTTGGCGGCGTTGCGCGTAGTTGGCGTGTTGGGTGAGCTGCTCGACCAGGGGCGCGATGATGTTGTCGTCCACCGTCTGGCCATAGGGCGTGACGTTGTTGGACTGGGTGCCGTAGAAGTTGACGCGACGCACCTCGAGCGGGTCGAGCCCCAGGCGACGCGCGATGCCGTCCAGAATCATCTCGATGGCAAAGGCGCCCTGCGGGCCACCGAAGCCGCGAAAGGCCGTGTTGCTCTGCGTGTTGGTGGCGGTGCAGAAGCCGTGCATGTCCACGTCACCGAGCCAGTAGGTGTTGTCGAAGTGGCACAGCGCGCGCGTCATCACCGGCGCCGACAGGTCGGCCGAGTGCCCGCCATTGGCCAGCATCGTCACCTCCACGCCGAGGATGCGGCCTTGCTCGTCGTGGCCCACGTCCCAGTCGAACTCGAAGCCGTGGCGGCGACCGGTGATCAGCATGTCGTCGTCGCGGTCGGGGCGCAGCTTGACGGCCTGGCCGAGCTTGGCGGCGGCCAGCGCGGCCACGCAGGCGAAGAGGGCGCTCTGGCTCTCCTTGCCGCCAAAGCCGCCACCCATGCGCCGGCACACCACCTGGATCTGGTGCGCCGGGCGGTGCAGCGCATGCGCCACCACCTGCTGCATCTCGCTGGGGTGCTGGGTGGAGCAGTGGATGAGCATGCCGCCATCTTCTTGCGGCACGGCCAGGCTGATCTGCCCCTCGAGGTAGAACTGCTCCTGCCCGCCCAGAGACCAGCTGCCCTGCCAGCGGTGCGGCGCTGCGGCCAGCGCGGCGTGCGCATCGCCACGCGCCAGCTGCATGGGCGGCACCACGTACTGCTTCAGGGCGTGGGCCTGCCGGGCGCTCAGCACGGCAGGCAGCGTCTCAAACCGCAGGGCCTGCGGCGCCAGTGCGGCGGCGCGGCGCGCCTGCTCGCGCGTGCGCGCCACCACGGCGAACACGGGCTGGCCCACGTGGCGCAGCTCGCCGCTGGCGCGGCCGTCCTCGTGCACCATCTGCGCGGCGAGGATGGGGTCGTCCTGCACGATGGGGCCGCAGTCATTGGCGCCGGGGATGTCGGCGCCAGTGAGCACCGCCACCACGCCGGGCTGTGCGCGCAGCAGGGCCAGGTCGACATGGCGCAGCTTGCCGTGCGCCACGGGCGACAGGCCCAGCGCAGCGTGCAGCAGGCCGGCGATCTCGGGCAAGTCGTCCACATAGGGCGCGGTGCCGGCCACGTGCAGGTGGGCCGATTCATGCGGCAGGGGCTGGCCGACAGAGGGCTTGGCCTTCATGACGAGGCCTCTGCTGCCCAGACCGACACCTCGGCCCCGCTCAGAGGCGCGTCAGGCCGCGTCTCGAGCCAGAAGCGCCGCAACAGGTTGCGGGCGGCCCGCTGGCGGTAGCTGGCGCTGGCGCGCAGGTCGGTGAGGGGCTCGAAATCGAGATCGAGCGCGGCCTGGGCGGCGAGCAGCGTGGCCTCCGTCCAGGGCTGGCCGCGCAGGCGGGCCTCGGTCTGGCTGGCGCGGCGCACGGTGGCGGCCATGCCGCCGAAGGCCAGGCGCGCCTCGCGCACCACGCCGCCATCCAGCTGCAGCCACAGGCCGGCGGCGAGGCCGGAGATGTCGCTGTCGAAGCGCTTGCTCAGCTTGTAGGCGCGCAGCGCATGCGGGCCCTGGTGCAGCGGCAGCTCGATGGCCTGCAGGAACTCGCCCGTCTGCAGCTGGTTGCACATGTAGCCGGTGTAGAAATCCTGCAGCGGCATGCGGCGTTGCACCTCGCCACGCCGCAGCACGATCTGCGCGCCGAGCGCCAGCAGCACCGGGGCCGCATCGCCGATGGGCGAGCCATTGGCCACGTTGCCGCCCAGCGTGCCGGCGTTGCGCACCGGCGGCGAGGCGAAGCGGCGGCCCATCTCGCGCAGCGCGGGCCAGTGCGAGGCCAGCGCGTCCCAGGCATCCGTGAGCGAGGCGCCGGCGCCGATGCGCAGCAGGCCATCGACGGCGCTGATGCGCTGCAGCTCGGCCACGCGGCCCAGGTAGATCACCTCGCCCAGCTCGCGGAACTGCTTGTTCACCCACAGCGCCACGTCAGTGCCGCCGGCGAGCAGCCGGGCCTCGGGCTTGGCCACCCGCAGTTGCGCCAGATGGGCCAGAGATTGCGGCGCGAAGAAGCCCGCGTATTGCAGGGCCGAATCGTGGCGCATGCCGCGCAGCGCGGCGATGATGGGCTCGGTGGCGATGGCCGGCGCGGGCTGCTCGAACATGCGCTCGCCGGCCTCGAGGATGGGCCGGTAGCCGGTGCAGCGGCACAGGTTGCCCGAGAGCGCGTCGGCCAGGTCGGCGCGTGTTGGCGCACCCTCGCCCGCTTGCGTGCGGTTTTGATGCAGCGCGGCCATCGTCATCACGAAGCCCGGGGTGCAGAAGCCGCATTGCGAGCCGTGGCAGGCCACCATGGCCTGCTGTGCCGGGTGTCGGCCTTGCAGGTCCTCCACCGTGAGCAGGGCCTTGCCATCGAGCGTGGGCAGCAGCTGGATGCAGGCGTTCATGGGCTGCAGGCGCAGCGCGCCGGCCTCGTCGAGCTCGCCGACGATCACCGTGCAGGCGCCGCAGTCGCCCTCGTTGCAACCCTCCTTGGTGCCCGTGCAGCGCTGCTGCTCGCGCAGCCAGGCCAAGACGGACATGGTGGGCGCAGGGCCCTGCACCGAGACGATCTCGCCGCGGTGGACGAAGCGGATGGGACGTTGGGACATACCCGAACCTTAAGCCTTCCACGCAGAAGGTGTATACGATGACGGTGATGCACACCATCAGCGTGGGAGTATGACAAGAGCGCCCGGCTTGGACAAGATCGAGCTCTCGCTTATCCGGGCCTTCCACACCGTGATCACCGAACGCAGCGTCTCGCGCGCTGCCATGAAGCTTGCCACCTCGCAGCCTGCCGTGTCCGGCCAGCTCAAGCGCCTGCGTGGCCTGATGGGCGATCCGCTGTTGGTGCGCGCCGGAGGCGGCATGGTGCCCACGGCCATGGCCTTGTCGCTGCTGCCGGCGGCCGCCCAGGTCTTGCAAGGGGCCCAGGCCTTGTTTGGCGGCCATGTGTCTTCACGCACTTTCGCGCCAGGCGTGGCCACGCAGACCTTCCGCATCGCCGCGAGCGACTACCTCGACCCGCTGTTCCTGCCCACGCTCGTGTCGCGCGTGCGTGGGCAAGCACCCGGCGTGTCGCTCGATCTGTTGCCGCTCACGCGCGATTACGACTATCGCGGTCACCTGGCCCGCGGCGAGGTGGACCTGGTGGTGGGCAACTGGCTGCAGCCGCCGGCCGAACTGCACCTGGGCCGGCTGATCAGCGACGAGATCGTCTGCCTGGTGGCCACCGACCACCCGGCCGCCCGCAGCCCGCGCCAATGGACGGTGGAGCGTTACCTGGCCAGCGAGCACATCGCCCCCACGCCGCTGCATGCAGGCGGGCGCGGCGTGGTGGACGACCACCTGCAGGCCCAGGGGCTGGAGCGCCGCATCGTGGTGCGCACACCCCACTTCGGCCTGGCGCCGGCCATGGTGGCGCGCTCGGCGCTGGTGCTCACCACCGGGCGGCAGTTCTGCGCCCGCTACGTGGGGGCCTGGCCGGTGCGCGTGGTGCGTTGCCCGGTGGACTTCCCGGCGCTCAACTACTACCAGCTGTGGCACGACCTCACCCACGCCTCGCCCGCCGTGCGCTGGCTGCGCGAGCAGGTGCGCGACGTGGCCCGTGATCTGGCCCAGGGGGCCCGATGAACCGGCTGGCCATCCACGCCGACCTGCTCGACTTCGAGGCGGAGCCGTCGCTCGACGATCCGCGCAATGGCGCCGTGCGCTGGCGCCCCGACCACTGGCTGCTGATCGAAGGCGAGCGCATCGTGGCGATCCAGCCGCAGGCCCCTGGCGACGACTGGCGCCAGATCGACCACCGCGGCCACTGGCTGATGCCCGGCTTCATCGACACCCATGTGCACAGCCCGCAGATCGACGTGATCGCCTCCTGGGGCACCGAGCTGCTCGACTGGCTGGAGACCTACACCTTCCCCGCCGAGGCGCGCCACGCCGAGCCGGCCTTCGCCGCCGCGGGTGCGGCCACCTTTCTGGACGCGCTGCTGGCTCACGGCACCACCGCGGCGGCGGTGTTCCCCACCGTGCACGCCACCTCGGCCGATGCCTTGTTTGCCGGTGCGCAGCAGCGCGGCATGCGCCTGCTCACCGGCAAGGTGCTGATGGATCGCCACGCACCCGACAACCTGCGCGACGACGTGCTGCATGCGCAGGCCGATTGCGAGGCGCTCATCGCCCGCTGGCACGGCCAGGGCCGCAATGCCTACGCCGTGACGCCGCGCTTCGCCGCCACCAGCTCGCCCGAGCAGCTGGCCATGGCGGGGCAGCTGCTGCAACGCCACGAGGGCCTGTACATGCAGACCCACGTGGCCGAGAACCGCGCCGAGGTGGCTTGGGTGGCGCAGCTCTTTCCGCAGGCGCGCAGCTACCTCGATGTGTATGCGCAGCACGGCCTGCTGGGCCCGCGCTCGATCCTGGCGCATGGCATCTGGCTGGACGACGAAGACCGCACGCGGCTGCGCGATGCCGGCGCCCAGATCGCCTTCTGCCCTTCATCGAACTTGTTCCTGGGCAGCGGCCTGTTCGGCTGGCGCGAGGCGCGCGAGCGCGGCATGGCCGTCACGCTGGCCAGCGACGTGGGCGGCGGCACCTCGCTGTCGATGTTGCGCACCATGGCCGACGGCTACAAGGTGCAGGCGCTGGCCGGCACGCGCCTGTCGGCCTGGGCCTTGCTGCACGCGGCCACGCGCGGCGCGGCGCTGGCCTTGGGCCTCGGCCACGAGATCGGCAGCCTGGCGCCCGGCAACCTGGCCGACCTGTGCATCTGGTCGCCCGCCGAGGGCCCCGTGGCGCAACACCGCGACGTCTTGGCGCGCGACTTGCATGAGCGGGTCTTCGCCTGGGTGACACTGGGCGACGAACGCAATCTGATCGAGACCTGGGTGGCGGGCCGTCGATTGTTCAGCAGGCCCACACACTGAATCCAACCACTCCTCACTGGCCGCCACGATGACCGCACCGCATTCACCAGAGCCCCGCCAGCCCCGTGCTGAGCGCAGCGGCACGCTGCGGCTCGAGCTGGCCGGCATCAGCAAGCAGTACCCTGCGGTCAAGGCCAACGATGGCGTCTCGCTGCGCGTGCACCCGGGCGAGATCCATGCGGTGCTGGGCGAGAACGGCGCGGGCAAGTCCACGCTGATGAAGATCATCTACGGCGCGGTGCGGCCCGATGAAGGCGTGATCCGCTGGAACGGCCAGGCGGTGCAGATCGCCAACCCGCAGCAGGCGCGCGCACTCGGCATCGCCATGGTGTTCCAGCACTTCTCGCTGTTCGACACGCTCACCGCCGCCGAGAACGTGTGGCTGGGCCTGGACAAGGCCTTGCCCCTGCCGCAGGTGATCACGCGCATCCGCGAGGTGAGCAAGACCTACGGTCTCGAGGTGGACCCGCTGCGGCCCGTGCACACGCTGAGCGTGGGCGAGCGACAGCGCGTGGAGATCGTGCGCGCGCTGCTCACCGACCCGCAGCTGCTGATCCTCGACGAGCCCACCTCGGTGCTCACGCCGCAGGCCGTGGCCATGCTCTTCGTCACGCTGCGCAAGCTGGCCGACGGTGGCTGCTCCATCCTCTACATCAGCCACAAGCTCGACGAGATCCGTGCGCTGTGCCACCACTGCACGGTGCTGCGCGGCGGCAAGGTGACGGGTGAGGTCGATCCCACGCACGAGACCAATGCCAGCCTGTCGCGCCTGATGATCGGCGCCGAGCCGCCGCAGCTGCAGCACCGCGCCGCCAAGCTGGGCGCCATGGCGCTCAAAGTGAGCGCACTCACCCTGCCCACCGATGATCCCTTCGGCACCGAGCTGGAGGCCATCGGCTTCGAGCTGCGCGCTGGCGAGATCCTGGGCGTGGCCGGCGTCTCGGGCAATGGCCAGCAGGAGCTGATGGCCGCACTCTCGGGTGAGGACCGCCGCGCGCCCCGGCGCAGCATCGAGCTCTTTGGCGTGGACATCTCGCGCGCCAGCCCGCGCCAGCGCCGCGCGCTCGGCCTGCACTTCGTGCCGGAAGAGCGCCTGGGCCGTGGCGCCGTGCCCACCATGAGCCTGGCGCAGAACACCCTGCTCACGCGCACCGAAAACGTCACCGCAGCGGGCTGGGTGCGCACTTCGGCGGTGCGCACGCTGGCTGAGGAGCTGATCCGCCGCTTCAACGTCAAGGCCGGCGGGTCAGGGGCCGCGGCCAAGAGCCTGTCGGGCGGCAACCTGCAGAAGTTCATCGTCGGTCGCGAGGTGCAGGCCGGGCCCAAGCTGCTGATCGTCTCGCAGCCCACCTGGGGCGTGGACGTGGGCGCGGCGGCGCAGATCCGTGGCGAGCTGCTGCAGCTGCGCGACGAGGGCTGCGCGCTGCTGGTGGTGAGCGAGGAGCTCGACGAGCTGTTCGAGATCAGCGACCCCTTGGTGGTCATCGCCCAGGGCCGCGTCTCGCCCAGCGTGCCGGTGCGCGACGCCACGGTGGAGATGATCGGCGAGTGGATGAGCGGCTTGTGGACAGCGGCGGAGGCTTCCAATGTTTAAGCTCGAGGCGCGCCCGCAGGCCTCGCAGGCCATGTCCGTGGCGTCGCCACTGATCGCCCTGGCGGTGACGGTGGTGTTTGGCGTGCTGCTCTTTCTGATGCTGGGCAAGGATCCGATCCAGGGCTTGCGCATGTTCTTCTTCGAGCCGGTGAAGAGCGCCTACTCCTGGAGCGAGATTGCCATCAAGGCCACGCCGCTGGCGCTGATTGCGCTTGGCTTGTCGGTTTGCTACCGCAGCAATGTGTGGAACATCGGCGCCGAGGGCCAGTACATCCTCGGCGCCATCTTCGCCAGCGGCGTGGCCATGCAGGCCAGTGCCGACAGCTCGCGCTGGATCGTGGTGGCCATCCTCGCGGCGGGGGTGGTGGGCGGCATGGTCTGGGCCGGCATCGTGGCCCTGCTGCGCGACCGTTTCAACGCCAGCGAGATCCTGGTGAGCCTGATGCTGGTGTACGTGGCCGATCTGCTGCTGGCCTATCTGGTGTACGGCCCCTGGAAGGACCCCAAGGGCTACAACTTTCCGCAGACCATCACCTTCCTGGCCGTCACCAAGGTGCCGCGCCTGGTGGACGGCCTGCGCGCCAACGTGGGCGTGCTGGTGGCGCTTGGCGCGGTGCTGGGCACCTGGGCGCTGCTGTTCCGCACCTACGCGGGTTTTCAATTGCAGGTGGGCGGCCTGGCGCCGGCGGCGGCGCGCTATGCCGGCTTCTCGTCGCGCAGCGCGCTGTGGCTGGCGCTGATGATGTCCGGCGGGCTGGCCGGGCTGGCGGGTGGGCTGGAGGCGGCCGGGCCGCTGGGCCAGCTCACCTCCAACATGCCGGCGGGCTATGGCTTCGCGGCCATCATCGTGGCCTTCGTGGGCCGGCTGCACCCGGTGGGCGTGGTGTTCTCGGCCATCCTGATGAGCATGTTCTACATCGGCGGCGAGCTGGCGCAATCGCGCATGGGCCTGCCCAAGTCCATCACCGGGGTGTTCCAGGGGCTGCTGCTGTTCTCGCTGCTGGCGGCCGACACCTTGATCCACTACCGCGTTCGTTACGCGTCCAGTGTAAAAAGGCGGGTTTGAGATGGAATCCTTCGCCCTGCTCATCGCCGCCACGCTCAGCGCCGGCACGGTGCTGGCCATCGCGGGCATGGGCCTGCTGATCAACGAGCGCGCGGGGGTGCTCAACCTCGGCGCCGAGGGCATGATGCTGGTGGCCGCCATTGCCGGCTACGCCACGGCCGTGCACACGGGCAGCGATCTGCTGGCCTTTGCCGCCGGCATGGGCGCAGGGGCCTTGATGGCGATGGCCTTCGGGCTGCTGGTGATCTGGCTCAACACCAACCAATACGCCACCGGGCTGGCACTGAGCCTTTTTGGCGCCGGCATCTCGGCCTTCGCCGGCATCCGCTACACGCAGGAGAAGCTGGCCGACCGCGCCAAGTTCGAGATCCCCGGCCTGGCCGACATCCCGCTGCTCGGCCCGGCCTTCGGGCGCCAGCACCCGATGGTGTATGGCGCGGTGCTGCTGGCGCTGGGCCTGGCCTGGTTTCTGTATCGCTCGCGCGCCGGCCTGGTGCTGCGCGCGGTGGGCGAGTCGCCCGAGTCCGCTCATGCGCTCGGTTATCCCGTGCGCCGCATCCGGCTGGCGGCGGTGATGGTGGGCGGCGCGCTGTGCGGCCTGGCCGGCGCCTATGTGTCGGTGATCTACACCCCGCTCTGGGTGGAGGGCATGATCGCCGGCAAGGGCTGGATCGCGCTGGCGCTCACCACTTTCGCCACCTGGCGGCCGGCGCGCATCCTGCTGGGCGCGTATCTGTTCGGCGGCGTCACCATGCTGCAGTTCCACCTGCAGGGCGAGGGCGTGCAGATCGCCAGCCAGTGGCTGTCGATGCTGCCCTATGTGTCCACCATCGTGGTGCTGGTACTGATCTCGCGCAACCCCACCTGGATCCGGGTGAACATGCCGGCCTCTCTGGGCAAGCCGTTCTTCCCGGGTTCGTGAAGCCCGCGCAGCGCCGTTCGATAATGTTCCCTGACCCCTTTCAAACAACCCCGAAGGATGGAGAAACCATGACGCAAGTGTCCAAGCGTTCCCTGCTCAAGCTGGCCAGCTGGTCCACGATCGCCGCTGCGGCTGCCCTGGTGGGCTGCGGCAAGAAGGAGGAGGCCGCACCGGCTGCAGCGCCTGCCCCGGCGTCCGCGCCGGCCTCGGCGGCGGCCAAGCCCGAGCCCTTGAAGGTGGCCTTTGCCTATGTGGGCCCGGTGGGTGACGGCGGCTGGACCTTTGCGCACGACAACGCCCGCAAGGCGCTCGAGAAAGAATTCGGCGACAAGATCGTCACCAGCTTCGTCGAGAAGGTGCCCGAGTCGGCCGATGCCGAGCGGGTGTTCCGCGACATGGTGGGCCAGGGCAACAAGCTGATCTTCGGCACCACTTTCGGCTACATGGAGCCCATGCTCAAGGTGGCGCCCGATGCCAAGGACGTGAAGTTCGAGCACGCCACCGGCTACAAGACGGCCGACAACCTGCGCACCTACGACAGCCGCACCTACGAGGGCGCCTACATGGCCGGCGTGATCGCCGGCAGCATGACCAAGACCAACACGCTGGGCGTGGTGGGCTCGATCCCCATCCCCGAGGTCATCCGCAACATCAACGCCTTCACGCTGGGCGCGCAGAGCGTCAACCCCAAGATCAAGACCAAGGTGGTCTGGGTCAACGATTGGTTCAACCCGCCCAAGGAGACCGAGGCCGCCACGGCCCTGATCAACGGCGGCGCCGACGTGCTGATGCAGAACACCGATTCGCCCGCCGTGCTCAAGACCGCGCAAGAGAAGGGCAAGCGCGCCTTCGGCTGGGATTCCGACATGACCGCCTACGGCCCCAAGGCCCACCTGGGCTCGGCCGTCATCAACTGGGCGCCGTACTACATCAAGGCCACCAAGGACGCGCTGGAAGGCAAGTGGGCCACCGGCAAGGCCTGGTGGGGCGTGAAGGAAGGCGCCATCGATTTCGTCTCGGTGGCCGAGGACGTGCCGGCCGAGGCCAAGAAGAAGCTCGACGAGGTGAAGGCCGGCCTGAAGGACGGCAGCTTCTCGATCTGGAAGGGCCCGATCACCGACAACACCGGCAAGGTGCAGATCGAGAAGGACAAGACCGCCGACGATGATTTCCTGGGCGGCATCAAGTTCTTCGTCAAGGGCGTGGACGGCAAGGTGCCGGGCGACAAGTAAGCACGGCGCTCACCGGCATCACGGAAAGCCGCTCGACGCAAGCCGGGCGGCTTTCTTGCTTGTGCCTGAGCTCGTTTCACAGGGCCACGGAGGTTTCAAAACATGATCGATTTCGATGCCATCCCCCGCAGTCGCCTGCCCGAGTTGCTGCGCACCGCACCCAAGGCCGAGTTGCACATCCACATCGAGGGCTCGCTCGAGCCCGAGCTGATCTTCGAGCTGGCGGCGCGCAATGGCGTGGCGCTGCCCTATGCCGATGTTGAAAGCCTGCGCGCAGCCTATGCCTTCAAGGACCTGCAGAGCTTCCTCGACATCTACTACGCGGGCGCCAGCGTGCTCTTGAAGGAAGCCGACTTCCACGCCATGGCCATGGCCTACTTTGCGCGCGCCGCGGCCGACCATGTGGTGCATGCCGAGCTGTTCTTCGATCCGCAGACCCACACCGCGCGCGGCGTGCCCATCGCGGCCGTGATCCAGGGCCTGGCGCGGGCCTGCGCGGATGCCAGGCAGCAGCACGGCATCGACGCATCGCTGATCCTGTGCTTCCTGCGCCACCTGAGCGAAGCCGACGCGTTCGACGTGCTGGAGCAGGCCCTGCCGCACCGCCAGCATTTCATCGGCGTGGGCCTGGACAGCAGCGAGCAGGGCCACCCGCCGGAGAAGTTTGCCCGCGTCTTCGCCAAGTGCCGGGCGCTGGGCCTGCACGTGGTGGCGCATGCGGGCGAGGAGGGCCCGCCGGCCTACATCGAGAGCGCGCTCGATGTGCTGCAGGTGCAGCGCATCGATCACGGCGTGCGTTGCGTGGAGAGCCCCGAATTGGTGCAACGCCTGGCGCAGTCGCGCATGCCGCTCACGGTGTGCCCGCTGTCCAACGTGAAGCTGTGCGTCTACCCCACGATGGCGCAGCACCAGTTGCCCGCGCTGCTGGCCGCCGGCCTGTGCGCCACCGTCAACAGCGACGACCCGGCCTATTTCGGCGGCTACATGAACGACAACTTCCTGGCCACCTTCGAGGCCCTGCCGCAGCTGGGCGCGCGTGAGGCCTGGCAGCTGATGCACAACAGCTTCGAGGCCAGCTTTGCGACGGCCGGGGCCAAGGCGGGGTGGATGTCACAACTCGATCAGGCCTTTGCAGCGTGACGAAGCACGGGCGCGGCAGGTGCCGAGCACAATCGCAGCTGGCCTCCCCAGTCGCCGCATCCAGCCCATTCCATGACCAAGCACCCCATGGCCTTGCCGGCCCTTGCGCTGGCCCTGGCGCTGGCAGCGGCCCAAGCCCCCGCGCAGACCGATCGCGGTCTGGCGCCGGGCGCGCTGTCGACGCGGCTGGCCGAAGTGCAAGCCAGCCCCAAGCTGACGGACGCGCTGCTCAAGACCGGCCGCAAGGTGGCCGCCGTGTGCGCCAACTGCCATGGCGAGGGCGGCAACAGCATCAGCCCCGATGTGCCCAATCTGGCCGGCCAGAACACCGCCTACCTGATCGAGCAGATGCGCCAGTTTGGCGACGGCCTGCGCCGCAATGAATTCATGCAGGGCATGATCCGTGCGATGGCCACCGACGAGAAAGTGGGCCTGGCCCTCTTCTATGCCCGCCAGCCCGTGGTGCCGCGCGCCGCCGGCAATGCCGCGCTGGTGGCGCAGGGCGAAGCGCTGTTCCAGAGGATCTGCTTTCGCTGCCATGGCACCGACGGCCTGGGCAACGACAAGATCGCCCGCATCGCCGGGCAGCAGAACGCCTATCTGGCCAACACCTTGCGTCGCTACCGCAGCGGCAGCGGCGAGCGCGTGAACGAGCAGATGGCCGAGAACACGCGCCTGCTCAGCGATGCCAACCTGGACGCCATCGTGGCCTACGTGGCGGCGATGAAGTAGCCGCGGCGGCAGCCGTTGATCGAGATCAGCCGCCACCCGCCGCAAGTTTGATAGCGGGCAATCCAAGCCCTGCCGCACTGCGCCATGCTGCAAATGGCCCGTTCCGGGCCAGACACGCAAGGTGAGCAGCATGAGCAAGACAGCGAAGTACGTCTATGTGTTCGGCAGCACCCGCACCGAGGGCGCCGCCGCCATGAAGAACCTGCTGGGCGGCAAGGGGGCCAATCTGGCCGAGATGTGCCGCCTGGGCATCCAGGTGCCGGCGGGCTTCACCATCAGCACCGAGGCCTGCACCGTGTTCACCGAGCAAGGCAAGGAGCACGCCCTCGGGCTGATCCGCGACGAGGTGCTGCAGGGCGTGGCCCACGTGGAGCAGGCCATGGGCAAGCGCTTCGGCAATGCCGACGATCCACTGCTGCTCTCGGTGCGCTCCGGCGCGCGCGCCTCGATGCCCGGCATGATGGACACCATCCTCAACCTGGGCCTCAACGACGATGCGGTGCTGGGCCTGGCGCGCAAGTCGGGCAACGAGCGCTTTGCCTGGGATTCTTACCGCCGCTTCGTGCAGATGTATGGCGACGTGGTGATGGGCCTGAAGCCCGCCAAGAAGGAGGACCACGACCCCTTCGAGGTGGTGATCGACATGGTCAAGGCCCAGCGCGGCGTGCAGCTCGACACCGAGCTCGAGACGGCGGATCTGCGCGAGCTGGTGGCGCGTTTCAAGGCGCTGATCCGTGCGCGCATCGGGCGCGACTTCCCCGTCAATCCCTGGGAGCAGCTGTGGGGCGCCGTGGTGGCTGTTTTCGAAAGTTGGAACAACGACCGCGCCCGCGTCTACCGCGAGCTCAACGACATCCCGCAGAGCTGGGGCACGGCCGTCAACGTGCAGGCCATGGTCTTCGGCAACCTGGGTGAGAGCAGCGCCACCGGCGTGGCCTTCTCGCGCGATGCGGGCACGGGTGAGGACCTGTTCAACGGCGAGTTTCTCGTCAATGCGCAGGGCGAGGACGTGGTGGCCGGCATCCGCACGCCGCAGCAGGTGTCGCTCGTCGGCTCGCGCCGCTGGGCGCAGCTGGCCATGGTGGACGAGGCGGAGCGCCGCGCCAGGTACCCATCACTCGAGGAGCTGATGCCCGATCTCTATCGGCAGCTGCTGCACGCCGAGACCACGCTCGAGAACCACTTCAAGGACATGCAGGACCTGGAGTTCACCATCCAGGAGGGCCAGCTGTGGATGCTGCAGACGCGCAACGGCAAGCGCACCGGCGCGGCCATGGTGCGCATCGCGATGGAGATGCTGGGCCAGGGCATGATCGACGAGAAGACCGCGCTGCAGCGCGTGGTGCCCGATCGGCTGAACGATCTGCTGCACCCCATCTTCGACACGCAGGCGTTGAAGGAGGCCGCGGTGATCGCGCGCGGCCTGCCCGCCTCGCCCGGCGCGGCCACCGGCCAGATCGTGTTCTTTGCCGACGAGGCCGAGGAGTGGGCCAAGGCCGGCAAGGCCGTGATCCTGGTGCGCCAGGAGACCTCGCCCGAGGACCTGCGCGGCATGAACGTGGCCAAGGGCATCCTCACCGCGCGCGGCGGCATGACCTCGCACGCGGCCGTGGTGGCGCGCGGCATGGGCAAGTGCTGCGTCAGTGGCGCCGGCGCGGTGCACGTCGACCCGAAGGCGCGCACGATGAGCATCGGTGACACCCAGTACGACGAGGGCGACTGGCTCTCGCTCAACGGCTCCACCGGCGAGGTGTTTGCCGGCCGCATCGCCACGCAGGACGCCGAGCTGAGCGGCGATTTCGGCGCGCTGATGGCGCTCACCGACAAATACAAGCGCCTCGAGGTGCGTGCCAATGCCGACACGCCCGACGAAGCCCAGGTGGCGCGTCGCTTCGGTGCCACCGGCATCGGCCTGGCGCGCACCGAGCACATGTTCTTCGAGGGCGACCGCATCAATGCCGTGCGCGAGATGATCCTGGCCGACGACGAGGCCGGCCGCCGCAAGGCGCTGGCCAAGCTGCTGCCCATCCAGCGCGCAGATTTCGAGGGACTATTTCGTGAAATGAGCGGCCTGCCGGTCACCATCCGCCTGCTTGATCCGCCGCTGCACGAGTTCGTGCCGCATGACGAGGCCGGGCAGAAGGTGATGGCGCAGCAGATGAAGGTCTCGCTCGGCAAGATCAAGATGCGGGTGGAGGAGCTTCACGAGTTCAACCCCATGATGGGCCACCGCGGTTGCCGGCTGGGCATCAGCTACCCCGAGATCACCGAGATGCAGGCCCGCGCCATCTTCGAGGCCGCGCTCGATGCGCGTGCCCACGGCTGCGAGGTGAAGGCCGAGATCATGGTGCCGCTGGTGGGCACGGTGCGCGAGTTCAATGCGCAGGCCGCTGTGATCCGCCGCACGGCGGCCGAGGTGTTTGCGCAGCGCGGCGAGGCCATCGCCTACCTGCTGGGCACCATGATCGAGACGCCTCGCGCGGCGCTCATTGCCGACAGCATCGGCAAGCAGGCCGAGTTCTTCTCCTTCGGCACCAACGATCTCACGCAGATGACGCTGGGCTTCTCGCGCGACGATGCGGGCAAGTTCCTGCCCGACTACCTCAAGCGTGGCATCTACGAGCACGACCCCTTCCGCTCGATCGACCAGAAGGGCGTGGGTGCGCTGGTGGAGATGGCCGTGCGCAAGGGTCGCGAGGTGAGGCCGGGCATGGAGACCGGGGTGTGCGGCGAGCATGGCGGTGATCCGGCCTCGGTGGCCTTCTTCCACCGCGTGGGGCTGGACTACGTGAGCTGCTCGCCCTTCCGGGTGCCCATTGCGCGCCTTGCGGCCGCGCAGGCGGCCATCGAGGGCTGAGCCCGCGCGGCTCAGCCTTCCTGCTTGGCCGCGGGCGCGGGTATCGCGGGCGGCACGGTGGCCACCCAGGTGCGCTCGGATTCCACAAACTCCTCGTGCGTGGTCTCCGACACCTCGAGACGCCCTGCGGCAGCCAGCTCCTTCAGCCGCTCGAGGCGGTCGGCGCGCACTTCGGCGGCCACGCGCAGCACCTGCAGCTGATCGACCAAGGCGGTGAGGATGGGCGAGGGCTCTTCGCTGAGCAGCATGCGCGCCTGTACCACCGCCTTGCTCAGCACCGGCACCGGCAGGCCCTCCACCGCGGGCCAGCCATTGCGGGCCAACTCGTCGTGCACGAAGGCCAGGTGACGCATCACCAGCGCGGTGTTGTCCAGTGCATGCGAGAGCAGGCGCGCGCGCAATTCGTCGACCATCTCGGCCAGGTTGGGCGCCTGCGGTGCCCTGTCCTGGCGACGCCGCTCGACAAAGCCCAGCTTCAGCAAGGCGCCGCTGCGTTGCAGGCCGATGGGCCTCACCAGCAGGGATTTCAAGCGCCGCAGTGCACTGCGGGAGACTGGCGCACCGGGCCGCGCGCGCCGGTCCTTGCCTGCTGGGAAATTGTTCCCGGATGTAATCGTCGAGCCGTTGATCATGCAGATTGCCCCAGTGAACATGGGAAGTTGGGCAAAACCGATATGCCTGCTTTACGGCTCGCGTGGCATGAACGGCAATTGATTATGGGCAAGCGTGTGTCAGCGTGCAACTGCAGCGAGTGGCACGATTGCCACGCTGCATGGTGTGCTCGGCTGCGGCCGCGCAAGGCCGCTCGCGATGTTCGTTCAGGCTCGGCGCCGTGCGCGATACAGCATGTCCAAGGTGATGTGCCGCACCTCGAGCTTGCTCTGCTCGATGTGCGCGCGGAGCAGGCGCTGGGCTTCGTCGGCACGGCGGCGGGTGATGGCGCGCAGGATGCGCGCGTGTTCGTCGTAGGTGGCCTCCACGCGCGCCGCCTTGGTGAAATCGAGCCGGCGGATGATGCGGATGCGCTCGGTGATTTCGCGGTGCACACGCGCCATCTCGCGGTTGCCGCTGGCCTGCACCAGCTGGGCGTGGAACTGCTCGTCGAGCCGGCCCACCTCGGCGCCATCGGCCAGGCGATCGCCGGGCGGCACGAGCCACACATCGGCCAGCGCCTGCAAGGGCGCGCGCGGCTCGGCCTGCGCCAGCAGCTGCGCAGCGTGGCATTCGATCAGCACGCGCAGGTCGTACAGCTCGTCGAAGGTGTCGAAATCCAGCGGCGCCACCTGCCAGCCCACCTTGGGCATCACCTGCAGGAAGCCCTCGCGCTCCAGGCGCTGCAGGCCTTGGCGCAAGGGCGTGCGGCTCACGCCCACGCGCTGCGCCAGATCGCTCTCGCTGCAGCGGTCACCCGGCATCAGCGCAAAGTCGAAGATCATTTGCTTGACCTTGGCGTAGGCCTGGTCGGCCAGCGTGGGTGCGTCGGGCGCAGCGGGATCGGGCACGGGCGAGAGGCGGTGTGAGGGCATGGGACGGAAGAGGCAATGCTGCCAACGGGGATCATGCCCTGAAAGGGATCACGCTTTGAAGGGGATCATGCTGACGTGCGCCGCCACGATCTTCCAAGCCGTGCCGATGCGCGCCCACACCTGGCTCTGGAAGCCACGCAGCGGCGTGTCGCTGCGCACGAACTCCACCTGCGCCGTGGCCAGGTCGGGGCCGAAGGCGGTGATGCGCAGGTTCTCGAGCTGGCGCGTGAAGTGGGGCGTTGGCGTGCCTTGGCGAAAAGCGATCATTTCTTCGATGCCCAACTGCCGGTCGGCGATGCCGTAGCGCGTCAGACGCGCGTCGTGCCAGAAGTGGGCGATCAAGGCCGGGGCATCGTTGCTCATCAGCGCGCGCTCGTAGTCATGGAACAAGCGCGTCACTTCGGCCACCACGCCCGGCTGGTCGATATCGTCGGCATTCATCGCGAGGCCAGCCAGGCGCGCCAGCCGCCATGGGCGCTGATGTCGGTGGCACCGGCCAGCGCGGCGGGCTCGCAGATGAAGCCCTTCACCCATTGCCCATCGGCCAGTTGCACCGAGCCCAGGCCGAGCGGCGGCGGGATCAGTGCGAGAAAGCCGCCCACCGCATCGAGCGGCATCTCGTACACCTCCACCTCGATGGCGTGGCCGGCCCCGGCCTGACCAGCCTCCACCCGCGCCAGGCCGGGCTTGGGCGGCGTCGTGTCGGGCAGCGCGAACAGGCGGTAGAGCGGCGCCGTGGTGGTGCGCTGCAGCAGACGGCAGTTGCGCTCAACAATCTGGTTATGCAAGGGCATGCCCTGCAGGTGCGCGCCCACCACGGCGATGGGCAGCGTGGCGGCGGACGCGGGGCCGGCGTGCAGCGTGGTGTCCGCCGCGCGCGGCGCGCGCAGCCGGGCGCCCAGCGGCAATGCGCGCGCGGCCTCCCAGCGCAGGCCCAGCTGCACGAGCGCAGCATCGCTGCCGCCGGGTGCGATGAAGGTCACGCCAAACGGCAGGCCGCTGCGCGAGAAGCCGCTGGGCACGGCCAGCGCGGCCTGGCCCAGCAGGTTGACGAAATTGGTGAAGCGGCCCAGCTCCGAGTTGCGCAGCACCGGCGCTTCAGCCACGGCGGCGCGCGTGGGGCAGGTGGGGGTGGTGGGCACCATCAGCACGTCGATCGATTGCCACAAGGGTTCGATCTGCTGGCGCAGCGTTTCGAGCTGATAACGTGAGTTAAACGCGGACACTGCATCATGCTGTTCAGCGGCGGCGATCACCTGCCGCACGGTGTTGTCCAGAGCGGCGGGGTTGGATTCGATCAGTGCCTTGACCACCGAGTAGCGCTCGGCCACCCAGGGGCCGTCATACAGCAGGCGGGCCACGTCATACAAGGGCTGCATGTCGATGGGCACGGGCTGCAGGCCCCAGGCTTCGAGTTGCGCGAGGGCCTCGTTGAAAGCCAGGTCGTAGCCCAGCGCCGCATCGCAGCCCGGCTGCAGGGGCACGCCCACGCGCAGCGGCTGCGCGCTGCGGCCCAGCCAGGCTGGCCGCAGGGCATGCTGCTGGAACACGGGCTCGTCCTCGGCACCTTCGATCACCGCCATCACCTGGGCCGCGTCGGCCACCGTGAGCGCAAACACCGACACCACGTCCAGCGTGCGGCAGGCCGGCAGCACACCGGCCATGGGCACGTGGCCGGGCGTGGGCTTCAGGCCCACCAGGTTGTTCAACCCCGCCGGCACGCGGCCGGAACCGGCGGTGTCGGTGCCCAGCGCAAAGGCCACCAGGCCGCGCGCCACCACCGAGGCCGAGCCCGAGCTGGAGCCGCCGCTCACGTAAGCGCCGTCAAAGGTGTTGGGCACCTCGCCATAGGGCGAGCGCGTGCCCACCAGGCCCGTGGCGAACTGGTCGAGGTTGGTCTTGCCCACCAGCACTGCGCCGGCGGCCATCAGGCGCCGCACGACGGTGGCGCTGGTGGCCGGCTCGTAGGCAAAGGCCGGGCAGGCGGCGGTGGTGGGCAGGCCGGCGACGTCGATGTTGTCCTTCACCGCGAAGGGCACGCCGTAGAGCGGCAGGCTGTTGGGCGGGATGGATTCCAAACGGTCCAACTGAGCGGCAATGAAGTTGTCGTCGCAGCGCAGGATCCAGGCCGGGTCGTCGGCGGTGCGGCGGGCCAGCAAGGGCGCCAACAGTGCGCGCAAGTTGGCGCCGGGTGCGGTGCAGGCGGCGCGCCAGTCGGCGAGGCTCAAGGGGGTGTCGTGGTCAGGCATGGTCAGAGGGCGTCGATCAGGGCGGCGGCCGTGCAGGTCCAGCCCACGATGGCGCCCTGGGCGGTGATCATCGCCAGCGTGGCGGCCTTGAATTCGGGGAAGTAGCTCTCGGTGCCGTCCTCGACCAGCAGGCCATCGTAGCCGCGGTCGTTGGCCTCGCGCATCGATGTCTGCACGCACACCTCGGTGGTGACGCCCATGAACACCAGCTGCGAGATGCCCCGGTCTTGCAGCGCCTCGTGCAGGCGCGTGGCGTAGAAGGCGCCCTTGCCGGGCTTGTCGATCACCAGCTCGCCGGGGATCGGCGCCAGCGCGGGCACGATCTGGTTGCCAGGCTCGCCGGCCACGAGGATGCGGCCCATCGGCCCCAAATCGCCGATGCGCAGGCTGGGCGAGCCGCGCAGGCGCTTGGCGGGCGGGCAGTCGCTCAAATCGGGTTGGTGCGCTTCGCGGGTGTGCACCACGAAGCCGCCCGCGCGGCGCCACGCGGCCAGCACGCTGGCGCAGGTGGGCACGATGGCCTGCAGGCGGGTGACATCGTTGCCGAGCGAGGCGCCAAAGCCGCCGGGCTCGACGAAGTCGCGCTGCATGTCGATGATCACCAGCGCCGCATGCCGCAGCGCCAGCCCGAAGGCGAAGGGTTGCGAGCTCTCGATGCGGGCCATCATGCCGCCTCCGCCAGTGCGCCATGCGCCTTGCCGCCCATGAAGGCGCCCAGCTCGCGCCGGTCGGCTTGGGCCGCGGGCACGTCGTGCACGATGCGGCCCTCGCTCATCACCACGATGCGGTCGGACAAGGCCAGCAGCTCGTCCAGGTCCTCGCTCACCAGCAGCACGGCGGCGCCGCGATCGCGGGCGGCGAGCAGGCGGCCATGGATCTCGGCCACGGCCGCGAAATCGAGCCCGAACACGGGGTTGCTCACCAGCAGCAGCTCGGGCTCGCCGGCCAGCTCGCGTGCCAGCACGGCGCGCTGCACATTGCCGCCGGACAGCGTGCGCATCGGCGCGCGCTCGCCCTGGGTCTTGACGCCGTATTCGGCGATCCATGCGCGCGCCCGCTGGCGCAGCGCGCCCCAGCGCACCCAGCCGCCGAGGGCGGGCGCGGTGGCAAACGGCGGCTCATCGAACTGGCGCAGGCCCATGTTGTGCGCCACGCTCAGCTCGCCCACGCAGGCATTGGCCAGCGGCTCTTCGGGCAGGCTGCGCACCTTGAGCGCGCGGTTCTGGCGGCGCGTGGCGTGGAAATCCTGCTCGGCCACGCGCACGCTGCCGGCCTCGCGCGGGCGCTGGCCGGTGAGCGACTGCATCAGCTCGCGCTGGCCGTTGCCCGAGACGCCGGCCACGCCGACGATCTCGCCGCGCCGCACTTCGAGCGCCAGGCCGCGCACCGCCAGCTCGCCGCGGTCACCCATCACCTGCAGGCCTTCGATCTTGAGCTGCACCGCGCCCGGCTCGTGTGGTGCGCTCACTTCACGCGTCATCACCACCGAGCCGCTGCGCGCCTCGCCCACCATGGTCTGCGCCAGGTGCTGCGGTGTGGTGTTGGCCACGGCCACGCTTTCCACGAGCTGACCCTTGCGCAGCACGCTCACGTCGTCGGCATGCTCGGTGACCTCGCGGAACTTGTGGGTGATGAGGATCACCGAGCAGTCGCCGGCGTGCGCGCGCTCGCGCAGCGCGCCCAGCACCTCGTCGGCCTCTTGCGGCGTGAGCACCGAGGTGGGCTCGTCGAGGATCAGCAGGCGAGGCTTGAGAAACAGCTGCTTCAGGATCTCGAGCTTCTGCTTCTCGCCGGCGGCCAGATCGAGCGGCGTGGCGTCCAGGTCCAGACGGAAGGGGGTGGTGTCGAGAAAGGCTTCGAGCTCGGCCCGGGCCTTCTTCCAGTCGATCACCGCCGGCAGGTGGCCGCGTGCCAGCAGCAGGTTCTCGGCCACCGTCATGCCGGGCACCACGGTGAAGTGCTGGTAGACCATGCCGATGCCCAGATCGCGCGCCACGGTGGGCGAGTGGATGGCGTGCTCGCGGCCATCGATCATCACCGCGCCATCGTCGGGCGGCTGGTAGCCGACGATGCACTTCACCAGCGTGCTCTTGCCCGCGCCGTTCTCGCCCAGCAGCGCGTGCACGGTGCCGGGCCGCACCTTCAGCGACACGCCATCGAGCGCGGTGAAGGCGCCGAAGCGTTTGGTGAGATTGAAAGTCTCGAGCGTCAGCGCGTGCATGGCTTGGCTCTCACAGGGCTTTCAACGCGGCCAGTACGGCCGCAGAGTCCGACACCGCACCGAACACGCCGCCCTGCATCAGGATCATCTTCAGCGCCGCCTCGTGGTTGCCACGGTCGGTGGCGCCGGTGCAGTCGCTGAGCATCACGCACTCGAATCCTCGGTCGTTGGCCTCGCGCATGGTGGTGTGCACGCACACGTCGGTGGTGATGCCGGTGAGGATGAGGTTGCGGATGCCCAGCGTGTGCAGAATCAGCTCGAGGTCGGTGGCGCAGAACGAGCCCTTGCCGGGCTTGTCGATGATGGGCTCGCCGGCGATGGGGTAGAGCTCGGGGATGATGTCCCAGCCCGGCTCGCCGCGCACCAGGATGCGGCCGCAGGGGCCGGCGTCGCCGATGCCCGCGCCGATGCGCTGCGAGCGCCAGCGCTTGTTGGCGGGCAGATCGGACAGATCGGGTCGGTGGCCTTCGCGGGTGTGGATCACGTGCATGCCGGCCTTGCGCGCGGCCGAGAGCAGCGCCATCAGCGGCTCGATCGGTGCGCGCGTCAGCGACAGGTCGTAGCCCATGCTGTCCACATAGCCGCCCACACCGCAGAAATCGGTCTGCATGTCGATGATGACGAGCGCGGTGTTCGAAGGCTTGAAGTCGCCGTCGTAGGGCCAGGCATAGGGTTCGGAGCGCAGGGTGGGCATGGAGTGTTTCCTTGGTCAGCGCGAGACGCCCAGCGCCATCGGCGCGCCCTGGATCGCCCGCTTGGGCGAGCAGGTGGCGATGAGGATGGCCAGCGTCAACGCATAGGGCACGGCATTGAACAGGTGGTAGCTGCCGCTCACGCCCACCGATTGCAGCGCGGGGCCGATGGCGCCGGCGCCGCCGAAAAGCAAAGCCGCACCCAGGCAGCGGATGGGGCTCCAGCGCGCAAAGATCACCAGCGCCACGGCGATCAGGCCCTGGCCGCTGGACAGGCCTTCGTTCCAGCTGCCTGGGTAATACAGCGAGAGCGAGGCACCCCCGAGCCCAGCGATGAAGCCACCCGTCGTGGTGGCTGCAATGCGCACCGCGTTCACAGAGGTGCCCAGCGCCTTGGCCGCGTCGGCCGAATCGCCCACCATGCGCAGCACCAGGCCGAAGCGCGTGTTCTTGAAGCCCCAGGCCAGCAGCACGGCCAGCGCCACGCCGAGGGGAAACAGCGCATTGATGGCCAGCGCGCTCTGCACCGAGGGCGAACTGCTCCAGGCGCCGAGCGCGATGGACGGGATCTGCGGCGCCTGCGGCTGGATCAGCGGCTTGCCGAGGTAGAAGGCCAGGCCGGCGCCCAGCAGCATCAGCGCGATGCCGGTGGCGATGTCGGACACGCGCGGCAGCGAGCACAGCAGCCCGTGCAGCAAGGCCAGCAGCGCGCCGCTGCAGCCGGCCAACAGCACGCCCAGCCAGGGCGAGCCGCTGAGGTAAGCGCCCGCAAAGCCGGCCATCGCGCTGAACACCAGCACGCCTTCGAGGCCCAGGTTGATGCGGCCCGATTTCTCGGTGAGGCACTCGCCAAGGCTAACAAACAAGAACGGCGTACCCACCCGCACCGCGCCGCCGACGATGGCCAGCAGCAGATCCATCCACGCGTCGATGCCCATCACACGGCCCTCCCGCCCACGGCCACCAGGTGCAGGCGCGCCACGCCCGGCATCGGCAGCTGGAACAAGCGGCCGCGCAGCGCTTCGGCGGCGAGGATGAAGACGAAGGCAAAGCCTTGCAGCACCAGCACCGACGCATCGGGCAGGCCCATGCGCCGCTGCAGCAGGCTGCCGGCCGCCGCGAAGCCGCCGAACAGGATCGCCACCGGCGGTATCGCCCAGGGGTTGTGGCGCGCCACGAAGGACACCAGGATGCCGGTGTAGCCCAGCCCGGCGATCACCGAGGCATTGGCGGCGGTGTGCACCGCCGCCACCTCGATCGCACCGGCCAGCCCGGCCGCTGCGCCGCCGAGTGCGCAGGCCAGCACGATCAGCCGATCGGTGGGCAGGCCCACGCCGCGGGCGGTGCGCGCATTGCCGCCCACCACCTTGAGCGCAAAGCCCGAGGCGGTGAAGCTCAGCCACAGCCCGCTGGCCACACACAGCAGCAGGCCGATCACCAGGCCCCAGTGCACATCCCCCAGCAGGCTGTCGGGCGCGATGGGGCCGATGCGCAGGCCTTCGGCGAGCGGCCGCGTGCTGGGCTTGTTGAGGCTGGCCGGATCGCGCATCGGCCCTTCGACGAAATGCTTGAACAGCGCGATGGCGAGGTAGCCCAGCAGCAGGCTGGAGATGGTCTCGTTCACGCCGCGCCACTGCCGCAGCGCGCCCGCCAGCGCCACCCACAGCGCGCCCAGCAGTGCACCGGCCGCGAGCACGAGAACAGTGCCCGTCGAATCGGGCGTTGGCGGCACCAGGTAAGGCAGGCCAGCGCAGCCCAACGCACCAAGTACCAACGCACCTTCACCACCGATCACGGTGAGGCCGGCGCGCGCGGGCAGTGCCACGGCCAGCGCCGTGAGCATCAAAGGCGCCGCGCGCTGCAGCGTGTTCTGCCACGAGAAGGCATCGCCGAAGGCACCCTGGAACAGCAGCGTCCAGGCCTGCACCGGGCTGCCGCCGCCGAACCAGACGAAGACGCCGAAGGCCAGCAGCGCAGCGGCCAGTGCGCCCACGGGCAGCAGCACGGCCTCAGCAGGGGTGTGCCAGGATGCGTTGGCGCGGGCCATGTGGTTTGCTTCTCGGAATGGAAGGCTTCAGACTTTGCCGATCACGCCTTCGACCAGGTAGCCCATGCCTTCCAACTCGAGGTCGGTCTGCTTGAGCACCTTGCCCTTGGGGATCACCACCTTGCCGGTGTTGTCCTTCAACTCGCCGGCGAAGATGTCGAAGCTGCCCTTCATCATCTTGGCGCGGATGTCCTCGGCGTTCTTGCGCGCGCCCTCACTCACCATCGCGCCGTAGGGCGAGCTCTTGACGAAGCCGTCCTTCAGCCCGCCGCGCACGAAGTTGGGGTGCGGCTTGCCCGATTGCGCGGCGTCGATGATCTGCTTGTAGGCGGTGAGCCAGTTCCACTCGGCGCCGGTGAGGTAGGCCTGCGGGGCCAGCTTGGCCTGGCTGGCGTGGTAGCCGCACACGAACTTGCCGCGCTTGGCGGCGGTCTCCACGATCACCTTGGGGCCGTCCACGTGCATGGTGAACACGTCGATGCCCTGGTCGGCCAGGCTGTTGGTGGCTTCGGCCTCCTTCACGGGCATCGACCAGTCGCCGGTGAAGATCACCGTGGTGGTGATGTCCTTGTGCACCGAACGCGCGCCCATGGTGAAGGCGTTGATGTTGCGCAGCACCTGCGGAATGGGCTTGGCCGCCACGAAGCCCAGCTTCTTGCTCTTGGTGGCGTGCGCGGCGATCACGCCGTTGAGGTACTGGCCTTCATCGATGTAGCCGAAGAAGCTGCCGGTGTTGGCCGGGTGCTTGCCGGCTGTCCACATGCCGCCGCAATGCGCAAAGCGCACGTTGGGGTTCTTGCCCGCCACCGCCAGCATGTGCGGATCGAAGTAGCCGAACGAGGTGGGGAACAGCAGCGCCGCGCCGTCCTGCGCGATCATGCCCTGCATGGTCTTCTGCACGGCATTGGTCTCGGCGACGTTCTCCTCCTCCACCACCTTGATGCCGGGCATCTTCTTCACCAGCGCCACGTTCTCGGCGTGGGCCTGGTTGTAGCCGTAGTCGTCGCGCGGGCCCACGTAGATGAAGCCCACAGTGATGGGCTTTTGCGCCTGCGCCAGGCCTGACCAGCCGGCGCCCAGCGCGCTGGCGCCCATGGCCGCACCGGCCTTGATCCACTCGCGACGCTTCCAGTTCAAATCGGACATGTTGCTGGCTCCTGATCCAGAGGGTTCACCGACACCAGCGACCTCGCCGGTGCATCCACACCATGTGGTGTTCTGACTGGTATACAAGCAAGCGGCGGGCCAGATCGAATCGCCGCGAATCAGCGCGATTTCGCACCGTCGCCGTGCGATGCGGGCCGGCCCGGCACCGGGGCGGTGCGGGCCGGGGCGCCAAGCGCGTGCGCCGACGTGGCCTGAATCCGTTGCGGCGCGGCGTTTCAGGCAAGATCCGCGCCTTGGCGGGCTGCCCCGGCCCGCCGCGGGGACGCCATGCGATACGAGCACCTGATCATCGAGAAGAAGGGCGCGGCCGACTGGGTCACGCTCAATCGGCCGGACAGCCTGAACGCGCTCACGGCGCAATCGCTGGCCGAGCTCAACCACTACTTCGACAGCCTGCTCGAGAACTACGCCGTGCGCGTGGTGGTGCTCAAGGGCGCGGGCCGGGCCTTCTGTGCGGGGCTGGACATCAAGGTGGCGGCGGGCACCAGCAGTGGCGCGGTGGGCCGCACGCCCGAGCTCGCGCTGCAGAGCCAGCGCAACTTCAGCGGCCTGGCCATGCGCATGCGGCGCTGCCCGCAGCCCATCATCGGGCTGATCCACGGGCACGCGGCCGGCGGCGGCTTCTCGATCGCGCTGGCCTGCGATGTGCGCATCGCCGCCGAGGGCGCGAAGATGAATTGCGCCTTCATCAAGATCGGCCTGTCGGGCTGCGAGATGGGCGCCAGCTACCACCTCACGCGGCTCGTTGGCAGCTCGGTGGCGGCCGAGCTGCTCTACACCGGGCGCTTCATCGATGCGCAGCGCGCGCTGCGCGTGGGCCTGGTGTCCGACGTGGTGCCGCTCACCGAGCTGGACGCGGCCGGCCAGGCGCTGGCCGAAGACATGCTGGCCACCGCGCCCCTGGGCTTGCGCCTGACCAAGGAGTGCTTCTGGGCCGCCGTGGATGGCAACGACCTGCCGTCGGTGATTGCGATGGAAGACCGCAACCAGGTGCTCACCATCGCCAATGGCGATCTGCGCGAAGGCATGCAGGCCTTTCTGGAAAAGCGCGCTCCCAGGTTCGGCGCATGACCGCATCCCAGGTGCCGATGTTCGTGCTGCAAGCCGGTGATCTGCGGCTGGAGCCCGAGCACCCGCGGCACGCCGAGGAGATGTTCGTGGTGCTCAGCGATCCGGCGATCTACGAATATGAGAACGAAGCGCCGCCGTCGGTGCACGCCTTGCGCCGCGGTTATGAACGGCGCCAGTCGCGCCTGTCACCCGATGGCGAGGAGGTGTGGCTGAACTGGGTGGTGCGCCTGGGCACGGGCGAGGCCATCGGCTATGTGCAGGCCACGCTGCGCCCCGACGGCCAGGCGGCCGTGGCCTACGAGTTCAACAGCCGCTACTGGGGCCGTGGCCTGGCCAGCCAGGCCCTGCGCGCCATGATGCTCGAGCTGGTGGAGCGCTACCAGACACGCGACTTCTGGGCCGTGCTCAAGCGCGTGAACCAGCGCTCGCAGCGCCTGCTGCAGCGCGCGGGCCTCACGATGGCCTCGCCGGCCGAGCACGCCCGGCGCCAGGTGCCGGCCGACGAGATGCTGATGCACCTGGCGGTGCCGAAGGCCTGAGCCCGCTGCGCTATTTCTCGGCCACCGCCTTCAGGTTGGCCAGGCCGGCCTCGAAGTCCTTGCCGATCATCGTGTCCATGCTGACGAACACGCTCATCAGCTTGGAGATGAAGGGCATGGGCCCCTGCATGGTCCACACGAACTCGGTGCCCTCGGCCTGCGGCTTGAGCGCAAAGCGTGTGGTGTTGCTGGACGCGAAGGGGCGCATGAAATCCAGCTTGATGTCCACCTGGCCGGGCGCCTGCGCCGAGGTGATCTCCATGCGCCCGGCGCCCACCTTGTCGTTGCCGTCCCAGGCATAGACCGCGCCCACGCCGCTGTTGGCGCCGCTGTGCGTGCGCTTCATGCCGGGGTCGAGCTTCTCCCAGGGCGACCACTCGGTCCAGTGGTGAAAGTCGTTGACCAGCGCGAACACCTTGTCGGGCGGCGCCTTGATGCTGATGCGGCGCTCGACCGTGAAGCTGTCCGGCCGTGTGAGCGCAAACAGCAGCACCAGGCCGATGAAGACCACGAGGGCGATGGCGATTTTCTTGAGCATGGGGCGACCTCCGGTTGGCGCGGCGCGGTGGCGCGGCGAGCGCAGTATGCCGCCGCGCCTGGGCGCCTTGCCAAGGGGCTGACCCTGAGGCGGGCAGGGCGGCGCGGCAGCGAGAATCCAGGCCATGCCCCCGTCCCATGCCGAGCTGATGCCCTCCTTGCTGGACCTGGCCCGCGCGGCCGGTGCGGTGATCCTGAAGGTCTATGCGGGTGACTTTGCGGTGCGCGGCAAGGCCGACGCCTCGCCCGTCACCCAGGCCGACGAGGACGCCGAGCGCGTGATCCTGGCCGGCCTGGCGCAGCTCGACCCGACCACGCCCGTGGTGGCCGAGGAGGCCGTGGCCGCCGGCCGTGTGCCGCAGGTGGGTGAGCGCTTCTGGCTGGTGGACCCGCTGGACGGCACGCGCGAATTCGTGAACCGCAATGGCGAGTTCACCGTGAACATCGCCCTCATCGAGCACGGCGAGCCGGTGCTGGGCGTGGTGTATGTGCCAGTGACGGGGCGGATGTTCGCGGGCGCGCGGGGCCTGGGTGCGTTCGAGGTGGATGCGGCAGGCCGGCGCCGCGCCATCGCCTGCCGCACCGTGCCCGCAGCCGGGATGACCGTGCTGGCCAGCCGCTCGCATGGTGATGGCGCCGCGTTGAATCGTTGGTTGGCCACGCAACGCGTGGCACAGCTGAGCACGGCCGGCTCATCGCTCAAGCTGTGCCTGCTGGCGGCGGGCGAGGCCGATGCCTATCCGCGATTCGGCCGCACGATGGAGTGGGACATCGCAGCCGGCCACGCGGTGCTGGCGGCGGCCGGCGGCAGCGTGCGCACCTTGGACGCGCAGTTGTTGCGCTATTCAAAACCTGGTTTCGAGAACACGGATTTCGTCGCCCGTGGATTGGGCTGAGCTCTGCGCGGCCCGCCGTCAGTGGGGTGCAAGACCAAGCTATGGTCTAGGAAACCGGAGCAACTACTGCAATCTCCCTCGAATCAGTGAAAGCCCTGGTTTGCTGGGCGCCGGTGCCCAGCGGCCCGCGGGCCAGCAAGGCCTCGAAGTCGCCCATCGCCAAGGGCCGGCCGAACAGGTAGCCCTGGTAGGCATGGCAGCCCATCTCGGCCAGCAATTGGCGGTGCGCATGCGTCTCCACGCCCTCGGCAATGACCACCAGGCCCAGGCTCTTGCCGAGGGTGATCACCGCCTGCGCGATGGCCGCGTCGCTGGCCGAGCCCAGCATGTTGCGCACGAAGGCCTGATCGATCTTCAATTGGTCCAACGGCAGGCGCTGCAGGTAGCTCAGCGACGAGTACCCGGTGCCGAAGTCGTCGAGCGAGAAGCCGATGCCGTGGGCCTTCAGGGCCTTCATCTTTTCGGTGAGCTCGACCAGGTCACCGGCCACCACCGACTCGGTCAGCTCGAGCTTCAGGCGTGTCGGGTCGATGCCCGCCGCGTAGATGCGGCTGAGCACGCGAGGCACGTAGTCGGCCTGCGCCCACTGCACGGCGCTCACATTCACCGCCAGCGTGAGCCCGGCGGTCTCGGGGCGCTGCCGCCAGATGGCCAGTTGTGAGCAAGCCTTGCGCAGCACCCAATCGCCAAGCGGCACCATCAGATCGCATTGCTCGGCCAGCGGGATGAACTCCGACGGCGGCACCATGCCGCGCTTGGGGTGGGGCCAGCGAAGCAGGGCCTCGGCGCCGAAGATGCGGCCCTCGGTGTCCACCTGCGGCTGGTAGTGCAATTGCAGATCGCCATGCACCAGGGCATGCCGCAACTCGGCCTCCAGGCCGCGGCGCTCGGCCACATCGGTCTGCAGCACCTGCAGCACCACGTACAGCATCAGTGCAGCCAGGCCCTGGTTGACCCACAGGCCCGGTGCGCGCACGGCTTCGGGCGCGGCCAGGCCAGTGTTCACGGCAAAGCCCGACGACGCGAGCACCACCCCGGTGAGCATGCACAGCAGCGGCACGCCGTGGCGCACTGTGGGCCGCTCTTCCCTCAACAGGATGCAACTGGCCGCGCCCAGCACCAGAAAGAACAGGGTCAGGCTTCGTGGCACCGCGGGCGTGGGGATGTCCAGCAGCACCGTGTTGACGCACAAGCGCACATAGATCGTCGCGATCAGCAGCGCCGAAGCCGGGCGCAGCTGGCCACGCTGTGTCATCGCTGCGGTGAGCAGGCAGACCAGGCAGGTGAAGGCATCGAAGACCGCCGTGAACAGATGGCCTCGGCTGGCGAAGATCAAGCCCCAGCCGAAACTGGTCACGCCGACCATGGTGCTGGCCACGAGCAGCAGGCGCCGCACGCGCCGCTGGTGCATGGCGCCCAGGGCGGTCGAGACGGCCTGGCTGGTCGATCCCGTCGGCGGCAAAGGCGGTGCGGACATGCGGCAAGGGCGGGGTTGGCGGCGCAGTGCCCAGCTGGCGCCGATGGCCAATGGGTTGCAGCCGCATCATCGCCATCCCGATGCGTTGCCGCCATCCGCCAAATGCCACGCGACATCTGTCGGATGTCGCGCCCTTGCAGGCCCTGGCCTCAGACCTCTTCGGGCTCCATCTGGATCGCGCCGCAAGGGCACTCGGTGGCGCAGAGGCCACATCCCTTGCAGTAGTCGTAGTTGAACTCGAAGCGCTTGCCCGGGCCGAGCTTGATCACCGCGTTGTCGGGGCACACGCCGTAGCAGTTGTCGCACTCGAAGCAGTTGCCGCAGCTCAGGCAGCGCCGCGCCTCGAACAGCGCATTGGCCTCGGTGAGGCCGCCCTGCACCTCGTCGAAGCTGCTGGTGCGGCGGGCGATGTCCAGCTCGGGCCGCACGGTCTTGGGTGCGTCGCTGTAGTACCAGGGGTTGAGGCGATCGAACGTGGCCACGGCGTGCTTGGGTGCCGGGGCGAGCGTGGTGCCCTTCAGCCAGGCATCGATGTGGCGCGCGGCCTTCTTGCCATGACCCACGGCCACGGTCACATTGCGGTCGGCCGGCACCATGTCGCCGCCGGCGAACAGGCCGGGGTGGCCGGTCATCATCGTGGCCGGGTCCACCTGCACCACGCCGTCCTTCAGCTGCAGGCCGGGCACGCCGTCGAGCAGCGAGAGATCCACGTCCTGGCCGAGTGCCAGCACCAGCGAATCAGTCTCTAACGTTTCAAACTGGCCAGTGGGTTGCGGGTTGCCCTTCTCGTCGAGCTCCATCTTCTCGATGGTGAGCGCGCCGCCATCGCCGCTTTGCTTGATGGTGGACAGCCACTTGACCATCACGCCCTCCTGCAGCGCCTCTTCCACCTCGAAATCGTGCGCGGGCATGCGCTCGCGCGTGCGGCGGTAGACGATGATGGCCTCGGTGGCGCCCAGGCGCTTGGCGGTGCGCGCCACGTCGATGGCGGTGTTGCCGCCGCCGTAGACCACCACGCGACGGCCGAGCATGGGCTTGTCCTCGCCCTCCATCGAGCGCAGCACCGAGATCGCATCCACGATGCGCGACGAATCCTTGGCCGGGATGTAGGTGCGTTTGCCGATGTGCGCGCCCACGGCCAGGAAGGTGGCGTCGTAGCCGCCATCGACCATGGCCTGGGCGATGTCGTCCACCTTGGTGTCGAGCAGCACCTGCACGCCCATGTCGACGATGCGCTGCATCTCGGCGTCGAGCACGTCGCGCGGCAGGCGGTACTTGGGGATGCCGAAGCGCATCATGCCGCCCATCAGCGGGCCGGCCTCGGCCACCGTCACGCCATGGCCCATGCGGCGCAGCTGGTAGGCGGCCGACATGCCGGACGGGCCGGCGCCCACCACCAGCACATGCTTGCCGGACTCTTGCGCCGGCTTGTCGAAGCGCCAGCCGCGCTTGATGGCCTCGTCACCGAGGAAGCGCTCGACCGAGTTGATGCCCACGGCCGCATCGATCTTGCCGCGGTTGCACTGGCCCTCGCACGAGTGGTAGCACACGCGGCCCATGATGGCCGGGAAGGGGTTGTCGCGCGTGAGGTGGCGCCAGGCGGCCTCGTAGTCGCCGCTCTCGGCGTGGAAGAGCCAGCCCTGGATGTCCTCGCCCGCGGGGCACTGGGCATTGCAGGGCGGCAGGCGGTCCACGTACACCGGGCGCTCGGTGCGCCAGCTGCCGGTCTTGTTGGCCAGCGACGAGCCGGGGTCCAGCGTGATCGCAAAGGGTTTGCTCATGGTCATGACTGCACCTCGGTGTCGAGCAGCTTGAAGCGGCGGATGTTCTTGTCCGCATCGGCCTGGATCCTGGCCAGCATCTCGGGCTGGCCCGCGCCGGCATACAGGTGCGCAAAGCGCTTCTGCGGTTTGAGGTAATCGCTCACCGGCACGCGGTGGCGGATCTTGGTGACGGCGGTGATCTCGCCGTGCTCGGCCTCGAACACCGGGAAGATGCCGGTCTCGCGCGCCAGGCGGGCGAGCTTGATCGTGTCGTGGCTGGCCGAGCCCCAGCCCAGCGGGCAGGGCACCAGCACGTGCAGATAGCGCGCACCGCGGATGGACATGGCCTTCTCCACCTTGGCCTCCAGATCGCGCAGGTCGGCCACGGTGGCCGTGGCCACGTAGGGGATCTCGTGCGCCATCGCGATCAGCGGCAGGTTCTTGCCCTGGCCGAAGGCGGCGCCGGGGTCCGTGCCCACGGCCATGGTGGTGGCCGTGCGTGCGGCCGGCGGCGTGGCCGAGCTGCGCTGCACGCCGGTGTTCATGTAGGCCTCGTTGTCGTAGCAGATGTAGAGCACGTCGTCGTTGCGCTCGAACATGCCGCTCAGGCAGCCAAAGCCGATGTCGGTGGTGCCGCCGTCACCGCCTTGTGCGATGACTCGAACGTTGGGATTGCCACCCTTGATGGCCTTCACCTTGAGCGCGGCCGCGATGCCCGTGCCCACCGCCGCGGCATTGCCGAAGAGCGAATGGATCCAGGGCAGCTGCCACGAGGTCTCGGGGTAGGGCGTGGAGAACACCTCCAGGCAACCGGTGGCATTGGCCGCGATCAGCTGGTTGCTGGTGGCGCGCATGGCGGCGTCCACCGCATAGCGCGCGCCCAGCGCCTCGCCGCAGCCCTGGCAAGCGCGGTGGCCGGAGTTGAGCGAGTTGCTGCGCTCGGTGGACGATTGCACGCTGCGCTGCTCGGGCTTCAGCAGGCGGTTGCCGACGGTGAAGGTGCCGGTCTGGTAGAACTTGACGGGGGCATTCATGGTCAGCTCACTTTCGATGCAACGCTGCCGATGTCGCGCAACAGGCTCTCGGCGATGGGCCCGGTGCGGCGGGTGGCGGCCTCGCGCGCGAGGTGGCGGTTGACCACACCCCAGTCCAGGTCCATGAAGGTGAGCGGGCCCAGCTTGTCGGCGATGGCCTCGCGCAGCGTGCGGTGCAGCGAGGCCTTGGTGATGGCGCGGCCGCCCAGGCCGGCGATCACGGTGTAGCCGTGCTGGCCCAGGCGGTGCAGGGCCAGGCGCACGTCGTTGGAGACCACGCCACCCAGGCCCACCGAGAAGCTCTTCTCGAGCACCACCACGCGCTTGGCGCCTTGCAGGGCCTCGCGCACGGCGGCCAGCGGGAAGGGGCGGAATGAGTGGATGCCCAGCACGCCGATCTTGATGCCGTCCTGGCGCATCTCGTCCACGGTGTCCTTGAGCGTGCCGATCACCGAGCCCAGCGCCACCACGATGGTCTCGGCGTCTTCGGTGCGGTAGGCGCGCACCAGGCCGCCGGTGTTGCGGCCGAAGACCGAAGCGAATTCGGCGGCCAGTTGCGGGATGCGCTCCAGCGCCATCAGTTGCTTGGCGTGCGCCAGGTAGCGCACCTCCATGAAGGCCTCGGGGCCCACCATGGCGCCGATGGACACCGGGTCGGCCACGTCCAGCACCTGGCGCGGCTCATACGGCGGCAGGAAGGCATCCACCTGCGCCTGCGTGGGCATGTCCACGCGTTCGTAGGCGTGCGTGAGGATGAAGCCGTCCATGCACACCATCACCGGCATGCTCAGCTCCTCGGCCAGGCGGAAGGCCTGGATGTGCAGGTCGAGCGCCTCCTGGTTGTGCGCGGCAAAGAGCTGGATCCAGCCGCAATCGCGCTGGCTCATGCTGTCGCTGTGGTCGTTCCAGATGTTGATGGGGGCGCCGATGGCGCGGTTGGCCACCGTCATCACGATGGGCAGCCCCAGGCCGCTGGCGTTGTACACGGCCTCGGCCATGAACAGCAGGCCCTGGCTGGCCGTGGCGGTGTAGGTGCGTGCGCCGGCGGCCGAGGAGCCGATGGCCACGCTCATCGCGGCGAACTCGCTCTCCACGTTGATGAACTCGCACGGCGTGAGGCTGCCGTCCTTCACCAGCTCGCCCAGGCCCTCGACGATGTGCGTCTGCGGGCTGATCGGGTAGGCGCAGATCACCTCGGGGCGGCACAGCGCCACGCTTTCGGCGACGGCCTTGGAGCCTTCAATTTGCTTGAGCATGGGCCAACTCCTGCATGGCGTTCTTGACGTAGGTGTAGGCCTCGGCGGCCGCGGCGATGTTGCCTTCAGCCACCTTGCCCTTGAACTTGTCGCGGATGGCGTGCGACACAGCATCCAATGTGATCAGGCCCGACAGCGCGGCAAAGCCGCCCAGCAGCACCGCATTGGGCAGCGGCCGCCCCAGGTGCTTGAGGGCGATCTCGGTGGCCGGCACGGCCACCAGGCGCTCGTGGCGGAACTTGGCGGCGATGTCGCCCACGCCGAGCTCGGTGAAGCTGCGCTTGCTGTTGATCAGCACATAGCCATCGGGCTGCAGGCCCTGGAACACGTCCACCTGGTGCAACAGCGTGGGGTCCTGCACGATCAGCACATCAGGTGCCAGGATGGGCTCGCGCAAGCGGATCTCCTGGTCGTCGATGCGGCAGAAGGCCACCACGGGCGCGCCGGTGCGCTCGGAGCCGAAGCTGGGGAAGGCCTGCGCGTGGCGGCCCTGCTCGAAGGCGGCGATGGACAACAGCTCGGTCGCTGTCACCACGCCCTGACCTCCGCGACCATGGATGCGGATCTGCAGCATGGGGCGTTTCTCCTTGTGGGATGCGGTATCGGTGTGTGGCATTGTTGGAGTGAGCTCCGCCCCATGCGTTGACGCGCGTCAAGTGGAGCCCCACGATGGCGCGCCGGCCCAGATCGCGGTGCGGGCCCGAAATCGCGTCCAATGCGGGCATGGATGCCATGAACGCGATCGAACGCCGCCTCACCGACCTGGAGATCAAGGCCAGCTTCAACGAGGACCTGGTGGAGCACCTGAACCTCACCATCGCCCGACAACAGCAGCAGATCGATCGGCTGCTGCGCGAGCTGGCGCAACTGCAGCAACAGCAGGCGCCCGAAGGGGGCTCAGCGGGCTTTCGCAGCCTGCGCGACGAACTGCCGCCGCACTATTGACGCGGGCTCAGCGCAGCAAGGCGCTGGCCTGGAAGGCCAGGGTCTGGGCGGCCTGATAGCGGTCGCGGGCCAGGCCGCTCCAGCGGTCCTCGAGCCCGGTGCTCTGCAAATTGGCAGACGCGTTCTTCTTGTTGGCCGAGAACGTGGCGAGAAAGTTGCGGTCCACCGCCAACTGCGGGCCCACCACCGGCGAGAAGGCCAGGTCACGCGCTCGTTTGATCAGCGCGGCCGCCTGGGGCTGGGGCTTGTGAGCGAGCAGCGCTTCAGCCTCGTGGATGGCCACCGTGGCCGCCTGCAGGTCCTTCAGTCGGAAGGTGATGGTCTGGTCAAACAGGCTGGCCAGCACGTTGTAGCGCGTCTCTGACAGATCAGAGTCGAAGCGCACCTTGGCTCGCTTTGCCACCTCAAAGCCATTGGGATAGCC
>Ga0268298_10000421_pt1 | contig 54272 bp, 48 predicted proteins | sample WWTPWeurt_MetaG_FD_194462 | JGI IMG/M metagenome (GOLD analysis project Ga0268298, IMG submission 194462) | Activated sludge microbial communities from WWTP in Nijmegen, Gelderland, Netherland - WWTP Weurt | ecosystem: Engineered > WWTP > Aerobic digester > Activated sludge | place... | reverse complement strand
GTCGTCCACCGTGACATGGATTTGGTTGCCGGCGTCGGGCTCGAGGCGAATCGCCACATGCCGTGCCTGCGCATGGTGCTCGATGTTCGACAGTGCTTCGCGGACAACCTGCAGCACGTGGATTTCCTGGCCGGAGCTGAGTGCCGTGGCCGGCAGGCGGTTGGCGAGATCGATCTGCAGTCCGCTGCGGCGCGAGAACTCCTGCACCGTCTCGTCCAGCGCCGCGTTCAGTCCGCGCCCGTCGATGCGCAGGCGGAAGGTGGTCAGCAATTCGCGCAACTGCCGATAGGCGTCGTTGAGGCCTTCCTTGAGCTCGGAAACGACGTCGCGCGCAGCGTCGAGCGTGGTGTCGGGCGGCAGCAGTTTCTGCAACCGCGTCACCTGGATGTTGAGGAAGGACAGCGCCTGGGCGAGCGAATCGTGCAGCTCGCGCGCGATCACCGAGCGTTCGTCGAGCAGGGCGAGTCGATGGCGTTCTTCGTCGCGTTGCGCCGAGGCGAGTGCCGAGGCGATGTGGCGCGCCACCGCTTCGACCACGCGTCGTTGCCAGTCGGCGAGGGTGGAGCCGGCTGGCAACGCGAGTGCAAGCTTGCCGTGGATCTGCATGCCATCCGAGATCGGCGTCAGGATGGCGGTAAGGCGGCCGCTTGGCCCATCGGCATCGAGGCAGGCAACCCCGGCTTTCTCGTCGTGGCCGGCCGCCAGCGCCGCCAGCATGTCGATCATGTCGCCGGCCGCGCTCGACACCGCGTTGCGGCCGGCATCGGTGCCGAGCAGGATGGCGCCCGCCTGTGCGCCGGTGATACGTTCGACGGAAGCGAGGATGCCGAGCAGGATTTCGGGCGTTGCCGCGTTTTCCGATAGCGCGCGCGAGGTGCCGTAGAGCAGCTCCAGCGAGCGGTTGCTGCGCGCCAGCTCATCGGTTTTCTGCTGCACGCGGGTTTCCAGGCTGGCGTAGGTTTCCGACAGATCCTCCACCATGTAATTGAACGCCTCACCGAGCTGGCCGAGTTCGTCCGGCTCGCGCGGCATCGTGCGCACCGAGAAATCGCCGCGGCGCACCGTCCGCGCGCAATGCAGCAGGTCGCGCAGCGGCAGCAGCACCTTTTCGCGCAACTGGTACACCGTGATGCTGCCCATCAACAGCAGCACGACCAGCGACACGCCCTGGACCAGGCGCAGCAACTGCAGCTTGCTCTCGAGGCTTTGCTCGATCAGCACGACGAGGTGATCGATGCGCGACGCCATTTCGCGCATCTCGGCGACGAAGGCCGGGCTGACAGTGGCGGTGACGGCCGCCTCGCGCGACATTGGCTTGATGACGTGTTCCCAGTGCTCGCCGATCTCGCGATAGGCGCCGAGTTTCGAATCGTCGGAACGGCTCGAGATGATGCGCGCGAGCGCCTCCCCGGTATAACGCGCCGTGAAGCCGGCAATCGCATGTTCCACCGCTGCGCGGCGCGCCTCTGCGTCGGCGGTCTCGGCAATCGCGACGCCGATGGCATAGGTTTGCATGCGCAGCGAGCCGGTGAGGTTGATGGCGCGGGCTTCGCCCGTCGACATCTCGGCGATCGCGATGCTCGCGATGATCGATGCCGTCGCCAGCAATGCGATGGCGCCGATCGATGCGCCGAGCCGCTGTACCAGCGACGGGCGCGTGCCGTTACGCGGCCGCGCGGGTCCGGCGTTGTTGGCGGAATTTGCGCTGCTGTCGTTCATCTTCCTGCCTCCTTCACCCTGCCTGCCAGGGCGTTCATCGTGCCGATGCGGACTTCGGGTGCCATTTTGCATCGCGGCACCGGCGCATCGGTCGCACCCGCGGCTAATTGGTGATAGTCAATTCCGGCGCGATCGCACTGCCCGGACTTTGAATTGCGGAGGGTGGAATAAATAATTGTTACATAACAGCGTGTTGCGAACCGAGGTTGATCAAGAAAAATACCACTTTAGAGGTATTTCACCCGGATTTCATGTCGTCCCGGGACTGATTTAGGTCAAGCATTCGCAACAACCCGGCTCCTAGACTCGCACCCGTTGTTGCTTGGAAAAGGCGCTGCGGATCTGGTCCGCAGACTGCACGAAGGAGGAAATGCAATGAATGGAATCGGTGACATCGCGGCAAAGCTGGCGGACATTCCGCTGTTCGAGGGCCTGGCCCCGGATCTGCTGGCGGACCTTGCGCGTGCGTCGCACGTTGCGCGGCTGCCGAAGGGCGCACTGCTCTATTCGGCGGGCGAACAGGCTCGCGTTCTGTTCCACGTGCTCTCCGGCCAGTTGAAGGTGGCGGTCTCGTCGTCGGACGGCGGCGAGAAGGTGATCGACGTCGTTGCGCCCGGCCACAACATCGGCATGGCCGAGTTGTTCGGCGGCGTTCCCTATGTGTCGTTCGCGGAGACGGTGGCGCCATCCCTGGTTTTGCACATCTCGCGCGAGGCGATTCTGCGGGTTGTCGATCGCGACCCGCGCATTTCCCGCCGGCTGTTGCGCGCCATCGGCGAGCGCCAGTCCGCCCTCGAGCGCGACATTGCGTCGAGCAGCTTCAAGTCGGGCTGCCGTCGCGTGGTCGACTACCTGCTGCGCCAGGCCGAAACCTGCGGCGATGGACCCGATGCCACGGTCGAACTCGGCATGCCCAAGCACCTGCTCGCTGCACGGCTGGGCTTTACGCCCGAGACGCTGTCGCGCGCCTTCCGCTATCTCTCGGAAGCTGGGCTGATCAGCGTGCGCGGCAAACAAGTCAAGCTCAGCCCGAAACTGATGCATACCGCCGACAATGACGAAGTCGATTCGGTCATCCGACAGCCTGCAGCCGGGGACGCCTGGCGTGATCGAGCGGTGCGCGCGGGCGGCAGCCGTGTCGCTGCCTGGGCCTGACCCCGGATTCTCTCCTGCAGTGTTGCAATCATTGGCCCGGCTGATTGCCGGGCTTTTTTCAGGGGCGCGCGCGCCAGCCGCGTCCCAGTCGCTTCCAGTCGGTGCCGCGCAGCAGCCGTCCGTCGCCGAGCGCGTGCCAGGCCGCAAGATGATGGCCGCCAACCAAGGCGATTGCCGGCAGCAGATGCGGTTCGTCGTGCGCGACGGACTCGACCAGGGGTGCCGCCGCGTGGAGGTCGTTGAGCAGGCCGAGCGAGCCCTGCAGCGACACCAGCTGGCGCATCGGAACCGCATGCCGGTTTCGGACCAGGGCGCCGACGAACTCCAGCGAGTAGCGCAGGCGCTTGATGGCGAGCCGCAACGCGTGCAGATTGCCCGGATCGCTGTCGCGTGCGTCGCATGCACGACGCGCGACGCGCCGGCCGAACCGTGCGATGCGCGTCGCCGCGAATTGCGCGAGTTGCGGCTGTGCTGCATCCGGCGGCGTTTCAGCAAGGGCCGCGACGTCGGCCATCAGCACCAGCAGCGTGGCGCCGGGCGCGGTGCCACGGAGCGCGGCCTGCAATGCGGCGCGCGCAGCATCGCGGCGCGCGCGGACGCATGCGGCCAGGGCGGCGATGCCGGCATGGGCGGGCGCTTGCGCCGCGGCCGGCTCGACGATGTCGTGCAGCAGCACGTCCCACTCGCGCGTTGCGGCGGGAAGCTGTGCCAGCGCATGCGATCCGGCGCGCAGGCTTTCGACCGATGGCGGTGGCAGCAGCGGGCCGAACAGCCGCAACGCGGAACGCAGCCGCCGTACGCCGACGCGCAACTGATGGGCGAACTCGGGGTCGTCAGCTTCGCTCGCGCCGCGCATGTTGGCCGCGATCTGGTCGAGGCACTCCCAGGCGATGCGGCTGAAAGCGTCACCCGGCGCAGCGGCGGCATCGAGCGCAACGGGAAGGGCGCGGCGCGGCAGCGTCAGCGTGCGCTGTTCGAACAACGCATAGCCGCGCTCGGCCTTGCTGCGGTCGTCGGGCAGCACGGCCACTGCATCGGCAAGCCGTCGCGCAAAGGCCAGCAGGCATGCCGGGGAACCGTTACGCAGTTCCAGTTCGATCTCGGTGATCGACTCCTTGCGGTCACCGGCGACGATTTCGCCGCGGTCGATGGCGACCTCGATTTCGCACCCGGCCGCGGGCTGCGCAATCCAGATCTCGCGACGGAAGTGCGTGGTGAATACCGGCACGAGGCGGTCGCGGCGGCGTTCGAGCAGGCGGCGGATCGCCGCATCGCCGATGGCGGCGAAGTCGAAATCGCCGCGATGCGGCTGCTCCCATTCGTTGCGCGATGAAAGGCCGGCGGTGACGACGCCGGTGCATTTGACCGTTTGCAGCAGGCGGCGCCCGTGCTTGCGTACGCGCAAGCCGACCCGCCTGCGCAGGAGGTGCAGGCCGGGCGTGTCGAAATAGGTGTTGTGCAGCGTCGCGGCGCCGCCCCGGCGTGCCGATGCGGCCGCCAGAAACGCGCGCAGGGCCGGTATCGAGCCGGCAGCGATTGCGAGCTTGAGTTCGACTTCCAGGGGATTCAAGCGGATCTCTCGGTTGGCATCATGCAAGCCGGTGATTCTACTTGGATCTTCCGCGCCGGCAGGCGCCGCGGGCAGGGCGGTCGATGACAGTGAAATGAATTTTTCGTGACACTGTCACATTGCGGCCCGTCCGCGGTGGCTACTCGCCGTCGGCCAGCTCGGCGGTGATCGAGGCCTTCAGTACCGATTGCGGCATGCCGGCGCGCATGCGGGTGGTGATCCACCACAGGGCGCCCTTTTTGACCGAGAGGTCGGCGGGCTTGCCGGTGAGCAGGAACGAGGCTGTCTGGCCGAGGGTCGGCTGGTGCCCGACGATCAGCACCGCGCCACCGGCACCCGGCCAGCCCGCGGCTTCGAGCAGCGTGCGATGGTCGCCTGCCAGCCCGACTGCGGGTGCGGTTTCGAATTCGCGGGTGAAACAGCGGGCGGTCTGCTGCGCGCGCCTGGCCGGGCTGACGAGAATGCGCAGGCCCTTGGGTTTGCGCTCGGACAGCCATTGCGCGATCGCCTCGGCCTGGCGGTGGCCCCGCGGCGTCAGTTCGCGCAGTTCGTCCGGCGTGCCATCCACGGCTTCGGCATGGCGCCACAGCAGCAGGTCCATGTTCGGGCTCCTTCGGGAATCGAGGCGGATTGTGCGCCAATCCGCCTCTTGCGCAAACCCGCGCCAGCTGTGACTGTAAAGAAAAAGGGGCGGCTTGCGCCGCCCCCGTGCTCTCCCTGAGCTGCTGCCTACTTCGTGTAGTAACCGACCGCAACCAGGTATTTGTCGACCTTCTGCACGACGCTGTGCTTGGTTTCGACCTTGTTGGTGACCGGGTTGCGCCAGACGTAGCCGATTTCACCGGTGCCCTTGACCTTGGCCAGGTTGATCATCTGCTGGATGATCGGCTTGCCCTGCGCGTCGCGCAATTCCGACGACTCCTTGCCGACCAGGCTCGGTGTCGCGCCGTGGGCGTAGAACTTCGCGTCGTCAAGGCCGACCGCGAAGACGTAGAGGTCGTCCACCACGAAGCGACCCTTCGGGTCGTTGAACTGCGCGAAGGCCGCGTCGCCGTCCTTCTTCAGCGCAGCCACGGCCTGATCGAGCATGCCGCGCGCTTCCTCGGGCGAACTGCGCGGCAGGTAATAGCCCGCGGCGATGATTTTGTCGTCTACTTTGCGGAACAGCGTGGTCTTCGGTTCCACCTTGCCGTCGACCTTGTTGAGCCAGCGGTAATCCACCATGCCGGCACCCTGCTTGCGCGCGGCCTCGATCAGGTCGCGCATGAAGGGCTTGCCCGCCGCGTCGCGCAGATTGGTCACGTCCTGCCCGATCAGCATCGCGGACGATCCGCCGCTGGCCACCATCTTGCCGGCGGCGCTGACGACGAAGATGTAGTACTCGCCATCCACGAATTCGCCGCCGCGATTGCTGAATTCGGCCAGCGCCGCGTCGCCCTTTTCCTTGTAGCGGGCCACTGCACGGTCGAGCAGGGCCTGCGCCTGTTTGGCTTCCGAGCGTTCGCTGGTATTCACGTGGCGCGGCGCATCGGCAGCAAAGGCCGGCAGTTGCCACGCCGAAACGCCGAGCAGGGCGGCGGCGAGGATTCCCGGGCGGATGGATTTCATGAGGTTTCTCCAGAATGAAAAAGCTTGAACTGTCAGGGATTCTAGCGAGTCGAGCGGGGCGCGCCCATTGCGCCAGATCAAGGTTGCGGCCGTTCGGGGCAGGGAAGCGGATTCCGATTGGGTATAGTATGCACCTCGTCATGCATGGGTGACGCCTGCCGTTACAAGAACAGAGGAGAACGCAGATGGATCGACGTGAAATGCTTGCCGGCGCCGGGCTGCTCGCGGTTGCGGGGGTTGCGCTGGCGGCGGAGGACCATTCCCACCACCACCACGGTGGCGGCAAGTACGCCGCGCTGGCCGGCACCAGCGCGGATTGCCTGCGCATCGGCCAGACCTGCCTCGCACATTGCCACGTGCTGCTCGGGCAGGGCGACAAGGAGATGGGCGCCTGCGCTGCCAGCGTCACCCAGATGCTTGCGGCGTGCGATGCGCTGATGAAGCTTTCGGCCGCGGATTCGCGCTTCACGCCGAAGATGGCAGCGGTGGCCCTGGCGATCTGCGAGGATTGCGAAAAGGAATGCCGCAAGCACGAGAAGAAGCACAAGGAATGCAAGGATTGCGCTGAGGCCTGTGTCGCCTGCGCCAGGGAATGCAAGAAGGCCGTCTGAGCGGCCGATTCTGTCCCGGCTGCGGCGCAAAGCTTGCGGTCACCGCAGCCTCCCCGTAAAGTCCGCCACCAAGGCTGTTACCGCGGCGCCCGCCGCGGCAGCCCTCCGGTATCCGCGTCAGGCCCGGCTCCATGCAGGCGGCGTGGTATTTCATTTGGCGAGCCTCGTTCAGAGAGTGACTCGCAGCAGTCGAGGAGTATCCGATGGATCGGCGTGACTTTCTTCAGGCCGCAGCCCTTGCGCTGCCGGCCGCAAGCCTTTTTCCTGCAACATCGCGTGCGCAATCTGCCGGCACGGCTTCCGCCGGTTGGCGCATCTTCGAAACCACCACCCGCGTCGAGGTGCAAAAGCCTGCCGGCACCACGCGCGTCTGGCTGCCGCTTCCGCTGGCGGACGATACCGACTACCAGAAGTCGCTCGGCAACACCTGGGATGCCGGGGCCGGCAAGGCGGGTTTCGTGCGCGACGCCAAATACGGCGCGGGCATCGTGTCGGCGGAATTCCCCGAGGGCGTCGCCCCGGTGCTGACGCTCACCAGCCGTTTCGCCGCGCGCGACCGCAGCCTCGACCTCGCGCGGGCCGGCAATCCGCAGCCCTTGTCCAAGGCCGAATTCGCGCTGTATACCGAAGCCACCGAGTTGCTGCCGACCGACGGCGTGGTGCGCGACACCGCGCGCGAGATCACCAAGGGCGCAAGGGGCGAGGTCGAAAAGGCCCGCGCCATCTACGAATGGATCGTTGAAAACACGTTCCGCGACCCGAAAACGCGCGGCTGCGGCGTCGGCGACATCCGCTTCATGCTCGAATCGCGCAACCTCTCGGGCAAGTGCGCCGATCTCAATGCGCTGTTCGTCGGGTTGGCGCGCTCGGTCGGCGTCGCGGCGCGCGACGTGTATGGCGTGCGCGTGGCCGATTCGGCACGCGGGTTCAAGAGCCTCGGCAAGGCCGGCGACATCACCAAGGCGCAGCACTGCCGCGCCGAGTTCTGGTCGCCGGCGCATGGCTGGGTGCCGGTCGATCCGGCCGACGTGCGCAAGGTGGTGCTCGAAGAGAAGCCCGGCCTCACGCTGGCCGATGACGCGCCGTCCCGCGCGCGGCAGATGCTGTTCGGCAACTGGGAGATGAACTGGCTCGCCTACAACTATGCGCACGACCTCACGCTGCCCGGCGGCAAGGGCAAGGTCGGCTTCTTCATGTATCCCTGCGGCGAAACGGCGGAAGGCAAGCTCGACAGCCTCGACCCCGCGACCTTCAGATACACGATCGGTTCACGCGAGATCGTGCTGGCCTGATCCCTTCCCCCGGGCCGGCGAGGGGCGGCCTGCGGGGCGCATGGATGCGAGCCCTCCGGGCGGCCTGCCTCGAGAGGCAGGCATCATGCGCCTCCTGGGGCGGCATGGCCCAACAGGTCCGCTGCATGCGCCTTGCGGCGGTATGCCCCAGCAAATCATCGAGGCGTCGCGTGCCTCAGTTGAAGCGGCAGCCGCCCGGCCCGTCCGGGTGGCCGCAACTGCCGCAGGGGCCGGGCAGGTCGCGTGCCGGCGCGGCAGCGTCGCTCATCGCCGCGAAGGTCGAGAGCTTCTTGCGCAGGTCGGTGCTGTGGCAGCCGGGGCAGGCTGGCGCAGGGCCGCTGCTGCGTACCAGCTGCTCGAAATCCTTGCCGCAGGCGGAACACGTGTATTCGTAGATTGGCATGTCGCTATCCTCGTTTGGCGAGCCGCGCCTGCGGTGCCGGTGCGGCGGCGGAAAGCCCTCGAAATGGCGGACGGATCGACCGCCGCTTGCCCCGGATGTTGCCGCGTCGGCGATCCGGCGTCCACTCGGAACGCTCGGCGGCGCCGCAGGCCGGCGCACTGCCCTTGGCCAAGGCCGAGGGGCCGGGGCGGGCAATGCCCCGCGCCCGGCGCTGCAATTCGCGGCGAACTTCTTACGGCTCCAGCTGGGCCGTCGCGTTGTACTCGGTCGAGTAGTCGAGGAATTGGAACTCCTGCCGGCCGATGTATTCCTGCGGGTTGCCGTTCACCTCGTGCAGCGACGCATCCAGAACGTACACCCGGCCGCCGATGTTGGCGAGCAGGAAGAAATGCGTCCGCGTCATCGACGACGCCGCGCCCCGCGTGCCGCGCACCACCACATGGCGGTCGCGCCCCATCCGGCGCACCACTTCGCTCAATTGCGACAGCCCGGCGCGTTGCCACGTTGCCGTGATGCTGTAATTCTCGACGGAATACGGCGATACTTCACGCGCATCCTGACCACCCAGATAATCATGCAACGCATCGGCTGCCCCCGGACAACCGCCGATCGGCTCCGACGGATAAATCTGCCGCAGCACGGCCTGGCCGCCCGGTGTCAGAAGTTCATCGTATCGACTCATTTCGCCTTCCCGCCTTTCCCGAAAAACCTCCCTCTTCCACTTTCAGGCTAGCACGCCGGTAGCGATCCGGCCGGCGGGAAACCGGTGCGCGCGATCGAATGAAGGCCGCATTCGCACGGCCGTGCGATCGATGCCATTCGGCTTTCGCCCGGCTGGTCAAGCCGCTCGATCCCGGCTGCTGTTGCACGCCTCAGGTCGAGGCGCGGCTGCACGCGGATCGTCCGGGTGCCCGCCACGGCGCAGTGCGAGGTTGGATTGCCCGGGTCGGCGTCGTCACGCCGGCGTGGCCGGATCGCGCTCGTTGTCCGAGGCCAGCAGCCTGGTCGCGATCGCGCGCAGCGTCGCCGCCTGGCGCGTGTCGCCGCGCACCACCCAGACGACGAACGCGAACTGGCCGAAAAAGGCGATTGCCATCGCGATCACGTCGCGATTCACCGCGCCGTAAATCGCGAATGCGAGCGGCGTCGCCAGCACCGAAAGATAAAAACCGATGCGGCTGCGCTGCCGCTCGCCGGCAAAACGGTGCAACAAGGCGATCTCTTCGGATGACAGGTCGATCATGGTTTCACCGTTCCTTGCCGGTGGTGCGTCGCGCGACGCGGGCAGGGCTTCATCGATCCGCCGCAATCACGGAATGCGCGGCAACTTGACCAGCTTCGCATTCCACGCATCGATCTCGGCCCGGTTGTCGATGCCGGTCACGGTGATGCTCACCAGCCAGCCCTTGCGCTCGTAGGAGAGCGACGGAAAGGGCGACACGTCCGCCTTGGGAATGGTGTGCACCGCCTTGTCCGGATCGTTGGCCACTGCCTTCCAGCCGGTGCCCGGCGGGTTGGCCATCTTGCGCCACATCTCGGCCGACGGTGCCGGATTCGGGCCCGCGTCGACCCACAACTTGACGTTGCCCTTGCCCTCGGCATCGTAGCGGCAGCCCTTGCCGATCATGGCGTTCTCCGGCACGCCGGCCTTGAAGCTGCGGCCCAGTTGCGCGGACAGCTGGCCCGCGTCGAACGGGCACTGCGGCGGATTGGTCTGTGCGGCAGCATGCTGGGTGCCGCACAGAGCCAGCAGTGCAAGAAGAACCGAACGCATCGAAACGCTCCTGTCATGGGGATGGAAAATCGGGCCACCCGGTGAAAGGTCGGTCGGCATCCGGGGCGGAAGGATAGCGCAGGGTCGAGGCTGGCGGAAATCGTTCCCGGGCCTCCGCCCGCTTCGGCTCATTCGCGCGTCAGTTTGAGGTCGAGCAGCTCGCCGCGGCTGTTCAGGTGCAGGTAATGGCGTCCGCCCCCGGAATCGAAGTTCGCCGACAGGGCGCGCCCGCGGCAGTACTGGTCTTCGGCCACGACATCGAAGCGATCATTCACGATGCGCCAGGCACCCTGCACCTCGTCGCGCATCGTCATGCGCACGCCGTAGCGACCCGGCTGCAGCGAACCCAGCGGGATGAAGTAACGCCCGCTGCGCGCATCGCGCCAGTGCGCAAGCGCGGCCGCATCCGAGCGCCAGTCGAAGCCGGCTACCGCATCGATCGGATAGACCCGGCACGCCGATTTGGTGAAACGCAGCAACTCGAACAATTCGTCGATCTGCCCGTCGGCCACCTCGCCGGCATAACGGCGCACATGGTTTGCCGCGCCCGCGGCACCGTGCTGGAAACTCAGCCGGCCGCTGCATTCGCCCTCGTGGCAACTGGCGCAGACGGTGTTGAACCGGACCACGCCCCAAGGCGAAACCTCGATGGCCGCTGCCGGGCCGGCCAGCAGCGCAGCAGCCAACAGGGTGCGCAGTCGCTTCATGTGTGACGGAGTGGTTCTCGGGCGATCAGGGGGTCAAGGCGGCGCGGGCGGGCCTTCCGCCCTGAATGCGTCGTGAAAGCATACCGTGCCCCGTGGATACCGGCCGTCGAACGACAGGGCGAAGAACGCCTCGGGCGGCACGCCCGGCAGCGCCAGCCCTGCAACATTGCGAAAGCCGAAGCGCGGGTAGTACTGCGGATGCCCGACCAGGCAGCAGCCTCGCGCGCCGAGCGACTTCAGGCGCGACAGACCAGTCTGGATCAGTGTGGTGCCGATGCCCGCGCGCTGGTGCGACGGCAGCACCGACACCGGGCCGAGGCCGAACCAGCCTGCGCTGCCATCCGGCATGCCCAACGGCGAGAACGCGATGTGCCCGACGATGCGGCCTTCCAACTCCGCGACCAATGATACGGTCAACGCGCCGGCCGCACGCAAGGCCGCGACGACGTAGTGCTCGGTATGTTGGCTGATGGCGAGGTTGGCGAACGCGGCGATGGTGAGGTCGGAGATGGCGTCGAGGTCGCGGGGTGTTTCGTCGCGTATCTGGATGTCTGTCATGAGTTCGCGTCGTATGTTTCCTTGCCGTGTCTGCGTCCTGTCGGGACGGATTCTGACGTTGGACTCGTTGGTCTTCACGGTACGCCGGCAACGACGCCGACGGTTTGCAGGAGCGGATGCGGCGTCGGCGAATTGCCGCGATATTGCCTTGGCAGGCCGGCGGCATCTACAGCGCGTTGTGAAAACTCGCTAGTCTTCAATTGTCGCGGCGCTGGGGGGCGCATGGACAGGCAATTCCGGCAGGGCATGCGCCGGGTAGCCCATGGAGCGGCGCTCTCAGGCCGGCCGTGCCGCAAGTGAAGCAGGGGCGGGGATTGCAGCCGGGTGGCGGGTGGCGTCCGTTTCGCCGGTCAGGTGGGCGATGGAATTGGCGTAGTAGGCCAGGGTCGCGCGTTCGTCGGGGTTGGCGCTGAACCGCGCGTCGCGTTCGATGGCGATGCGGCGCAGAGTGAGCATGCGCAGGCCGACGCCAATGGCGTAGTCGAGGTCGCTGCGCGGGATGTAGACGTGCGCGCCTTTCTCTTCGGCGCGGGCGATGCGTTCATGCACGGCCGACTTGAGTTCGAGTTCGTCGAGCGGGCGTGCGGCGCCGAGCAGCACGCTGGCGACCAGCGGTACCGGCAGCACCGGCACGACTTCGCCGATCTCGTGCATCAGTTTCTTGCCGACTTCGGCCACGGCGGCGTGGCGCGTGGCGTCGTCGAGGGTGCGGAAGTCGAGTGCGTGTTCGCGCACGTAGTCGCGCATCGAGATCGGCCGGCCGAAGTTCACGCAGGCGTAGCCCATCCGGTACCAGCGCCCGCGCAGCAGGTTGACGAACTGCTTGCTGACGAAGCCGGCGGTGGTGGCGATCACGTGGGCCAGGCCGTGATGCGCGCGCTCGGCGGCGAGCTTGCCGAGCTGGGTGCGGTCTTCGAGCACGCGGTCGTAGTTGATGCCGACCGGAATGAATACGATGTCGCGCTCGGCCTGCGGGTCGAATGCGCGCAGCATGTAGTCGAGCAGGCCGAGCTTGGGCGGGCGCAGCCTGCCGTCGAGCGTGAGGCCGCCTTCGGGGTAGATGGCCTGCGGCACGCCGCCTTCGGTGGCCATCTGCACGTAGCGCTGCAGCACGGTGCGGTAGAGCGGGTCGCCCGAGTTGCGATGGACGAAGTAGGCGCCCATGGCGCGGATCAGCGATTGCAGCGGCCACACGCGCGCCCATTCGCCGACGGCATAGCTCAGCGCCACGCGCTCGGCGGCGAGGAAGGCGACCAGCACGTAATCCATGTTGCTGCGGTGGTTCATGACGAACACCACGGTCGACTTCGGGTTGATCGCGCGCAGCGAATCGGCGTCGGTATAGCCCAGGCGCACGCGGTAGAGGAACTGCGCGCTGCGCTTGGCGAGCCAGTAACCGACGCGGAAATAGAGGTAGGCGTTGAATGCCGGCACGATCTCGCGCGCGTAGAAGTCGGCGCGCTGCCGCGCGAGCTTGAGCGGCACGTTCTTTTCGGCGGCGTGGGCTTCGGCGGCGGCCTGCACCTTCGGATCGTGGAACAGGCGCTCGATCAGCGCGCGGCGGCGCGTGAGCTTGAAGGCCGGCAGCTCTATGTTGAAGCGCACGTTGATTTCGCGGATCACGCGGTCGACCTTGCGCCGCAGGTACCAGCGCACGCTGGGAAGCAACAGCCATTCGAGCGCCGCAGCGGCGGCGAGTGCGACCAGGATGACGAGCAGCCAGAGCGGAACGGCGACCGTCTGGCTCATCGGAACGGAGTCGGAAGGCGCCCGGTGCAGACGCGGTTGGCGCGCTGCGAATTCCGGGCGCCGGCGGTCAGAATGCCTCCACGGTGCGCAGTCCGGCCTTTCGGCGCCGATCGACGCGGCGGCGGCGTTCCGGCTCGTCGGCCAGTTCGCGCGGCTGGCGGCTGGCAAACGGGCTGCGCCGTTCGCCCGTGCGGCGATCCTCGAAATGCACGTAGGCGCAGCGGCAGGTCAGCGCGGTGCAGCCGGGCAGCGGAATCGGCGGCGCCATGCCGGACAGGAATCGCTTGCCCGAAACAGCCTGGGCCGAGGCACAGGGTTTCCCGCGGGAACGTACCTCGACACAGTGGTAGGTGCCGCCGGCGCGTGCCAGCTTCACCAGTTCCCGGTTGGCGCGCCGTTCGCGCCATTGCCAGAGCAGGAAGGCAGCGAGCAGGAGCACGATGCCGAACGCGAGAAAGATGTCTCGATCCATGTTATCGACCTCCGACCACTGGCAGCACGGGCGGCTGCCTGACTGCAGTCTAGCGCAAGGCGGGCGGCTTGCGAATCAGCCGGGATTCGGGCCAGGTTTCAGGCCGGGATTCGGGTCTCGATGCAGGCCATGATTCAGCGAAGCGCGCCGGGAAAGTAGGTCGCCGTCAGGCTCTTGTCGTGGATCGGGCAGGCGCCGTCGCCGCCCGTCTTGCCGTAGCGGCGCCAGTCGCGCACCCAGAAGATGTCGTCCGAGAGTTCGCGCAGGCCGATGGTTTCGCGGTCGCCGATCAGCACGCCCTGCACGCGCAGGCCAAGGTTGTCGCGTGCGCCACGCACGCGCGCGGCAATGGCGGGCGGGGCGCCGAACTCGCCGTCCGAGGCGATCACCAGGTCGGCGAACTGCCAGGCGGCGTCTTCGAGGCGGGCGAGCGCACGCTCCATCGGCTCGCTGATGTCGGTGCCGCCGTTATAGCTTTGCGTCATGAAGCCGAGCAGCGCGTCGATGCCGCTCACGTCGAGCGACAGTTCGCGTTCCATGATTTCCCCGGGGCCGCTGAAGGCGTAGAGGTAGCACGGCCGCTTCTGCGCGTGGGCGAGGCGCATCGCCTCCAGCACCAGCGCCTTGGCCACCAGCTCGGCCGCGCCCTGCATCGAGCCGGAGGTGTCGACGCACAGGATCATCGGCCCCATTTCGAGCTTGCGCTCCGGCTGCGGGCGCGTGGTCGGGCGCCAGGTTTCGCGCTGCACGGCCACCGGTTCTCGCAGGGTGTCGTTGTCCTCGTAGGTGAGCAGGGTTCGCTCGGCGTGGCGCGCGAACCAGATCAGCCGCAGGCGCGGGTGCGGCAGCAGCACCGCCTCGGAGGGCAGCATGCGGCTGACGCGGCCGGAGCGCTCGATGCCGCGCGTCTGCGCCGGCAGGTCGGGCACCTGGATGTCGCGCCATTCGGTGACGGTGGTGGTGACCGATTCCATCACCTGCACTTCGGGCGCGCTCGACAGGTCGGGGATGTCGGTCTGCTTCGCGCGGCCGAGCTTCTGCACCATCGCGCGCAGTTCGGGCATGGTTTCGAGCTTCCGGCGTATCTCGACGAGGTCCTGCCATGCGCCCGAGCGCAGCAGGCCGCGCGTGAGGTCCCAGCGGTTGAACTTGACCAGGTCCCCGATGTCGCCGAACACGAACAGCATGTCGCGCAGTTCGTGCGCTGTCGGTTCCCATTCGTCATGGAAGCCCTGTGCCACCTTGCGCGCGGCGGACTCTTCGTCCATGAATTCGCGGTAGTCGATGATGCGGTCGGTGTGCCACAGCATGGTGCGCAGCACCTGGTCGGCGATGTCCTCGTGGTGCTCGCACAGCGCCGGCAGGCCAAGTTGCTCGACCGAGGCGAGCAGCAGCGGCAGCACGCTGCCGACCGGCCATTCACAGTGCGCCGGCATCCGTCCGGCGATCAGTTCGACACGCAGCGCGAGCAGTGCGTCTAGCCGTGGCGCGAGCCGGCCGAGGCTGTTGACGATGCCGGTGTACCAGAGCCCGCGCGGCAGCGCGTCGAGCGCGGCCAGCGGCGCATCGAGCGCGGCAGGGTCGAACGGCAGGGCGGCGTGCCTGGCCATGCTGACCGTCGCGCTCAGTCGAGCGCCAGCGGCTCGGGCAGCACGCCGTTGTCGACCTCCAGCAGCGGCAGCGCGGCGAAGGCGTCGCGCGCGGCGCCGGCGCGGGCCTGCAGCGCGATGAGGTTGGTGCGCGTGCCGGCCAGATGGGCGGCAGCGGATGGTGCAAAGTCGGGCGTGATCCACAAGTGGCGCGGCACTTCGCGCTGCAGCTCGTCGGCGAGTCGGTCCAGCGTGGCGATGAAGGCGGCGAGTTCGTCGAGCGCCGCCTGCACCTGCGCGACGCGCGCGGCGATGTGCGTGGCGCCGTAGCGCCGCGTGCGCAGGAAGGGCGACAGGCGTGGTGCGGCCGAGGCGCCCTTGGCGTCGTTCACCTGGTGGTCGAGCGCGAGCACGCCGTGGTCGTCGTAGTTGAGGTCGCTTGCGTTCTGCTCCTGCTCGACCTGCGCCTCGAAGGCCTCGACCACGCGCGTGAAGCGTGCCGGGCTGAACGCGCCGTGCACGCCCAGAATGCGTACGTACCAGCCGGCAACGATACCGGCCTGCGACGGCTCGGCGGTGGCGCAGAACTGCGCGAGCCAGAGATCCCACACGTTCACCGCATCACGGCCGTTCGACAGCGCTGAAGCCTTGAGCAGGCGCACGGTCTTGTGCCAGCGCCGGTCGGAAACGGCGATCTCGTTCTCCGCGAGGTGCGCGCGCAGGGCGGCGAGCAGGTCGATGATCTCGACCGGCAGGCGCACGCCGTCGAGTGCAGCGGCGAAGGCGGCGAGTTCGTCCTGTGCGATCTGCTGTTCGGACGCAATCGCGCAGCCGGCGTCGGACGGCAGTTGCAGCAGCGCGCGGAAGCCGGCATCGCTGACCGGCGCGATCTCCATGCGCAGCAGGAAACGGTCGTGGAAGGCGGCCAGCGCGTCGTCCTGCGGCACCTCGTTGGAGGCGCCGATCACGCTGATCAGCGGGCAGCGCATGCGTTGCGCGCCGTTGTCGAACTCGCGCTCATTGAGCAGCGTCAGCAGCGCGTTGAGGATGGCGCTGTTGGCCTTGAACACCTCGTCGATGAAGGCAATTGCCGCCTGTGGCAGGAAACCGGCGGTCTGGCGCTCGTAGCGGTCCTGCTCCAGCGCGGCGATCGAGAGTGGGCCGAACAGCTCTTCGGGCACCGAGAAGCGGGTCAGCAGGCGCTCGAAGTAGGCGGCGTCGCGAAAGGCGCGGTGCAGCCGGCGCGCCAGCTCGCTCTTGGCGGTGCCGGGCGGGCCGATCAGCAGCAGGTGCTCGCCGGCCAACGCGGCAAGCAGCGCCAGGCGCACCGGCGTGCTGCGTTCGACCAGGCCGTGCGATAGTGCGCCGATCAGGTTCCGCAGGCGGGAGGTGAGGTGGGAAGGCGTGGGCGTGGCGTCTGTCGGGTTCATGGGCATCTGTTTTTCTCGCGAAGCGCGGATTGTCGGCAGGGACGGCTTCCCGCCGCCTTGTTCGGCGTCAAGCGCCGAAGCCATCGCATCCCCAATTCTAGTTCGCGCTTTACCCGCGGATCGCATCGACTTCACGCATGCGTGCCGCCGCCTCTGCGCCGTACGGGCAGCCTTGCGCATGGCTTCTTCTGAATATGCGAAGTCGGGGAACCGTCCGAAACTCCAAAGGACCGTCGCCTTCCTGAGACGGCTTCGTCTATGATTAAGTCTGCAATAAGGATTGCAAGCCCAACAACAATCAGCTGGCCGCGTTCCAAACGAAGGCTGCGTACCGATGAGCGTCAGGACTTCCCCCGAGCGGATCGATCAACTGGTGGCTTTGCTCAATGCCGGCCAGTTCGATCAACTGGAACGCGCAGCGAGCGATTGTGCACGGGACCATCCCGCCGAGGGCCGCGCCTGGCAGTTGCTGGGCGTGTCGCATCTGGTCCGGGGGCGGCATCGCGATGCCGTGGCGACGCTATTGCGCGCCGTTTCCCTGATGCCTGAGAACGCATCGGTCCACGAGAATCTCGGCCTCGCCTATTGCCACCTCGGCGACCACGTCTCGGCCGATGGGTGCCTCGCCAATGCGACGCGCATGCAGCCCGCTGCGTTCTCGGCCTGGGTCAACTGGTCGCACAGTGCCCTGCAGTCGGGCGATGCCGGAAAGGCGGAGGACTGCGCGCGGCGCGCGCTGGCGCTGCATCCCCGATCGGCGGCGGCGCATCTCAACCTCGGCAAGGCGCTTGCGGCGCAATCGCGATGGGCCGAGGCGGAGGCGGGCTTCCGCGCCGCACTTGAGCTGAAGCCCGCCTGGGTCGAGGGGGGATTGGGGCTGGGCAGCCTGTTCGAAAGCACCGGCCGGCTGCGTGACGCGGCGGCCTGCTACGAAGGCCTGACGGCGACCGCGGCAGACGACTGGCGCGTGTTCACCAATCTCGGGCGCGTCCGGTCCGTGCTCGGCGAGACCGCGTCGGCGCGCGACTGCTATGCGCGTGCGGCAGGGCTGAATCCACAGAACTACGCGGCGTACAGCGGTTACCTGTTCCATCTCCTGCACGATGCGGCGGCAGAACCCGCCGCCATCTTTGCCGAACATTGCCGTTACGGTGAGCGCGTGGACGCGGCGTTCTGCGGCCGCATCGCGCGGCACGCCAATGTGCCGGACCGCGCGCGCCGGCTGCGCATCGGTTTCGTCTCGGGCGACTTTCGCAATCACGCCGTCGCGTTTTTCATCGAACCGATGTTCGAGGCGCTGGGTCGCCGCAAACTGGACATCGTGGCGTATTCGAACTTCCCCGACGAGGATGCCGTGACGCAGCGGCTCAAGGCACTTGTCGACGTGTGGCATGGCGTTGCGGGCGTCGGCGACGACGCGCTCGCGCAGCGGATACGGGCCGACGGCATCGACATCCTGGTCGACCTCTCCGGTCATTCCGCCTGCAACCGCCTGCCGGTGTTCGCGCGCAAGCCCGCCCCGGTGCAGGTTACGTGGCTGGGGTATTCGGGCACCACCGGGATGCGCAGCATGGATTACCGCTTCGTCTATCGGCACACGGCGCCGCCGGGGCGGCTCGACGACCAATTTACCGAAAATCTGGTCTACCTCCCCTGCGCCATGAGCTTCGAGACCTCGCGCGACGCGCCGGAGGTCGGCCCGCTGCCTGCCTCGGTGCGAGGCCAGGTGACTTTCGCCAGCCTGAATCGCCCGAACAAAATCAGTGACCGCGCCATCGCCCTGTGGGCGCGCGTGCTGCATGCGCTGCCGACCTCTCGACTGCTGATTGGCGCGATCAACGATGTCGACACTGCGCAGCGGCTGCTCGACATGTTCGCACGGTGCGGCATCGAGCCGGCGCGCATCGAATTGCGCCCGCGCCTGCCGCTGCGCGATTACCTCGAACTGCACAACGAAATCGACATCCTGCTCGATACTGTTCCCTATGCCGGCGGCACCACCACGAACCATGCGTTGTGGATGGGGGTGCCGACCGTGACGCTGGCCGGCAGGACGCTGCCGCAGCGGCTCGGTGCCGGCATCATGAACAAGGTCGGCCTGCCGGAATGGGTGGCTGATTCGGAAGATGAGTTCGTTGCAATTGCCCGGCGGGCAGCGGCCGATCCGGCACGCCTGGCCGTGTTGCGGGCCGACTTGCGGCAGCGCCTGACGCATGACCCGAACCTGCGCACCGAGAAAGTGGCGGACTGTGTGGCGCGGGCGTTCCGCATCATGTGGCACCGCTGGTGCGACGGCCTGACACCCGAGCCGATCGAACTGCAAGCATGAGCCTTGCCCCGCTCTATGTCACGCGGCCTTCGCTGCCGCCGTTCGAGGAATTCGAGCCGTTGCTGCGCGAGGTGTGGGCGTCGGCGCGCGTCGCCAACGGCGGCCCGTTCCACAAGCGGCTGGAGGCGGAACTCGCCGCCTACCTCGACGTGCCTCATGTCAGCCTGTTCGCGAACGGTACGCTCGCCCTGCTGGTGGCGCTGCGGGCGTTGGGTGTCGACGGCGAGGTGATCACTACGCCCTACTCGTTCGTCGCCACCTCTCACGTGTTGCGCTGGAGCGGATGCACGCCGGTGTTCGCCGACATCGATGCGCACAGCCTCGGCCTCGACCCGGTGGCCGTCGAAGCGGCGATCACGCCGCGCACGCGGGCGATCCTGCCGGTGCACGTCTATGGGCGTCCTTGCGACACTGGGGCTTTGGAGATGCTCGCCGACGCGCGCGGCCTGCGCCTGATCTACGATGCCGCTCACGCTTTCGGTGTGCGGACGAATGGCGGCAACCTGTTGCGGTCCGGCCACTTGTCGGTCATGAGCTTTCACGCCACCAAGGTCTTTCACACTTTCGAAGGCGGCGCCATCGTCTGCCACGATAGGGCGATGAAGGAAAAGGTCGACCTGTTGAAGAACTTCGGTTTCAAGGGCGAGACCGAGGTGATCGAAACCGGCATCAACGCGAAGATGAACGAGTTTCAGGCAGCATTCGGCTGCCATCTGCTGGGCCGCATCGACGGCGAAATCGCGGCGCGGGCGGAGATCGCGCAACGATACCGGGAAGGACTTGCGGGCATTTCCGGCGTCGAACTACCGGCCGACATGGCGGGCGTCGCGCGACCGAATCACGCCTACTTTCCGATTTTCGTCAAAGCGGCATTTCCGCTTGATCGCGACGGGTTGTACCGCCATCTGCGCGAGCACGAGATTTATGCGCGCCGCTATTTCCATCCGCTGATCAGCGATTTCAGCATGTACCGGAATGCATCGGGCGCGGTGCATCTCCCGTTTGCAAGGGCGGCCGCCGATGCCGTGCTTTGCCTGCCGATTTTCGCCGGCATGACGGCCGGCGATTGCGAACGCGTGGTCGGGGCAGTGCGCGCGGCGGCGGCACGTGCGCCGAAGGTGGCCGCCAGCGATCGGGTGGTGCCTCGCGCTGCATCGGCCGCCACATGATCGCCGAGATGGACGGACCGACGCGCGCCATTGCCGAGTATGTGTGCTCGCTGGAGGATGGGTCCATCCCCGAGCGCTCGATGCGTGACACCGCACGGCATCTGGTCGATTCGGTTGCCTGTGCGCTCGGGGCGCTCGATTCGCGGCCGGCGCGTGTTGCGCGCGCGATCGCTGCAACGGCAGCGGTCGACGAAGGCGCAACGGTATTCGGGCTGGCGCAGCCGACGACGCCCGAATACGCTGCGTTCGCCAACACGGTGATGGTGCGCTACCTCGACTACAACGACACCGGCAACGGCGGCCATCCGAGCGACATGATCGCGGCGATCCTCGCGCTGGCGGAGATACGGCGCGCCGACGGCAGGACGGTGGTGCGGGCGATCCATGCGGCCTACGAAACCTATGCGGCGATTCGCCGCGGTGGCCTGCACGGCAACATCCTGCGCGGCAAGCATGTCGACCAGATCTACGCGACGCTCGGCGCCGCCGCCGGGGCCGGCGTGGTGCTTGGCCTCGATCTGCCGCGCATGGCGAATGCGATTGCGCTGGCGTTGACGCCCAATGTTCCGCTGCGTGCCACGCGCACCGGGATCATCTCGGACTGGAAGGGTTGCGCCACCGCGCACGGGGTGATGAACGCCGCATTCGCCGCGCGCCTTGCCGAGCAGGGACTGACCGGCCCGGCCCGCCCGTTCGAGGGGCTGGGCGGCTTTTGCCAGATGCTGGATCTGGCGCCGCTCGACCTTTCCACGATTGGCCAGGCGCGCAACGGGCTGAGCGCGATCGAGTCGACCGGACTGAAATTCTTTCCCGCCGACTACAACGCGCAGGGGCCACTTGAGTCCGTGCTGTCGCTGCGCGAAGGCATTGCGCCGCAGGATATCGAGCAGGTGACCGTGTCGCTGCACTGGGGGGGCTGGCATGCGATCGGCGGGGGCGCTGGCGACCACGACGAGAAGTGGAATCCGGTCACGCGCGAACTGGCCGACCACAGCATGGCCTACTTGGTCGCCGTCGCGCTCGTCGATGGCGAACTGACGGTGGACAGTTTCGCCGCGGCGCGCATCGCCGATCCCGCGCTGCGGCCGCTGATGCAGAAAATCGTGGTCCGGGAGGACCCCGAGCTGACGCGCGAGCATGCCGGCGAACTGCCGCGCTGGCCTTCGCGGGTGGAACTGGTGCTCAGGGACGGTCGCCGCCTGGTGCGCCAGTCGGGACCGCCGAAGGGGCATCCGCTCAATCCGCTCGACGACGGCGAACTGGAAGCCAAGTTCTGGCGCATGAGCGATCGCGCCCAGCCGCGCGCGGCCGCACAGCGCCTGCTCGACACCGCGCGGTCGCTCGATCGCCTGGCCGACATCCGCGAACTGACGTCGCTTTTCGCGAGGTGCACGGTGCCGCAGGAGCCGGGCGGCCAATGAGTCCGCGCATGCAACCGGTTCGCCTGCTGCTGCTTTCGGGCGCCAGCCTGGTGGGTCAGAACGTGGTCGCCGCGCTGCAGGGGCGGCGCGCCGGCGTGTGGCTTGCCGCGTTGAACAGCGTGGCCGCGGAACCCGCATTGTCCGATTTCGACGAGGCGTATCTCTGCGGCAACCTGCGCGACGATCGCGAGGCCTTTGCACGGCGCTTCGTCGAAGTGCTGGAGCGGGTCGATCCGCAACTGGTAATTCCCTGTCGCGACGACGACGTGGCCTTTCTCGCCGCGTTCGCAGAATCGTGCCCGGCAGTCGCGCCCAGGCTGCTTTGCGGGTCGCGCGCGACCGCGCAGGCGATGCTCGACAAGCTGGAGAGCGCGGCCCTGAGTAGCCGCCATCGCCTCCCGTACGCGCCGACGATCGATGCTGCGGGCCCGCAGAGGGCATTGCGAGATTTTGCTGCGACACAGGGCATGCCGCTGGTCGCCAAGCCGCGGCAGGGGTTTGCCTCGCGCGGCGTGTTCCTGGTGCTCGACCAGGCGCAGCTCGAGCGGGTTGCCGGGCGCCCCGACTACGTGCTGCAGCGCTATCTCGGCGATCCGCACGACGTGATGCGCCGCGTCCGGCAAATGGCCGAGGAGGGCATGCCGCTGTTTCACACCTTCGAGGCGGTCAAGCTTTCCATCCAGGCGTTCATCGCACCGGACGGCAGCCTGGCGGGCCTGTGCGCTACCCGCAACATCATGCGCCAAGGCCGCAGCGAGCGCATCGAACTCGACGCCGATGCCGCGCTGGAAGAACTCGGGCGCCGGTGCGCCGCGGCATTCGCGGGCGAAGGCTGGCGCGGCCCGCTGAACATCCAGTGCCAGCGCGCGCCCGACGGCGAACTCGGCATCTACGAATTCAATGGCCGCTACACCGGCGCCACCGCCGCACGCGCGCTGCTGGGCTACGACGAGGTCGGCATCGGCCTGGCGGCCTTCTGCGGCGCGGCGCTACCTGCTGCGCCTACGCCTGGTGTCGCGGTGGCGGTGCGGGTGCCGCTCACCCGCATGGCCGACGCGGAACAGGCCGATCGACTGCGCGAGATAGGCCACTGGCGCGTGGCGCACGATTGATGCCGGACGGCGGAGATGTGGGTGCGTTCCGGTGCCTGACTTCGAGCGAGGTGGCCGGAAACCCGCATGGATCGGTAATTTCAGAGGTTCGTGCCCTGTAAGGCGCGCGGATCGGCGATCACGGGGCAGCCTGGCTGCCGAACAAGCTGTGAAGCGCCTTCCAGCTAGGGTTGTAGGTGGCGCGCAGTTCGCCGGCGGGCGGCGCCGCCGCCCTGAATCGACCCGGCCTTGCGCCACGTCAAGGCCCGAAGGTACTTTGGCTGTATCCTCCAGCCTTCCATTACTGTGCCAGGATCGGATCCATGCGACGTTCTCCACTGCCGAGCTTCAACCTGCGCGGTCGCAGCCTGCTTCCCATCGTGCAAGGCGGCATGGGCGTCGGCGTGTCGGCGCATCGTCTGGCGGGCAGCGTTGCGGCGCTGGGCGCAGTCGGTACCATCGCCAGCGTCGATCTGCGCCGACTGCATCCCGACCTGATGGAAGCGACCGGCCGTTCACGCAGCCGCGAGGAGATCGAGGAAGCCAACCTCACCGCGCTGGAGCGCGAGATCGGGATGGCGCGCGAGATTGCGCAGGGCCGCGGCGCAATCGCGGTGAATGTGATGCGCGCGGTGAGCCAGTATGTCGACTACGTGTCCACTGCCGGCCGTGCCGGGGCCGACGCCGTGGTGATGGGCGCCGGCCTGCCGCTCGACCTGCCGGACATCGCGGCAGATTTTCCCAACCTCGCGCTGATGCCGATCCTGTCGGATGCGCGGGGCGTCTCGCTGCTGCTGAAGAAGTGGATGCGCAAGAACCGCCTGCCCGACGCCATCGTGATCGAGCATCCGGGCCATGCCGGCGGCCATCTCGGGGCAGCCAAGGTCGAGGATCTGACCGATCCGCGCTTCGATTTCGACGAGGTGCTGCCGGGCATACTGCAGGTGTATCGCGATCTCGGTCTCGAGTCGGAGCGCATTCCGTTGATCGCGGCCGGCGGCATCAACAGCCATGAGCAGGCGCGCGAGGTGCTGGCGCTCGGCGCATCCGCGGTGCAACTCGGCACTGCCTTCGCGGTGACCGAAGAGGGCGATGCGCACGAGCTATTCAAGCGCGTACTCGCCGATGCGCGGCCCGAGGACATCGTCGAGTTCACCAGTGTGGCCGGCTTGCCGGCGCGCGCGGTGCGCACGCCCTGGCTGGAGAACTACCTGCGCCGCGAGCACAAGCTGCAGGCCGCCGCGACGCTCAAGGAGCACAAGTGCACGCTGGCCTGGGATTGCCTGATCCAGTGCGGTCTGCGCGACGGCCTGGCCAAGTTCGGCCAGTTCTGCATCGACAACCAGCTTGCCGCCGCGGTGCGCGGCGACTATGAAAAGGGTCTGTTCTTCCGCGGCAAGCAGCCCCTACCCTTCGGATCGGCGATCCGTCCGGTGCGCGAGCTGGTCGACTACCTGCTTACCGGTGTGATGCCGGTGGGATTGCCGCAGCCTGCGGCCGCGCTCGCGGCCTGAGGACGTTTCCGGCTGGATTGATTGCGGTCAAGGCGCGGCACGGGCCGTGCCAGAACAATGACCCCACCCCAGCCCGATAGGAATTCCAGAATGAGCGACGCCACAAAGGTGATCGACGCCCGCGGCCTGCTGCCGCCGGAACCCATGGAGCTAACGCTCGACGCGCTCGACGACCTGCAACCCGGCGGCGAGATCGTGCTGCTGCTCTACCGCCAGCCGGAGCCGCTGTACCGGATACTCAAGGAAAACGGCTACACGCACCGGACCGAGTCGCACGACGACGGCACCTTTGCCATCCATATCCGGCACGCGGACCCTGCTCAGGGTTCGTAACGCGAGAGTCTTTCGGCGTCGTGAATGGTGATCTGCTTGCCGTGGACCTCGATCAGCCCCGCCTCGGTCAGCTCGTGGAAGATGCGCGAGAGGGTTTCCGGCGTAAGGTTCAGGCGCGAGGCGATGACTTGCTTCGAGGTTGGCAGCGCGATCGTTTGCGCGCCCGCCGGCGCCTGCGACTCGACGGCCTCGCAATGCTGCAGCAGATAGCCGATCAGGCGCTGGGTGCTGGAGCGCAGGGTATAGGATTCGACATCGCGCACCAGGCTATGCAGGCGCATCGACAAGCCGGCAAGCAGCCTGCGGCAGAACAGCGGGTCGCGTTCGAGCAGTTCGAACACGGCGGTCTTCGCGATGGTCAACAACAGGGTCTCGGTCAACGCCTCGGCAAACACCGGGTAGGGGCGGTCCATGAACATGACCGCCTCGCCGAAGCTTTGCTGCGGGCCGACGAGTTCGACCACCTTTTCGTTGCCCTGCGCGGAAGAAAAAGCGAGCTTGATCTGCCCGCTCAACACGACGTGGAATCCGCGCGCCGGATCGCCACGCTGAAACAGGACTTCGCCGCGCGACAGGCGCCGCTCGCGGGTGGCCGCGGCAAGATGGGCAAGCGCTTCTTCGCCGACTTCCGCAAACAGCGGCAGGCGCGAGAGCAGGGCTGGGATGTCGATCTTGTCGTTGGCCATGGTTGTCCTTGCAGAGCGCTGCGATTCTACACGCTGGCGCCGGCCGCCATCAGGCGCGGCGCACAATGGAGCGACAAATGCTGAATCTCGCACAGCTCGGCGGATCCCGTCCGTCTAGCCCGATCTTTTTTGCGACGCCGCATCGCGTGATGTTCTTCACCGGCGCGCTGCAGGCGATCCTCGCTTTCGCCTGGTGGGGCTGGCTGCTGGTCGCCCGCACCGGCGCGTTGCCGCTGCCGGCGACGCCCTGGCCCGCGTCGTGGCTGCATGGCGCGTTTGCGATCTATGGCGTGTTTCCGTTCTTCGTCTTCGGTTTCCTGATGACGGCAATGCCTCGCTGGCAGGGGCAGGCTGATGTCGGCGGGCGCGCCTACCTCGCAGCGTGGGGCCTGCTTGCCGGCGGGTGGGCGATGTTCCACCTCGGCCTGGTTTGGCCGGCGCTGCTTGCGCCCGCGCTCGTTCTGGTCATGGCCGGGTGGATCGTCGGCGTGCTGGTGCTGGGGCAGGTGGCGATCGCGCCGGCCGAAGAACGCCGCCATGCTTTGCTTGCCTGCACGGCACTCCTGGGCGGTGTGCCGGGTCTGGCGTGCCTGTTCGCCTACGCAGCCTGGGGATGGAGCGCGGGGCCGCGGGTCGCCGAGGCGATCGGCGTGTGGGGCTGCCTCGCGCCGCTGTTCATGCTGGTGTGCCATCGCATGGTGCCGTTCTTTTCGTCCAACGTGATCCCCAAGTACGAGATGGTCCGGCCCTACTGGGCGCTGTGGTTGATGCTCGGCGGCAGTTTCGGGCACATGCTGCTGCAGATTGCCGACCTTCCCGCGCTTTACTGGCTGAGCGACCTGCCGATCGCGGTGACGACCAGCTGGCTCTCCTGGCGCTGGCAATTGCGCGCGAGCTTTCGCGTGCGCCTGCTTGCCATGCTGCACCTCGGTTTTCTATGGCTGCCGGTTGCGCTCTGGATCTCGGTAGTGCAAAGCCTGCTGCTCGCTGCGGGGCACACCGCGCTCGGGCTCGCGCCGCTGCACGCGTTGTCGATCGGCTTCTTCGGATCGCTGCTGGTGGCGATGGTTTCCCGCGTCACGCTTGGCCATTCAGGGCGCCAGCTGCAGGCCGATTCCGTGACCTGGTGGCTTTTTGTCGGCCTGCACACGGTGGCCGTGCTGCGCGTGGCGGCCGAGCTCTCGGCGAGCGCCTACAATGTGCTCGTGGTGGCCGCGGTGTGCGGCTGGTTGCTGATCTTCACTTTCTGGTCGATCAAGATGGTTCCGATCTATGTGCGCCCGCGCGCCGACGGCAAGCCGGGTTGATGGGCTACGCGGCACTCAAGCACCTGCACGTGACCTGCGTCGCCCTGAGCGCGGCTGGCTTCGTGTTGCGCGGCGTGTGGATGATGCTGGACTCGTCGCGCCTCAAGGCGCGCTGGGTGCGGATCACGCCCCATGCCGTCGACTCCGTCCTGCTAGGCAGTGCGATCGGGCTGGCGGTGTGGTCCGGCCAGTACCCGCTGCAGCAGGGCTGGTTGACCGCGAAGGTGGTCGGCCTGCTCGCCTATATCGGGCTGGGCACGATCGCCCTCAAACGCGGCCCGAGCCTGCGGGTGCGCGCTGTGGCGTGGTGTGCCGCGCTGGCCACGCTGGGCTACATCGTCTCCGTCGCGCTGCTGCGCGACGCCCGCGGTTTCCTGTCTCTGTTCGGAGCCTGAACGCATGGCCGATTCCCTGATACCGCACCTCGCGCCGACTTTCGACGAACCGATCGACATGCTCAATGCCTGCCACGGCAGAGTGCTGGCGCAACTCGATACCTTGCGACGCTTGGTGCCGCATCTCGCGCAGAACGGCAGCGACGTGCAGGCGCAGCAGGCGGCCGGTGCGATCATGCGCTACTTCGATACGGCGGCGCGGCACCATCACGACGACGAGGAGGTCGATCTGCTGCCCGCGCTGATGGCCGGGGCGATGCCGCTCGTTGTGCCCGAAGTGCAGGCAGTACGCGAGCGCATCCTGGCGGAACATGCGCGCATGTACGCCCTGTGGGCCGCGCTGCGCCCACAGTTGAACGACATCCGGCTCGGTGCCGGTCGCACGCTGGACGAGGCACTGGTGGCCGAACTCGATGAACTCTACCGCGCGCACATCGATTTCGAGGAAGACCAACTGCTGCCTCTGGCGCGCCGGATACTCGACGAAACGAAATTGTTGCCGATCGGCGCAGCGATGACGGCGCGGCGCACGACCGGGAGCGGCGCCCCCGGTTAGATCAGCAGTGCGGCGTTTGCGGGTTGAGCAGCTTTCGCAGCCCCGGGATGTCGATGATGCGGATGTGCTTCTGCTGGACGCTGATGTAGCCTTCGTCCTGGAACTTGGAGAAGGCGCGGCTGACAGTTTCGAGCTTGAGACCGAGGTAGGAGCCGATCTCCTCGCGTGTCATGCGCAGGTGGAACTCCTGCGGCGAGTAGCCGCGCGCCATGAAGCGCTGCGACATGTTGAGGAGGAAGGCGGCCAGACGTTCTTCCGCACGCATGGTGCCAAGCAGCATCATCAGGCCATGGTCACGCACGATCTCACGGCTCATCACCTTGTGGAAATTGTGCTGCAGCGCATTAACCTCGCGCGAGAGTTCCTCGAGCTTGGCAAACGGGATCACGCACACCTCGCTGTCTTCGAGCGCTACCGCGTTGCAGGAATGGTGCTCTGTGCTGATGCCGTCCATGCCGAGAATTTCTCCGGCCATCTGGAAGCCTGTAACCTGATCGCGTCCGTCTTCGAGCAGCACGTCGGTCTTGAAGAAACCGGTGCGGATGGCGTAGATCGCTTCGAAGCTGTCGCCGGAGCGGTAAAGATGGCTGTGGCGCTTGATCTTGCGCCGGGTACCGACCAGTTCGTCGAGGCGGTCCAGTTCGGGATCGGAGAGACCGTATGGCAGGCAAAGCTCCCGAAGGTTGCACTGCGAGCACGCGGTTTTCAGGTGTCCGATGGAGATGGGAATTGCCGCTTTTTCTTGCACTTCTTGCCTACTCCCGCCCGTTTGATCCACGTCAACGTGCCCTTGGACTCGTTCTGCGAATCTCGCACCCTGACTCGATGTGAACTTTATGACGAATACAACAACTCAGAGCCAGCAAGATCTGGTTTTCGATCCCCAACTCATCAGACGTTTCGACGTCAACGGTCCGCGCTACACCTCGTACCCGACAGCCGACCGTTTCGTCGAAGCTTTCGACGCCGAAGCTCTTGGCGCATGGCTCGGGAAACGCTCGGTCGGTGGAATCAGCCGACCGTTGTCATTATACGTCCATATACCGTTCTGCAACACGATCTGCTACTACTGCGCCTGCAACAAGATCATCACGAAAGACCACGGTCGATCAGCCAAGTACCTGAATTATCTGGCTAAAGAGATCGGCATGCAGGCTGCGCTGCTGGACGGCAGCCGTGACGTGATCCAGTTGCACCTCGGTGGCGGCACGCCGACCTTCCTTTCGCACGACGAGATGCGCCAGCTGATGGGTACCATCCGCGAGCATTTCAACATGCTGCCCAACGGCGAGTACTCGATCGAGGTCGATCCGCGCAAGGTGGACTTCGAGACCGTCAAGCTGCTTGCCGAGCTGGGTTTCAACCGCATGAGCGTCGGCGTGCAGGACTTCGATCCGGACGTGCAGCGTGCGGTCAATCGCATACAGACGCTCGAGGAGACGCGGGACGTCATCGAAGCAGCGCGCGCCACTGGCTTCAAATCGGTCAGCGTGGACCTGATCTACGGTCTGCCGAAGCAGAACGTGATCAGCTTCAATCGGACGCTCGAGCAGGTCATCGACCTCAAGCCCGACCGCCTGTCAATTTACAACTATGCGCACCTGCCCGGGTTGTTCAAGCCGCAGCGTCGTATCGCCGAGTCCGAGCTGCCGTCGGCCGACGCCAAGCTGCAGATCCTCTCGCTGGCCATCCGCCGTTTGCAGGAGGCGGGTTTTGTCTACATCGGCATGGATCATTTCGCGCGCCCGGACGATGAACTTGCCGTCGCGCAGCGCCAGGGGCGTCTCCATCGCAATTTCCAGGGGTACTCGACCTACGCGGAATGCGATCTGCTTGCCTTCGGCGTTTCTGCTATCGGCAAGGTCGGACCCTCGTACAGCCAGAATTTCCGTACCCTCGAGGAGTACTACGACGCCCTCGACCGCGATGTCCTGCCGGTCATGCGCGGACTCGAGCTGACCCAGGACGATTTGCTGCGGCGCTCCATCATCCAGGCGCTGATGTGCCATTTCGAGCTGTCGATCGAAGGCATCGAGGTGGCACACCTGATCGACTTCAAGAGTTATTTCGCCCCCGAGCTCGCGGATCTGCGCGAGATGGAAAAGGCCGAGCTGGTCCGGGTCGACGACCAGTGGATCACCGTGCTTGCGCGCGGCCGCATGCTGGTGCGGGTAATTGCGATGCTGTTCGACCGCTACCTGCGCAGCGATCGGGATCGGGTGCGATACTCAAAGGTGATCTGAGCGGGGGTGGTGCCGCTGGCGGGTAGAATCGAGTTTCTTCGATTTTCACCGCATATTGATGCCTGAAACAGGCTACGTCGCCGTTTTCCTGATCGGCCTCCTCGGTGGCACCCACTGCGTCGGCATGTGCGGCGGCATCGTCGGTGCGCTGAGTGCCGGTGTCCCGGCCGCTTCGGTCAATCCGCCTATGGGCGGCGTCGCCGGGCGCGTCTCCCGTACTGCTTCCCGTAGCGCTGCCAACTGGCAACTTCATCTTGCCTACAACGCCGGGCGCATCACGTCCTACACGTTGGCCGGTGCGCTGCTCGGCGCGATAGGCGGGCTCGGCATGGTGCTGAACAACGTGTTGCCGGTGCAGATGGCGCTCTATATCGGCGCGAACCTCATGCTGATCGCGCTGGGCCTCTATTTGACCGGCGTCACGGCGCTGCTGGCGCCCGTCGAACGTCTCGGACATCGACTGTGGGTGCTTATCCAGCCACTGACGCGGCGTTTCCTTCCCGCACGCAGCGTTGCCCAGGCGCTGCCGCTGGGGCTGTTGTGGGGCTTCCTGCCCTGCGGGCTTGTGTATTCCGTGCTTGCGACGGCGTTGGTATCCGGCTCGGCCGAACGTGGGGCTGGCCTTCTGCTGGCGTTCGGACTCGGCACGCTGCCTAATCTGATGCTCGCCGGCCTGCTGCTCGCGCGCTTGCGCGACGTGGTGCGCCGCAAGTGGGTCCGGATTGCGTCGGGCGTGCTGGTTCTGGGATTCGGCGTGTTCGGGCTCGTCAACGCCGGCACGCTGGGCGGGCGCCTCTGGCAGGGTGTCGTCTGCCACGTGTAAGATGCGGACATGGACATACTGCTTGCTGTAGACGGTTCGGAAGTCTCCCATCGCGCGGTCGAACGGGTGATCTCACTCGCTGGTGAGTTCAAGGTGCAACCGCGGATCCATATTCTTTATGTTCATCTGCCGGTGCCAATGACGTTCGCGACGAGGCACGTCAGTAAGGAAACGCTCGATGCCTACTATCGCGACGAAGGCGAGAAGGAGCTTGCCCCAGCCCGGGCGCAGCTTGATGCGGCCGGCGTTACCTATACGCCGCATGTGCACGTCGGGCATCCGGGCGAGACGATCTGCCATGTGGCGGCCAAGCTCGGCTGTTCGCTGATCGCGATGGGTTCGCATGGGCGCGGCGCGATCGCCGGTGCCGTGCTCGGCTCGATCGCGATCAAGGTTCTGCAGAATGCCACGGTGCCGGTGCTGATCTCGAAGTAGGTCACGCGGCGCGTCGGCGCGCAACATGAACGCTCCTCCGGAAGACAGGCTGCGACTCGATCTGCCGATCGAGGGGATGACCTGTGCTGCTTGCGCCGCGCGCATCGAACGTGTGCTCAACCGGATGCCCGATGTTGACGCCGCGGTCAACTTCGCAGCCGAGCGCGCGAGTGTCGGCATCGCGGGCGATACCACGCCTTCGCAGGTCATCGAGGCGATCCGCGATGCGGGCTTTTCGGTGCCGGCACAGCGCGTCGAACTCACGCTCGGCGGGATGACTTGCGCAGCGTGCGCAGCGCGTATCGAGAAGGTGCTCAATCGGCTTTCAGGCGTGCAGGCGACGGTCAATTTCGCCAGCGAAACCGCATCGGTTCGGTTCACGCCGGGGCTGGCCGACGCGCAAGCCGCGATCTATGCGGTCATCGATGCCGGTTACCAGGCGTCGATTGCCCATGCGTCGACGCGCGAGGACGAGAGGCAGCGTCGTGCTGCACGGTTGCGCGCAGAATTCCGTCGTTTCGTGATCTCGGCCATCCTCACCGCACCGCTGATCGCGCAGATGCCCGCCATGTTCGTCGGCGGTGCGCACGATCTCGTGCCCAGGGGGTTGCAGCTCGCACTCGCGACGCCGGTGCAGTTCTGGATCGGCGCGCGGTTCTACGAGGGCGCGTGGAAGGCGTTGCGCGGCGGCTCGGCAAACATGGACGTGCTGGTCGCGCTCGGCACCTCGATGGCATATCTTTGGAGTGCGGTCGTCACGCTCGGCGGGCGCCACGATCTTCACGTCTATTTCGAGGCCTCGGCCACGATCATCACGCTGGTGCTGCTCGGCAAACTGCTGGAGGCGCGCGCCAAGGCGCGTGCCGGCGAAGCGATCGAGGCATTGCTGCGCCTGCAGCCCCAGACGGCCAGAGTCGAGCGCGACGGTCAGGTGGTCGAAGTGCCGGTCGCGCAATTGCGCAATGGCGATGTGTTCCTGGTGCGCCCCGGCGATGCGTTTCCGGTCGATGGCTTGGTGCTCGATGGCGAATCGAGCGCCAACGAGTCGATGCTCACCGGCGAGAGCATGCCGGTGAGCAAGCGCGCCGGTGACAAGGCGTTTGCAGCGACCATCAATGGTGCCGGCCTGTTGCGCTGTCGCGCCACCAGCGTGGGCGAGGCGACGCTGCTTGCCGGCATCATCCGCATGGTGTCGCAAGCGCAGGGATCCAAGGCGCCGGTGCAGCGGCTCGCCGACAGGATCGCGGCGGCCTTCGTGCCGGCCGTGTGCGCGATCGCGCTGTTGACGCTCGCGGTCTGGTGGTGGCTGTCGGGTTTCGAGGCAGCGCTGGTCAATGCGGTTGCGGTGCTGGTGATTGCCTGTCCGTGCGCGCTTGGCCTTGCCGTGCCGACCGCGATCATGGTTGGAACGGGGCGCGGCGCCGCAGCCGGAGTGTTGGTGAAGAATGCCGAGGCGCTCGAACGCGCCGAGCATGTGCGTGTGCTGGCTGTGGACAAGACCGGCACGCTGACGCTGGGTCGGCCTGTCGTGCGCGATGTCGTCGTGATGCAGGGCGATGTTGCGGAAACTCTGCGCGTTGCCGCGAGTCTCGAGCAGGGCAGCGCGCATCCGCTTGGCCTGGCGATCATCGAGCGGGCCGCAAGCGAAGGACTCGTCCTCGCGGTGCCGGCAGACTTCCAGGCGGTCGCGGGCGGTGGCGTGCGTGGCACGATAGACGGTGTCGGCTATGTGCTTGGCTCGCCGCGATTCGTGCGTGACAGCGGAGTCGCGATCGACGACGCGATGCTGGAGCCACTTGCGCGCGCCGGCATGTCGCTGGTCGTGCTCGGCAGTGCGTCCCGGGCGCCCGGTGCGCTGGGTGTCCTGGCCATTGCCGATGCCTTGCGCCCCGGCGCGCGCGAGGCCGTGGCGCGCTTGCAGCGCGGGGGCGTGCGCGTTGTCATGCTGACCGGTGACAACCGCCAGACAGCCCTTGCGGTGGCGGCCGAGGCCGGTATCGAGGAGTTCGAGGCCGAGGTGCTGCCGGGGGACAAGGCGAGTCGCGTCGTGGCTTTGAAGTCGGGCGGCGGGCTGGTCGGCATGGCCGGCGACGGCATCAACGATGCGCCGGCGCTGGCGGCGGCGGACGTGAGTTTCGCGATCGGCGGCGGATCGGACGTGGCCGTCGAGGCAGCCGACATGACGCTGGTGAAGAGTGATCTAGGCGGCGTCGCCGATGCGATCGATCTGTCGCGCGCGACGCTGTCGAAGATCCGGCAGAATCTGTTCTTCGCCTTCGTCTACAACGCGCTCGGCATTCCGCTGGCGGCGCTCGGCATGCTCAACCCGGTGATTGCCGGCGCGGCGATGGCGATGTCATCGGTCTCGGTGGTCACCAATTCCCTGTTGCTGCGGCGTTGGCGATCAGGCGGCAGGTGATTTGCCAGGACGATTTTTCGATCGAGGAGCTAGGAACATGGAGTCTGCAACCATAAAGATCGCGGGCATGACGTGCATGGGCTGCGTCAGGAGCGTGACCAACGTGCTGCAGGGCTTGCCCGGCGTCAGTCGCGCGGAAGTGTCGCTTGAGCGCGGCGAGGCGAAGATCGATTTCGAGGCGGGGCAGGTCGATGCCGCCGCCATGAAGGCGGCGGTGGTCAAGGCAGGGTTCGAGACGCCCTGATTGCGTCGGTCGGATCGGTTTCAGGAACCCGATCCGAACTCGTGCATCGCCTGCTGCAGGTAGTTCTGCAGGCCAACCTTGTCGACCAGGTCCATCTGCGTCTCGAGCCAGTCGATATGTTCCTCGGTGTCTTCGAGAATATCCTCGAAGATCTGGCGCGATACGTAATCGCCGATCGATTCGAAGTACTTGATGCCGTCCTTGAGGACGCCATGCGAACCCAGTTCGAGCTTCAGGTCGGACTGAAGCATCTCGGGCACGTTCTCGCCGATCATCAGTTTGCCCAGATCCTGCAGGTTGGGCAGGCCTTCCAGGAATAGCACGCGCTCGATCAGTTGATCGGCGTGCTTCATCTCCTCGATCGATTCGTGATACTCGTGGTCGGCAATCTTCTTCAAGCCCCAGTTCTTGTACATCCGGGCATGAAGAAAATATTGGTTGACCGCGGTGAGTTCATTCGTCAGTTGCTTGTTAAGAAACTGGATGGCTTTCTTGTCGCCTTTCATGCTGATTCCTTGTCGGTCGCGCAATGCGTTTGGGGGCGTGCGCCGGATCGGCGCAAGACGATTGTTCCCCACAAGTTGCTGCGTCGCAAGGGGCAAGACTATCGAGCGCCTCATCAAGCACCGCCTTGGCATGGCGTGCGCAACGTCCGCAATCGCCACAGCAGCCGAGCGTCCGGCGCAAGTCGCGCAGCGAAGCGCAGCCCTGGTTCGACACCGCTTGGTGTATGTCGCTTTCGGTGACGGGTTCGCAGATGCAGACGTACATGGTTCGATTACTCGCGGTCGATAGTCCGGAATCAACAAATAAGAACGATTCGTATTTCCAGATTTCAACAAAGCTGCCTGGACTTGTCAAGCGCCGTTTGCAAGACTTTTGGAGAAAGTTGGGGTGCGCGCTGCATCGAGTCATTCCGGGACCAACCGGCTCCAATGCCGGCACGCAGCGCGAAAGGTCGCGCGGGCGATTCTCAACCCGTTGAAACATGATGATTATTCCTGGAGTCTGTCTGGAGGGTGGCGCCGGCCGGACGGGTTTCGATTGTGCGCCGCACCCGGATCTGTGGTCCTTGCAGCTATAATTGCGATCCGTTTCAAGGGAGTGCAACAACATGGGTCTCGACCGCGTTCCATCGGGCAAGGATCTGCCCAACGATTTCAACGTCGTCATCGAAATCTCGATGCATGCCGATCCGATCAAGTATGAAGTCGACAAGGAATCGGGCGCGATTTTCGTCGACCGCTTCATGGGCACGGCGATGCACTATCCGTGCAACTACGGCTACATCCCGCACACCATCGCCGGCGACGGCGATCCTGTCGACGTGCTGGTTGTCTCCCCTTTCGGCCTGCCGCCTGGCACCGTGGTGCGCTGCCGGCCCGTGGGTATGCTGTCGATGGAGGACGAGGCGGGCGCCGATGCCAAGCTGCTCGCGGTGCCGGTAGACAAGCTCACGCCGATGTATCGCGACATCCAGAGCCCGCGCGATTTCCCGCAGATCCTGCTAGATCAGGTCTCGCACTTCTTCGCTCACTACAAGGATCTCGAGCCGGGCAAGTTCGTCAAGGTGAAGGGCTGGCTGGGCGCCGAGGAAGCCAAGCGCGAGATCATGGAAGGCGTCGATCGCTACGCGCAGTCAGCGGACAAACCGGCCTACTGATTGCGTTTATGCACGACCGGACGGCCCGCCGATGCGGGCCGTTTTCACTTGTGCCGGACTGTGCCCGTTGGCCTGGCAGACTCATGGGGCGGCCGTGCCGGGCATGCCATGCTGGAAAGGCGCTTGCCTCAAGGCTCGCAGGGCGATGTGCCCGAAGATCGCCGATCCATGCGCTACACAGGCCGGGTCAGTTCTTTGAACCGAAAGGGCTGTGGTCTTGCAGTTCGTCGATGTACTGCTCGACGCCGGCCGATTCGCGTTCGAGGTAGCGCTGGACTGCGTCGGCAAAGCGGTCATCGCGCAGCCAGTGCGCCGATACGGTTTTCGTCGGCAGCAGACCGCGGGCGAGCTTGTGTTCGCCCTGCGCGCCGCCTTCGAAGCGCGCGAGGCGTTGCTCGATGCACCATTCGATGCCCTGGTAGAAGCAGGCCTCGAAATGCAGCAGTGGAACGTGTTCCGCCTCACCCCAGTAGCGGCCGTAGAGCGCGGTGTCGTCGCACACGTCCAGTGCAGCAGCCACCGGTGCGCCGTCGCGATCCGCCAGCAGAAGCAGCAGGTTGTCCGGCATCGACGCGGCGATGGCGCGAAAGAACGCCGGATTCAGATAGGGCTGATGGCCGCGCACGTGGTAGGTGTTGGCATAGCAGCGGTGGAAGAACAGCCAGTCGTCGTCGCGAATGTCGGTGCCGCGCAGGTGACGAAATCGGATGCCTGCCTCGGCGACGCGGCGCCGCTCTTGCCGGATCTTCTTGCGCTTGTCGCGCGTCAGCGAATCGAGGAACGCGTCGAAGGTGGCCCAGCCGCGGTTGCACCAGTGGAACTGCACGCCTTGGCGCATCATCAGGCCGGCCGATTCGACCGCCGCGGCGTCCGCCTCGCACGGAAACAGGATCTGCAGCGACGAGACGTCCGACATGCGTGCGAAATCGAGCAGCGTGGCGACGAGTGCGCTGCGCACGCCATCGTCGCGTGCCAGCAGGCGCGGGCCCGGTATCGGCGAGAACGGCACGGCGCAGACGAGCTTGGGATAGTAGGGCAGGCCATGCCGCGCATAGGCTTCGGCCCAGGCCCAGTCGAACACGTACTCACCGCGCGAATGCGATTTTTCGTACAAGGGAATTGCGCCGGCGAGCTCGCGGCCCTGCCAGAGCGTCAGGTGGCGCGGTTGCCAGCCGGCGCGACGCGCGGCGCAGCCGCTGGCCTCGAGGGCGTGCAGGAAGGCATGGCGGACGAAGGGCTGGACGCCGGCGAGCGCATCCCAGTCGGATGCGGCGACCTCGCCGATCGATTCGAGAATGCGTGTCTGGAAGGCAGTGGCGCTCAAGCGCCCGATTATCGGGGCCGGCCGGGCGGCGCACAAGCCGCGCGCCCCGCGCTATAGTTGCCGGATGACACACTTGCGCATCGCCATTGCCCAGTTCAATTGCATACTGGGGGATCTCGCCGGCAATGCCCGGCGCATCGACGAACTGGCCCGCCGGGCGCGCGACGCCGGTGCCGACATCATGATCACGCCGGAACTCGGCCTGTGCGGCTATCCACCCGAGGACCTGCTGCTGCGGCCCGATTTTTATCGCGCCAGCGCGCGTGAGCTGGCCTCCCTGGCCGCCGACATTCACGGCATCACGGTGATCGTCGGCTTTCCCGAGGCGGAGGGCGAACGGCGCTTCAATGCAGCGGCGGTGATCCAGGACGGTCGCGTGACCACCGTGTATCGCAAGCATCGTCTGCCCAATTACGAAGTGTTCGACGAGGAGCGCTACTTCGATGCCGGCACCGCAGCCTGCGTAATCCGCGTCAAGGGCGTGGCCTGCGGCATCAACATCTGCGCCGACGTCTGGGAGCCCGGGGCGGCCGATGCCGCCCATGCCGCGGGCGCGCAGGTGCTGCTGGCGCTCAACGCCTCGCCCTACCACATGAACAAGCAGGCACGCCGCTACGAGGTGCTGCGCAACCGGATCGCAGATACCGGATTGCCGGTGATTTATGCAAACCTGGTCGGCGGCCAGGACGAACTGGTGTTCGACGGCGCCTCGTTTGCGCTCGATTCGCGCGGCGACCTGGTCTATCAGGCGCCGTCGTTCGAGGAATCGCTCGATATCGTCGACTTTGCCCAGGGCGATCTTCAGCGCGGGGGCATCGTCGCGGCGCAACCGCTGGAGGCGGAGGTGTATGCAGCACTCAAGCTGGGCGTGCACGACTATCTCGGCAAAAACGGCTTTCCCGGTGCGATCATCGGTCTTTCGGGGGGCGTCGATTCCGCGCTTACGCTGGCAATTGCGGTCGATGCCCTCGGCGCTGACAAGGTGCGCGCAGTCATGCTGCCATCGCCCTATACGGCGCAGATGAGTCTTGACGATTCGCGTGAACTGGTGAGAAACCTCGGCGTGCGCTACGACGAGATTCCGATCGAGTCGGCCATGAACACCTTTACCGCGATGCTCGCCAAGGAATTCGAGGGCCGCGCAGCCGATACCACCGAAGAGAACCTCCAGGCGCGCATCCGCGGCATGATCCTGATGGCGCTGTCGAACAAATATGGATCCATCGTGCTGACGACGGGCAACAAGAGCGAGATGGCCGTCGGTTATGCAACGCTCTACGGTGACATGGCGGGCGGTTTCGCGGTCATCAAGGACATCTTCAAGACATTTGTCTATCGGCTCTGCGCCTGGCGCAACAGCGTGAGTCCGGTGATTCCGGCCAACATCCTCACGCGGGCGCCTTCGGCGGAACTCAAGCCGAACCAGACGGACCAGGACACGCTGCCGCCCTACGAAGTGCTCGACGCGATCATCCAGTGCTACATGGAATTGGATGAAAGTCCGCGCGAGATGCTTGCAAAAGGTTTCAGTGAAGCGGACGTCTTGCGCGTGGTCAACATGCTCAAGCGCAACGAATACAAGCGCCGCCAGTCGCCGGTCGGCATCCGCGTGACAAGGCGCGGTTTCGGCAAGGACTGGCGATATCCGATAACATCTCGTTATGCCGACGAGTGGTAGTCGGCGACCGACGGAGACAACCTGGAGTTCAGTGGATGAAGAAGATCGAAGCTGTCATCAAGCCGTTCAAGCTCGACGAAGTACGCGAGGCGCTCTCTGAAGTCGGCGTAACCGGACTGACCGTCACCGAAGTCAAGGGCTTCGGCCGCCAGAAGGGACACACCGAACTTTATCGCGGCGCCGAGTACGTGGTCGACTTCCTCCCCAAGATCAAGATCGAGCTGATCGTCGCGGATGCGACGGCCGAGCAGGCGATCGAAGCGATCGTCAAGTCGGCGCGCACCGGCAAGATCGGGGACGGCAAGATCTTCGTGACGCCGGTCGAGGGCGTGGTGCGCATCCGCACCGGCGAAACCGACGAAGCGGCGATCTGATTCAAGTTCGGCTGTATGGACGGCGTCGCTCAGGCGGCGCCGTTTTTGTTTCCGCGTAGCAAAACGATGAGGGCGCCCGCGCCGCCGTCGTGGCTGCGCGCCTGACAATAGGCGAGCACTTCCTGACGTGCAATTAGCCAGCTGCGCACCAGGCCCTTCAGCACTGGCTCCCTGCCAGGAGATCCCAGCCCCTTGCCGTGGATCACGCGCAAACAGCGCAGGTCACGCCGTAGCGCGTGCGCAAGGAACCCGGCAAGCAGCTCCCGCGCGACGGTGCGCGTGGCACCGTGAAGGTCGATCTGGTCCTGCACCACCCAGCGGCCGCGGCGCAGGTCGCGCAACACGCTGCGTGGCAAGCCTTCCCTGAGGTAGTTCGGTTCATCGCCACCTTCGAGCGCCAGATCGAGTGTCGGCAAGTCATGCAACGATTCCTCGAGTACCGCCCGCTCGTCGGCGCGGCGTTGTCGCGGGATCGGCCGTGGCGGCGGCGGCTGGTGATGCACCCGGTCGCTGACGATGCGCGTCGCGTCGGCAACCGCCTCGCGGAACAGGGCGGTGTCTTCTGCGCTCGGGGCTGACGGGGGGTATTTGGCCATCACGCGTCCGGCGTCGACGTTCCGCAGTCGTGGCCCGATGGTGTCCGGGCTACTTCAGGCCGTCGAGGTAGCGCTCGGCGTCCAGCGCGGCCATGCAGCCGCTGCCAGCGCTGGTGACCGCCTGGCGATAGATGTGATCCTGCACGTCACCCGCCGCGAAAACCCCCGGCACGCTTGTCACCGTCGCGTTGCCCTCGCGACCGCCCTGCGTGACGATGTAGCCATTTTCCATTTCGAGCTGTCCAGCGAAGATCTCCGTGTTCGGTTGATGGCCGATGGCGATGAACACGCCTTGCAGGGCGATGTCCTCCTTCATGCCGGTCTTCACGTTGGCGACGCGCATGCCGGTGACGCCGGTGCTGTCACCGAGCACCTCGTCGAGCGTGTGATCCCAGCGGATGGAGACCTTGCCGGCACGTTCCTTCTCGAAAAGCTTGTCCTGCATGATCTTCTCGGCGCGGAATTTGTCGCGCCGGTGCACCACGGTCACGTGTGAAGCGATGTTCGACAGGTAGAGAGCTTCTTCGACCGCCGTATTGCCACCGCCGATGACGGCGACATTCTGGTTGCGGTAGAAAAATCCGTCGCAAGTGGCGCAGGCTGAGACACCCCGGCCCGAAAATGCCTGCTCGGACGGCAGGCCCAAGTATTTCGCGGTCGCGCCGGTGGCGATGATCAGCGCGTCGCAGGTATAGGTGCCGGCGTCGCCGATAAGCGTGAACGGCCGCTCGCCCAGTTTTACGGTATGGATGTGGTCGAAAACCATCTCGGTGTTGAAGCGCTTTGCGTGGGCCTCGAAACGGGCCATCAGGTCTGGTCCCTGCACGCCTTCGGCATCAGCCGGCCAGTTGTCGACGTCGGTCGTGGTCATCAATTGCCCTCCTTGCGCGAGGCCGGTAATCAGCAGCGGCGAAAGGTTCGCGCGTGCGGCGTAGACGGCAGCGGTGTAGCCCGCCGGGCCGGAGCCGAGGATGATGAGTTTGTTGTGTCGGTTTAGCGAGGTCATGGTGGTGTCCGGAAGGGTTGGGCGCGACGTTGCGCAAGAATCACGTAGCAGCACAGTGTGTCGATGCGGTCATTATATCGTCGCCCTTCGGCCACCCGTCTGAAGGGCGCTGGCAGCCTGATTTATGCAAGGCCTTGCACTAATTGCTTGCGGAATCAATAATCCGGTACTAATGAGGGGATTCGCGGCACGAAGCAGCCGCCGCGTTGGCCTTCTGGAATCGATCGGTCCGTCGGACCAGACCTGCGCAAACGCGGCAACAATCACAAAACCAGGAGTTGCAGATGTCGAATCACCCGGTGTCCCTGGCAGCATTCAGATCGTTCCAGATGTTCCAGAACCTGCCGGACGACCGGCTGGAATCGATCGCGCGCTGTGCCATGCTGCGCAACGTGGCGCGCGGCGCCACCGTGGTGCACGCGGGCGACCGGACGGATTTTGTTTACTTCGTGCTTTCAGGCAGCCTTAAGGTTCTCGTCAGCGACGAGGAGGGACGCGAAGTCATTCTGACGATGCTCGGGCCGGGCGAAGTCTTCGGCGAAATGGGCGTGCTGGACGAGAATCCGCGTTCGGCAACCGTGCTGGCTGTTTCGTCCGCCAATCTGGTCGTGATGTCCAAAGGCGATTTTCGACGCGTGCTGCAGGAGAACTTCGAAGTATCGCTGCAGTTCATGAAAAATCTGGTGCAGCGCCTGCGGGTGGCCGACCGCAAGATCGAGAGTCTCGCGTTGATGGACGTCTATGGTCGCGTGGCACGCCTGCTGTTGGACATGGCCGAGGACGTCGGTGGCCAGCAGGTCGTCACCAAGAAGATCTCCAAGCAGGACATCGCGAAGATGATCGGCGCGTCGCGCGAAATGGTCAGCCGCGTGATGAAAGATCTGCAACTGCAGGGCCTGATCGAAGAAACCGACGGCAAGGTCATCCTGCGCGAGCGCATCCACACGATTTGACAGTGTGGCACTGCCGGGGGAACCCGGCGCTGCGCGTATATAATCCGGGAGCATGCCGTTCTCCGACGGTGTGCAGCGGTGCTTCCCTTCCGCCATCCCGACTTTCCGATCCCGATGCTCTTCCGTACTTCCGAACGTCGACCGTCGCAGCCGCTGCCCGAGAAGATTGCGTCGCTGCTGCAGGAGGCGCGCTGGCTTCTGCTTGGCGTTCTTGCGCTCTACCTTGCGCTGATCCTGGCTGGCTACCATAAAGCAGACCCCGGCTGGTCGCATGCCGCAGCGGTGGAAAGGATCGCCAATCCCGGCGGCCGTTTCGGTGCCTGGACGTCCGACCTTCTATTTGCGCTGTTCGGCGTTTCGGCCTGGTGGTGCGTTGCCTACCTGCTGATATCGGTGGTGTGGGGACATCGCCGGGTGAACCGGTTCTTCGATGCCGATCGCCGACCTTTCTGGATCGCGTTTTGCGGATTTCTGCTGCTGATTGTCGCCAGTTGCGGCATCGAGGCGCTGCGTTTTCACAGCATGACCCGGCCGCTGCCGTTCGGGCCCGGCGGGATGCTGGGGCAGGAGATTGCCGCGGCGGTCGGGCGCTATTTCGGTTTCACCGGCGGAACCTTGCTGCTGGTTGCATTGTTTGCCGCGAGCATCAGCGTGTTCTTCGGCGTCTCGTGGCTGACCATCGTGGAGCGGCTCGGCGAGTGGCTCGAGCGTGCGTGGGAGGCGAGCGTCGGCGGATGGCAGAACTGGCAGGATCGGCGCGCCGGCAGGGAACTGGCGGAGAAACGCGAAAAGGTGGTTGAGGTCGAGCGCAAGCGCTATGTCGAGGAAGCGCCGCCCCTGCGCATCGAACCAGCCATGGTCGAGGTGCCGAAGTCCGATCGGCGCGAAAAGGAGCGCCAGCAGCCGCTGTTTCGCGAACTGCCCGGTGGCGCGTTGCCGCCGCTTGCGCTGCTCGACGAACCGGCGCCGGACGCCGAGCCGCCGTCGCCCGAGACGCTGGAATTCACCTCGCGCCTGATCGAGCGCAAGCTCGGCGATTTCGGTGTCGAGGTCAAGGTGCTTGCAGCCTATCCGGGCCCGGTGATCACGCGCTACGAGATCGAGCCGGCGGTTGGCGTGAAAGGCAGCCAGATCGTCAATCTGGTCAAGGATCTTGCCCGTGCTTTGTCGGTGGTGAGCATTCGCGTGGTCGAGACCATTCCCGGAAAATCGTGCATGGGGCTGGAGATCCCGAATGCCAAGCGGCAGGTCGTGCGCCTGTCGGAGATCCTCGGCTCGGCCCAGTATCACGACATGCATTCGCCGCTCACGCTGGTGCTCGGCAAGGATATCGGCGGCCAACCCAAGGTTGCCGATCTGGCAAAGATGCCGCATCTGCTGGTTGCCGGCACGACGGGTTCAGGCAAATCGGTTGCCATCAACGCGATGATCCTGTCGCTGCTCTACAAGGCGGAACCAAGCCACGTGCGGCTGATCCTGGTCGATCCGAAGATGCTCGAACTCTCGGTATACGAGGGCATACCGCACTTGCTGGCACCGGTCGTCACCGACATGAAGTACGCCGCCAACGCGCTCAACTGGTGCGTCGGTGAAATGGAACGGCGCTACAAGCTCATGGCGGCGCTGGGCGTGCGCAACATCTCCGGCTACAACAAGCAGATCGCCGACGCGCAGAAGGCCGGTTCGCCGCTGACCAACCCGTTCTCGATTACGCCCGAATCGCCCGAGCCGTTGCCGCACCTGCCGTACATCGTCGTGGTCATCGACGAACTGGCCGACCTGATGATGGTGGTCGGCAAGAAGGTCGAGGAGCTCATCGCCCGCCTGGCGCAGAAGGCGCGTGCTGCAGGCGTACACCTGATCCTCGCCACACAGCGCCCGAGCGTGGACGTCATCACCGGCCTGATCAAGGCCAATATCCCGACGCGCGTCGCATTCCAGGTTTCGTCGAAGATCGATTCGCGGACCATCCTCGACCAGATGGGCGCCGAAGCGCTGCTCGGCCAAGGCGACATGCTTTATCTAGCGCCGGGCACCGGCCTTCCGCTGCGCGTGCATGGCGCTTTCGTGGCCGACGACGAAGTGCACAAGGTGGTCGAGCATCTGAAATCGCTGGGCGAGCCCGACTATGTCGAAGGCATCCTCGAAGCGTCGATCGACGGCGAGGGCGAGGTCGGCGATGCGCTTGGCGGCGCCGGTGGCGATGCCGAGGCCGATCCCCTCTACGACCAAGCGGTCGAGATCGTGCTGAAGACGCGCCGGCCGTCCATTTCGCTGGTGCAGCGCCACCTGCGCATCGGCTACAACCGCTCGGCGCGCCTGATCGAGCAGATGGAGCGCGCCGGGCTGGTTTCGGCGATGGGCAGCAACGGCAACCGCGAGGTGCTGGTGCCGGCGAAGGCCGAATAGCGGCACGGGCCAACCGCGAAGCCGCCTCGCGCGTTCATCGCCTGTCGACATACTGCGTACCCGCTCATGAAACCGATCCGAATGTTGTTCCTGGTTGCGCTTTTGTCCTGCGCTGCGGGCACTCGCGCCGACGGCGTCGGCCAACTGCGTGCCTTTGTAGACGGAACGCGCAGCCTGAAGGCCGATTTCAGCCAGACCGTGAGCGCGAAGTCGGGCCGCAAGCCTCAGGTGTCGAGCGGCAGTTTCGTGTTTTCGCGCCCGGGCAAATTTCGCTGGACCTACGACAAGCCCTATTACCAGTTGCTCGTCAGCGACGGCGACAAGCTCTGGATTCACGACCGCGATCTCAATCAGGTAACGGAGAAGCGCGTCGGCAATGCGCTCGGCGGCAGCCCGGCAGCGCTGCTGGCCGGCGACAATGCGTTCGAGAAGAGTTTCGTGGTCGGCAACGCCGGCAGTGCCGACGGCCTCGATTGGGTCGAGGCCACGCCGAAGCAGGCGGACGGCAGCTTCGAGCGCGTACGCATCGGATTCAAGGACAACCTTCCGCGGGCGATGGAATTGCACGACAGCTTCGGCCAGACGACGCAACTGGGTTTCTCGGCCATTCAGGCCAACCCCGCCGTGGATTCGTCTCTGTTCCGCTTCGCTGCGCCACCGGGTGCAGACGTCGTGACCGAGTGACCGCGTGAGCGACCTGTTCGAGCAACCGGAAACCTACGCGCCGCTGGCCGAAGTGCTGCGGCCGCGGACGCCGGACGAAGTCGTCGGGCAGACGCATCTGCTCGGGCCGGGCAAGCCCCTGCGGCTGGCCTTCGATTCCGGCAAGCCGCACTCGATGATCCTGTGGGGGCCGCCGGGTGTGGGCAAAACCACGCTGGCGCGCCTGATGTCCGATTCGTTCGATGCCGATTTCATCGCGCTGTCCGCGGTGTTTTCCGGGGTCAAGGACATCCGCGAAGCGATCGCGCGTGCCGAGTTGACGCGCTCGCAAAGCGGCCGGCGCACCATTCTGTTTGTCGATGAGGTGCATCGCTTCAACAAGGCGCAGCAGGACGCATTCTTGCCCTACGTCGAGTCGGGGCTGGTCACCTTCATCGGCGCCACGACCGAAAATCCTTCGTTCGAGGTCAATGGCGCACTGCTTTCGCGCGCGTCGGTCTATGTGCTGAAGAGCCTGACCGAAGAGGAACTCGACGAACTGTTTGCCCGCGCGCAGCGGACTGCCTTCCCGGACCTCTTGTTCGCGGGCGAGGCGAGATCACGCCTGATCGGTTTTGCCGACGGGGATGCGCGCCGCCTGCTGAATTTGCTGGAACAGATCCGCACCGCAGCGCAGACCGCGCAGCGCACGGATATCGATGCGGGATTCGTGGATGATGCCCTGTCGCGCAATCTGCGGCGCTTCGACAAGGGCGGCGACGCGTTCTATGACCAGATCAGTGCCCTGCACAAATCGGTGCGCGGCTCCAGTCCGGATGCCGCCCTGTATTGGCTGGTGCGCATGCTCGACGGTGGTGCGGATCCGCTTTATCTCGGCAGGCGCATCGTGCGCATGGCGGTCGAGGACATCGGGCTGGCCGATCCGCGCGCACTGGATATCGCCCTCAACGCATGTTCCACCTACGAGCGACTTGGATCGCCGGAAGGTGAGCTCGCGATTGCCCAGGCGGTGATCTTCCTGGCCTGTGCGGCAAAATCGAACGCGGTATACGTCGCGTATAATTCCGCACGCAAATTTGTGTCGGAAGATGGTTCGCGGCCGGTTCCGCCGCACCTGCGCAATGCGCCGACGCGGTTGATGAAGGATATGGGGTTCGGCAAGGCATATCGATACGCGCACGACGAACCGGAAGCGTATGCAGCAGGCGAAGACTACTTGCCGGAGGGCATGCCCTCGGTGAACTGGTATGAGCCGACCGGCCGGGGCCTCGAGGCGAAGATTGCCGAGAAGCTCGCCCACCTGCGGGAATTGGACCGCAAGCGCCGCAAGGCGTGACCCTGCCGACTAGCGGCGTGATGGTTGCCGGTCGATCGGGTTGGCGCGGATAGGAGTCACGGCGGTGCGTGCGCGCAGCAGCGAAGACGTCTCGTCGTCGATACCGTGACGGCGCATCAATGCCAGTTGCGCAGCGACGATCGGAGGTACATGTTCTTTTTCGACGATGCGACCGACTTCTTCTTCCGTCAGGTCGCAGTAGTCGAGAAAATCCCGCAATGTCAGCATGCCTGCTCTCCTTGGTTGCCGATGTTGCCGCGATGTTGCCGTGTTGGCGGCCGGTGGTTTGATTCCGCTCGGCAGTCGTCGTTTCTGATCGGGTGTTTATAGCCTCTGAGGCAGGCCGATGCAAGAAAAGGTTCCGGGCGCGCCGCGAATACACCGGTCGCCGGAATGGAATTGAATGCATGCCATGACATGCCCGGTGCGTCGGCGTGACCGACGCGCAGGCCAGGCGAAAAGACAAGGACAAGGACGCACTCATCATGTTGGACATTCAACTGCTGCGCAATCAGCTTGAACAAACCGTCGCGCGGCTCGGAACCCGCGGCCTGACGCTGGACACGACAGACTTTCAGGCGCTCGAGTCGGAGCGCAAGGGACTCCAGACCAGCACGCAGGATCTGCAGGCGCGTCGCAACAACCTGTCGAAGCAGATCGGACAGCTCAAGGCGAAAGGCGAGGACGTATCAGCCGTGATGGCCGAGGTGGCAGGCCTGGGCGATGCGCTGAAGTCCGCCGAGGAGCGGCTCGCGACACTGCTCGACAAGCTCAACGGGTTCGTGGCCAACATCCCGAACCTGCCGCACGAGTCGGTGCCGGTCGGCAGGTCGGATGCGGACAACGTCGAGGTCAAGCGCTGGGGTACGCCGCGCCAGTTCGATTTTCCGGTGAAGGACCATGTCGATGTGGGTTCGGCGCTCGGCGGACTCGATTTCGAGGCGGCGGTGAAGATCAGCGGGGCGCGCTTCTCGCTTATGAAGGGCGCGGTTGCGCGCATGCACCGCGCGCTCGCGCAGTTCATGCTCGACGTGCACACGCGCGAGCATGGATACACGGAGGTTTATGCGCCGTATCTCGTCAACGCCGAAAGCATGTTCGGTACAGGGCAGCTCCCGAAGTTCGAAGAAGATCTTTTTGGCGTGCCGCGTACCGGTGCCGACAAGCTTTACCTGATCCCCACCGCCGAGGTGCCGGTGACCAACATCGTGCGCGACGAGATTCTTGCCGGCGATGCGCTGCCGCTGAAGTTCGTCTGCCATACGCCGTGCTTCCGCTCCGAGGCGGGCAGCTACGGCCGCGACACGCGCGGCATGATCCGGCAGCACCAGTTCGACAAGGTGGAACTGGTGCGCATCGAACGGCCGGAGAACTCCTGGGCGGCGCTCGAGGAACTCACCGCCAATGCGGAGGCGATCCTCGAACGGCTTGAACTGCCGTACCGGCGCATGGCGCTGTGTACCGGCGACATGGGATTCTCCGCGGCCAAGACTTACGATCTCGAAGTATGGCTGCCGGCACAGAACACCTACCGCGAAATCTCCTCTTGCAGCAATTTCGAGTCCTTTCAGGCGCGGCGCATGCAGGCGCGCTATCGCGGGGACAAAGGCAAGCCCGAACTGGTGCACACCTTGAATGGTTCCGGCCTCGCTGTCGGCCGGACCTTGGTCGCGGTGCTGGAAAACTACCAGCAGGCCGACGGGTCGGTCATCGTTCCCTCGGTTCTGCGTCCCTACATGGGCATCGACCATATCGCGCCGCCGTCCTCGGAATGGTTTGACCCCGGTGCTGCGCTGCAGTAAATTAGCGGAGGCTAATCTATTGTGGAACATGTCGTGCCAAAGTCATTCGTCCAGATCACCCAGGATGTCTCCAAAGCGCTCGAGTCACTGCGTGCCGAAGCACCGGAAACCATGCAAGGCTTCAGCACCATGGCGCGTGGCGCGCTCAAGGATGGTGCACTCAGCACGCTGCAAAAGGAACTCATCGCACTGGCGGTGGGTGTCGCGGCGCGCTGCGACGCCTGCATCGGCTTTCACGTGAAAGAACTGATCCGGCTCGGAGTGACGCGGGAGCAGTTCATGGAAACCCTCGGCGTCGTCGTTTACATGGGGGGCGGCCCGAATCTGATGTACGCAGCCGAAGCCATCCGCGCCTACGATGAGTTTTCGGCACGCCTGAAGCCTGCCGAAAACCGGGCCTGACACCGTCGATTCCCATAGGCCGACGGCCGGAAAATCGGTATAATCCGCGCCTCAATCGCTGGGGCGCCCGCCGCCCCGGACGCGTCGGAGAGGTGCCAGAGCGGTTGAATGGGCCGGTCTCGAAAACCGGAATAGGGGCAACTCTATCGTGGGTTCGAATCCCACCCTCTCCGCCACCCGTCTGATTCTCGCCGTTTCCCCGTTTTCATTCGATCTCGGCCCGCGTGGCACGGTTTGCGGCCGGCTGCGCGCGGTGCAACGGCTTGCCCATCAGCCCGGCCAGACCTCCCTTGATCCTTGGTCCGGCCAACGGCACTCCTGACAAAAGTTTGTCAAACCCTAGTATTCATAAGGGTTACAAGGATGGCTCCTGACATTCTCCCACTTGCAGGGCGATAAACCGGTAGTTCTGACTATGGAGCGTGCGTAGGAGCGCTCTGCGGAATCGCCATTCCCGTCATCCGGACCAGGCACTGCGTGTTGGCGATTGCGCTCGCCGTGGTATACGGCTTCGCGCGATTTCGCTGAAAGTCGCTGTTTTACATTGATTTTTCGATGATAATTGCTATCAATCCATGAGGGTTCACGCGCAATCGTGACAATCCGCACGCTTCTGGCCCCGGATTGCATCAAGTCCATCGGATGCCCGCCGATAAGCGTATGTCGAGAAAGCGAAAAAGCGTATGAGTGAACCGCTCCGAAAAACGCAGGCTGATATGTCAGTGAGTCGCAATGTCGCAGGCCAAAGCGCGGTGCTGCGCGAGGATCTGCTGCACCACGATCCGCTGCTCGACTGTCTGGTCGAGGTTGCGCGCCTCAACGGCCGGCCGACGACGCGCGCTGCGTTGTCCGCAGGGCTACCGCTGGAGCGGGGGGTTCTGACGCCCTCGCTTCTGCCGCGCGCCGCGGCACGTGCCGGGCTGTCGTGCAAACTGCTGCGTCGCCCGCTGGACAAGATCGACCCGACGTTGCTGCCGGCCATCCTGCTGGTCGACGCGAACAACGCGTGCGTGCTGGTCGGGTGGGATGATGCGGGTTCCATCGCGCGGGTGCTGTTTCCGGAAACCGGGCAGGGCGAAGCGACGATTTCTCGCGACGAATTGCTAGCGCGCTATCTCGGCATTGCTGCCTTTGCGCGTCCCGTGTTCCGGTTCGACAGTCGTACGCCGACGGTTGGGGATACGCAACCGGCGCACTGGTTCTGGGGTGCGCTTGAACAGCAGTGGCCGGTGTATCGCGATGTGCTTGGCGCCGCGCTGCTGATCAACCTGTTTGCGCTCGCGGTGCCGCTGTTCACCATGAACGTGTATGACCGGGTCGTGCCCAATCGTGCTCTCGAGACGCTGTGGGTGCTGGCGATCGGTGTCGGAGTCGTTCTGATCGCGGATGTCGTGCTGCGCATGCTGCGGGGCTATTTCGTCGATCTTGCCAGCGCGCGTGTGGATTTGCAGCTTTCGGCGTTGATCATGGAGCGCGTGCTGGGCATGCGCATGGAGGAGCGACCGGCGTCGGTCGGCTCGTTTGCGGCCAACCTCCGATCCTTCGAGTCAGTGCGGGATTTCATCACTTCGGCGACAGTCACTGCGCTGATCGACCTTCCGTTCGCGGTAATTTTCCTATTGGTGACCGCGTGGATCGCCTGGCCGCTGATCCTGCCCCCTTTGGCGGGCATCCTGATCGTTGCGGCCTATGCGTTTGTGATCCAGCATCGCATGCACGAACTGTCGGAAACGACCTACCGCGCAGCCGCGCAGCGAAATGCGACACTTGTGGAGAGCCTGACCGGCCTGGAGACGATCAAGGCCCACGGCGCCGAGGCGCAGATGCAGTCGCGCTGGGAAACGTCGGCCGCCTTCCTGTCGCGGGTGTCGAACCAGACACGGATCCTGTCGGCATCCGCCGTCAACGGGGCCAGCACGGTCCAGCAACTGGTCTCGGTGGCGGTGGTGCTGCTCGGGGTCTACTTGATCGCCGAAAACCAGCTTTCGATGGGCGGCCTGATTGCCTGTTCGATGCTGGCCTCGCGGGCGCTTGCGCCGCTGGGGCAACTCGTCGGGCTCTTGATGCAATACCAGACCGCGCGGACATCGCTCGAGTCGCTCGACAAGACGATGAACAACCCGGTCGAGCGGCCGCCGGGTGCGAACTTCATTCAGCGCCGCGAACTGCGCGGCGACATCGAGTTCAAGGATGTGAGTTTCAGCTACCCCAACCGGCAGGATTCGGCGCTGCGCAACGTGTCGTTCCGCATCGCTGCGGGCGAGAAGGTGGCGCTGATCGGCCGCGTCGGCTCCGGCAAGACGACGGTGGAGAAGCTCATTCTCGGGCTGTATCGTCCCACATCGGGTGCCGTTCTACTTGATGGCATCGACGTGCGCCAGCTCGACCCGGCCGACATGCGTCGCAACGTGGGCTATGTCGGACAGGATGCAACGCTCTTTTTCGGTACCTTGCGCGACAACATCGTGCTCGGGCAGCCTCAGTTCGACGATGCGGCCGTCGTCGCGGCGGCGGAGATCGCGGGGCTTGGCGAATTCGTCAATGCGCACCCGCAGGGCTTCGACATGCTAATCGGCGAGCGCGGCGAATCGCTGTCGGGCGGTCAGCGCCAGAGCGTTGCGGTCGCCCGCGCGGTGCTCGGTAATGCACCGATCCTGCTGCTGGACGAGCCGACGAGTGCCATGGATTTTTCGACCGAAGAGCGCATCAAGGACAACCTGAAGCGTTATGCCGCGGGGAAATCGGTCGTTCTGGTCACGCACCGAACCAGCCTGCTTGACATGGTCGACCGGATCATCGTGGTAGATGGCGGACGAATACTTGCCGACGGGCCTCGTGACAAGGTCATCGAAGCGCTGCAGAGCGGCAAGATTGCGAGGGCCTCATGAAGCCCGGGCTGATCAACGCCGGACGCGGCGTCTTCGGTGTGATGGATCGCGTGCGGCAGACGGCCGATCCGCTGTTGCAGCGGGCCTTCCGGCGCTGGCCCGGCGCCGAAGAAAGGGCGCTGTCTTTCGTCGACGATGCCGACAGGGCCATCGTGATGCAGGAACCCCTGCGTGCGCGATTCGTGCTGCGCTCGGCGATGGTGATCGTCGTTACGCTGATAACGTGGGCTTCGCTGGCGCAGATTGACGAAGTGACGCGCGGGGAGGGCAAGGTGATTCCGTCGCGCCAACTTCAGGTCATACAGAGTGTCGACGGTGGTGTGGTATCCGAGGTGCTGGTGAAGGAGGGTCAGGTCGTCGATGCCGGGCAACTCCTGCTGCGCATCGACCAGACGCGCTTCGTCTCGACGATGCGTGAATCGCGTTCGCAATACCTGTCGCTGCAGGCCCGGGCGGCGCGACTGCGTGCTCTGGCTGAGGGCACACCCTTCGTTCCACCGCCGGAGGTCGTCAAGGAAGATCCGGATACCGTCGCGGCGGAGCGGTCGTTGTACGAGTCGCGCCGTTCGGAACTCGAGACCACGGTGGCGATATACCGGCAGCAACTCGCGCAGCGCCAGCAGGAGCTTGTCGAAGTCCAGTCGCGCAAGGAGGCAGCGCAGCAGGGTCTCGATCTTGCGACACGCGAACTGACCGTCACCAAGCCGCTGATCGCGTCGGGTGCGGTGTCGGAGGTCGACATCCTGCGCCTCGAGCGAGATGTGTCCCGATACCGCGGCGAGCGTGACCAGTCGGCAGCGCAGATCGCGCGCGTCGGCTCGGCGATCGGAGAGGCGCAACGCAAGATCCAGGAGGTCGAGCTGAACTTCCGCAACGAGGCGCGCAAGGAGCTTTCCGAGACGGCATTGAAGTTGAACAGTCTTTCGGAGGGCGGCGTTGCTCTTGCAGACCGTGTAGACAAGGCAATGGTTCGATCGCCAGTGAAGGGCACGATCAACCGGATCCTCGTCAATACTGTTGGTGGCGTCGTGCAGCCTGGCAAGGAGGTTGTCGAGATCGTTCCACTTGACGACGCGCTGCTGCTTGAAGCGCGAATCGCGCCGAAGGACATTGGATTTCTCGCAGCCGGCCAACCGGCTTTGGTGAAATTCACTGCCTATGATTTTTCGATTTACGGCGGACTGGAAGCGACGGTGGATCACATCGCCTCCGACACGGTTACGGACGAGAAGGGCAACGCGTTCTACGTCATCCGGGTTCGCACGCAGAAACCGCGTCTGGCGGCGAACCTGCCGGTGATTCCGGGCATGGTGGCCGAGGTGGACGTCAAGACTGGGAAGAAGAGCGTTTTGTCATATCTGTTGAAGCCGGTGCTGCGGGCAAAATCCGTTGCGCTGACCGAACGCTAGGCATGGAAACAGCGAAACGTGATGCACTTGGCAATCGATTGACCGGCTTGCGGGAGCTTGTCACAGATTCTTGCATTGGTGCAGGGCGGGTAGCGGGAATTCATTTATTCTCCTCTCGGGGAGATGTGTCCCGGGTACGGGGGCAGGGCCGAAAGGCGATTTCTGAGATCGGGTTGAAACATGGCAAACAATAACGTCGTAGCGAAGGTCGTTCTCATTGTCGGGCAGGCCCATGCAAAGGCGCCTAACGGGACGATGCGCAAACTTGCGATCGGTGATGTGATTCGCGAAGGCGAGCAGATCGTTACCTCGCAGGGCGGACGTGTCGAACTCGGTTTCGAGGACGGTTCGGTGCGCATTGCGCGCGTCAATGAGCCGGTGCATCCGGACTCGTTCGATACGCTTCCTGCTGATTCCGACAAGAAACCTGCAGAGTTGGCCGGCGACGAGACCAGCCGTGTGATCGACGCACTGGCTCAGGGGCGCAACATTGACGATCTTCTTCAAGATCCGGCGGCCGGGTTGCGCAGTGGCGGTGGCCGGAGTGATGGCGGCCACGCGTTCGTTCGACTGGATCGCATCGTCGAGCCGGTCAGCCCGATTTCCTTCGATTTCGGTACTGGCGACAGGACAAACGAACTTCCCATCGGCGGGCTTGGCGACGACTCCTTGTCCTCCAACGCGCTTCCTGTTGCCGTTGCGGACACCAACACCGTCAGCGAACTGGTCGATTCGACCCTTCCGTCGACAACGAGCGGCAACGTTCTGGCCAACCTGAAGCACGGAACCGGCTACGCCGATCAGGCGGATTCCGATCCGGAAGGGGATGTCCTGACAGTCACTCAGGCGCGGTTCGGCACCGCTGCCCCGGTGGCCGCCGGAACACCGATGACGCTTGCTTACGGCACGCTGGTGTTAAATGCAGACGGAACCTATACGTATTCCGTCGACAACGCGAATCCGACGGTGAATGCGCTGAACATCGGTGGCGTGCTCACCGAGGTCGTGACCTATTCCGTCAGTGACGGCAAGGGCGGTACCGCGACCACCACGCTGACGATCACGATCGGTGGCGTGAATGACACGCCGACGGCCACTGTCGGCTCACCGATCACCGCACCGGAGGATACCGAGAGCATCGTCGTGCCATTGCGCGGTACCGACCCTGATAGTCCTTTGCAGTCGATCACCGTCACCACGCTGCCTCCATCCTCGCAAGGCACGCTGTTCAAACCTGACGGCACGCCGGTCGTACCAGGAGAGCCGATTCCGGTCGGACCGGATGGTTCGGTGCAACTCGTTTTTGTGCCAGCGCCCAACTTCAATGGCACGGTGGATATTCCATTTGCCGTCACCGACAATCAGGGGGCCACGTCACCCGGCGCGATTCAGCAGATCGTGATTACGCCGGTCAATGACGGGCCGCTGGCGGTGAACGATTCTGCGAGCACCCAGAATGGGCAACCGGTCACGATCAACGTGCTCGGCAACGATTCCGATCCAGACGGCGATCCGCTCACGATCGTGGGAACGCCGACTGCATCCAACGGGACGGTAACGGTCAATACGGACGGCTCGCTGACCTATCGCCCCAATCCAGGGTTCTCGGGCACGGAAACCTTCACCTACACGGTCGTAGACCCCAGTGGCGCAACAAGCACAGCCACGGTTACGGTGAATGTGGCGCCACCGGTCAATCTTCCACCGATCGCGAGTCCCGATGCCGAATCGACACCTGCTGGCGTTGCGATTTCGCGGAATGTATTGAGCAACGATACGGATCCGGAAGGGCGTTCGTTGAATGTCACCGGTTTCAGAGTCGATACCAACGGTGACGGCACGCCGGAAACGTTCACGCCGGGACAGACTGCGACAATCGCGGGCGTGGGCACGCTGACTATCGCGGTCAACGGGGTTTATACGTTCACTCCGGCCGCTGGCTTCACCGGAACAGTGCCTGCGATTTCATACACGGTTACCGACGGAGCGCTTTCGGCCGGCAGTACGCTGACACTCACCGTGTTGGGCGGCCCGAATAGTCCGCCGGTGGCGACGGACGACGTCAACAGTGTGCCGATCAACGGATCGGCGAGCGGCAACGTGCTGACGGACGGCACGCCGGACAGTGATGTGGAAGGCGACCCGCTGACGGTCACGGGCTTTGCCA
>Ga0268298_10000420_pt1 | contig 54404 bp, 38 predicted proteins | sample WWTPWeurt_MetaG_FD_194462 | JGI IMG/M metagenome (GOLD analysis project Ga0268298, IMG submission 194462) | Activated sludge microbial communities from WWTP in Nijmegen, Gelderland, Netherland - WWTP Weurt | ecosystem: Engineered > WWTP > Aerobic digester > Activated sludge | place... | reverse complement strand
TTCGAAATTATTTAATTTACTTTAATAAACAACTTTATGAAAAATTCAATCGTGTTTTTATTGTTTACCTTAATTGCATTGACCTCTTGTGAGAAAGATTGCTCGTCACCGGTAGTGCAAGACAATGAAGCTTTATTGACTAAACCTAAAGGTTGGAAATTTATTACGGCCAGGTCAATACTAAATGGTGTGCCCTATTATTATGAAAGAGGATCGCAACCACAAGATTTTGATGGCTGGACATTTACTTTTTACCCAAATCACACAGGAGTTTTGAAGACAACTACCGGAATCAGAGACTTTACTTATAATTGGTTGGATCCAGAAAAAACTAAATTTTCATATACTACCCAACAGCCTGATGTTTTGAATGCAATTTGGGAAAATTTAAATGTAAGTGAGACTAAGTTGTCATACACCGAATATATAAATTCACCATCTAGAATAAGCATGTCAACAATGAATTTGATTCCAATTGAATAATAGATTTAATCAGTAAAGATTTGGGAATTCTTATTGGTGCTAGCACTATTTTATTATCCGAGTAAACAATTAAGGGATTAATTCAAGCCAGATAAATTTCGCTGATTTTAAAATTTTTATCAAGAGGTTGTTGGAGAGAATTATAAAGCTGAAAAAAATTTGTAGGTTAATTTCTATGAAAGTTAAATTTCGGTAATATTTGGACTCTGATTTTAAATTTTGTAAGGTAAATATGGTCAAATTTTATTAATAATATTGATTGTGGGCTTAAATAATTAGGAATTTGAAATTTAGTTTTTATTGGCTTGAATATTTTTTAATTGCTTATTCTCTATGGATTGGTAACTAATTAATTATTAAATTCAAATAATAGTTGGTTTTTTTGACCTTTAATTGATTTGATTTTTATGACCTCTTTGTCATACTTGGATGGTTTAAAATGTGTATAGCAATCAAATAGTTTGTTTTTGTGAGAAGAGAATTGCATATTTAAGAAGCAGAATTCGGTTTAATTAAAAAGTTATAACGTAATATTAATCATTATGAAAAATCATAAATATTTACTCGGAATATTCTGTGTATTTTTGTTTGCGGATGCTGTTATGGCCCAAACTATTGAAGCTGTTTTCTCGGCGACAAATGTAAATTATGTCAACAGGTCCAGTGCTGTAAATAGCAAGGGCTATTTTTATTCTGTTTTTTCCGTTGGTGATCGGGTATCCATTTTTGAAACTGGTAATTCAAACCGCATTTCTCGAATAAAGAGCATTAAGACTCAATATGATGTCATCACCAGGGATATTTGTATTGACGCTAACGATAATATTTATATTTCGGGTTACTTATCAGGCGCTAGTAGAATTTGGGTGATTAAATTAGATAAAGACTTAAATGTATTGTGGTCTAATTTTTATGGAAATAATGTAAATTATTATGTTGGGGGGATGAGTGTAAATAGTGATGAGATCATTAATATAGTAGGTATTGATAAGTTTCCAAGTGCAGAACAAGTTTCTTTTTCTTTGCTGATTGGGAAGGATGGATCAACTATTAAGTATGAAAAATTTGCTGTAGATGCTACTGAATATGAAGCACTTTATTCTTCGATTCCTGTAGAGAATTCTGGGTTTATTCTAATAGGGACTGGAGGCATTTATAATACAAACAGATACCCGCTTTGGATTACCAGAATTGATGTACTTGGTAATATTATCTGGAGTAAGTTTTGGATACAGAGTGAAACAGATTTTGATAGGGGAATTTTCCCGGCTTCTATAGTAAAATATAATGATCGGGAGTTTGTAGTTTTCGGGAGAAAGGGTGATGATAGAAATGGGACTAATTCAAATCCTAAAGAGATAAATACAATACTGTTTAAAATTGACCTGGATGGCAATATTTTAACATTCAAGGAATTCAAAAGTCAACCAAATATTTTCAATTATTCATTTGGGGGCGCTTATGATGGAAATAATTATTATTTTGCCGGTAGTAATGGATTGCTGGGAAATGGTGCTTTTGTTGCAAAACTTGACCAGCAATTTAATGTTATATCTGCTAGGGCAGACGATCGGTTTGGGCTTTTGTTTACTGATGTGGAAACAAATAGTTCAAGGGCTTATTTTTCAGGAATCAAAAGAAATCAGTTTGGTAATTACCAGAATTGGTATCTTAATGCGGATAAGAATTTTGATAAGTGGTGTGAGTTTAAGGATATCAACCTTACATCATTTGATTACTCACCTGTTCCTATGAACTTTGGAATCAAAAAGAGCAATGGCAGTACAACCGAACCTTTTATTATCCTTGCCAATGAAGAGTATTGTATTCAAGTGAATGAGGAAACAGTATGTCCATTGACTGGTTTACCATATGTAACTCAAGAAATAATGATTGGCCAGGGGCAGAAATCAAGCATTTCAGGACTTGACTCGGCTTATTGTAATGAGGATAATCTAATTCCATTGGTAGGTAAAGGATCGCCTTTAGGAGGTAAGTTCTTTCTAAATGGTGTGGAAGTGAATTCAATTAATCCCGGTTTATTATCACCAAATACAAAATATGTTTTAAAATACTATGCAAAAAATGCGGGTGAATGTTCTGATACAGCTTATCATAGTTTTACTGTCTATCCAAAACCGGAATTCCAAATTAAAGCTTCAAATGCCTGTGTGGGGGAGAGGTTGACCGTCAGTGTTGACCCAACGGGCTCAGGAAATTCATTCAATTGGGATTTTGGTGGGGCAAGAATCATATCTGGCAGTGGAGAAGGCCCTTATCAGGTTATTTTTGATTCACCGGGTACCAAAACAATAAAAGCTACAGAAAATTCTTTATTTTGTGGGTCATTAGAAAAAACTTTTCCATTGACAATTTCACAGGTATTGATCAAAACTTCCAATGACACCACTATTATTCAAGGATCTTTTGTTGATATGTCAGTAGCCCCTTTGAATGGTGCAAAACATAGTTTTAGCTGGTCACCAAATGTGGAACTTTCCTGCAATGATTGTCCAAATCCAAGAGCAACACCTAAGCGAACTACAAAGTATACTGTCACTGTTACCGACCTGGATACAGGGTGTAAGGCAACGGGTTGCATAACCATCAGGACATCATGTTGTAAATAGTGTTTTAATAATACCAGAAAAAGCTATGCTGATTCATATATAATTTAATTTTATATAATTTACTATCTTTGCACATTGTATGAAGGTAGTGATTTTCGCAGGCGGTATTGGTTCAAGGATTTCTGAGGAATCCATTTTAAAACCAAAACCGATGATTGAGATTGGCGGTAAGCCGATTTTATGGCATATCATGAAGATTTATGCAGCACAAGGATTCAACGATTTTATTATCTGTTTGGGTTATAAAGGACATATTATTAAAGAGTACTTTATTAATTACTTTTTATACAACTCAGACATAACTGTTGAACTAGGGACAAATAAACTCGAAATACATTACACCAATTCAGAATCCTTCAAAGTGACCCTTGTGGATACGGGCTTAAATACAAATACTGCGGGCAGGCTGAAAGCTATCAAGAGTTATGTTGAGAATGATAGTTTTATGTTGACTTATGGAGATGGGCTTGCTGATGTAGATCTGGCGAGTTTGATTAAAAGCCATAGAGATTCAGGATGTATTGCAACGTTGACTAGTATTCAACTCCCGGGTCGTTTTGGAAATATTGAAATCAACCCCAATGGGATTGTTACCAGTTTTCAGGAGAAACCTCAGGGAGATGGAGTATGGATTAATGGCGGTTTTTTTGTATTGGAGTCAGCAATTTTTAAATATTTGGATGGTGATATGGCATCGATTCAATGGGAGAAAAAGCCTTTAATTGAGATCGCCAACGACGGACAATTGCATACTTACAGACATCATGGTTTTTGGAAATGCATGGATGCCATGAGGGATAAGATTGAATTAGAAGAATTGTGGGAACAGCAAATCGCACCTTGGAAAATCTGGTAAAATGCATTTCGCTTGAGTGAAGAACTAAAATCATATTATTTCAAGAAAAAAATTCTTTTGACAGGCCATACCGGCTTTAAGGGTTCGTGGTTGCTGAAAATATTATCGATGTGGGGGGCAGAAGTGAAAGGTATTTCTTTAGCACCTAATGCAAATCAAAAATTGTTTGGTCAAATCCAAGGCTTTAATTTATGCCACCACATTGAATTGGATATCCTGAATCAAAAGCAACTTGAAAATGAAATCAAAGAGTTTTGTCCGGAGATTATTTTTCATTTAGCAGCACAGTCTTTAGTAAGACAAAGTTACGATCAGCCAAAGGAAACTTACTTGACCAATGTAATTGGCACCTTGAATTTATTTGAAGCTGTTAAATTATTAAATATTAAATGTAATATTATCGTAGTTACGACGGATAAAGTTTACGAAAATATTGAACAGGAATATTTGTATAAAGAATCAGATAGGCTTGGCGGATATGATCCATATAGCTCAAGTAAAGCTGCATGTGAAGTATTGGTTTCTTCCTATCGCAATAGTTTTTTTAATCCGGAGAAGTATACGACTCATTTTGTAACGATAGCTACTGCTCGAGCAGGAAATGTAATAGGCGGTGGTGATTGGTCAGAAGGTCGAATTTTTCCGGATATGATCAAGGCATTTCAGAATTCAGAACCGGTTGTAATCAGGAATCCCAAGGCAGTGAGACCATTTCAACATGTGTTGGAATCCTTAAGTGGATATCTGCAATTAGCATTTATTATGGATGTACAAAGGCTAAAAGTGTCGTATTCATATAATTTTGGTCCAGGAATAAGTGATTGTATAGAAGTACAAGAGTTGGTAAAAACATGTGTAAAAGAATTGGGTTATGGAAGTTTTACAATTGATTCTTCAACAAATCATGTTCATGAAGCTAAGCTTTTGATGTTAGATAATTCTAAAGCAAAAAGAGAACTCGGTTGGCTTCCCAAGTGGAATATAAATATGGCAATTCGGTATACTTTAGAATGGTATATGGTGAATGACTCGGAAAAGATTATGAAAACTGATCAGCAGATTAAAGATTATTTTGATATAATATGAAAATTATAGAAGTAAGTGGTTCCGGGCTGTTTGAAGTGTATCTTGAACCTAAACCCGATCATCGAGGTTTCTTTTTGCGAACTTATTGTGCAAGAATGTTTCAAGAAGCTGGATTAAACATTAATTGGCTACAATCAAATCTGTCAACATCAACTAAAAAAGGGACAATAAGAGGAATGCATTTTCAATATCCGCCACATGGCGAGATCAAATTAGTTAGGTGTGTAAAAGGTTCAATATTGGATACTGTAATTGATGTTAGAAAAAATTCTTCAACTTTTCTTAAATACTTTCAATTTGAACTGACGCAGGAAAATTTAAAAATGTTATATATTCCAATTGGTTTTGCACATGGATTTCAAACTTTGGAGGATAATTGTGAAGTTAATTACATGGTAAGTGAATTTTATAATATTAATTCAGAAGGTGGAATCAGATATAATGATCCAAAGATTAATATTTCTTGGCCACTACCTTGTTCTGAAATTAGTGATAAAGATATAAATCATCAGTTAATTACTGATAATTTTATTGGAATTTAATGAAAAAAATTTTGGTCACCGGAGCTTCAGGATTTATTGGAAATCATGTTGTTAATAAATTGCTTGAAACAGATTGTAAGATTATTACCTCAGCAACTAGTTTAAGTAAAGTGGAACAGTATGAATGGTTTTCAAAGGTTGATTTTATAAGCTATGATATAATTAATCAGAAAATTCTAAACCTCTATGAATATTTTAGTTGTCCAGATTTAGTAATACATTTAGCCTGGCCAGGTTTACCAAATTATAAGTCTGAGCTACATGTAGATCTGTATCTCCCACGTCAAATTGATTTTTTATCAGATTTGCTTAAGCAAGGATTAAAATCTGTTTCAATTGTCGGAACATGTTTCGAATATGGTATGCAAGAAGGTGAATTGATGGAATCATTTGATTGTAATCCAGTTACAGCATATGGTATTGCAAAAAATGCTTTAAGAAAGTATATTGAAGATTTAAGGAAAGAATATAATTTTAATTATAAATGGGTAAGGCTATTTTATACTTATGGATTGGGTCAGAATAATAAATCAATATTACCTCAATTGAAGTTTGCAATTGATCAAGGTCAGGAATATTTTAATATGAGTGGTGGGGAGCAAGTAAGAGATTTTTTGGAGGTTTCTAAATTGGCCAGTAATTTAACAAAAATATCATTGGATAAAAATTTCAATGGTGTTGTGAATAATTGTAGTGGCAAAGGTATTAAAATTAAGGATTTTGTTCAAAATTATATCGATTCTTGTGGTAGTAATATTAAACTAAATCTTGGGCATTATCCATATTTAGATTATGAACCTATGCAATTTTGGGGTAATATTAATTTATTAAAAAGGATATTAAATAACTCAAATACTACAAAATAAATTATCAAATGATTAATCATAGCCCATTGTCAAAGAAAGTGAATCTTAGATCATTGTACAATCAAAAACCACTTCCAATATTTCAGAATAAGGTTTATTCTAGTGAGAGAGAAGCTCGAAATTCACTTAAAAGAAGTGTCACCTTAATGCAGTGTCTTGATACTGGATTTGTGTTTAATGCATCTTTTGATCCTGAAATTCTTTCATACGACCAAGATTATAATAACGAGCAAAGTAATTCATCAATTTTCCAGGGTCATATGTTAGATGTTATAGGATTGTTGCAAAAAAAGGAGTTGCTTAATGGTAAAGTTCTAGAAGTCGGCTGTGGTAAAGGTTATTTTCTGAATCTGCTCCAGGAGAAGGGAGTTGATATTCATGGTATAGATCCTACCTACGAAGGAGATAATTCAAGAATTATTAAAGATTATTTTTCATCGCAATACAGCTATTTAAAGGCGGATTTAATTATATTACGTCACACTTTAGAGCATATTTTTTATCCATTAGAATTTTTGAATTTGATTGCAGAATGTAATAATTATTCAGGCTATATTTATATTGAAGTCCCAACTTTCGATTGGATCATTAATAATAATGCAGTTGAAGATATTTTTTATGAACATTGTAACTATTTCGACCCAGGTTCTATTTCTACCATGTTTAATAATTGTTCAATTGAGTATTTGTTTAATTATCAATATATAGGTGTTGTAGCTAAACTAACTGACATACGAAAATCTGCAATTACTACTAATGAATTTACGGATTATAAAGTTGAGTTTGATAGTAAGATTCTAAAATATCAAGATTTAGTTAATCAATTTAGTGATTTAGCTATTTGGGGAGCTGGAGGGAAAGGGTCCAGTTTTTTAAATTTAATAGATCCGGATTTAAAACGTATTAAAGCAGTCATTGATATTAATCCCTTTAAGCAGAATAAATTTGTTGGAGGAACAGGTCACCCTATTATTGCACCTGATAATATTGGTAATCATCACATTGAGAATATTATAACTATGAACAACATTTATTTACAAGAAATTTCTAAACTTACAAATAAAAACTTAATATGCTTATGAATCCAGAGTTGATTAAATTTTATAATGAAAAACAAGCAAGAATTGCATCTCAAGAAGGAAATATTCCGTTACAGAAAGCTAAAGATGAGTTTATTTTTCAAAGCATAAATTCAAAGTATTCATATAATTTTTCTTGGCTAGGTAGGCCAATAATTGCTTATCCACAAGATATGATTGCAATGCAAGAAATCATATGGAGAGTTAAGCCAGATTTGATAATTGAAACTGGTGTTGCCCATGGAGGTTCAATAGTTTATTATGCCTCGTTATTAGAGCTTCTTGGGGGCGACAGAATGGTTCTAGGGATAGATATAGATATTAGACAGTTTAATCGAGAATTAATTGAATCACATCCTATGAGTAAAAGAATTATATTGATTCAAGGATCGTCAACTTCTGATACAACAGTGAATTCAGTTAAAAGCATTGTTAAAGGTTATAAAAATATTTTGGTTTGTCTTGACTCTAATCATACACATGACCATGTATATAGGGAGTTAAAAGTGTATTCAGAGTTTGTAACTTTGAATAGTTATATGGTTGTTTTTGATACAATCATTGAGCATCTCCCCAAAGATCAGTATATAGATAGACCCTGGGATGTTGGCGATAACCCTATGACAGCTTTGCAACTATTTCTGGAAGAAGATTTTAGGTATGAAATCGATCATGAAGTTGATAATAAAATATTGATAAGCGTGGCACCCTCAGGATATTTAAAAAGAGTGAAATAATGCCATTTATAAGTTTTTTGTATCCCACTAGAGACAGAGCCAAATTTTTGGATAGGTGTTTGTTTGCTATGCTTCAATCTAAGTATAAAAACTTTGAAATTATTATATCTGATAATTCTATTGGTCAGTCTGCTAGACCTGTATTTGATATATATTCTAATGATCCGCGAATTTCCTATTTTTGGACAGGTGGAAATTTAAGTATGGCGGAAAATTATTCATTCGCATTATCTAAAGCGAAAGGAGAGTTTGTATCTGCACTCACAGATAAGATATTTCTTAAAAAACAATCTTTATCATTGATTCACAAAATAATAACTAAAAATAACTTGGATTTATTAAATTGGAGGGAAAGTACATTTGTTTTAACGGATGAAGACAATAATTTGGATGAAGGATTTATTTACAATTTGAGATATAATAATAATATCATTCTATATGATCCTAAAAAGACTTTAGATTATTTGCTTGGATTTTACAAGCACCGTTCCGAAGATAATGATTATTATCATTCTGGAAAAATATTTATGGGATGTGTTAAGAGGGATTTGATACAGAATTACATTGATAGCAATTCTTTTTTTCAGATGTATGCTCCTGATTATACTTCAAGGATTATTATTTTAAGCGAAGTTAAGAGATGCGCAGAAGTCACCTTGCCACTTCAGTCAAGTTTTCAAACTAATGTTTCTACAGGTGCAAGATGTGCCAAGTATCCTGATGTGGCCTATAATTTTTTTTATGAGTCAGATAAGATGGTGCTTGCAGAGAAATATTTTCCTATAAAAGGATTATATTCTAGCCAACAAAATCATGTGGCAGGAGATTATTTGCATATGATTGATGTATTGAAATTGAATTGGAAGATAAATTATAAGAATTTATACAATACGATTCTTTACGATTTAATAAGGGTCGATTGGCCAAATTCTGAATTAAAAAGCCAACACTGGAGATTACTTTTAGCAAAAGTTAGAGAAGGAGGTGTTAGAATTTATTTAGCAATATTATTTTATTTTTTACCCTTGCAATTGATTAAGTATTATAAGTCTTTAGCTTTTAAGAAATTATTGGCCATGTATTTCAGGATTAGGAACCCTAAAAGTGGGAATGGAGTTCGAATGAATCGTATATATTTCTCAAAATTTGAAGATGCAATTGAAAGAATGAATGACTCAATTTATTACTCCGAATATGATTTTGAGCATTGAATAGTACCGTTTCAATGAATATTTTACTCATTTATTATAGTTGGGAAAAGAAAAACAGAAATACTATAGATGAAAGTATACGAGCATTTGAGAATTATTCAGATCACAAATTATTTTACTTAAATTATGCTTTTGGGGTTCCATCGTTTTTAAAGAATAGAAAGTTTGATTTGATCATCTATCATTATTCGATTTTTGCATTAAAAATGCAAGAGAAGCGGAGTTTATTAGATGATACCGGGTTTGCAATATTAGCATCGCTGAAGGGATGTAAAATTGCTATGCCTCAAGATGAATACATTTACAATGATTTAATATGTAGATTTTATCGCAAGCAAGGTATTGAGACAGTTTATACATGCTTTTTCGAGACTGATTATCAGAAAGCTTACCCTGAATCTTTGTCAGGATTGAAGAACTACTTTACTGTTTTTCCAGGTTACGTAGACGAAAGAGCTTTAGATAATATCAAAGAATTTGTTTTACCAATTCAAGATAGACATATTGATCTTGGATATCGGGCTCGTAAAAATCCTTATTGGTTGGGTTCTTTGGGAGTTTTGAAATGGAAAGTTACGGAAGTATTTGGGAAATATAGTGGCATGATTCGGATGGATGTTTCTAATGATCCTTCGAAAGTTTTTCTTGGAGATGAATGGTATAATTTTCTGGCAAGTTGTCGATGTGTTTTGGGGGTGGAAAGTGGATCAAGTTTAATGGATTTTTATGGGGACCTGCGTCCTAAAATCGAAAAATACCAGACTGAGAATCCAATGGCGGATTTTTCAGAAGTGGAGACTGCAGTTTTTCCAAATCTCGATAATAATATTTGCCTGGCAACTGTCTCGCCACGTCATTTTGAGGCCTGCATGACCAAAACATGTCAGGTACTTGTCGAAGGAAATTATGCAGGAGTTTTCAAGCCTGGTTTGCATTATATTGAGGTTAAGAAAGACTGGAGCAATGTCCCTGAGGTAATTGAAAAAATAAAGGATCCGATATATTGTGAGCAGATTGCCGAGCGTGCATACCAGGATATCATTTTGTCTGGGAATTATACATATCGGAAGTTTGTTCAGGAGGTGCTAGACTTTGCTCAGACGCAAATCAGTGAGCCCGCTCCTGAGAATGCCAAAATGTTCCGTTTATTAGAGTGGAGAGAGAAGTATCCTTATCTTTTTCACCCCTTTTTATATGCTTATACCGGAATTAAATCTTACGCTAAACTCTATTTGCTTCGGAAAGGTTGGTTAAAATTTTTCATCAAATAGTAAAATTTTGTCTGGTGTAGCACTGACGCATGTTAGTAGGCTATTTGAATTTTAGTGTATATTTATATTTGTTATTGGTTATTGCAAGTTTAATTTTTCTTCCAATTTACCTTCTAAAATGAAAATATATGAAATTGTGGCGGGTTATAAGTTAAGTACTATCCTTAAAATTTTACTTGTTGCAATTTTGATTTACTCCCCTATATTCGGACATCTCAGCAGGCTTCCCATACGGATTTGGGATGAATCACGATTGGCTATAAACGCCTATGAAATGTACAGAGATGGTGGATGTCTTGTAACTACGTTTGAAGGAAAGCCGGACCATTGGAATACTAAGCCACCCCTCTTGATTTGGTTGCAGGTGTTAGCAATGAAAGCCCTTGGAGTAGGAGAATTAGCAGTGCGTTTGCCATCTGCATTTGCTGCATTTTTTACTGTTATCCTTTTATTGTTTTTTGGAATCAGGTATTTGCAAAATTTCTGGTACGGATTTGTCGCAATGTTGGTCCTGATCACCACACATGGTTATATAAATATTCATTGCACAAGGACAGGAGATTATGATGCTCTCTTGGTTTTATTTACGACTTGTAGTAGCATTTTTCTTTTTCTTTATCTTGATCAGCCTAACAGAAAGTATATTTATTTTTTTGCGATTTCGTCTTCCCTTGCAGTATTGACCAAAAGTGTTGCTGGTTTGCTTTTTTTTCCGGCTTATCTAATTTTTATCCTGATAGAGGGTAAACTAGTAAGTCTTTTGAAAAATAAGGACATTTATTTTGCTTTTCTTATTTTTATATCGCCCATTTATATTTATTATCTTTCGAGAGAATTGATTGATCCAGGATATTTGAATGCCGTATGGGAGAATGAATTAGGTGGGAGATATTTACAAACCATTGAAAATCACAAACATCCTTTTTGGTACTATTATTCAAATTTTGTTCAATTTCAGTCACCATTTTGGATTTATTTGGTTCCGTGTGGTTGGGCAATTGGTCTATTTGCTCGTGATGTCAGGTTGAAAAAATTGAGTATTTACTTGATAATTCTTTTGCTCACTTATTTATTAATCATTTCTGTTTCAGGCACAAAACTAGAATGGTACGATGCCCCGACTTTCCCATTCATGGCCTTGTCTGTGAGCATTTTTATAAATTTGGTTTTCGATGCGCTGAAGAAAGCGAGATTCTCTGAAAATTTTGACCGGAATCCAATTCCCTACATATTCCTTTTTCTAATATTCGCTTGGCCATATAAGAAAATAGTGGAAAAGACCTATCTCCCTGTAGAGTATCCCTGGGATGTGGAATTCTATGAATTGGGGTATTATTTGCAAAAAGTATCCCGGGGACAATTGAAATCTTCGGCACGCTATTTGGCCTTTGATGGATATAATGCTCACAATTTATTTTATTTATACATGATCCGGGATCATGATAAAGCAATAGATTTTGTAGATTGGACTAAATTGCAGGCTGAAAACGTGGTCATCGCATATCAGCCGCATGTAATTCAATATATTAATGAGCATTATAAGGTGGAAGTCCTAGATACAAAAGGAAAAGTGCAAACATTTAAAATTAATGAACGGTTACCTTGAAAATAACCTACCTGATTTGGTAGTGATCGTACCTGTATACAATGAAGAGAAAATCTTGCTTGAACTGTACGCACGTTTGACAAAAGCCGCCAAGCAAGTTTCAGAAAATTATAGAATTTTGTTTATTAATGATGGTAGCAACGATGCATCTATGGAAGTCATACTCACTTTTGCTGCCCATGATGAAAATGTGGATTATATTGACCTCAGCAGAAATTTCGGCCACCAGCAAGCGGTCTCAGCAGGATTAGATGCTGTTGAAGGAAAAGCGGTTGTAATCATTGATGGGGACTTGCAAGATCCTCCCGAATTAATTCCTCAGCTTTATATCGAATACAAGAAGGGGTATGATGTTGTTTATGCCCAGCGCAAACGACGGGAAGGTGAGAGTGTTTTCAAACTGTGGACTGCCAAGTTATTTTATCGATTGTTAAGATCGATGACCTCAGTTTCGATGCCTGTTGATACCGGAGATTTCCGGTTGATAGATCAAAAGGTTGTCAACTGTTTAAAGCAAATGCCGGAGAAAACTAAATTCCTCAGAGGCCAGATTGCATGGCTGGGTTTTCGCCAAACAGCGTATTTATATGATCGGGAAAAGAGAAAAGCCGGATCAAGTGGTTACACTTTTAGCAAAATGGTCAGATTGGCATTAGATGGTATTACAGGATTTTCTGACAAACCCTTACAGCTAGTGTCATTATTGGGATTTTTATTCTGTTCTATTTCTTTTTTAGTCATACTCTATGCTTTGTATGCGCATTACATCCTGGAAAAGACGATTACCGGGTGGACTTCTTTGATCATCAGCAGTATGTTTATCGGAGGTGTTCAATTACTTTCGTTGGGCATCATAGGTTTATATATCAGTAGGATCAATACCAATGTGCTCAATAGGCCATTCTATATCATCCGGGAAAGTAAAATAAGTTCAAACAACAGAAGATCCTGAAATATTTTATTCTTCATGCTTTTTTCGGTGGGCTGAACCTGCAAGCTTATCAGATGTTTAGTTAATAAAATAGAAAATACCATGTCCGACAATCAGAATCCAAACAACCAATTGAACATTGAACTAACAGAGGAAATTTCAGAAGGGGTGTATTCCAACCTTGCCATTATATCTCACAGCCATGCAGAATTTGTGGTAGATTTTATCAGGTTAATGCCCAACGTTCCAAAAGCCAAGGTCAAGTCAAGAATTATTCTTTCACCTTCACACGCGAAAAGATTGCTGAGAGCCCTTTCTGACAATATCAACAAGTATGAAGCTCAATATGGTACCATAATTGATACAGAGCCACAAGGTTTTCCACCGATGTCATTCAACACTCCAACAGCCCAAGCTTAAAGCTAGAACAGGAAAAGAGTACCACAAAAAAAGTTTATCTCGTTGATCAAAGCCTCATTTCCTAAAATTAAAAGAGGCTATTGTTTGCATTTGGTGTCTGATAACCGAGGTGAGAAAATGCCTTTGGAGTTGCCACTCTGCCTCTGGTGGTTCTGTGGATAAATCCTTCCATGATCAAAAAAGGTTCATGGACCTCCTCTATTGTGCCTGCGTCCTCACTTACTGCTGTAGCTATGGTGCCAAGACCGACAGGACCACCATTGAATTTTTCAATAATACTACTCAGGATTCGATTGTCCATTTCATCAAGTCCATGATTATCGACATGCAATGCATTAAGTCCATATTCTGCAATATCCAGATCGATCTCTCCGGAACCTTTCATTTGGGCAAAATCCCTCAATCGACGCATCAGCGCATTGGCAATTCGAGGGGTGCCTCTACTCCTACGTGCGATTTCGTCTATTCCTTGCTGTGTATAAGGCACTTGCAAAATACCGCAAGAACGTTTTAAAATACGAGCTAACGTTTCATGATCGTAATAATCCAAATGGCAACTGATGCTAAATCTCGATCTCAATGGAGCGGTGAGTAAGCCCATTCTTGTTGTTGCACCTACCAAGGTAAATGGCTCCACATTGAGCTGTATACTTCGCGCACTTGGTCCGGAATCTATCATGATATCAATCCTGTAGTCTTCCATGGCCGAGTAGAGATATTCTTCTACAACAGTGTTTAGACGGTGGATTTCGTCTATAAACAGTACGTCTCCTTTCTGGAGATTGGTCAGCAGTCCTGCAAGATCTCCCGGTTTTTCTAATACCGGGCCTGAGGTCATTTTGAGCTGTGCTCCCAACTCATTGGCTATAATGTGGGATAAGGTGGTTTTACCTAAACCCGGAGGTCCATGCAATAAAACGTGATCCAATGCCTCTCCCCTTAGTTTTGCAGCACCTATGAATACTTTTAAATTGTCCACGATTTTAGTCTGGCCTGAAAAATCGGCTAACTCTTTCGGTCGTAAAGCCCTTTCTATTACTTTTTCTTCTGGCAATAGATGCTCGTTTCCAGATTCCAGGATCGGATTTCTCATAATTTGACTTGTGATTTCGGTGTGAAGCAGCCAATCAATATAAGTTTGGTTGTGCGAAAGTTTATTTGAAGTATCAATGTAGAGCATCGATTTCCTTGGAAAAGATCAAAAGGAGTATAAAAATTAGATACTTGCAACATATTCAACGGCGAATGTATAAGAAATTACCAAAATAGCTTAGTCTCAAAACACAGGAAAAGAGATTTAGTTACTTACCTTTGCACCGAATTCTGAAAACTGTTTTCAGAAATGAACTAATCTAAGACCAAATCAAATGAGTAATCAAAAAATAACTTGCACAAACGGCAAACTTGCCGTGCCGGACAACCCGGTGATTCCTTTTATTGAAGGAGATGGTACGGGTAGAGATATCTGGAATGCATCTGTCCGTGTATTTGATGCAGCTGTGCAAAAAGCTTATGGTGGCAGCCGCAAAATCGAATGGTTGGAAGTTCTCGCGGGAGAGAAAGCTTTCAATCAAACCCAAAACTGGCTACCACAAGCGACATTGGATAGTATAAATGAGCATTTGGTAGCGATCAAAGGTCCATTGACTACACCAGTGGGAGGGGGCATAAGATCCCTCAATGTTGCTTTGCGGCAACAATTGGATTTATATGCTTGTGTGAGGCCTGTCAGATGGTTTGAAGGAGTGCCTTCACCTGTGGCAGATCCAAGCAAAGTGGACATGACCATTTTCAGGGAAAATACCGAAGATATCTATGCAGGAATCGAATTTCAACAGGGTACTCCGGATGCGATCAAGTTTAAAGAACTCATGAAGGAGAATTTTCCGGATCGATACAATAAGATAAGATTTCCCGAAACTTCTGGATTTGGTATTAAACCTGTGTCTCGTGATGGGACAGAAAGACTTGTAAGAGCAGCAATAGAGCATGCAATCAATCAAAATCAGAAATCCGTCACCTTGGTTCATAAAGGAAATATTATGAAGTTTACGGAAGGTGGATTCATGGATTGGGGTTATGCTCTGGCGAAAAACGAATTTGGTGCAGAGCTTCTTGACGGAGGTCCTTGGATGAAATTACCCAATGGGATCATTATAAAAGATGCAATAGCAGACGCATTCCTGCAACAAATTCTGCTTAGACCCGCAGAATATGATGTCATAGCAACGCTCAATCTGAATGGAGACTACATTTCTGATGCTTTGGCTGCACAGGTAGGAGGAATTGGGATTGCGCCTGGTGCCAACATCAATTACGTTACTGGACATGCTATCTTCGAAGCAACACATGGTACAGCTCCAAAGTATGCAGATCAGGACAAAGTTAATCCTAGCTCAGTAATCCTTTCAGGCGTCATGATGTTCGATTATATGGGTTGGAATGAAGCGGCAAAAATGATAATCAATGCTTTGGAAAGCGCAATTGGTGCTAAACGCGTGACCTACGACTTTCACAGATTGATGGTAGGTGCCACCTTGCTCAAATGCTCTGAGTTTGGTGATGAAATCATCCGCAGGATGTAATCGATTAGATATAATGCTCCTTTTAGATGTGAGTTATTCTTATCTATCTGGATGATTATAAATAGTTTAAAATTGAATAATATAAGAAGAGCAGGATGAAAATTCTGCTCTTCTTTTTTAGAATCAAATAATGGACAAATCAACATATATCCAATTAAATAAAGCAACCTGGAACGCCAGAGTGCCGGTACATCTGGGATCTGAAATGTATGATGTACAGGGATTTTTGAATAGTGATCGGGATATTTTACCTGATTTAGATTTGGGATTACTTGGGGAAATCAGGGGAAAGAATTTGCTGCATTTGCAATGTCATTTTGGGATGGATACCTTAAATCTAGCGCGCCGGGGTGCTCTGGTCACAGGCATTGATTTTTCTGAGGCAGCTATCTTGGAAGCAAATGAGCTTACAAAGCGATTGGGCTTGGATGCTCGGTTCATTTGTTCTGACATTTTTGATTTACAAACGGATCTTTATGAATCATTTGATATTATATATACATCGTATGGCACAATCGGGTGGTTGCCGGATATATCAAAATGGGCAGAAACTGTAAACTATTACTTAAAACCTGGAGGAACTTTTGTCCTTGTTGAATTTCACCCTTTTGTTTGGGCTTTTGATTCTGATATGAAGGCTATATCGTATGATTATTTCAATTCTGATCCAATTTTGGAAGAAGAAGAAGGTAGCTATGCAGATCGATATGCACCGATTAGAACTAAAACCATGAGCTGGAACCATGGATTAGCAGAAGTGATTTCTGCATTGTTGGAAAGGAATCTTCAACTTAGTCATTTTTCAGAACATGATTATTCACCCTACAATTGTTTTAGCAAATTAAGCCTTCATGAACCAGGTAAATATAGATTCTCTCATATTCCATATCGTATTCCTATGGTCTATGCTGTCAAGGTGACAAAAAAACTGGTCTAAAGGATATTTTTTTAATCAAGGGAATTCAAATCCATAAGCAATTTCTTTTTAAAAAAGTAAGATGAACAAGCTTGCTAATATGAGAATGAATTATTTTTACCACCAATTATGAGTTCTAATTCACTCAGTTATCGCTTCTTTTTTTTCTATCTGTTGATCTTTGTGTCTCAGGCAGCAATAGGGCAAAGACCCATCACCATCAAAGGTTTTGTAAAAGACAAGAAGTCACTTCAACCATTGGAATTTGTTCCGCTTACCATAACGAGCCGCACTGCAGGGACATATACAGATAGTTTGGGAAAGTTTTCATTCAAGGCATTTCCAAAAGATGTTGATAGTTTAATCATTACCTATATCGGATATTATCCCAAGTACATTGCGCTGAGCGGTAACAGTACACAGGAATTTGAAATATTTCTCGAAGAAAATGTAGGAGAACTACCTGAAATTATTATTAAGGCTGATCCAAATCCAGGTAAAACAATCATGAAAAAAGTGATTGCAGCCAATCCTAAAAATGATCCTTCGACGATTAAAAAAATGGAATCAAAAAGGTGGGAAAGCAATGAGGTTTATTTGTTCCATCCCCGGGAAATGAGTGCTGCAGATCCATTGGATTTTATTTTTTCATCCAGAGTGAAAGCTCATAATGCTAACAAGTCAGATACTGATACTTCTAAATCTGAAATACCATTGTTTTTTAGTGAGAGTATTTCTTCATACATTTTAACTAATGATCCTTTTGGTGAGACTGAAAATTTAATAGCCGTAAAGAAAACAAACCTTGAGAGCGATAAATTGCTCGAACATATGTGCAGAATGGATGAAGTCCTTGATTTGTACCAATCAAAGATAGTCATCTATACAAAGGCCTTCGTGAGTCCTATTGGAAGCCTTGCATTAGATTATTACGATTACTATATCGAAGACAGTTCTTCTACAAACGATGGACATTTCAATATCACCCTTCAACTTATACCCAAATCCTGGCATGGCAATGTTTTTACCGGAAATATTGTAATCCATGACAGTAGCTTTGCCTTAGTGCAGGCAGATTTAAGATTAAGCAAAGAAGCCAATTTAAATTTTGTAGAAAAAATGCAAATTAAAGTTCAGTATGATCAAAGTTTTGATCCACTGACTAAATTAAATAAATGGTATCTCAAGCGCAATGAATTACTATTGCAGTACGAAGCAGGACTCGAATTGATAGGAATTCCATTACCATTGATCAATGATGATAGAAGATTAGTTGCCACTGTGAAAAATACTTATTACGATGTCAGACTTAATCCTTCAGAATCAACAACCAATACCAGAATCGGTACCAGTGCTGTAATGCGTGTATATGATAGTGGACATTCAGACGAATTTTGGAAATCAGCAAGACCGGATAGCTTATCATCCAGAGAAAGTGCCATATATGATATGGCTGAAGCGATCAACAATAATAAGATACAAAAACTCAAAGATATTTTATTTAAAACAATAACAACGGGATGGTATAATTGGAACAATAAATTGTGGATTGGACCTTATGGATCTTTGGTAAGTAAAAATGAAATAGAAGGCTGGCGATTCAGGGTGCGTGTCAGAACAGATGAGGCTTGGATGAAAAAAACCGGTCTATATAGTCATCTTGCTTACGGATTAAAAGATGGAAAATGGAAAGGTTCTTTTGGTATCAAACAATTGTGGAATGTACAACCTTATACAAAGTCTGAAGCTTTTTATGGTAATGATTTTTTGATTGCTTCTGAATGGTATGATGCTCTTGATGCAGACAATATTGTCAATACTATTTTTAGAAAAAAAGTGCCTTATCAGAGGGTCCTTCAGGAACAATGGAACCTATCGCATGATCAGCAATTTGCTTCTGATTGGTATTTTCGCGTAGGGGGCATCCATAGGACCTTGACGCCATTCCAAATTAATTATATATGCAGAAATCCCGAATTTATCAGTCCGGAAAAAACGCCTGACATTTCGCCTGAACTCAGTGTGATCAATAGCAGTGAGGTGAGTATTGCTCTTAGATATGCATACAGGGAAAGGGCCAGGATTTTTGATTATGAAAGGAGAAGTCTTGGAAGTAGATATCCCACTGTTAATCTATCTTATACACATAGCATCCAATGGAAAGAATCACATTTTAATTTTCAAAAATGGAACATTGGTATTTTGCACAGAACTTACATTACTCCAAAGTGGACGATTAGTTGGAATGCGGATGTAGGGAAAATTTTTGGGAAAGTTCCTTTATTATTGGCATATATTCCGAGAGGAAATGAAAGTTATTTTACAACCAAGTATGCATTCAATACTATGAATAAATACGAATTTGTAGCTGATAGATACGCAAGTGTCCAAGCAACAATTTCATTTGGGGGGACATTTTTTGATTATATCCCTGGTATCAATAAATTGGGCTGGCGTGAAAGAATTCTCGTTAATTCGTTCTGGGGTGATTTAAGTCAGCAAAATAAAGACTTCAATTACAATTCAATTTATAAAACAGCTGATAAGCAGCCATTCTTAGAATTTGGTGCGGGGATTGAAAATATTTTTCACCTTTTTTCTATTGATTATATATATCGGGCAAATTATAAACGGTCAGGCTCTTCTTCAGGATTGTTCGCCGGTATCCGTGCATTTTTTTAATATTGAGATGAAATTTCAATCCTGTTATAAATTTGAATTAATTTTCTAGAGCCTCAATACTCTCTCTTTTTTATTCGGATGATTATAATTCAATTGCAGTTATTGGATTAACTCTTTTATTTGATTTACGAATTCAGATATGGACATACTTCCTTGATCTCCGGTCCCTTGTTTGCGCACAGATATATTTTTTTCTTGGGATTCTTTTTCACCTGCAATGATCATGAATGGAATTTTTTTCAATTCATTGTCCCTGATTTTTCTACCAATAGATTCCGTTCTATCATCTATAGATCCTCTCAATCCGGCAGAAGTAAATTCATTTTGCAACTCGTTCGCATAATCCAAATACTTATCGCTTACCGGTAGGATGACATATTGTTCAGGTGTCAGCCAAAGAGGAAACTTACCTGCGCAATGCTCTGTAAGGACACCGATAAAGCGTTCCATGGATCCAAAAGGCGCTCGATGGATCATTACCGGCCTGTGTTTGGCATTGTCTGCCCCAATGTATTCAAGTTGAAATCTTTCAGGTAGATTATAATCTACCTGTATGGTTCCAAGTTGCCAGCTTCTTCCCAAAGCATCCTTGACCATAAAATCCAACTTTGGTCCATAGAATGCAGCTTCTCCTAATTCAGTGGTAGTCATTAATCCGGCTTCCTGTGTTGCATCTATAATGGCTTGTTCTGCTTTAATCCAATTCTCCTCAGATCCGATATATTTACTTTTATTCTCCGGATCCCTTAATGAAATTTGTGCGGTGAAATTGTCAAATCCAAGTTTTCTGATCACTAACATCGTCAGATTCATGACTTCTAAAAACTCACCCTTTACCTGATCTGGAGTACAGAAAATATGAGCATCGTCTTGAGTGAAACATCTCACTCGAGTCAAACCGTGTAACTCTCCACTTTGCTCATAACGATATACTGTTCCAAATTCAGCTATTCGCAGTGGAAGTTCTTTGTATGAACGTGGCTTGTGACCATAAATTTCGCAATGATGTGGACAGTTCATAGGTTTGAGAAGGAATTCTTCACCTTCGCGCGGAGTTTTGATGGATTGGAAGGAATCTGCACCGTATTTTTCCCAATGACCGCTGGTGATGTATAAATTTTTATGTCCTATATGTGGAGTAATTACAGGTGTGTACCCTCTTTTAATCTGTTCAGCTTTGAGAAAATCCTCTAGTCGTTGTCGCAAAGCAGTCCCTTTGGGCAACCATATGGGTAGACCAGCGCCTACTTTTTCAGAAAACATAAAAAGCTCCAATTCTTGACCCAACTTGCGATGGTCTCGTTTTTTAGCTTCCTCGAGCATGTGGAGATAATCTTCAAGTTCTTTGGCTTTTGGAAAACTGATTCCATAAATTCTGGTCAGTTGTTTTCTTGTTTCGTCACCTCTCCAGTATGCTCCTGCAAGGCTGAGAAGTTTTACTGCTTTGATGTGGCCGGTATTTGGAATGTGGGGACCTTTACATAGATCAACAAAATTGCCTTGTTTGTAAAAACTAATTTTTCCATCTTCTAATTCACGTATCAGTTCAAGCTTGTATTCATCATTCTTGTTGGTGAAATATTTCAGAGCTTCTGCTTTAGAAACTGCTGACCGCTCGTAATTATTATTTTGTTTTGCCAGTTCTGACATTTTCTTTTCTATTTGCACTAGATCATCAAGGCTTAAAGTTCGATCTCCGGAATCAATATCATAATAAAATCCGGCTTCGATAGGAGGTCCTATACCAAACTTGACGTTTGGGTACAATGATTCAAGCGCTTCAGCCATCAGGTGAGCTGATGAATGCCAGAAAGTGCTTTTGCCTTCTTTATCGTTCCATGTGAGTAATTGAAGTGTCGCATTAACTTCTATCGGGCGAGATGCATCTACTACCTCCCCATTGACTTTAGCGGCTAATACACTTCTAGCCAGTCCTTCACTTATGCTTGTCGCAATTTGCATTGGAGTTGCACCTTTTTCATAATCAGCAACTCGACCATCAGGAAAAGTAATTTGAATTTTCATCTTTTATCTTTTATTCAATTCAGCAACAATTTCGATAAATGAACTGAAAGATCTTCAAAAGAGGATTTTGTACAGTTTTCTTATCCAAAGAATGTGAGATTGTGCTCAAATTTCTGCAAAGGTAATCAATTTAGTTTTTTTATATATTAAGATAAAAGTTAATATGAAAAATAAGCAATTCGTTAGGCTCTAGCTTTCCAAAGAAAATTTTGACAAGCAGTATTAACAGATTTTACTTATATTGCGTTACTGTTTACCACATAAAAACTTGATCATGTTGCGATTTATTTTTATATTAATATTTTATTTAATATATAATATATCATTTGGTCAATGTATTGGCTTGAGTGTAAACGCCGGTCCGGATTTGTTCAAGTGCAAACTTTCTGATGTTTTACAACTTCAAGGAGATGTACAGGGAAATTATCTAAAATACTATTGGGAACCAGCTTCGGGTTTGAGCAATCCAAATGTTCTGGATCCAATTGTAATCGCAGGACCGGGCAAATATCGATTTAAACTTGTCGCAGAAGGGCTCAGTACAACCAACCTGATTACAAACGGCGATTTTGAAGGTGGCTACTCGGGATTTTCGCATCAATACATTTACGGTGGACCACCTTTTGGCCCGGATCACCTGGTAGTCGATATGATGCCCAATGCCTACAACTCTTCCTGGAGTCCTTGCGGTGACCACACCAGTGGTTCAGGGAATCAATTAATAGCAGATGGTTCTACCAGTGCAGGTGATGCCGTTTGGTGTCAAATTGTGTCGGTGACTCCGGGAAACATGTATCAGTTTTCATTTTTTGCTCAAAGTGTATTTCCTGTGGCGCCAGGTCAGTTTTCAATTGAAGTAGATGGAACAAGTATCGGCAATGCAATTGCTGGTCCGCTATGTGGTTGGAGCAGTTTTGAAGCATGTTTTACAGCGAAATCTGCAAATATTGAAATTTGCATTAGGGAAACTTCAGGCGTTGGATATGGTAATGATTTTGGAATCGACGATATTACATTATTTGAAAAGTGCAGAGTGGAAGACGAAGTTGAAGTGGAAATCGTAGATCTAAAAGCTGCCCTTGATGTTGTTCAATTGCCAAAATGTGCGAGTGAAGAATTTACTCTCGATGGTAGCCGCTCGTCCTCCGGCCCTCAAATCAACTATGAGTGGAGCAGTTCAGGAGGAACAATTACTTCAATCAGCGGTAATAAAGCTAAGGGTAGGGGTCAGGGTACTTATATTTTGAAAGTCACTTATACCAACGGAAATGTGATTTGTGAAGAGGAAGCAGAAATTCAGATTGACGTATCCGACGATCTGATTGGAGATTTAACGAGTTCCGGAATAGCCAACTGTTCTCATGACACAGTTTATTTGGCAATATATGTACTCAATGGTAGTGGCTTTTATTCATACAAATGGGGCCCGACCAAAGAAATCGTAGGAGGACAAAATACAGATACAGCCAAAGTAATCAACGCAGGAAGGTATTCTGTCACTGTCACTGATCTGAGCAGTGGATGCGAGTTTTATAAGGATATCGATGTGAAGAGTGACACGACTCTGCCACACAGCGTTATACAAGGCGACACTCTGATCAACTGTAAAACGAAATCAGTACGGTTACTCTCACAGCAGCAAGACACTTCAAGATATTTTTACACATGGATTTTGCCTGACAACTCGGTCGTATTCGATGAAACCGAATTGCTCTCAGGCCAATCGGGCAAATTCAGGCTGATTATTCAGGATAAAGCAAATAACTGTAGTGACAGCAGCGATTGGGATGTACAAATCGATACTACAACCAGTAATATCATCTGGAATGGAAATCTCACGATAGATTGTATAAATGAAGAAGTTACGCTTTTTCCCAACGTGAGTCCGAAAACTCAGAGCCTGAATTATTCATGGACCTTGCCATCAGGCCAATTGGTTTCTGGCGACACTTTAGCTTTGATCAAAACCACAAGTGCAGGTAGGTTTATTTTGACTGTTTCAAATATTGACAATTATTGTCAGGATACGATGAGTTTTGACGTTAGGGATATTCGCTCCATTCCAATGGTGGACGCTGGCCCCGATAGAGTGCTCACATGCAAAGACAATACGGTCAATTTATCCGGAATAGTTGGGCCGTCGAATTCGATTACATTCGATTGGAGAGATAGTTCCGGCAATAGCATATTGCCATCCAATCAGCTGCAACCTGATGTAAATGTGAAAGGTTGGTATTACCTGAAAGTACTTGATACGAGCAATCACTGTGAGTCTATTGATTCAGTCTATGTTGACGAAAACAGGAAAGTACCCAGATCTCTTATTACAGCCAATGATACAGTATTTGCGTGCAACGATAATTCACTTGTTCTGGATGGAGCCGGATCAGATTCAGGCCCGGGAATACTGATGAGCTGGAGTACAGTAGATGGAAGCATCCTCTCAGGTCAAACTACAATGAAACTCACCATCGGATCTGCGGGCACATACATGCTTACGGTGAGGGATACAATTAATGGTTGCGAATCATCGAGTATAGTGACTATTGTTCCAGACAGGAATGCACCGACAGGGACAGCTTCGGTCAGTGATACATTGAACTGTAAGTTACAAACTGTAGGTCTGCGGGGCAGTGCTTTCAATCCGGCTGGACATCCAATGAAATATAATTGGTTTTCATCGCAGAATCATCCAATTATGAATGATACGAGTTTAAATGCGACTGTTACAGAGCCTGGATTATATGAGTTATTTATAGTTGATTTGTTCAATGGATGTACAACACGAGTTCAAACAACGGTCAGTCAGGATACAGTATCTCCCTTACCATCAATAAAAGGAGACACGATCTGGAACTGTAAAACATCGGCATTGAGCCTTTCAGGGTTAACATCGATGGGCAGTCATCAGCTCAATTACAAATGGTCTACGACCGATGGAAAATTTACAGGGCAAGGCGACCGGGCAGATTTATTGATTGAAAATTATGGTACATATAAATTAGTGGTAGAAGACCAGAGGAATGGCTGTACGGCAGAGACAAGTTTTACAGTTAAACCGGATTTGAACGTACCACAACTGAGATTGGATCAAGCATTGAGCATAACATGTTTGAGAACTACTGTGGTCCTCACAGCCACAGTCAATCAACAGGGAAGCGCCAATTCAAAAGCATGGTACACAGTGCTTGGGAATTTCGTGGGCTCCCCTCTGGAAGATACAGTAAGGGTAGACAAGACAGGGTATTATTATTATCGGTTTACCAATCTGGACAATGACTGTAGTGTAGTGGACAGTGTGTTAGTAACAGAAGACAAGACTCCACCAAAGGGCACAGCAGGAAGTGATGGTCAATTGACTTGTAGCGTGTCAGAAGTGCATCTCAATGGCAATGCTGACCCTGGAACTGAGGTTGAGTGGACTACGCAGGATGGTGTGATTGAAGGAGATGTAAATTCACTCCAAGTCACAGCTCAAAAAGAGGGAACCTATGTGTTAAGGATCAGCTCATTGACAAATGGGTGCGAAACAACAGATACAGTCAAGATCATTAAAAATACCAATGTGCCAACAGCTTCATTACATACATTGATCCAACCCAATTGTCCTGGAGACCAGGGAGCCATCCAAATAGTCGGAGCGGAAGGAGGAGAGGCTCCGTACAGATATTATGTGGATCAAAGAGAGACGGACGGGATATTTCCATTTCAAGTCAATTCGGGAGATCATGAGATTCGTATCATTGATGCGAATGGCTGTGATTGGGTAGAGAAGTTCAAGATAGTAGAGCCACAAGCCATATCAGTAGAATTACCAGTAGAGGTCACATTGCAGTTGGGATCAGATTATGATATAGTACCCGACTACTCAGTACCTGATGATTCTATAGCTTGGGTAAGGTGGACCCCGGCGGAAGGTTTGAGTTGTGGGGATTGTCCATATCCGACATTAAAAAACTTTAGCAGGGAACAGAGTTATACAATAAGCTATGTCGATAAAAGAGGATGTGAAGCACGAGCAGAGATCAGATTTGTAAAAGCGGAAAGAGGAGTTTGGTTACCAAATGCATTTAGTCCGAATGGAGATGGAATAAATGAGTATTTTTTTCCAAGTATCACTCCGTCGGCGGCATCTGAAATCAGTGAATTTTCAATATATGACAGATGGGGAGAATTGGTGTATTTTAGAGAGAACATACCACCGGAAGATAATACACAAGGTTGGAATGGAGTCTGGCGAGGAGAAAATGCATCTACGGGAGTATATGTATATGTACTGAAGCTGCGATGGAAAGACGAAACGACAGAAATTTTTAGCGGAGACATGACACTTTTCAGATAAAAATTTGGGATAAAAATTGGAAAATTCACTCGAGGTATTAGCCGAAGAAAGACATTGGATAGTAGTAAATAAGCCGCACGGTCTTCAAACAGAGCCTGATAAAAATTCACACACAAATCTGTTGGAAATGGTCGAGCAGTATCTGAAGACGCACAACAAATGGAACCAAAATGCACGAATCATTCCAGTCACCAGATTAGACCGGCCAGTCGGTGGGTTAGTATTGCTTGCATTGCGTAAAACCATGGCTGCCCGTTTGCAGAATTTATTAGAAACCCACCAGATCAGGAAAACTTATCGCGCATTGGTTTTGGGATCGCTCCCTGCCGATCAAGACTTGAAGTTCAAACATTATTTGAAGAAGGATTCCGGAAAGTTCAAGTCTATTATAACAAATCGGAAAGTAGATAAATTTTACAAGCAAGCTGATCTGCAATACAAAGTCAAAGCAAAAGTTCTTGATGAATGGACAGAAATAGAAGTGAATATCGGAACAGGTCGTTATCATCAAATCAGAGCTCAGATGGCCTTTTTGGGCTTGCCTATATGGAATGATGTTTTGTATGGATCTAAAAGCTACAGTGAAACTGTAAAAATTGGACTTGTATGTAATTCAATTGAAGTCAATTTATCACCGAGTGAAACAGCAATAAATGTTCGACTTGACCAAATTGATTGGATCAAGGATTACCTCAAGCAGTGAAGTCAAAACTAAATTTAAAGGAAGCGGAGGAAGAGGGATTCGAACCCCCGGACCTGTTACAGTCAACGGTTTTCAAGACCGCCGCGTTCAACCACTCTGCCATTCCTCCGACAGAAGTGCAAAGGTAAGTAAACTTTGAAGACATATTCTGCATCTTTTGCATGATTTATTATTGATAAAATGCGATCTATCACGATGGTAAATTCCATTGAATTGCTTTTTTGATACGTGTCCTGATATCTTTCTCCGCACCTTAATCAATTATCAATTTACATTTTATTTATATAAATAAAATGTATTTATAATATGTAGATATACAAATAAATATAATTTATGTATATTTATAATTTAAAATCAATTAAAAATTAATTAATTATATATAGCATATAATTATAATATGTATTATATTTGTACTGTGTAAGTTTTGGTTATTAAATGTATATTCGTTTTTGCTCGTGTAATGTCACGAGCTTTTTTTTTTTGTTCAAAAAATGTTCGCTTAAACCCAATTTCAACAAGAAAATTTGGTGTATACAAGGTAGCATTATACCGTGCTCATTAAAAAATCTTAGGATTTTGAAAGCTTTGACTTTATCCAAAGTCTCAAATCGCGCCAAATATTTCGATCACGAACTGCTGACCATGTCAATAAAATGCCTGGAGGCAGCATCACCAGACAAGGTATCCAGGCGGCAAGTAAGGCATCAATGGTCAGCGCTTCAGAAAGCCTTTTGCATAAAGTGTTCATTAAAATAAATACTACAAAAACGACGATGCAAAGCAGTAGTGGGTAACCATAACCTCCCTTTCTGACTATGGCTCCTAATGGTGCCCCGACAAAAATGAAAAGCAGACAGACGAAGGCATATGAATATTTGGTATACAACTCAAATATGTATTTCGCTTTTTTCTGATTGATGGATTTGAGGTTAGTATCATAAGCATTTTTTCTTGACTTTAGATCATTCAGATTAGACAACGCAGCTTCTGATATGGATTTCATGATGGAATCAGGTCGGGATTGCCATTGTGAAGTCAATTTTTTCAAAAGTGCTGTGTCAGATTGATTTCTCACAAATTCGTCGCTCAATTGTTGTACCCTGGATCGGGTTTTGCTCGTATCTCTGACTTCTTTTTTGTCATTTTTACTGATTTTACTCAAAACAAAATGACCCACTATTGGGCTTAGGTTTTTTCCCAATTCGTTATTCAAAGAATCTATATCGCGCCTGAGCTGAACACTATTTTTCATTTTCTGGTTTCCCTTGAAGAGTTCTTCATCAGTCCGATCAAGATTGAATTCCTTCAGGTCAAAAACTTTGTATAGTGTGGCAAACTGTGTCCTTATGAATGCTTCTTGATTTCGTTGACTACTTCCTCCTGCAGGCTGTTGATATATAGCACCGTTTTCCAACTTCATCACGAGGAATTTGTTTTTTCTCGTAATATACATGCTGCCTTCTGAAGCAGAGATGAATGTGCGCTCTCCGGTAGCGTCTTGACTACTGTGGTCATAGATCAGAATATCTGATATGTCCTTACCATTGGAAGCTTTCTTTCCTATCCGGATGACGTATCCATAAAAATCTTCGTTGAATACGCCTTCTTGCAAGCTCAGTGTAGGCTTTTGTTTTTTTAAATCATGAAGTCTAGAGAGAAACTGAAGATTGCTTCGAGGTATAAGATATTCTGAACATAAAAACGAAAAAATAGTCACCAACGCTGCAAAAAGTATAAGAGGGCGCATAATTCTAAGAAGGGAAATCCCAGCTGACTTCATGCTGGAGAGCTCATATCTTTCACCTAAATTTCCAAATTGGAAAACCCCTGCAAGTAAAACTCCTATGGGTAAAGCCCATGGAATCATGGAAAATGAGAGGTAAAGTAAAAATTCAACAATGATCCAAAATCCCGCACCTTTGCCGATGATGTCATCAATATAAAGCCAAAGTGTTTGCATCACCAAGACAAACATGGCTATCAGAAAGGATAAAATAAAAGGGGGAATGAACCCTTTTACCAACATCATATCCAGTTTTTTCCAAATCATTGTGGCCCCAAAAGTAGAACGATTATCTCTGTTGACAAAAAAAGAAAAGCCCTCGCTTTCGCGAAGGGCTTTTCTTACTATACGTACATCTAAACTGTTCGAACGAAAAAGTCCGCTGAGGGGTAACAGTTTTGCTTATTCTATGATGATCATCCTCTTTGTTGCAGTGTAGTGAGAAGCGTCCAACTGGTAGTAGTACATTCCTGCTCCACTCAATTCTGATTTTGAAATCGTCACAGTATTCATACCTTTTTGACCTTGCAATTCATAAACACGGATGATCTTTCCGGTTACATCGTACAATGTCAATTTCGCATCTGTTGCCTCCGGCAATTTGAATCCTACTGTAGTCTCTTTTGCGAATGGATTCGGATTGTTTTGATACAATTCAAATACTTCGCTTGAGGTTAAAGTAGAGCCATTTTTGATAAGCAATTCTACTCCTTGTTCATTTAGATCACTGTCATAAGATTCAGCTGAGGTAATATCACCTGTAATGGTTATAGCATTTGCTAAAGTCGTATTTGATTTAACGTTGAATACTAGTGTAAACAACACCTCATTCGGATTCAAGCTTACTGCTTTTGAATCATTCCAGCTAGTGGTCAATTTGCCATTAGCAACATGAGACCAACCAAAATTTGCATCGGTTAAATCCAATGTTCCCGGAATCATTTTATCCAATTGCATTGCTTGGTGGTCAAAGTTTATCGTAAACTGATATCCATTGATGTTTTTGAAATTCTGGGCAGTAAATGGAACTTCGATGGTTTTGCCAGCTTCAACTTTCTGGTCATTAGTCACTAAGCTCAATTTTGACGCGTGGCGTACAATTCCTCCGGTACCTAGACTTGCTTTTACACTTCCATTCAAATCACCCATTTTAATCGCTACAAAGTCAACAACTCGATCTCCGTTCTTCAAATCAAAAGACATGAAGTTGTCGTATTTCCAAGGATTGATCGGATCAACGAAAACAAAAGATTTTGGAACAAAAGTCCAAGATGGAGATTTCGCAAATTGCGTGTTAATTCCTAGGATCAATTTTCTGATTTCAGAAATATCTGAAGCAGTAATATTACCACTTAAGTTAACGTCGGCAGCGATCAAGCTGTATGGTGTTGCTATTGTTTCTATACCTAATATGTGTTTTTGAATTTTCACAATATCAATTGTAGATACACCATTCATCGGATTATCATTTCTCGTAGGCTGAACTGTATAGGCCTGTGACATATCAAGATCCAAGAATGTAAACACACCGTCATTTCCGGTTACCCTTGACTTCAAATGATTGCCATTCATCATCAACATCGTTTCAGATTGAGCTGTTTTATCTCCTGTTTCAGTCAACAATGTTCCTGTAACTCTCGCAATGTTTGTACTTGTATTCTTACAAACATTTTGATTGTCTTGAACGATAATACTTGTTGCACAATAGTCTCTGTTTCCTTCCAAATCTTGTACCCATACTTCTACCGGTACTATCAATTCATCATTTGCGTTTGCTTTTTCGAAATCTTCGCAGCAGATACGGATGCTAGGTTTGGATGTATCACTATTGAAATAGAATTTCAATCTTGATTTTGGTGTACAGTTATCATAACTACCTGCGTCCAGATCTTTAGCCCAGATGTCTATACAGCCAGTAGAAGGCATTGGTACTGTAATGATACCTGTAAGGCAATATGGAGTTGGAGCTTTGCAATCTTTGATTTCAAATAATGTAGAGCAAGTTCCAATATTTCCACATCCATCTTCAACATACCAAGTGATTCTGTGAATTCCAATTGGATAAATACCACTTGCATCAAACGGATTATTTACATTGTCGGCATTTGGATTATTGCGAACTGCAGGACGATCTCCTCGGGAGTAAGCTACCTGAGTCAGTTTTCCAACTGTATAGTCAATGGTTCCATCGTTGAATGCATCAATTTTGTATTCATATGACAACCAATCGCTTGGAGTACATGAATCTGATGCCGTAGCTCTCAAACTGATATGTCCTACACATACTCCCAAAGTATTGATCGCTGCAGGCTCACAAGCACCTACATGACAAGTTACATTTGGCTTGATTTTATCATTCACTTTGATCACTTGAGTATGCTCCCATCTTCCGGAATAGACTCCTTTTGAAGGATCATATTGGCACCAATCTACAACAGTCCATTTTCTCAGTATTTTATAACAAGCATCAGGCTCTATTGTAAATATTTCATCATCATGTTCAATTGAAATTAATGCACAATTGTCGTCTGCATTATTTGCTATTTCAGGTCTTCCTATTATATCTGGTGAAGTGTTTGCACCACATCCAAATACAGATGTTCCAGCACCGTCACAATCAGGCCATACGATATCGTCATCAGGATCGCACTTGTCGTCAGATACATAGAATGGATCACAATCGACTACCCAAATAGTCTGAGTTGCTTTAACGATAATATTATTAGGTCCTTTTGCTGTAACGGTACGTAAAATTCTTCCTTGACCACATTCTCTTTTGTCTTCAACTACAATTTCAGGTGATACATTGCATGAAGCCAAAACGTATCCGTCAAATCCCCAAACCAAATCATATTTATTGTCTGGGTGACTTGGATTGAATAATGTTCTGTAATAATTGCAAGCTACATTTGGAGCGGGCTGCAATTGTGGAGGTAATCCACTAACAAAACCCGGATAACCGGTGATATTGTTTTTGTTACAATATGCATCACACACTACGTCTGTAGTTTTAACCTTGCTTCTCCAAGCTACGTCATTTACAACTTTACCAAACGTCGGATCTGCAGGGTCTGACAATTTTGTCAAATCGAACCAATACATGCAGCTTACCACGATATCCGGTGGCGCTACTACTGTAGGAACGGATTTGTCTTGGACTTCTACCTCAACCATACAGTCGCTGAAGTGTCCAACCAATATTCCTGAACCGCTCATCCTTGATGGATGTACAGGACCCACACCTGGATCAACATCAAAAACGCGGAACACCACTCTGATAGTTTTGTTAACATCTTCGCAGCAGAACTTCACGTTGTCATCGAAATATGTTTGTGAACCATCCACATTCACATCATCATCTCCATTTGCCTTATTGCAAACTTTGGATTCCTTAGTAGAACCATTGTTCGTACCTTGGAGCTCATCCATTCGGATAGCTTTGAAGAATATATGAGCAGCGCAGTTGTCAAATGAACCATCGTCAAATGTTTCTGCATTGATTTTAGCTAAGTTTAAACCTGGAGATTGAGTTCCTGTAATTGTGACTACGGTTGTTTTATCACATACAGCGATAGGCGGATTTTTGTCGACAACATTGATTCTTACTAATTTCTCAGTAATGTTGCCGCAGCAATCTTCCGCTATGATATAAGCGTTTTGGATACCAAGAGGAAGATTTACCACGACAAAGCCTGTTTTTTCGTCACCAAGGACTGTTCCATCCTCTACTCTAATGCTGTAGTGGATTTCATTTGAACAGTTGTCAGTGATCCAGGCTGGTGGAACTTCCCATCTACCTTCGCATTTCCAAATATCTGTACCAACTTCATAATCATCAGGGTACAATATAGATGGTCCTTTGTCATCTACTACTTTAATGATCTGGTCGTAATAGCGGGTAGCTCCTGTGCACCAGTCTAGCATGATCCACTGACGTAAGATTTTGTAACATCCAACAGAACCCGCATCACATCCGGGTTTTGCGATATCGATACGTATGTCTTTGTAAGTGGCAGCAATGTTGGAACATCCTGATACGGTTGGTCTGCCAGTACCTTTCCACATGACAAGTGAATCTGCAGGCCAACATCCAGGATTAGATGGATAATACACCGGATCTGGATTTGGGTTGCCCGCATTTATACCGGCATCTATGCTGTTCCATCCTAGTATTCTAGGTACGCGGGCTCCAGTACATTTATATACAAATGAATCTAAAAGATAACCGTCTACACATAATGGAGCAGCAACAAAATGTGGTGTAGGATCAAAAGATTTGTTGATTTTGTTTTCACATAATAAAGCATTTTGGTTGCAACCATTGAAAATGAAATTTGTCACCATAAATGTGTCTTCTCTGCCAATATTATTTGACCTGACAAAGAATCTAAAATCGTCCCCAGGTTGAACTGCAACCGATGTCGTTCCTGAGGCAAACATGCCGGCAGGAGGGGTAGATAAGAAGGTATACACGCCATTCAAAGCATAACCGGCTTCATCATTTTGAAAATTGCCGGCTCCACCTCTAATCATGGAAGTCCAATCAAATGTGATAGTTCCACAGTAAGGAATCGATAATATAGCAGCATAAGTAGTATCCATTTTAGCTGGCGCCACACCGTCTGCACCAATGATTGTCAACTTTGAGTTGGTATTGGTAAAGTTGACGGTTCCATTTATTGCTCCGGGGCCTGCATTTCCAACCTGCCAATTTGCAGGATCGAACGGACCTGTAAAAAATTTGAATACTGTCTCTCTTCCTACAACATCAAAATGAGGAGGCACGGGAGCTACAAAAATATCTCCCAACAATATTCTGATCGTTTGAACACAGCTGGATTTGTTTCCATGAGAATCTGTTGCAATCCATGTCCTGGTTATAATTTTTTCATAACCTAATGCACAAGATCCTTTGTCAACTTTGTCAGTATAAGTCAACGTGTAAGTTCCACAATTTTCAGTTACAAGAGGTAATCCTGTAAATGCAGGACTTGTAGGATCCGTACAGTTGATTTCTACATTCAATGCGCACGACGTAAATATTGGCGCAAGCTTGTCTTCAACGAAAGCACGTCCCCAACAAGAATTGCCTGAAGAGATTTCTCTTACAGTCAGTTCAAGGTGTCGACCGATTTGTGCAGCTCCGATTTGCACACCCGGCATAACCGGATCTACATCGATAATCGCACGAGTCACCCAGTCGCGAGCGATCACTAGCATGTCTGCATAGTTATATCCTGTTCCTTCCAGGACCATATCAGGCGTGATCGTAGCCAGACATGTTTCATCCAGACTGATCTGAATGTCGTCATTACAAGCAAGTTGTCCACGCATGGCTTCCGGACTGGAAGAGGAAGCAATTAATGTCGCAGTGCTTGAAATGACTAGCATGAGCATAATCGCACCACTCAACTGGCGCCTCAATGCTTTTAGTAAGCTTAGTCTAATCATACAATAGAGATTTGGATTTATAAAAAAAAACAACTAATTACATGAGTATAAATACATTTTCAGCCCTGCTTCTGTCATTTCTGACTTGGCAAATACTGAAAATGCATAATTGAGTTGTTGAGTATGATTAGCTATTAAAAGATGTAGCATAAATTCGTATGTACTTTGCTTCGTCTGTAGCATACGAATTTAGGTCACACACGTATCAGTTCAAATGTTCATGCAGAGCATGAATTTGATATGATGATCAAATTGCTTGATTAGCTTTTTGATCTTGTGTGACAGTTGTTACGATGCAATGATGGAGTGAAATAGAGCTGTGTGCAAGAAATAACTGATATATTTTTTCTTGTCATTCATAATCGGAAGAATAAAAAACAGTAATACATAGTGCCCCCTGTAAAATCTCTAATATGAAATTTTACCAAATCAAAATAAATTATCATGTACTGCCTAACCTTTTGGTATTAGTACATGCAATCTCGAAAATCTGATTGTTGCGGGGGATAAAGTATAGTTTTCAGATAATAAACTATGCTTCACTAACAGAGAATAAAAAGTGTGCCAAAAGTGCAATCTGACATTGCAAAATTCATATTCAGATTGCGGATCATTTATTTTTTGGTCAATATCTTATATTTAAAAAAGTAGATTTCTTATATTGAAATAAAAAAAATATATAGAGTTCAGGTCGTGAAGAATGTATTGTCTTGATTTTATACTTTTGCGCATCATAGTCAGACATGTGGAACTTAGATAAAACAAATACCAGACAGCTACTAAAGTTATCAGGACCGCTAATCATTGCCAATATATCTCAGATGTTTCTCGGGATAATGGATGCCATGATGGTAGGGCAGATCAGCTACAAACACTTAGCTGCCTCTTCGCTGGTCATCAATGTCGTAGGAATTCCATACGTGAGTTGCATAGGACTGGTAAGCGTAATTTCACCTCTGGTAGCTTTTCTTTACAGTGACAGAAAAGCAAGCGATATAGGAAGTTATCTATGGCATGCGCTCATTTTAAATACCTTGATTTGCATAGTAATGTGCACTTTATTACATATTTTTTCCGGTGTAATCTTTCATCTCGGACAAGATGTTGAAGTAGTTAATTTAGCCAAACCATTTCTGATTTATATGACCTGGGCAATTTTGCCAATGGTCATTTTTTTTACTTTCAAGCAATTTAGCGATGGATTAGAGCATACCAGATTCCCGATGATACTTTCATTGCTTTCGATTCCATTTAATTTTATTTTGAATTATGCTTTGATTTATGGGAATTTTGGATTCCCGAGGTGGGAACTGGTAGGATCAGGCTTGGCGACATTAATCACGCGCATCACTATCATGATAATTTTAATCGTGCATGTGCTTACCCATCCCAAGTTTAAGGAGTTTAATTTGTTCCGGTTTCGATGGGATCCCAAGGTAATGAAAAAAATAAGCTCATTAGGATTGCCATCAGCGTGGCAGTACAGTAGTGAAGTTGGAGCTTTTGTGGTTCTTGGAATATTATCCGGCTGGTTTGGCGCTCAACAACAAGCAGCACACCAAACTGCAATGTCAATTGCTGCATTTACCTTTATGGTTTCATTAGGATTGTCAACAGCAGGTTCTATCAAAGTCGGCGAAGCATTTGGTAATGGCAAAATGGATCTTGCTTGGGTATTTGGCAAAACTACAATTCAAATTGCATTTATTTATGGATTAGCTTGTGGGATAATCTTTATTTTTTTAAAAAATATATTACCTATTAGTTTTACTAATGATCCTATTGTCTTTCAAATTGCATCACATCTTCTTGTGCTTGCCGCATTTTTTCAAATTTCGGATGCTCTTCAAGCGGTTGGAATTGGATTATTGCGAGGCCTTCAAGATGTTAAGATTCCAGCTATTTTTACTACTGTAATTTATTGGTTTGTCGGGGTGCCGGCAGGATATTTCCTCTCAGTCCACAGGAACATGAAAGTTTATGGCATTTGGATAGGATTTATCATTAGTCTTGGACTGATTGCAGTTTTGTTGTTTGTGAGGTTTTACTATATAACTCGAAGTGGAAGACCTAAGTTTTAATGCTTTCTTATCTTTGTTTAAAATTTGGCCGGATGAATTTTGATTTTTCATTGTTTGAAGCTTATTGTAAGGATTATTGGAAGGAGAATAAAACCTACCAAGTGGACTTGAAATCAACAAGGCCAAAATATTATATCCTCGATATGTTTCCTTATCCCTCAGGGTCTGGACTTCACGTCGGTCATCCTTTAGGTTATATTGCTTCAGATATTGTAGCAAGATGGAAAAGGATGTGCGGTTTCCATGTGTTACATCCTATGGGATTTGATGCTTTTGGTCTTCCTGCAGAACAGTATGCTATCCAAACAGGTGTACATCCAAAAGATTCTACTGAAACGAATATTAATAGGTACATTGATCAACTTGATAACATTGGATTTAATTATGATTGGTCGAGATCTGTCAATACCTCAGATCCAAAGTATTATAAATGGACTCAGTGGATATTTCTAAAACTTTTTGATCATTATTACGATACGGAGTCAAATTCAGCAAAATCAATCAATTTACTCAAACTGCATTTTGAGCAGTTTGGGACTTCAAATTTACAAGCTGCCCATTCCTTTGAAGGCCAATTTACACCTGAAGAGTGGAAGAGAAAATCGTTGTATGAAAAGGAAGATATTCTCATGAATTTTAGATTGGCATATCGAAAAGTGAGTTATGTCAATTGGTGCGAAGCATTATCTACAGTATTGGCAAATGATGAAATAAAAGATGGAGTATCTGAAAGGGGTGGACATCCTGTCGAAAAAAAACCAATGATGCAATGGGCTTTGCGTATTACAGCTTATGCGGACAGGCTTTTGTCTGACTTGGATAGTTTGCAATGGTCTGATGCATTAAAAACAATGCAGCGAAATTGGATTGGGAAATCATCAGGAGCTCAGATTTACTTTTCTACTGAAGAAGGACAAAGCGAAATTGAAATTTACACTACAAGGCCGGATACGATATATGGAGTGAGTTTTCTTGTTTTAGCACCTGAGCATTCAATGATTAAATCCATAACTCGTAAAGAAAACTTGGATGAGGTAAATCAATATATTGAGCAAGTTTCCTCAAGATCTGAAGTAGAGAGACAGACCGAAGGCAAAAATGTCAGTGGCGTATTTTCAGGCACTTATGCCATTCATCCATTCACGGGAGAAAAAATTCCAATTTGGATTGCTGAATATGTTTTGATCGAATATGGCACAGGAGCTATTATGGCGGTTCCTGCACATGACGATAGGGATTTTTTATTCGCGACAAAATTTAATCTTCCTGTTGTTCAAGTCATTGACCAGTCAGGTATTGAAAGCGCACATCGTGAAGACAAGACGGGTGTTATGATCAATTCCCCTATTATCAATGGAATGCAAGTCAAGGATGCTATCGAATTCATTATTCAAGAAATTGAGCGTAGGCAAATTGGGTCACGAAGAATCAATTTCAAAATGCGTGATGCCAATTTTAGCCGACAAAGATACTGGGGCGAACCATTTCCTATAGTTTATAGTCAGGAGGGCATAGCTACTCCATTAACCTCAGATCAACTTCCGGTAACGCTTCCTCATTTGGAAAATATAATACCTGGAAAAGGAGGACTTTCTCCCTTATCTCATGCTCAGAGTTGGATCCATGAATGTGATCCAAATACTCGTGAGATTGATACGATGCCCGGATATGCTGGTTCTTCTTGGTATTTTTTAAGATATATGGATCCTAACAACAACAATGAGTTTGTTTCGCAGGAGGCTGTTGAATATTGGAAAGACGTAGACCTGTACATCGGAGGTACTGAGCATGCAGTGGGGCATTTAATGTATTCCAGATTTTGGCATAAATTTTTATTTGATCTTGGATTTCTTCCCACTCAAGAACCATTTATTAAATTGGTCAATCAAGGAATGATCCAGGGAGAAATTAATAGGATTTATATGTCTCGGGAAGACGAAAGCACCTCTGAGATCGACCTGCATTTTGCATCCCTTGATTATGTAAATCAAAGTGGATTAAAAAATTATGTATTGGTTGAAGTTCCACTTTCGCTCATACGCAAAAACCAACAGGGCAAATCAATTTTACCGAAAGAAAATATCTCACAATTTTTAGAATTTAAAGGAAGTCCACGAAGTACAAAAATTCTGACAATTGAAGGTAAAGATATCCTTCTTGAATCTGAAATTGGGAAGATGTCAAAACGCTATCACAATGTGGTCAATCCCGATGATGTCGTAAGAGAATATGGAGCGGATTGTTTTAGAATGTATGAAATGTTTTTAGGTCCCATTGAACAAAGCAAACCCTGGGATACAAAAGGGATCAGCGGAGTAGTTGGTTTTCTGAAAAGGTATACATCGCTTTTTGCTTCTGATGGAAATACCATAGAACTTTCTAACGAAGAACCTACAAATGATGAATTAAAAATATTGCACACTTGTATTAAAAAAGTGAATTCAGATCTGCAGCAATTATCATTTAATACTTCCGTGAGTGCATTTATGATTTGTGTAAATGAACTTAAAAAACTTAATTGCAGAAATCAAAATATTTTGTTGCAATTGAATACATTGCTGGCCCCATTCGCACCATTTTTGACCGAGTTTATTTGGCAAAATTCAGGTGGAAAAAATAGCATACATCATGAAGAATATCCAAAACATGATGAAGCATATTTGCAATCTGATGTGGTCACATATCCGGTCAGTATAAACGGGAAGAAAAGATATGAGTGGACTGTTCCGGTAGATATGCCTAAGGAAGAGATTGAAAAACAAGTATTGGAGTTGGAAGATATTGTAAAATGGACAGAGGGTCACACTGTGAAAAAAATAATTTTTGTCCCTGGCAGGATGATTAATCTTGTAATTTAAGAATCTAGAAGTGTATTAAAATTGCAAATAATGTTACTTCTAATATTATTCCAAATCATCAGATCCAATCTAAGACTAATAGTTCTAGTAGAAAATAGCGGAAGGTCAGGGATTCGAACCCTGGGTACCCTTTTGGAGTACACACACTTTCCAGGCGTGCCAATTAAACCACTCTTGCAACCTTCCTCAATTTTTGCAATGACTTTTATTGCGGGCTGCAAAATTATACATCCTGAAATGGAAATCCAAATACTTCTACAATTATTAAGGGAATGACACTGGATATCATTTTGACAATGCTGTATGGAATGTTCTGTGGCTATATTGCCGGACGCATCATAGGGGAGGATGGTTTAGGCTTGATTGGAAATTTGGTAGTAGGGATTGTAGGTAGTTTTATTGGAAAATGGGGGGCTTCTATAATAGGTTTTCATCTTGAATATGCATGGATGCAGAATTTTATTTGTTCAATTTGCGGTGCCATAATGTTTATAGTTTTGATTAGAATTTCCTATAGACTTGGCGAAATACCTCGAAAAAAGAGGAAACGCTAAGTATCACCAGACTTTTTTGAGACACCGTTGATTTATTTCCCAATTTTCTGTTTAGATGCGCCGTGCTAGACAAATTTAGTGTTCATTTCGTTCGATTATGAATTTCAGCTTCAAAAATTGGCTTTATTCGCTAGTTACAGAGATGATATTTACGAATATAATTTCGGCTTGGCGATTTCTAGTGAACAGGAATCACGTACTTTTGACCAGAATTCTTTTATGGCAACAAACAAATCATACCGATTGAAATGTGGTTCTAAGGACTGGATCATTACCGAGGCGGATATCAAAAGTACAGATATCATCAAGACAGGTCCCGATTCCTTTCATATTATACATAATGGTCATTCATTAAGTGCTCATATTGAGTCTGTTGATCTAATTCAGCGCAAAATAAAAGTATTGATTCGACAGCAAAGTTTTGAAGTTTATATAGATACTCCTTTGCAACAACTCATTGATTCTATCGGATTCGTAGCTGGAAGGAGGAAATCAAACGATACTTTGACTGCTCCGATGCCAGGTATGGTGTTGAGAATTCTTGTTGAAGAAGGTCAAACCATTCGGAAAGGTGAAGGATTGCTTGTACTTGAAGCAATGAAGATGGAAAATGTTTTAAAAGCAGCTGATGACGGAGTGGTGGCAAAGCTTGTGGTAAAGCCGTTAGACAAAGTTGATAAAGGCCAGACTTTGATAGAGTTTGGTTCTGTTTCGCAATAATTTGTTATGAAGTTTAATTTGCATACAAAGCTGGAATGGATGGAATTGATTCGGAAGGATCTTTTCGACAAAAATCAGCACGCACCGACCTTTGAATCGTCATTGAGTTTTAATGGTAATCCATTTGTTCATTTTGATGACCTGAATTTTGATCTCAAACCTGCTTTTTATAGTGTAGCAGACGTTTCGAAATCAATACGAATACCGCTAATTGATGCTTTAAAATCAAATCAATTTGCCCTTAGGTGCTTGAACTTTGGAGTTAGTAAATTGACATTCATTGTTGATCAAGAATTAAATGATAACGATTTGCAGATTTTGATGAACAGTATCCGACCTGAATTTGTGGAAATCGAATGGATAATCTTAATTGAAAATGATGAAGTTAAATATAATATAATCAATTATTATTCTAAATATTATCCTCAAATTTCACCAAGCATTTATTATCCTCATTCTTATTCAGTGATAGAAGATATTGATAGATCAGCAGTCGTTTTAACTCCTTGGATGAATTTATTAAATAAATATCATGAGTTTTGTCAAGATTCAGCTGAAAGTGAATATTTTAAAATAGATTTCAGAATGAGCTCAGATTTCTTAAATTCTATAATACAATTGCGTTGTTTGAATTTGATTTTATCGCGAATTGCTGAATTATTAAATTATAAAAAAGTGAATTTCACTATTGCTACCTGTGTCAGATATCCCGGTGAATCCAATGACGAACTAATTGAAAATTCTACAAGGTCTGTAGCAGCTTATTTAGGTGGTGCAGCTGAAGTATTCATGGAATGCTCAGAGAGCGAAATGATTGCTGATTCCAACCTGCTCAGCTTGATTCAAATTCCTGAAATTCTGGAGCGAGAATCTGGTTTGTCAAAAGTTCAGGATCCTCTTTACGGTTCACATTTTATTGAATCAAATACAGAAGCACTTTGCAGTAGATTGTGGAGCAACTGGGTAAATCGATTTTAAATCAAATGCATGAAAAAAATTCTAATAGCTAACCGGGGAGAAATTGCAAGGCGCATCATAAGGACTGCTCACAAGATGGGTATCCAAACCGTAGCAGTTTTTTCTGAAGCTGACAGAGATGCACTTTTCGTTAGAGAAGCAGGTGAAGCCATTTGCATTGGTGCAGCACCTTCCAAAGATTCATATCTGGATATTGACAAAATTATTTCAGCAGCTAAAGCAACTCATGCCGATGCCATACATCCGGGATATGGTTTTTTAAGTGAGCGAGAAAGTTTTTCGCAAGCAGTTGCAGATGCGGGATTAAGTTTTATAGGACCTTCTCCTTATTCTATTAGGTTGATGGGAGATAAAATGGCTTCAAAGGAATGTGCTCGAAAAATGGAAGTGCCTATGCTGCCTGGTTCTGAAAATTCAATCTCCGATCTTCAGGCTGCGCGTGCACTCGCTATGCAAATAAAATTACCTGTCATTATCAAGGCTTCAGCTGGAGGAGGCGGTAAAGGAATGAGGATCGTTCATGATTATGGTGATCTAGAGGAGAATATTAGATTGGCATCCAGTGAAGCGCTTTCAGCTTTTGGAGATGGTGCCGTTTTTATTGAAAAATATTTGCAGGCACCAAAGCATATAGAGATTCAAATCATGGCTGATATGCATGGCAATATTTGTTATTTATTTGAACGTGAGTGTTCGATTCAGCGGCGCTATCAAAAGGTGATTGAAGAAGCACCTTCGCCTTCACTTGACCAGGAACTACGTGCCAAAATAGGGGAGACTGCTGTACGCATCGCCAGATCTTGTGATTACACCGGAGCGGGGACTGTTGAATTTTTATTAGATGAAAGTAAACAGTTTTATTTCATGGAAATGAATACGCGTTTACAAGTCGAGCATCCGGTTACAGAAATGATCACCGGATTGGATCTGGTGGAACTGCAAATTAGAATTTCTCGTGGTGAAAAGTTACCTTTCGATCAAGCTCAACTCAGTTACAAAGGCCATGCTATAGAAGCAAGGGTAAATGCTGAAGATCCGGAAAATGATTTTATGCCAAGTGTTGGAGTTTTAACAGAATACGAAATTCCTGTAGGAGTTGGAATAAGAGTGGATGATGCTTATATGAAAAATCAAGAAATTCCTATTTATTATGATTCAATGATTGGAAAATTGATCGTTCATGCAAGGGATAGAATTGAGGCAATTGAAAAAATGAAAATGGCCATCAAGAAGTATAGGATTGAAGGTGTACAAACAATTTTGCCATATACTGAATTTATTCTCAACCATGAGCAATTTGTCCGAGGCAACATGACAACCAAATTCGTCGAGGCCACATGGCATGAATTTAAATCTGTGAATTATGTTGAAATTGAAGAAGAAGCAGCATCCTTGGTTGCACTCAGGTACTTTTTAGATCACCTTCAAGAGGTAAAAGTTGCGGATACAAAAATCAATTCATGGTCACATCAACGAAATAGAAAAAGATGACGGTGAAATTGTCAGAATTAAAATGGATTCGCCCAAAAATGAGTAATCATTCGGAAAGAGCGGATTCCAATTCGAGTCATTTTGAAGATAGAAAGTGTTTTCAGAAATCAGATCTCAAGGACAATAATATTTTAAATCAATTGTCAGGTGTGCCTCCATTTTTAAGAGGACCTTATTCCACTATGTATGTCAACCAACCCTGGACAATTAGACAATATGCCGGTTTTTCAAATGCCAGAGATAGTAATGCATTTTATAGAAGAAATCTCGCTGCAGGACAGAAGGGTTTGTCAATAGCTTTTGACCTGCCAACACACCGTGGATATGACAGTGATCATCCCAGGGTATTTGCCGATGTTGGAAGGGCAGGTGTAGCCATAGACAGCATTGAAGATATGAAAATTCTATTGGATAAAATTCCACTTGATCAAATTTCGGTTTCAATGACAATGAACGGAGCAGTTATCCCTATTCTTGCATTTTATATTGCTACTGCCGAAGAAAATGGGATTTCAATTTCCAAATTATCAGGTACTATCCAAAATGATATTCTCAAGGAATTTATGGTGCGCAACACATATATATATCCACCCAAACCATCAATGCGCATCATCGCGGATATATTCAAATATACTTCTGCTCATATGCCAAAATTCAACAGCATCAGCATTAGTGGTTACCATATGCAGGAAGCCGGAGCTTCAGCTGATCTAGAATTGGCGTACACACTCGCCGACGGAATTGAGTACGTTAAGACCGGAATGCAAGCAGGATTGGGCATTGATGATTTTGCACCAAGACTATCTTTTTTCTGGGGAATTGGAATGAATTTTTTTGAAGAAATAGCCAAAATGCGTGCAGCACGAGTTTTATGGTCTAATGCGATGTCCTCGCTTGGAGCTAAAAATATTAAATCACTTATGCTGCGGACACATTGCCAGACTTCCGGTTGGAGTTTGACAGAACAAATACCATATAATAATATTTGTCGAACCACAGTTGAGGCTATGGCAGCGATATTGGGTGGCACTCAGTCTCTGCATACCAATTCCATGGATGAAGCCATTGCTTTGCCTACGGACAGGTCGGCAAGGATTGCGCGTGAAACTCAACTTTTTCTCCAAAAACAAAGTGGAATCACTAAAGCTGTTGATCCATTCGGAGGTTCATATTACGTGGAGCATCTTACAGAAAAATTAATTGAACAAGTTCAAAGCCACTTGCGTGAAATTGAAAATTTCGGTGGAATGGCGAATGCCATTGAGAAAGGAATTCCTAAAATGAGAATAGAGGAGTCAGCTGCAATAAAACAAGCACACATAGACTCAGGGAAAGAACAAATCGTAGGGGTCAATGTCCTGAAACACAATCTACCAAATGACTTTGAATTGTTAGAAGTAGATCATCTTAAAGTTTTGTCTGAACAAAAACAATTAATACATAAAATTCGCAAAGAAAGAAATCAATCACAAGTTGAGAACATCTTGCAAGAACTTTCTGATGCGTGTTCAGATGAAAATAAGAATTTGCTGGAGATTGCGATTCGCGCTGCAAAAGCTAGAGCAACTTTAGGTGAAATCAGCTTTGCTATGGAAAAAGTTTTTACAAGATACAAAGCTATGACTCAAGCTGTTCAAGGTGTTTATAGAAAAGAATTTCATCAGAATATGGACCTAGACAGGATCAGAAAACTCTCGGATGAGTTTGCTGCAATGGATGGAAGACGTCCCAGAATATTGGTTGCAAAACTTGGTCAAGATGGACATGATCGGGGTGCAAAAATAATCGCAACCGGTTTCGCAGACCTTGGCTTCGACGTGGATATAGGCCCATTGTTTCAAACTCCTGAAGAGGCTGTAAGACAAGCATGTGATAACGATGTTCATGTGCTTGGTATTTCGTCCTTGGCGGCAGGACATAAGACTTTTGTTCCGCAGGTGATGGAAGCACTGGAACTGGAGGGCAGGAGCGATATTATGGTAGTTTTAGGCGGAGTGATTCCACCTGATGATTACGGTTTTTTAAAGACATGTGGTGTAGCTGAAATATTTGGACCAGGCACTCCTGTACCTGAATCAGCAGAAAAATTGCTACATAAAATGTTGGAACATTTCAAAAGATAATTCAATTCGATCGCGATATTATTAATCCAATTTTATTATGCAAAAATATTTGGAAACATTAAATGTTAAAAAGGAACAAGCTCTATTGGGTGGAGGTGCAGATCGGATAGATTCACAGCATAAAAAAAGAAAACTAACTGCGAGAGAACGTATTGAATTGCTATTGGATCCGGGAAGTTTTGAAGAACTTGGAATGTTGGTTGTGCATCGCACGACTGATTTTGGAATGGATAAGCAAAATTTCTATGGTGATGGTGTAATCACAGGATATGGTACCATCGATCGGAGATTGATGTATGTTTTTGCCCAAGATTTTACAGTTTTTGGAGGATCATTGTCAGAGACTCATGCTGAAAAAATTTGTAAGTTGATGGATCTAGCTCTAAAAAATGGGGCACCAGTGATTGGATTGAATGACAGCGGTGGGGCGAGGATTCAAGAAGGTGTCCGATCTTTAGGAGGATACGCGGATATCTTCTACAGAAATGTTAGAACCTCAGGAAGCATTCCGCAAATTTCTGCGATAATGGGGCCTTGTGCTGGAGGAGCAGTTTATTCTCCTGCTATGACTGATTTTATCATCATGGTAGAAAATAGTTCGTACATGTTTGTAACAGGACCCAATGTTGTCAAAACGGTAACAAACGAAGAAGTGAGTTCTGAAGCTCTGGGTGGTGCTCATACCCATGCCACAAAATCAGGAGTAACACATCTTACAGCACAAGATGATTTAGACTGCATTGCACAAGTACGAAAATTGATTTCCTATATTCCTCAAAATTGTGAAGAAAAAGTACCTGATTTGGATTATGTTTTGAGCGATGAAATGCGCCCTGAACTGAATGACATTATACCTGAAAATGCAAATCAACCTTACGATATCAAAGAAGTGATCACGCATATCATCGATGTAAGTACTTTCTATGAAATTCAGGAAGAATTTGCAGATAATATAGTTGTGGGATTTGCCAGACTTGCAGGAAAATGCATCGGAATTGTTGCAAATCAACCCATGGTACTGGCTGGATGCCTAGACGTTAAAGCCTCAAAAAAAGCAGCTAGATTTGTTCGTTTTTGTGATTGTTTCAATATTCCATTGTTAGTTTTAGTAGATGTTCCTGGATTTCTTCCGGGGACAGATCAGGAGTGGAATGCAATTATCACAAATGGTGCGAAACTGTTGTATGCTTTTAGCGAAGCCACTGTTGGACGGATTACATTAATAACTCGAAAGGCGTATGGAGGGGCCTATGATGTGATGAATTCAAAGCATATTGGTGCTGACCTGAATTATGCCTGGCCAAGCGCCGAAATTGCGGTTATGGGCGCAAAAGGTGCGAGTGAAATTATTTTTAAAAAAGAAATTGAAACTGCAGAAAATCCACTGGCAAAGCTGGCAGAGAAAGAAAGAGAATATGGTGAAAAGTTTGCTAACCCATATCATGCTGCTGGCCGTGGTTTTGTTGATGAAGTCATAGAACCTTCACATACAAGAAGGAAATTGATAAAAGCGTTTGCCAGTTTATCAAATAAAGCAGATCAACTTCCTGCAAAAAAACACGGGAATATTCCTTTATAAAAAATTTTCTTGATTGGAAGAATAAGCTCTTTTATCCATTTTAACCACAACTAAACTTGCATCAATGCTCGTGATGATGGTCGAGTTCTGTATGGTGGTGTGAGTTAATTTCTTGAACTTTTGTATTAAAATTTCCAAGCTCGATATCTTCAGAATCAATTGTCATTGATGCCTTCATATGCTCGATGACTTTTAAATTTTCCAGTTCCACATAATAATTCATAGCTTGTTCTTTGTCCTCTAGCATTTTTCTAACATATCCACGCCAAACTTCTTCATCCAATTTGAATTCTCCATATTTCTGTTTGATACTATGGATTACATAATTTTCAAGCTCCTGTCTGCTGATTTGAATTTCGTGAATTTGGCTATATTTTTCTCTAAGAATTCTCCAAGCTAAACTTTCTTTAAAATGAAAAAAATCATGTTCTAATTCATAACCACTTTTCTTAGCCCATGATTCAGATGTAGATTGTAACCATTTTTTAAGAAAATTTTCAGGAAATTCCATTTGACTTGTTTTTGCTAGTTCTTTCACCAGCATAAAATCCAGCATCTTCTCACTTTCAAGATCATAATATACCTGCAAAGAGGTTCTCAATTGTTGTCGGAATGAAAGCGAATCAACGACTTCAGTATCATTGCCAAATACCTTTTTGTAAAACTCTTCATTTTCTGTAGATGCTTTGTTCGATTGGATCTGAATGATTTTTACCTGAAATAAATTTCCAAACTCTCTTTCATCATTTTCCTCTAATTTTAAAAAGTACTTTTTTACCTGATTCAGGTCTAATTTTTTTTCAATTTGATAGATGTCAGCTGTAAATTCATTATCGATAATTTTACCCAACAGCGTCTGTTGGAATTCTTCAGTCAATGTGTCATCGACTAAAACTACAAAGTCAGATATTACTCCCTCAGGTTTGACAATTCCATTCTCCAATTCATAAACTTCTAGTTTTACTTGATCACCAACTTTGACAGCTTCAGTGCTATCTTCCAGATTACCATACTTTGTGAGTAAGAAGCTGATCTCTTCTTCAATTTTTGATTCAGGAATTTGTATTTTGTAGCGCACCAGTTTTGTGCCTTCCAATGCAGTGGAAATATCTGGGTCCGGGGCAAATCCCAGTTCAAATTCAAATTGATAAGCATCGGCTGACATGCCAAGCTGACCTATAGGATCGTTGACAGCCATAATCTCACCAACCAATTGTTTATTATTCTCTTTTAAATAAGATTCCACACTTTGCTGCACAAGTTTTTGGATAGCATCTGCTTTGATCTCTGTGCCATAAAGATTCATGAGAAGGCTTTCGGGCACTCCGCCTTGACGAAAACCTTTAATCTGTGCTTTGTTTTTAATTTTTTTGAGTTCGGATTTTACCATTGGATCCAAATCCTGTTTTGTCAATTGGATTTGAATTTTCCCGTGCTGTTTGTCTAATGGAAGAAAGTCTGTTTGCATGAAAGTGCTTTAATAAAAAACAAAATCCCACAAACCCAAAGGGTCTATGGGACTGAGTGCGGATGGAGGGAGTCGAACCCACACGCCTAAGGCGCTAGATCCTAAGTCTAGTGCGTCTGCCAGTTTCGCCACATCCGCAGAAAAATCAGGTTGCAAAGATAAACAGCCAAAGTGAATATTAAACCATATAAAATAAAATTTATACATTAATTATATTAATAATATATAAATCACTATAAATGATTAATATAGCTTAAAATTTAGGAATTTATAGATATAAATATCTTTTTTTTAGCTTTGTTGTTCTATTAAAAGATGGATGAAGAGAAAATTATAAAGATGCCACCTCACTTTGATGAGGCCGACGCCAAGATGATCAGAACTGATTATGCAAAACTCATGAAATTGCTCAAATCTCATGGTTTGCAAGCTGAAGAAATCGCTGACGTCAGCAGGGCTTTTGGATTTGCTCTCACAGCACATGGTGAGCAAAGACGAAAGTCTGGAGAGCCTTATATCACCCATCCTATCGAAGTTGCAAGAATATGTTTCGAAGAGTTAGGGCTCGGCTATAAATCCGTAATGTCAGCTTTGCTTCATGACGTTGTTGAAGATACTTCTGTCAACCTGGAAGTCATCCACAGAGAATTTGGCCCTAAAATTTCCAAAATAGTTGATGGCCTTACCAAATTGGATGGACTCTATAACGTAGAAAGTCCTCAAGCAGAAAATTTTAAAAAAGTACTATCCACTTTAGTTGAAGATGTAAGGGTGGTCTTGATAAAAATGGCCGACAGATTGCACAATTTAAGGACAATTGCAGGAATGCCCCAACACAAGCAGTTGAAAATAGCTGCCGAAACTACTTATATATACGCACCACTTGCACACAGACTGGGGCTTTACAATCTCAAGTCTGAATTCATGGATATTTGCTTGAAAATCAATGAACCTGAATTGTACAACGAGATTGTATTCAAGCTAAAGGATACTCAGAAAGAGCGGACAAGATTTATTAATGAATTCATAAAGCCTCTCAAGGAATCATTAGAAGATTTGGGTGTGAAGTACGAGATCTATGGACGACCAAAATCAATTTCTTCTATTGCTAATAAAATAAAAACAAAACGGGTAAGTTTTGAGGAAATTTATGATCTATTTGCTGTACGCATTGTGGTAGATGTTCCAAAGGAAAAAGAAAAATCAGTGTGCTGGCAAGTGTATTCTATAGTAACAGATGTACATAGGCCCATTCCCGAGCGATTGAAAGATTGGATTACAACACCAAAATCGAATGGGTATGAATCTCTGCATACTTCGGTGATTGGCCCCAAAGGTAAATATGTGGAAGTCCAAATCAGGTCTCGCAGAATGGATGACATTGCTGAAAAAGGATATGCCTCACATTGGAAGTATAAGGGGATTACCAACATACATGGCATTTATGACCACTGGTTCGACAGTATAAAAGATATTTTAGAGACACCCCATAATGATGCAATAGAATTTTTAAATGACTTTAAATCCAATTTATATGGAGAAGAGGTCTATGTTTATACGCCTAAAGGAGATATGAAAGTTTTGCCCAAAGGAGCGACAGCATTGGACTTTGCATTTAACATCCATTCCGATGTCGGTTACCATGCAAGTGCGTTTAAAATCAACAACAAACTGGTACCCATGGGGTATCAGCTCAGCAGTGGAGATCAGATTCAAGTTGTCACTGCCAAAAATCAAAGACCTACGGAAGATTGGCTCAAAATCGTAATAACCGGGAAGGCCAAATCTAAAATCCGGGCTTCACTCAAGGAAGAGGAGAAAAAGAAAGCTGAAGATGGCAAGGAAATTTTGGATCGAAAACTGAAGAACAACAAACTGGATATCGAAGAGAACCTGGAAGTGTTGATGAAATTATTGGCTTGTCGATCGCGAACTGAACTTTATGTTCATTTTGCAGACGAGAGATTTGATTTTCCGGAGTTGCTCCGCAAATTCAATGTCGAGAATGGAAAATTGAGTGAAATCAGAAATGAACCGAAAGAGCTCAATTTTACTGAGTTAGGCAAAATTTCAAGGACGTTTGCACATACTACCAAGCTCATCATCAATGGTGAAGATGGAGATCAATACCAATATTCTTTGGCGGCTTGTTGCAATCCGGTAGAAGGGGATAGAATATTTGCGTACGTAACTACGAGTAGCGGAATGAAAATCCACCGTGTCAACTGCAAGAACGCCGAGCATTTAATGGCTTCTTATGGATACAGAATACTGAAGGCGGAATGGGCTCAGAGATTGAATAGTTCGTTCACTGCTGTATTGATGGTACACGGCATTGATGATGGGCCTGGTGTGATCGAAAGACTGACGCATACTATTTCTTCCGGAATGGGAGTCAATATAAAGTCCTTTAGTATTGAAGGCAATCAAGGCACTTTTGATGGAAAGATATCTTTGCTTGTCAATCACAAAGACCAGTTAAATAAAATCATACAGTCTTTGGCAAAACTACAAGGAGTGACATCTGTGAGTCGATTAGACGAACACTGATTGTAATGATCTGCTCAATGATTGAAAAATGAAAAAAATGTTGAAAACACTATATATTCTTCTGATCAAGATCAAAAGATATTTTATTGGACATCATTTATTTTGTGAAAGTTTACCTCTTGTTAAAAGTTTTGCCTTGCCTGAAATATTGAGGCACTGTAATGCAAATGTGGGTTCAGATGTAAGCATCAAATCAGGCTTAGTCATACTAAATTCAAGCGGAAGATCTGAAAGTTTGGGTGATTTTAAAAAATTAACCATTGGCCAAGAATGTTATATCGGAGAACAGGTGATTTTGGATCTAACTGATGAAATCCGATTGGGCAAAGAAGTTGTTCTAAGTGCCAGAGTGAGTTTATTTACACATCAGGAAGTTGGAAATAGAATAATTTCAAAGTCCTTAGATGAATACCGATCTCCTATCCTTCTGGGAGATGGGGCGTATCTTGGTACAGGAGCGATAGTATTACCTGGAGTGCGAATTGGAAAAATGTGTGTAGTTGGAGCCGGAGCAGTAGTAACACAAGATTTAGATGATTTTTCTGTTGCTGTAGGTGTTCCTGCAAAAGTCATCAGGAAATTAATTCCAATGGACTTGTAAGATCAATTATGATAAAATTTAAATAAAAAAGGAGCCTGCATAGACTCCTTTATTTTAGCGGACCGGACGGGACTCGAACCCGCGACCTCCGACGTGACAGGCCGGCATTCTAACCAACTGAACTACCGATCCCGCTAACTTTCTAATGAAAGCGAGCGCAAAAATAAGGATACCTTTGATATATTTTACTTTCTGGCATATAAAAAAATAAAATCGCATTGATTTATTCATGCTCCGTAAACTTCCTGTAATTTGTCCTTGTTTTGATAAACCCATTTTCTAACGGCATTAGGCCATAATTGATTGGTTTTATGATATTTATGGAATTTGAAAAGCCTCTTGAAGTGCTCTATGAGCAGCTGGAAAAGCTGAAAAAACTCTCTGAGGAAGGACAGCTAGATCTAACTGAGAAAATTACTGAGCTGGAAGGGCGGATCAAAACCAAAAGGAAGGAAATCTACAGCAATCTGAGTGGATGGCAAAAAGTTCAGTTGTCAAGACATCCTGAACGACCTTATACAATGTATTATATCAGTCAGATTTGCAAGAAATTTATTGAATTACATGGTGACAGGTACGTCAAAGATGATCATGCAATAGTTGGGGGTGTAGGGTTTATTGATTCCCAACCCGTGGTCGTCATTGGACACCAGAAAGGCAATTCTACAAAACAAAGACAGTTTCGAAATTTTGGGATGGCTAATCCTGATGGCTATCGAAAAGCATTGCGCTTGATGAAGCTTGCAGAAAAATTCAATTATCCTGTTGTTACTTTTATAGATACTCCCGGAGCTTATCCCGGGATTGAAGCAGAAGAAAGAGGTCAGGCTGAAGCTATTGCCAGGAATTTATTTGAGATGTCGCAATTGAAAGTGCCGATCCTTTGTTATATTATCGGTGAAGGAGCATCAGGTGGAGCCTTAGGAATCGGAGTTGGAGACAGAGTGTTTATGCTTGAAAATACGTGGTATTCTGTGATTTCACCTGAAAGTTGTTCTTCCATTTTGTGGAGGAGTTGGGATTTTAAAGAGAAAGCAGCAGAAGCACTCAAGCTGACAGCTGATCACATGGAGGGTTTTGGCCTGATAGATGGTATTGTTAAAGAACCTTTAGGCGGCGCTCACAATGATCCTGAAACAATGGCTCGAACTATAAAAAAGCATATAAAAGTGCATTTAGATGATTTATTACCTATCGAACCCCTACAGAGAGTGACAAACAGAATTTTGAAATACGAACAAATGGGCAGATTCAAAGAAGCCTGATATTTTATTAAAATTTATGGCAGATTTACAATTTTTAAAAGGTACCGGTGTTGCTTTAGTCACCCCTTTCGATCGCAATGGAAAAATCGATTTTCAAGCTCTGGGAAGAATTATTGAACACACCATTACAGGTGGAGTGGAATACTTAGTGACTTTAGGAACAACCGGAGAGAGTGTCACACTTAGTCAGGAAGAAAAGGATCAAGTGGTGAGATTTACAGTTCAACAGGTAGCGGCTAGGGTTCCGGTTGTGATCGGCATAGGAGGGAATAATACGGCAGAACTATTGGCAGAAATGAAAGCATTGGACACATCCGGATTGACTGCTATCTTGTCTAGCAGCCCTGCTTACAACAAACCTTCACAAGAAGGAATTTTTAGGCATTATATGGCACTTGCCGAACAAAGTCCAATGCCTATTATCATTTATAATGTACCTGGAAGGACCAGCTCAAATCTAACAGCTGATACCACATTACGTTTGGCACACGCTTCCCCGATTTTTTGCGGTATCAAAGAAGCTTCAGGTGATCTGGTTCAGGCTTCAAAAATAATTAAGCACAAACCCTCACATTTTCATGTAATTTCAGGTGATGACCCGCTGGCACTTGGGTTGGTAGCTATTGGAGGAGATGGGGTTATAAGTGTTATTGCAAATGCTTATCCAAGACAGTTTTCAGATTTAATTCGATCAGCTCTTGCGGGAAACTACACTACAGCTGCAAAAATAAATCTAAACCTTATGGACGTGCATCAGTGGCTTTATGTCGACGGTAATCCCGCAGGTATAAAAGCAGCATTACACTTTCTGGGGCTCTGTGACAATTATCTTCGGCTCCCATTGGTGCCGGTTTCTTCAACTACAAATTCTAAGTTGATCTCTGAATTACAAAAATTGAATTCATAACATAGTCCGGACTCATTAGTCAAGAAAAGTAGTCTGTTCAGACGGTATTAAATTTCAATTGACACGGCTTATTTTAATTTTCGGTAAGATCTAAGTATATACTTCTTAGCGGAATATGCACTATTTCAATTCGATTGGGTAAGTTGGATGGTTAATCCAGAATTTTAATTTTATGCTTGTTGAAGGAAAATTTAATTCACCCAATAACAGATACAAAATTTGGGTAAAATAAAAAAGGAGCATCTTATGATACTCCTCTTTTTGAGTCGGGGCGGAGGGATTCGAACTCTCGACCCCCTGCTCCCAAAGCAGGTGCGCTAACCGGACTGCGCTACGCCCCGAAAAAATTTGGTATTGCAATGAAGCTATTACCATTTCAGAAGGTTTATAGTGGGTATTGACCCTTCTGATTATTTATGATCTGTAAGCGGTGAAGGAGGGATTCGAACCCTCGGTACAGTTTAACCCGTACGGCGGTTTAGCAAACCGCTGGTTTCAGCCACTCACCCACCTCACCTAGATGATCGGTTGAATGCCTGATAATTTGCTTTCCACCCATCATTTGCTTTTACTCTTCAGCAAAAGTGACCGCAAAATTATAAAAACTATTTTACTCTCAAAGATTTTACAATTTTCTTTTCAATTTCTTGAGCAAGGCTCTTTAAAAGCGGATCTGTCACAAGCATATTTTCTACAGATTTGCAAGCGTGGATTACCGTACTATGATCTTTTCCACCAAAATAATCCCCGATAGCTTTCAGGCTGACATTGGCCACATATTTTCGGCAAAAATACATAGCGAGATGCCTTGATTGGACAATTTTACCTTTTCTGGACCTGCTCATCAACAGTTCCGGATTGATTTTTTGAGTCTCACAAATGATTTTGATGATATCTTCCATGCTGATACCTTGGATAATTTGAGTACAATACTCTTGTAAAATTTCTTCAGCAAGGGGAATGTCTATCGCTCTTTTGTTTAGACTGGATTGGGCAATAAGACTGATAAGCATACCTTCAATTT
>Ga0268298_10000419_pt1 | contig 54508 bp, 47 predicted proteins | sample WWTPWeurt_MetaG_FD_194462 | JGI IMG/M metagenome (GOLD analysis project Ga0268298, IMG submission 194462) | Activated sludge microbial communities from WWTP in Nijmegen, Gelderland, Netherland - WWTP Weurt | ecosystem: Engineered > WWTP > Aerobic digester > Activated sludge | place... | reverse complement strand
CCTTCGCGCGGATCAAAAACTTTGTTCGCGTACGTCCAGAAGTGCATGAGCATCAAAATGTTGTACACTTCCGCAAGTGACCAGACCGCGTATGGCATTACAACATTGCCGGATGAGATCAGTAGCCTGAGAACAACGATGGCGAGAACGAAAGCAGCGCACAGTAGACCCATGAATCTACTGAGAGACAAACGATGCACGACGCGCGAATACACGGCCGCAATCCCGGCAACCAGGATGCCATTGAGAAGATAGACAATCGGTAGATTGTCCGCTCCCGCATTCTTGATGAAAAATGCATCTCGCGCAGCTCGACCGAATGCAAGAGCTGCCATGATTGCGAAACACAAAAGCATCATGCTGCGAGCACGAGGCCATTCTTTCTCAGTAATGCCAGAAGCTCGCGAAAGAAATTTCATGCACCCAGCACCCGAATGTTCTCCGCAAGCGGATCTGCCGTACCCTGAAGCAAGCTTCCCTGTTCTTTAAGCACGCGAACGTAATCTATAATATCCTGAGTGATTCTTTCTCCTGGACAAATAATGGGAATGCCAGGTGGGTAGGACATCAACATCTCTCCGCTGATTTGTCCAGCCGATCCAGATAGAGGCATGAACTTCTTGGGCGAATAGAAAGCCTGGCGCGGAGAAGAAATTACGTCTGGCATCAGAGGCGGAGGCACAGTTGGCCTTGAATGCTTTCGATTGTTCCCGAGCACGATTGTCTTCAGACTTCCGACCAGATGCAGTATATCTTCCTCGCGCGTTCCGATTGTAATGAGAGCAAGAACATTGTTCATGTCCGCAAGCTCAACCTGAATCGAAAAGCGATCTCGCAGCAATCTCTCCATCTCAAAACCGGTGAACCCGGCTGAAGCACAATGAATGAGCAACTTACTTTCGTCGTAGTTGAAGACAGAACTATCCGGCCTGCAAATTTCCTTTCCGGGCGAATAGAGACCTTCAATCAAATTGATCTCTGTTCGTGCGAAACGAGCCAGCTGAAGCACGCGTTCAAACTGACCGGGCGCATCCTGTGCAAGAGATCTTCGCGCAGTATCCAGAGAAACCATCAGCAAATAAGACGCACTTGTGGATCGAATCAAATCGATCGACTCTTTGAGAATGTCATGCGGCACTCGTTCACCTTTGGAAAGGAGAATCGCGCTTTGCGTGAGAGATCCCCCCGTTTTATGCATGCTGACTGCACTCATGTCTGCACCCACGCTCATGGCATTTGCAGGAAAATCCGGATGAAAAGAAAGATGCGTGCCGTGCGCCTCGTCTACGAGAGCTGCAGCCCGATGATCGTGCGCTGCGCGAACCATGCCTTCAATGTCCGTCGCAAAACCGTAGTAAGACGGATTTACCACAAACAACGCGCAAACGAATGGATTTTTTTCCAGAGTCGCGCGAACGCTCTGAACCGTTGGACCTGTGGCCACACCAAGATGAGCGTCAATCTCCACGGGAACGTAAATAGGAAGGCCGCCAGATAAGATCAAACCTGTGATCGCGGAACGATGACAATTTCGCGGAAGTACAATTTGCTCACCTGGCCCAACCGCAGAAAGCATCATCGAATGAATTCCCTGAGTGTTTCCGTTTACAAGAAAGTGAGCGTGATCCGCGCCGAATAAATGAGCCGCAAGTCTCTGTGCTTCGTCAATGACCCCCACCGGGTTGCACGCGTCGTCGAGATCATGCATTGCATTCAGGTCGAACGAAAGAGTGGTTTGCCCGAACAGACTCAGGAGATCGCGTGCGCCCACTCCGTGCTTGTGGCCAGGCACGTGAAATGGATGCACTCCTTCCGCATGGTGTGCGATCAACGCGTCGAGAAGAGGAGCCCTGTTTTGGTCTAGAAACATAGGTCGAACCAGTCGGTACAAGATCGGCACGCGGAGAGTCAAAATCGTCTGAACACTCGCAGAACTGCAGTTCGGAATTGAATTTTGAGCCTCGCGCTGGCCGATACTGAGACGTGTCCTCAGAAATCACTTTAGACTACAATGAGTTCTCGCCTCAAGACTACTTGAACGAGTATTACACAGAAGTTTCAGACGAAAACGAAAGCCTGCTTCAGTTCTTCCACGATACCTATTCAAAGCTCGGGCCAGTAGACAGCATGTTAGAAGTCGGCGGCGGTCCGACCATTTATCAGATCATCAGCGCGAGCAGAGTTGCCAAACACATAGACTTTTCAGAGTATCTGCCCGCGAATCTTGCCATGGTCCGCGCCTGGCTAGACCAAAAACCAGGATCATTCAACTGGGACATCTACTTCAAACGCGTTCTTGAAATCGAAGGAAGACCTGCTTCGCGCGAAAACATAGACGCACTCGCAGGTACGGTTCGCGGCGCAGTGAGACGGTTGACTCAATACGACGTGTTTCGCGAGCCTCCACTGGTGGAAGGCGAACCGTTATACGACATAATCGCGTCCAATTTTTGCATTGAAGGCATCCAGACAGACCGGCAAGTTTTTGAAAGACAGTTTGGTCGTATGACATCCTATCTCAGGCCAGGCGGTCTCCTGGCTCTGTGCATGGTGAAGAATGCGACATATTATCGCGTAGGCAAAAGACGATTTCCAGTCGTACCAGTAAATGAAACGATTATGGAAAACGTGTTGAAGAATGCGGGCCTTACTCTGACTCATATCCAGTCGATCAAAGCGGTGGATCCAGATCAGGGTTACGAAGGAATGCTGATGATCCGTGCGACGAGGGGTTAAGACGTGAGATTTCCATTCGCAGTAAAACTTGCACTTTCGATTTCACTGCTCGCTGTTTCTGTTACGAGCTTGAGCGTTGTGTTTCTATACACGGACACACGCAGTATGGTGATTCGACTCATGGCCGGACGCCTCAAAGACGTGGGAAGAACTGCGGCTTACATGCTTGAATCGCAGGACCGCGAAGGCATGAAAAAAATGGCCACGGTTGTTCGCAGCAAAATCAAAATCACAGCGGAACTCAGAAAAACAATCGCGGACGCGAAAGTGGGCGATACAATTCCAAGCCCTCTCACTCAGGAAGAAATAGACAAGATCATCCAATCTCCGGACTACCTGGAAATGGTTCAGTTCCTTCGCCAGGTAAAAGCGGGTTCGCGCGAAAGCGTAGACTATCCGGTTCACCTGAGCCAGGTTTTTGAAACGGATCCTCCTCAAATCCGCTACAGCTACGTAATGATTTCTCTGCCGGAATACCCGGCGCACGATGTGGTTGCCTGGCTTGGTGATGCGGACTATGAAAAAATTGGAGAAGAGCAAGGTGCTCTTCCAGGCCTTTTATACAAAGCGCGCCAGCAGGCCTTCCACGATGCTTTCCTTGGAAAGGCAGCGGCGGAAAACGATTTTAACTCCGACGTATGGGGCACGTTTCTATCCGCTGCAGTTCCTATTAAAGATAAGGATGGCACGGTCATCGCAGTGTTCGGAGTAGACTATGACGCAGGGAGCGAAGCAAACAAGGTAGCCCAGCTACTCAAAGTCTGCATCGCAGTGGTTGTAGCTTCCCTGGTTCTGTCCATCATCGTGGCCCTCCTCCTTGCACGCATTCTCTCCAAACCGGTGCAGGCGCTCCGCGAAGGTGCAGAGCGCGTGCGCGAAAGAGATTTCAGCACGCATGTATCCGTTAAGACCAGAGATGAACTCGGTCTGCTTGCGGACACGTTCAATAGCATGGTAACAGAGATTCGCGATTATGCGAAGGAGATGGTGACACTGAACGATGCTTACTATCGTTTTGTGCCAAAGGAATTCCTTCAGCAGCTAGAAAGAACAAGTATCGTGGAAGTAAAGTTAGGCGATCAGGTTCAGCGAGAAATGACAGTTCTATTCTCCGATATCCGGTCCTTCACCACTCTTTCTGAGCAACTTACACCAAAAAAAAACTTCAATCTGCTCAATCAGTACCTCAATGTCGTGAGCCCGACTATTCGTCAAAATCAAGGCTTCATTGATAAGTACATCGGAGACGCTGTCATGGCGATCTTCCCGGATAGCCCACAGCATGCAGTAGAAGCGGGCATCGCCATGCTCAAGGCACTTCGCGAATACAACGAACTCTTCCGAATTGGAATGGACCCCATTCGCATTGGCGTTGGAATTCATAGCGGACTTTTGATGCTGGGAACCGTGGGCGAAGAACGAAGAATGGAAGGCACTGTGATTTCAGACGCAGTGAATCTGGCGTCGCGTCTGGAGGGACTGACCAAGAAATTTGGATCCGGCATCCTCATTAGCGAACAGGTCTACCAGGCTGTGCAAGGTGCCAACAAGTTCCATACACGATACCTGGGACGCGTACGAGTGAAGGGAAAGAAGGAATCTGTAAAGGTTTACGAAGTCATGGATGGGGATTCAGAGCAGTTGATGCAGAAGAAGCTGCAAACGCATGATGAAATGGAAAAGGGAATCGATCTGTTTACTGCAGGCAAATTCCGCGAATCCATTGGCCATTTCGAAACCGTTCTGGCATCAAACCCGGACGACAAAGCAGCCCGCGCGTACATGGAGCGCGCGGACCGCGTAGTCAAGAAGCCTACGGTTCAGATCGCCTAACGTTTGCTTTCATTGCGAGCGTCAGAAGAATAAGAAATCCGATTGCTGCCAGCCAGGAGAACATATCTCCTGCAGCAGAATACGGTGTCCATACACCGGACGTTGGCATTTGAACCACGAGAGAGCGATCGCTTGCGCGAAAGTGATCCGTTTCCCCCAGGACTCTGCCGTTGTAATCTGCGGCCAGGGACAAGCCCAGATTCGTCTGGCGAAAAAGATTCGAGCCGTTTTCAATCGCGCGAAACACCGTCATGCGAGAATGCACCGGATCGATCTCGCGCCAGTCCGAGGAAGGAAGAAGAAGTAAGTCGGCACGTCCCTGACCTGCCTGACGAATCAATCCAGGAAAATCGCCATCGAAACAAATGGCGGCAGAAACTTTTCCAAAAGAAGTCATCGCAAAAGGAAGTTTCCCTGGACCTGGAATGTTTGGATCACCCGGCACTACGGTTGTTTTGTCGTAATCAAAGAGAAGAGAACCATCCGGCCCAAAGAGAGCAGCGCGAAGATCCATCCTGTTTTTTCCAGGATGAATCACAGTGGGCGTGATGAGCAAATAGATCCTGAGTTCTTTTGCAGTCCTGGCCGCACGATCCAGTAGAGAATCGTTTTGTCCGGCGAGAATCGCTCCATTTGTTTCAGGCCAGAGAACCAGGCGCGCACCTGCATGTGCTTCTCGTGCCGTTGCTTCAAACAACTCATCGCGAATTTTGGAGAGTTCCGCATCATATGTTTTCAAGTCGAACTTCGAAATGGATCCATCAAACACAGAATGCAAAACATCTCCTCGCGAATGGCTCATGTCGACTGTGATGCCGGCCACGCGAACCGACGGAGTCTCCTGCGACAGAGTCATGCGAACAGTGCCCATGAGGAAAATGGAACCAGACAAAACGAAACAAGAAACAACAAGAAGGCGAACGCGATGGAACCCGAGCGAGACGGACGATTCTTCTGGCGCGAACGCGTATCTAACAAGGAAACAAAGAACAGAAGAAACCCAGCCGATCAAAAAAGAAACGCCGTAAACTCCCGTGACTGCTGCCATTTGAATCAAAGGAAGATTCGAACTCTGTGTGTACCCCAGAATGCTCCAGCTTCCGTACGGACTCAAACGAGTGAGGATCAATTCCATCGCAGTCAAAGCGGTTGGAAATACAAAGCTCGCGACACAGACTCCGCGAGACTCAACCAGCCTGCGAACTAAAATCCGATCGATCAAAAATAGAAGCAAAGTCAAAGAACCAATGCCGCCTATCACGGCGAACCTCAGAAATAGATCGTCTATCATTCCGCGCCACGCCACAAGAGAAGCCCCTAGAAAAACGACTGCGGCCACGGACACGATCGCGCGGTTTCCATATCGAAAAAGAAGAAGCCAGATGGGAAGGCCCACCCACGGAGCGCTTGCGGACATCCAGTTGCCGCTGCTGAATAGTTGGAGTAGAAATGCTGCCGCAAGAGCAGTCCCCGTCAGTATGTGTTGTTTTATTTTGCTCATACTCCATTGGAACACGAAACAAGAGCAAAGTCGTCCGTCGGGATACGGACGGACTCAAAAATCATTACACCTCAGTTTGTTTCTGGCGATATTCCGCGGGCGAACAATGGAAGCGTGCCTGAAAGAGCTTGTGAAAGGACGATTTTGAATTGAAACCGGACGCAAATAGAATCGATAGAATGGACCGCCGCGGCTCCTCAATCAAGAGTCTCGCGGCCTCCTCCAGCCTGAATCCATTGATGTAGTCGCGAAAGCCAAGACCTATCCTTGCATTCAGAATCTCTGAGAGTTGCTGCGAACGAATCTGCAGATCGTCTGCGAGGCGCGCCAGAGACACATCTTCGTCCAGATACGCCCTTTCCTCGCGCATGATTTGATCCAGCCTGGCCAGAACCGCATTCACATCCAGCCCCGCGATTCTACTTTGCGCATATTTTGCACGCTTGATTTCGCGGGCAAAATCATCGCGTACACTGGTTTCACCAAACAAAAAAAGAATTACAATCAATGCGCCCAGACTCGCCGCCGCGACGTGCATGATCTCCTTGAAGAAGAACTGCGCCAGAGTCATGGCAAGAATCGCAACGGTGGTAGCTCCCAGCACAATCAAGAACGGAGAAAGAGCGGATCTGTCCCAGTTCCCTGGAACGGACCTGAGCCTGAAGATTCGCGCAAACAAAAACAAAAGATAAAACAAATTCACAAGCACACCCAGACTAATCAAAGCCATCCCAATGAACTGGTACGGATTGCTTGCATCAAATCCAGGCACAGTCACAAACGCTGTTTTTGTCTCTCCACTCTGAATAAAGAAAGGAATCAAAATAAAAAACGAAACGATGGCGGGTAAAAAATGAATCCAGCCGGGCTTGCGTTCTCCAGGAGATCGCATCAACATCAAAAGATAAAAATGAGTCAGAGGCCCGGTGCAAAAAAGAGCAGGCACATTCCAGTACACGAAATGGGGAAAGGCAGAAAGTCGCGCGGTCAACTCCAGATAGAGATGCAGTAACACAATGCTTGCGCACGAAAACAATGCAGCCGCCGCGTAAGACTCCGGAGTGCGGCGGATGGCGCGAGAAATTGCCAGGAGAAAAGAAAGCCCGGCACCAAAGGCAAGCAATGTCATCATGAAAGTGGGTCCACTGAAGGAGAGCCAGAAAGCGGGAATAAACAAGAAAGGCTCCCGCAGGAGCCTTTGTGGAATGATCTAGATGATTGCAATGTCGGCACCGTCCTACTCTCCCATGAGGCGAACCTCATAGTACCATTGGCGATGAGGGGCTTAACTTCTGTGTTCGGAATGGGAACAGGTGTACCACCCTCTCTATTGGCACCAGACAATACCAACATAATTGCCAACCCCCTGCGAGTCAACTCAAACTGTGAAAATTTTTCCCTTCTCCCAGACAAAAAAACATCTCCATGGGTGCCTTGCCTTTCGCTTCAATCTTTCCGCGCGATTCAAACGTGAACACTTCTCCCGCCAGCGACTTTGTAGCTTCCGAACAATTTACTGCGCCTGGTTCTCCAGAAGACTCCATTCTACTTGCTGTGTTTACAGTATCTCCCCAGAGATCGTAGGCGAACTTCTTTCTACCAATCACTCCCGCAACCACTGGACCAGAATGAACTCCAATTCGAACTCCCCAGCGTGGGCCTTTTGTGCGCGAAAGAGAATAGTCGCGCATGGCGAGAGCTGCGCGAAGAGCGACGATTGCATGATCGCTCGAAATTTCAGGGACACCTGCGGCGCACATAAAGCTGTCTCCGATCGTCTTGAGTCTTTCGAGACCAAAGCGCTCACATATTTCATCAAACGCGCGAAAGTACTCATCTAGTTCGCGCACGAGTTCGCGAGCAGGCATGCTCTCCGCAGATCGGGTGAAACCCTGAAAATCAGTAAATACAATGGTCACGGAATCAAAATGAACTGGCTCTGCCGCTCCGGATTCTTTAAGTTCTTCTGCGATCTTCGCAGGAAGGATGTTGAGCAATAGTTCGTCGGATCTCTTTCTTTCCTCTGCGAGTTTGCCTTCCACCTCCATACTCGTGGAGTACAGATGATGCATCAAAAAAAGACAAAGAACCAGGGCAAGCACCAGGCTGAAATAGTAATAGATCCTGGCCCAGAAATCCTTAAACTCAAGCGGCTTGCCTGCAAAATCGCAAAGCAGCAAAATTAAAACCGCAAGAGAAAACAAAGTGCAGAACGTGCGAATGCGCCAATCGCGCGGAGAAAAGGCAACGTACGCTCCCAGAGCGGGCGCGAAGATAAAGAAATGGGTGGCGGATACTTCCCCCAGCACGTGCGCGAAGACACCAATGTGCAGCACTCCAAAGATCATCAAAGCAAGCTTTGCCTGGAAGAATCTGTGAAAGGAATTCAGAACTGGAACCAGCAAGTAAGCGAAAGAAGCAGTAAATTGTGCCAGCGCAACGCGATCCAGGTTGAACTGAATGGGAACAACTGGAATCACGATAGACACCAGAAATACTGTGATACTGGTCTTATTTACAAGAATGATTCTCTTTCTTTCTTCGGGGTCTGGCTCAAACGAGACTCCGACCTGAGACAGTCTGCTCCAGATTTTGCTGATCCTCATGAGAGTTTCTTTGAAAGTAAAACTCACTCTTTCATGCGATAGGCTTCTTTCAAACCTGTGGCTCGACTGCAAACGCGATCGAAGACAGAAGTCTCAGTCAGAGGCCTGCGAATCATTTTGATGGCCTGCTGTACCTGTGCTGCAGTTGCAGACGGCTTTCCATAGAGAGTGACTGCATGTTTCGAAAAGTCTCTCACCATGAAATCAAAAATCAAATCGATGAGATCTTCCAATTCTGCTTTCTTCTCCGAATGCTTCGCAATTTCAATTTCGCATTGCTCGAGCACCAGCTGACCGTACGCAACCAGAGTAAAGATTTCTCCGAGAGTCAGCATGAAATCCAGATCCTTTGACTGTTCTTTGTCCGATGCGCACTTTGAAAGAAACGCTTTCAAATCTTCCATCTGTGATTTGAAAAGATTCAAATTCGGGCTGGAAAATCGACCGTACACCTTTGAATAGTCTCCGGGGATCACTTTCTCAAGACCCTTGGTGGTAGAACCCTGCGCAAATAAAAATGCATCTTCGGAGGGCCCATTGTTTTCTGGAACAGCAGCGTACTCCTGCGTTTCAAACATATAGTTCATCATGAATTTGATCACAAGAACCATGTTCACGTGGGCTGTTCCTTCCAGCTTGGGAAGCATTCGAATGTCGCGCGCCGCAGACTCGAAGTACATATCTTTTTCGAAACCGCGCGCAGCAATCACGTCCCAGAGAAGATTGATCACTTCCTCTCCCTGCATGGTTACTTTCATTTTAACCATGGGATTAAAGAGCAGATAACGTCTGTCAGAAGCAGAGGAATTCTTCATATAATCCTTGGCGCGATATGCGAAGAACCTCATTGCCTCCAACCGGGCGTAGGCTTCTGTAAACAACTGGCGAATGTGTGGGAAATCGGTTACGAATGTTCCGTACAGTTTGCGCGCCGCTGCGTGGTTGATGGCTTCGTAATATGCGTGAGTGCATATTCCAATGGCCGCCAGACCCAGATTGAATTTCGCAAAAGCAACTGTAGCCAGGGATGCATCCCAGGCATCGCGACCCCTGGATAGAATTTCTTTGTCTGTGATCGGGTAGTCGTGCAGGATGAATTCCGCCACGTATTTTTGTGATCTTACTACATTCTGAGTGCACTCATATTTCGGATGGTTGCTTTCTACGGCGAAGAAGACGAATTCCTCACGTCTGTCCGCTGTTTTCCCGAACACAGATACATACGCGGCGCAATTTCCATTTCCTATGTAGTACTTATCTCCCTGAGCAATCCAGGCGCCATCTTTTGGAACCAGCATCATGTCAGAACCAATCAGGTCCGCGCCATGTTCTTTTTCAGACAGACCGAACGCAAAAATGCCGCCATCTTTCAGTTTCGCGGCCGTCTTCTTTTTGATTTCCTCATTTTTACTCATCCAGATGGGCCCGAGACCCAGGATGGAAACCTGCCACGTATACCAGTGGGAGAGAGAATAAAAACCGAGTATCTCACTATAAGCAGTGTTTCGCGCAGAGTCCCATCTACATTCGGTAGAATCCCCGTATGCAGAAGGCGTCAGAAAATAATGGAACACATGCTCACGCTTCAGGAAATCAAGGAAGTCTGTGTACCAGATCACTTCGTGATCTTCTTTTTTCAGCGCGCGCTTCCCTTTGGTTTCAAAGAACTGAACTGTGGATTGAAAGATTTTACGGGTCGCAGGGTCAAACTGGGCCCAGGTTTCCCTGGTTGGATGCAAAAGTGACATAGGCGAGTTTCAAAATCAACCGCGCGCAAGTCATCGTTTTTTCTTTGGTCGTGATCGGGAGACTCCACGGTTGGACGAAACGGAAGGCCCGTGCGCACGCGGCGGAAGTCCGGTATGCTGGGTCAGAATCTTGTTCCCTCTGTCTTTGGTGCTCGGAGCGGATCGTGGTCCTCTCCTTCCTTCGTGCGCCAAACCGGTGCCCAGCGGCTGGTAAGTAGGAATCAAATGATGTTTGGAGTTACCGATCAAATCCCCGCGACCCATCCGACGGAGAGCCTCCCGCAAAACGGGCCAGTTATTCGCGTCATGGTATCTGAGAAACGCTTTGTGAAGCCTGCGAATTTTTAGACCGCGTGGAATCGGAACCTCTTCGCTTGTGTGCGTGACTTTGCGAAGCGGATTTTTTCCTGAATAGTACATCGCAGTAGCACTCGCCATAGGCGAAGGCAAGAAAGCCTGCACTTGATCTGCGCGAAATCCGTTCTTCTTCAACCAGAGGGCAAGTTGAAGCATGTCTTCGTCTGTGGTACCTGGATGAGCCGCAATGAAATACGGAATGAGATATTGCTCCTTACCCGCCTGCGCAGAATATCGATCAAACAATTCCTTGAAGCGATCATACGCTCCAATTCCAGGCTTCATCATTTTTGACAGTGGCCCTTTCTCTGTATGTTCCGGGGCAATTTTCAGATAACCACCCACATGATGCGTTGCCAGTTCCTTGATCCACTCAGGCGATTTCACGGCAAGATCGTATCTAACTCCGGAAGCAATCAGTATCTTTTTGACTCCAGGGATTTCGCGCGCACGTCTGTACAGATTCACAAGCGAACTGTGATCTGTGTTTAGATTGGGGCAAACGTCCGGATAAACGCAGGAAGGTCTTCTGCATGCGCTTTCGATTGTGCGAGATTTGCACGCCAGGCGATACATGTTCGCCGTAGGACCGCCGAGATCTGAAATGTAGCCAGTGAACGAAGGCGATGTATCTCGAATTTTCTCTATTTCGCGCAGTACGGAAGATTCTGATCTATTCTGAATGATTCGCCCTTCGTGCTCTGTGATGGAACAAAAGGTGCAACCGCCGAAACATCCGCGCATGATCGTGACGGAATGTTGAATCATTTCAAAGGCAGGGATTTTCGCACCCTGATACGAAGGATGGGGCATTCTGCTGAACGGCTGCTCGTAAATACCGTCCATTTCTTTCGTAGTCAGGGGAATAGGCGGTGGATTGAGCCAGAGTTCTCTATCTCCATAATTCTGTAAAAGTGCGCGAGCGTTTCCTGGATTTGTTTCCAGATGAACGATTCTCGAAGAATGAGCGTACAGTACCGGGTCTTCTTTCAGGGCGTCGTAAGATGGAAGTCGTATAACGGTATTTTCTCGCGCAACCAGGGGAGGATGCTTGTATTCGTGTCCTTCCGTGAGAATCTCCGCCTTTGCTGCGGGCTCGGCTGCGCCCGGAGAAGGAACACCAGGTACATAGAGATACGGATTGGTTTTTCCGTCATCCTTTCCACCCGGTTCATCAATGTGAGTGGAATCAATGATTGTAAAATTTTCTGGAATAGATGCACGAAGAAAGGCAGTGCCTCGAATGTCTGTAATGCTCTGAATGTCCTCTTTGTTCGCAAGCCTGTGTGCAATCTCAACGATCTGTCTTTCTCCGTTTCCGTAGACGAGAAGATCTGCTTTCGCATCCAGTAGAATGGAACGTCTGACCTGATCAGACCAGTAATCGTAATGAGCAACTCTGCGAAGACTCGACTCAATTCCTCCGATCACTGTTGGAACTTTTTTATATGCTTCCTTGCAACGTTGAGTGTACACGAGCACACTTCGATCCGGTCGCTTCCCTGCCTCTCCACCAGGAGTGTAGGCGTCGTCATTGCGAAGCTTTCGATCGGAAGTATAACGATTCACCATCGAGTCCATATTGCCCGCGGTGATTCCGAAAAACAAATTTGGCTTACCCAGTTTCTTGAAATCCTCTACTGAAGTCCAGTCCGGCTGAGAGAGAATCCCTACTCTGAACCCCTGCGCTTCTAGAAGGCGGCCCACAATGGCCATTCCAAAGCTCGGATGATCGACATACGCATCGCCGGTTACAATGATGACATCGCAAGAATCCCAGCCGAGCTCATTCATTTCCTCGCGGGACATAGGCAGAACCGGCGCTCGACCAAAGCGTTCCGCCCAGTACTTCTTATAGGAGAATAAATCCCGTGGTTGCTCCACACGATAAGAAAGTCACACCCCGTGCACCTGTCATGCCTAATTGGCGCGGTTGTTGACCTTCCTGTACCGCTGTTTCTGGACGCGGACCGCTCCGGGCTCAAGAACACCCCGGAAAAACAATTCAAAGATTCCATCTGCAGCGGTCGCAAAACTGTATTTACCGCCGGCAAGAAATTCGGGCGTCATCACTCCGTTCATGGCGGCGAGCAAAATCTCGACAGATAGATTTGCGTCGAGTCCCTTTCTAACAACACCGGCTTTTTGCCCTTCGCGTAACAGCGAACCAAGACTTCGCAGCCGTTCGGTCCTAAAAGCGATCATCTTCTGCACTTCGTCCGGACGGACTTTCTGAAGATCCGACATGAAAATTTTTGAAAAACGAGATCCGTATGCGGTAATCCCCAGCACGATCGCGCGAAAACGATCCATTGGATCCGTTTCTTTCTTCGCAAGCTCCTGCGCAAACAGAGCGCCCAGATCCTCGCGAACACTCTCCATCACTGATTCGATCAATCGATCTTTCTCGGGGTAGTATTTGTATAGAGTTCGCTTGCTCACTCCAGCACCGGAGGCAATTTCATCTGAAGTCATTTTCGCGAATCCACGGGCGAAGAACATCAGGCGAACTCTTTCTAGAATTTTGTCCTTCAACTTACTATGATTCCATCTTTGAGGTGAATTTGTCTGCGTGCGAGCTTTGCGAAATCTTCATCATGAGTGACGTAAATAACAGCTGTCTTGCCTTTGCTGATTTCTCTAAAGATATCCATGACGATCTTACCATTCGCTGAATCAAGAGACCCGGTTGGCTCGTCTGCGAAAATGAAATCCGGCTCCATCAGAAGAGCTCTGGCAATGGCGACTCGTTGCGCCTGGCCTCCTGAAAGCTGGCCCGGTCTGTGCGAAAGCCTCTCGCTTAGATCAAATCTTTCGAGGAGCATCAAAGCGCGATCGCGTTTTTGTTTCACTTCACCGGATTTTACTGCGGGCATCAGCACATTTTCGAGCACGGTAAACTCAGGAAGGAGATAGTGAAACTGGAATATGAATCCCATATGTCGATTTCTAAAACGATGGAGTTCCGGCTCTGTCATGGACGCAAAGTCCTTCCCATCCACCGATATGCTGCCGTCCGTCGGTCTGTCTAAAGAACTAATGATATAAAGAAGAGTGCTCTTACCCGACCCGGACTTCCCAGTGAGAGCAAGAAATTCGCCGGAACCTACTTCCAGCGACACTCCTCGAATCACATGCGCCGGTGGACTTCCAAATTCCTTTGTTACATTTTGAACTTTGAGGATCATTCTATTCTCCTCGGATGATTTCGATGGGAGCGAGTCGTCCCGCAGATCGCGCAGGAAGAACGCTCGCAACGAGCGTGGACACAAGCGCCAGTAAATACGCCTGCACGTAAGTTGCGAGGCGATACGAAACCATCATCTTGCCCGTCTTTGTCTGAATCAACGGGTTAGAAAAATTTAGAGTCTCGAGCTTGAGACAGACCAGATAGCCCAGGATCATTCCGATCAAACCACCGGCAACTCCGAGAATTACACCCTGGATCAGGAAAATCACTACAATGTCGCGCGATTCAAATCCAATGGAACGCAGGATTGCGATTTCGCGCTTCTTTTGATTGATGACTATGTTCAGAATGTTGTAAATTCCAAAACCTGCGACTACGAGAATGGAGATGCTCATCGAATAGCGAATCGCATCCTGTAGCCGAAATATAGAAAAGAAATTGGCATTCGTCTCTTCCCAGCTGCGCACATTCTCCTGCGAAATCCGCGCCCAGAAATCACTCTTCGCTCTGGACGCGGAAACATCTCGCAAACGCACCGCAATGTCCGTGATCACACCTGGAGTTCGATTGAGGCGCTGAACGTCGCTGAGATAGGCAAAACAAGTAGAATCATCAAATGCTTTGTTGCCGGTCTGAAAAACGCCCACGATCTTGAAAGGAACCGCGTCTCCGCGACCTACTGTGACATGAACTGCTTCAGACGTGCGAGCACCCAGAAGTTCCCGTAGTCCCTCCCCCATGATGAGACGATTGCCCCCTTCAGCGATATCGCGGAACTCTCCGTGGATCATCTGACTGCGAATCACGGTGACCTTTTCCTGACGCCCGGGAAAGATACCAATCATCTTGCCCGCTTCGCTGATGGTTCCTCGTCTGAAAATGACTTTGGCCGCGAGCTGCGGGGACCATGCACTCACGTCTGCATCAGAAGTCAGACGATTGTACCACGCCGACGGATTCTCTATGCGAGCATGATCTCTGCGCCCGGACGGCGGAACAATCCAGCGAATCCTTTCTCCCGGATCAAGCAACCGGTCATCGAGAGAGTCCTCATGGATGACTTCATTGCGAGCAGAAATGCGAACGTGCGCGTCGTTGTTGATCAACTGATCCACGAGATATTCTCTAAAGCCAAGAAGGATTCCTGACATAACAATGTAGGCCGTGGAACCAAATACAATGCCGAGTAACGTCAGAGCGGTCTGTCTTTTTCTGGCCATCATCTGTCGGAGTGCAATGGAAATCATTTCGCTTCCTCTGGAACACGCACCCTGTCCCCTTCTCTCACATCACCTGATGCAACTTCTGCCCAACCGCCCTCGATGGCCCCCAGAGATACACCGACTTCCAGATCATTCGATCCCCGGATCAATTTCACCTTGCCGTTTCGAATCGCAGAGACGGGAATCTGAATTACGTTTGGCCTTTTTCCGACTTCAATGAGCACATCCGCAGTCATACCGGGAAGAATCTGAGGCGGCAGATCATTGCAGTGCGCTCTCATTTGAAACTGGCCTTCCTCTGGATAGAGACCAACCGCTTCGCACAAAAATCTTTCGCGGCGCCATCCCTCAAAGCTCGCGCGCACTCTCTGGCCTTTTCGAACGCGGATAGCCCCCTGTTCCTCAAGAGACACAAGCAAATAGCGATCTTTAGAATCGACCACAGTCATCACATTCGCTTGTGGAAAAACAATTTCCTCAGCATTGAAATTCAGAGCAGAGATGGTTCCCGAAAACGGAGCACGCACAGGCATCATCTCGTCGAATTCGGCCAGGGGCATTCCCTGGCCTACTTCATCGCCTGCACGAACATACAGCTTTCGAATACGCGACGGCACTCCAACACGCAAACTGAATACACGATTCGCTTTGATTGTGCCCAGACCATAGACTGCTTCGGTAAAAGTCGAGCGACGGACGGAAACGATCTGTTCCTTCGCACGAGACTGAAAAGAAGCAAAGGCAAGCGCACCCACGAGCAATGCCGCTCCCGTGAAGATTCGCCCGGAGCCTGTTTTTAGAATTTGTCCACGCACAGACCCATTTACCAAGTATACTATTTTAGTGTCAATAGTTTACCTCTGTTTTCCGGGGGATTCCAGCCGCTATGGATCCGCGCGGGTTTCCGCTTCGAAAACGGGGATCAGCCCCCGGACCGAATTCGGGTTGACAGAAGCGAGGGCTGGGAATCATGGTCATTTAGTAAACCGGTTTACTAATTTCAAAAGACGGAGAATTTTATGTGGAGCAAGTCCTACAGTAAGAAAGTAAAGGGAATCAAGGCATCTCAAGTATGGAAAGTATGGTCCAACGTGGACGAATGGCATACCTGGCAAAAAGATACAGACTATGCAAAACTGGACGGGCCTTTCCAGGCCGGAAGTACATTCATCCTCAAACCCAAAGGTGGACCAAAAGTGCGCATCGAAATTGTGGAAGCCCACGAAAATCAAGGATTCGTGGATCTCACCAGGTTTCCGCTCGCGCGCATGTATGGGTCGCACCAGTTTGTTGAGAAGAATGGTGAACTGGAAATGACCACTACCATGAGCGTTGAAGGACCACTCGCATTTCTATGGAGAAAAATTGTGGCGGAAGATGTTGCAAATGGCCTCGAAGCGCAAACTGAATGGTTGATTCAAAAGGCGGCGAATGCAAAATAGCGGATCGCCAGAGAAAGACGAAAGTCCATTCAAGCATGAATCCGCGGATGATAGCCCGGGCTTCCTGTTATACAAAATTACCGTTTTGTGGCAGCAGAAGCTCGGTGCGATCTTCGCATCATTTGGAATCTATCAGACGCAGTATGCGATTCTAGCGTCTCTCAAGTATTTCGAAGAGAAAGGGGAAGCTTCCACACAGAGCCATCTGGTGGAACATGCAAGGATAGACAAAATGACCCTTTCCAAAGCTGTTCGCGCTCTCGAGGACGCCGGATACGTTTCGCGCAGCGATTCAAAAAAGGATGCAAGGGCTGTGTCTGTAAAGCTGACTGCGCGTGGGCGTAAGCTTGTTTCCAGTGCCATCCGCGCTATTGAACAGGCAGATGAGGAATTCTTTGGCTGTCTGAATCAGGAAACAAGGGCGCAATACAAATCGATTGCGCGCACCCTGATTGAAAATAATTCAAAACGTTAGCCGGCTTCTATGTACAGAAGCCGGCTTTCCCGTTAACCGCGCTTGATCCACCCCAGCCATGTGCGTCTTTTCGCAATGAGCAAAAGGCCAATCAAAAGGAACGGCAGAATGTAGATTGCAATGTATCCAAGTTCCAGGATTACATTGAGCAGACCGACAAAAGCATTGCGATAGCTTGGAACGCGAATCGGTGCAGGCAAATCCGGTCCTGAAACCTGCACAGAAATCGTAGCCCAGTTCACATGATCCTGAATCTTCCATTTTTCAAGCTGCGCTTGATCCGAAGAATCCTCGCTTCTCTCCAGAGCTGCCTCTCTTTCCGCCCAGTTTCGCGCAGCTGCATCACCGGTCATTGCCTGGGTTCGCCTTGCACCGCGAAGGTTCTCCCTCTTCACCTTCAAGCTGTTTCCGTAGTCCGCTTCTGTGTGATCAGTTACTGAAATATTTTCTGTCAAAAGATCCCCGGCCGCATCTAGATCCTTCAACGTGTCGTACAACTCAGTGGACCGGACGGCCATCTCAACAGAAACCTGAGAGGATTCAGCAGACGCGCTGGAGCTGCGAAGGAACCCACGCCTGGAGGCGATAGAATACAGAAGGGCCCGGGCCTTTAATAAATCGGCAGAGCGATAATGCACTGCAACGTTGTACTCAAGCAGTCTACCTGGAGCGCCAACCGGAGCCACAAGACCCACATGTCCAAGTGCCTGGCCTGGTTGAGCTGGCTGTCCACCTACAACATCTTCATCTTGTACAAGCTTGCCGTCATCCGATTTGGCAGCGGCCCCTCGACTCATTGCCTGCTCCGAAGCAACCGGTGCAGATGCTTCCTGGGAAGGCTTCGTCTCAGATTTCTGTTTGCATCCAAAAAGAGCCAGAGTGATTAAAACAATAGTTACGAAACGCATAGAGAATAGACCGGTTGTTTTCTTTTCTGTTCGTTTTTTTGCTACGCTCCGCGAATGCTTTCCAATTTATCTGCAAAATGAAACACACAGCCGTGTTGATCGGTGCGGGCAACCGCGGCCAGATTTACGCAAAGTATGCGAAGAAGCACGATCTGAAAATCACGGCAGTCGCGGATCCAGACCCCTTGAAACGCCAGCGCATAGCTGCACTGCACGAAATCCCGCCTTCGCAGCAGTTTAGTTCCATGGAGCATCTGCTGCGCGGGAAGCGCCTGGCAGACGGTGCCATCCTTGCAACGATGGACTCCATGCACGCCACACCGGCCATGAAGGCGCTTAAACTGGGCTACCATGTGATGCTGGAAAAGCCAATGGGGCTGACGATTCGCCAGTGCGAAGAAGTGGCAGCGATTTCCCAAAAACAGAAGAAGTCCGTCCTGCTGTGTCATGTACTACGTTATACGTCATTGTTTGCGCGAATCAAAGACATCCTTTCGAGCGGAACCATTGGTAACATTGCATCCATTCTTCATACAGAGAACATCACTCCATTTCATATGGCGCATTCCTATGTTCGAGGCAACTGGAGAAATTCGAAAACAAGTTCTCCTCTCATTCTTGCGAAATGTTCGCATGACCTAGATTTGATTTCTTGGTTTGCAGATTCCAGGGCCATTCGCGTAAGCTCCGCTGGAGGCATTTCGCATTTCCGTCCGGAAAATAAACCAGTCGACGCAGCAGCTCGCTGTCTGGATTGCAGAAGCGTTTGCCCGCACAATGCCTATGATCTCTACGTCCGTGCAACTCCCATGCTGCGGTCTTTTGCGCTCAGCCGCTCGGCTGCAGGCAAGGCGGCTCGCCTTCTTCTTCTTTTTCCATTTCTCAAGAGACTCATTCCAGGGACAGACCCGTGGACCCACTGGCCAACTTCCACTTTTTCAGACGGAAGCAAAGATCAAACCATCGCCGCGCTCAAAGATGGTCCCTTTGGACAGTGCGTCTACTCGGGGTTAAACGATCAGGTCGATCACCAGGAAACATGGATTGAATTTGAAAACGGGACTACCGCATCGTTTCGATTCAATGGACTTGCGCCACAGGAGGGGCGCACTCTGCGAGTGGACGGAAGCCGGGGCTGCCTGCATGCAACCACGATGAACGGTGGATCACTCAAAGTGGTCCTTCACTCAGGAAGGATTGTTCGTTTTAAGGAAAACTTCTCCTTGTTTGGACACGCAGAAGGAGATGAAAAGATCGTTCTGGAATTCAAGAGTGTACTCGACGGACATCCTGGCAGATCGGACGCCAGATCCTCATTGGAGAGCCATCGCATTGCATTCGCAGCAAATGAGTCTCGTCTCTCAGGAAGAGTCGTCAAAATCTAAGAGTATCTATACTATCATGGCCGCGAATTCAAGGGTTGCGAACCCACGATTGAAACAGCCTTGCAAAGAAATTCACCTGAGCCGCCGTCCAGGTCATAGTAACAATCTCTGACCTGGAGAAATCCCGGTCGAGTGCATGCGCAAGATCCTGTGGCATGCGAACGGGAGACTGAGACATCACACCGGCCATGCGAATCACATTCATTTCGCGCGGAAGCAAGGAAGATGGAACCGGTCCACCCTGGCTTAGAAAACGCAGCTCCTCTTCCGTGATGTTTGCGCCTTTCAAATCTGTTGAATTCATTTCAACACACCAGGGACATTGCACCTGGAAACTCACGCGAAGACGAATGAGCTTGAGCTCTCGCGCTATCTTCTTGTTTCGCGGTGCGAAAACTTCAAACAAGGCGGCTGCTATAAGAAGCCGCGGTGACCAGGAAAGAATTTCGACCAGAGGCGCTGCAGACTGCGAAAACCTGCGAAAGATCTTCGCAATGAATTCGACCGCAACGCCTGGTCTTTTCGCAATCCAGGTCAAGGCATGTCACGCAATCCGCCGCCGTTTACAACTTTCTTGTATCCTGCAGCTTCGAGCATTTGTTTTGCCATCTGACTTCTGCCGCCTGACTGGCAATACACTACGATGGGTCTGCCCTTGTCGCCAAACTCGCCGATTCTAGCCTGCACTTGGTCTACAGGAATGTTGATCGCTCCGGGATACGCTCCGCTTGCGAATTCCTGAGGACTGCGAACGTCAACAATCAGTGATCCACTTTCAATCATCGTTTTTACCTCTGTTTTCTTTGCATGCCCGGGCCGAACGATCATCCATAGAATGATCGCAACCGGGATTAAATAGATCCAGTATTCCATTCTCATCTCATCTCCTCAAACCGCCATTCTCATGATACTTCTGTATCCGCCGGCCACATTGTACACTTTTTCAAAACCGTTCTGCATCAAAATGCGAGCTGCCAGATAACTCCTCATTCCAGAAAAACAATACGCATACACGGGGCGATCTCGTGGAATTTCATTCAAACGATCACGCAACTGAGGAAGAGGAATTTTGATGGCACCTGCCACAAATCCACGTGCAGTTTCCGCGTCGTCACGCACATCCAGAATTGCAATCTCCGATTTGTCTATGGTTTGGAACACGTCCGGAGAAACCACGGGCGAAAAACCAGACCGACTGTTCGCGCCAATGAATCCTGCCGTGTTCACCGGATCATTTGCAGAGGAGAATGGCGGAGCGTAGGAAAGATCCAGACTTTCAAGATCTTCCACGGTCAATTTTCCAGCAATCGCAGTTGCGATTACATCAATGCGCTTATCCACGCCCTCCGAACCAAAAGCCTGCGCTCCGAGCACCTGGCCAGTTTTTGTTTCGAAGACTACTTTCAACGTTAGCTGCTTTGCTCCAGGATAGTAACCCGCGTGATGATTCGCGTGCACGAAAACAGAGGATGTTTGAATCCCCGCTTCCTTCGCCGCCTTCTCAGTCAGTCCTGTGGCGGCCGCAGTGCGTTCGCAAATTTTCACAACAGACGTACCCATGGCACCGGCATAGGTCATTCTAGCTCCAGCTGCATTGGACCCGGCAATTCTACCCTGGCGATTTGCAGGACCGGCCAGAGGCACTCTCACCTTCTTGCCAGTTATGCGATGAACTATTTCTGCCATGTCTCCTACAACAAAAATAGAAGGATCAGAAGACTGCATGGCGCCATTGACAAGAACGCCACCCGTTGGGCCGATTTCAAGGCCAGCCTCTTTTGCCATGCTGGTCTGAGGCCTGACTCCCATGGAAAGAATCACGAGGTCCGCCGGCAAGACCTGTCCGTCTTCCAGGCGAACCTCGTGCTGATCTACAGAAGCAAGGCCAGTGTTTAAATGCACATGAATCGAATTGCGCTCCAGTTCCTGTCGAACGAATTCTGCGAACTCGGGATCAAGTGGCGGCATCAACTGATTGAATTTCTCCACGACTTGAACGGATAGCCCTCGCGAATGCAAAGCCTCCGCCATTTCAAGACCAATGAATCCGCCCCCGGCGATGACTGCAGTCCGGGGCTTTGCTTGTTCCACAAAGTCATGAATCGCATCTGTGTCTTCTACGTTGCGCAATGTAAACGCATGCTGCGAAGGAATCCCGGGAAGAGGAGGAACTACAGGACTTCCGCCCTGCGAAAGAATGAGAGAATCGTAGGAGAGTGTTTGTTCTCCGTCGGGTCCGCGAACAAGCACTTCTTTTTTTTCACGATCTATCTTGAGAGCCTCCGTATGAGTGAGCACTCGCACACGATATCGATCATGAAAGCCTTTGGGCGTTTGGAGAAGTAGCTTGCTTCGCTCTTTGATATCGCCTCCAATATAGTAAGGCAATCCACAGTTCGCGTAACTCACATACCCGCTCATTTCTACAAGAGTGATTTCAGCGTGTTCATCCACTCGTCTCGCTCGCGCAGCCGCGGTTGCCCCTCCCGCAACTCCGCCAATGATCACAATCTTTCTATTCTTCATGGATCCTTCCTACTGAGCGTTCTGTTAGGCGACGCGGCTCTTCGCACCAAGCATCACGAGAATGTTTGCCATGATGCAAAAACCAGTCAGAGAAAAAATGATCAGATTCACACCTACCAGTGCAGGGAGAATCAACCACCATGGGCTTACAAAAAATGCCAGGGCTGTGCCTACACTTGTAAAAACACCCGCCACAAGCCAGATAATCCGTTCCAGATACCAGCTTCCTGTCTGTGCACAATACATACTCATCCGTCCTCGCAGGGTTGTGCAGAATGGAGACCCATTCCTTTCACTCGTCTTTCGCGACATATACCCTACCTGGTATAGTATAAGAGTGGACGACGGTACGTCAACGCATATTCTTGCCTCCATGAAACAGATCTGGCTTCCCCTCGCGATCCTGTGGAGCATCGTTGCCTTCCCACTGAGAGCTGAAGAACGACTCACATTAGGCGAAATCTGGGCTTCCGTTCACGGTAAGTCCAATGCTCAGAAAGCGGCCGCCCTTGAGTTGCAGGCGTCTTCTATAGAAAAAGACCGCAGAGAATGGCACTGGGCCCCGCGAATCTACGCAGAAGGGCGCGCGTTTGGAACAAACGATCCGGTGATGTCTTTCTCTTCCATGTTGCAAACACGGAATCTGAAATCGGCAGATCTAAGTGTTCCCTCTCCACTCCTCAGTCCGCAGGCGTATCTAAATCCTCTCTCAGTCCTCGCGCCGGACACTCTGAATCATCCTGTTTCATCTGGATTCTATCGCGGGATCCTGGGCATTGAGCTCCCCGTGTACGAAGGCGGTTCAGGACAGGCACGTGTTGATGCAGCGGGCAGTGCGGCGAAAGCTCGCGAATGGGAACTCCAGGCAACTGTGAAGCAGGAGTATGCGGCTGTAGCTCAAGCGTATGCGGAGATCTTGATTCGTGACAAAGAAGATGCGGATCTTGGAATTCTAAATCAAACTCTCACCGCAATCCTTTCGCGCTACCAGCTTGGCTCCGCCGCAAACCCCGTGGGTCGATCCGGCTATCTTGGAATGCAAACTCTGCGAAACAGAATCCAGACAACGCTTGCAAACAATAAAATGAGAAAGAACGCAGCACGCTCTCTCGTGGAAGCCCTGGCAAACGAAATACCCGCGGACTGGAACATCCAGTCTGAAGAAATCACGCCCTTCGCAGACCGTTATATGGCATTGAGCGATACAACGGGCGATTCAGAAAGAGTTCGTGCGATGGACGCAATGGCAGACTCGATCGCCTATAAAGAAGTCTTTGAACAGGCAAAACTACTGCCGCAAGCCGGAGTCTTCGGAGAGGCCTCTGCTACCGGAGGAAGAAGAGGCGTCGGAGATGCATATTACGCCGGCTTCTTTGTGCGAATGAATCTGCTGTCCCCGCAGGATTACGGAGGGGCAACACAGGCAAAGAAAGAAGCAGAAGCGGCTCGCCTCCGCGCAAAAGAAGCGCGCGCAACTGAAGTGGCGCAAGCAAGACAGCTCACGTCCCAGGAAGCAATACTGCGACAGAACATCAAACTTCTCGATGATAGTTTGATTATGAACCAGGAGCAGATTTATGTTTCGGAGAGACTCTTTGTTTCGGGTGCAATCAATGCACTGCAGATGGCAGAAATTCTTTCGCGTCGAGCCGACCTAATTTCAGCCAGATACGAATCTGAAGCAGAACTCATCCGTACACGCGCCGCACGCTTCATTCTGAGCGGCAAACTTCCTTCCGGAGAAACAAAATGAAATCAGCACAGCCTGTGAAAGAACCAAATCCTGGATTCGCCGGATCGCTCGCGCGAAACTTCCTTCACTCTCACCTCACGCCGATCATCGCCGTGGCCAGCCTTGTGCTTGGAATTGCGTCCGTCTACCTCACACCAAAAGAAGAAGAACCGCAAATCTCCGTGCCGATGATCGACATTCGCACCAATCTACCCGGGTATGAAGCGCATGAAGTAGAGCAAAAAGTAACAGAGGTGATTGAAAAGGCAGTCTGGGGTCTAGAAGGAGTGGAGTATGTTTACTCCGCGTCCAGCCCTCATTCCAGTCTAGTCACTGTGCGATTCAAGGTTGGTGAACCTGTAGAGCCGTCGCTTGTAAAAGTGCATCACAAGATCATGGAGATCCGTAGCTCACTCCCACAGGAAGCATCTCAACCTCTTGTGAAATCTTACTCCATCGATGATGTTCCATTCCTGGTTCTCACATTTCAGTCTAGCACTCGCGATGACTTCTCATTGCGATCTGTTGTCTCTCCGCTGGCGCGAGATCTGGCTGGCACACCTGACATCAGTCGCGTTGATATCTATGGCGGAAGAAAGCAATCCATCCGCGTTGTAGTAGATCCTGCACGAAGTTCAGCGGCGGGGGTCTCCATCCTCGACGTCGCACACGCGCTCAAGGCGAATCATGAAGGAGTTCTATCTGGAAAAAACTGGGGGAAAGACAATGTTGTTTCTGTTGAGGCGGGAGGACTCCTGTCTACTGCTCAGGACGTGGCTCGAACCGGTGTAGGCCAGCGGGCCGGCCTGGTTGTGCGAGTCGGAGACGTGGCGACAGTCACAGATGGCCCGGAGGAACGATCTCGCCTGTCCTACGTCATGGACCACACTGGAAAATCGAACGCAGTCTCTCTCTCATTCGCGAAGAGAAAAGGAACCAACGCAGCCGAATTGTCCGTAGACGTGATGAAGCGCGCTGAACGATTCGCGTCCACTCTTCCATCGGACATCCATATGACCGTTATGCGGAATTACGGACAATCAGCGAAGGACAAATCGAGTGAACTGATAGAACACTTGATCATTGCAACCATTTCCGTGGGCGTACTGATCGCAATTACCATGGGACTCAGGGCTTCCGCCGTGGTCTCGCTCACAATTCCGGTAACTCTTGCTCTAACACTTGGAATTTACTATTTCATGGGCTATACATTGAATCGAGTCACGTTATTCGCTCTTATCTTCTCTATTGGTATTCTGGTGGATGACGCCATTGTAGTGGTCGAAAACGTGGAGAGGCATCTACGGGAAAGCCCTCACCTTTCTGCGGCCCAGGCTACCCTGCGCGCTGTGGCAGAGGTGGGAAATCCAACAATTCTCGCAACATTCACGGTCATTGCGGCGATTCTGCCCATGATGTTTGTTCGCGGTCTGATGGGACCCTACATGAAACCAATTCCAGTTGGTGCAAGCTTTGCCATGATTCTTTCTCTGCTCGTTGCTTTCATTGTTACTCCATGGGCCGCCGTGCGACTTTTGAAAAAGCATACGCATTCTGAAACAAAGGCAAGCAAACTGGACGCTCTTTACGACAAAGTGATGCGAACACTGCTGTCTAAAAAGAAGAGTGCGCTTGTTTTTGGAGGTGTGACTGTTTTCCTACTGCTTGCGAGCATGGGACTGATTGCAAGCAAAGCTGTGAAAGTAAAGATGCTCCCCTTTGATAATAAGAATGAATTCCAGGTTCTTCTGGACTACCCGGCGTCTACTCCGCTCGAAAAATCTTCCGCAGAGTCTGTGTTGCTTGCTCAGGAACTGCTGAAGCATCCAGATGTGGAACGCGTTCAAATCTTCGCCGGAGAAAGTGCTCCGTATTCATTCTCCGGCCTGGTAAAGCACACCTTCCTTCGCGCGCAGGATTACAAAACGGATCTGCAAGTAGTTCTGAAAGACAAAGATCATCGCAAAAAGAAGAGCCACGAAATCATCGAGGAAATCCGCCCGCGAATCGCCGATTTCGCGCGCGCGCACAACGCACTATCCAAGGTCCTCGAAATTCCTCCTGGTCCGCCGGTGATGGCAACGCTCGTTGCAGAAGTCTACGGTCCGGACAATCTCTCTCGTGAAAAAGCAGCACGCACCGTGCAGCAGATTTTTGCTGCGGAGAAATCGGTCGTGGATCTGGACTACTCCTGGAGACCGGAGAGAGACCGGCGCGTGTATAACTTCAATGTAAATGGAGGAGCACTCCTCGGAATTAACGCAAGTGACGCATCCCAGGCCTCTCTTCTTACGTTTTCTGAAACGCCCATTGTTTCGCTCGCGGAATCCAACAGTCCGGAGATCAAAACGGTAGATCTCTCTCTCGCGCAATCTGCGCGCTCCGGTGCTTCTCCGTTTCGCGGACAGACAATTGCTACAAGAGAAGCGGGAACCGCAAATCTAGACCAGGTGTTTGGAAATCCACAGATCAAAACATTTGAAACCTTGCATCGCAAGAATCTCAAACCTGTTTCGTATGTGGTCTCAGAACTTTCCGGAGCGGAAGAAGCTCCTGTGTACGGAATCATGAGCCTGGGTCCAAAGATTCCCTTCCAGCTTCAGACAGTAGACGTGCCCTGGAACATGGACCAGCCCGTTGTAAAATGGGATGGAGAATGGTACATCACCTACGAGGTGTTTCGCGATCTGGGCCTTGCCTTCGCAGCTGTGCTCGTCCTGATTTATGTTCTCGTGACCGGGTGGTTTAAGAGTTATGCTGTTCCGCTTGTGATCATGGCACCGATTCCAATCAGCTTGATAGGAATTCTGCCGGGCCACGCAGCATTTGGCGCCTACTTCACCGCGACTTCAATGATTGGATTCATTGCGGGGGCCGGGATCATCGTGCGAAACTCGATCATACTTGTGGATTTCATAGAACACCAAATCGAAGAAGGAGCGGAGCTGAAAGAAGCGGTCATTCAAGCAGGCATCACGCGATTTCGTCCCATGCTTTTAACAGCTGCAGCTGTGGTTGTGGGAACAGCCGTGATCCTGTTTGATCCAATCTTTCAGGGGCTCGCACTGAGTTTGATGTTCGGAGAAGTGGCTGCGACTTTGATCAGTCGCATTGCGGTCCCGGTACTATACCACTGGTTTATAGGAAAATCAAGAGCGGCGATCAGAGCGTGAACGCCGCGCTGATTGCTTCGCGCAGATTTTTTTCTACTTTGCGATCCGGTGGTTGATCCGACTCAGTGACGCACTGCTCGAAGTAGTGTAGAACATATGCTTCTGCAAACTCCGTGATCGCGCGATGAGCTGCTTTGAGCTGATGAATGGTCTGCTTGCAATCCGGTTGGGCGCCGGCTACCAGGCGTTTTTTGATGCCTTCCAGTTGCCCCTGCGCGCGACTCAATCGATTGACAAGTTGTTGCAATTCGTCTGTGGATGCGACCTGTTTCATATACAATACACAGTAAGGTATACAAAAGGAACGTCAAGCGCTTTTGAGAAATGTTGTCGTTTTCAATATTTCTCGAGAGTCAAAACCAGAGTCGCCCGTCCCAGGTATCGTTTCATTCTTCGATCTCTCAGGAAGAATATGAGAATGTACTGGCGATTGCGTTTGAGATCAATAGGCACAATCTTATGATTGAGACTCTCTGGCGGCTGAAGTTCAAGATGATAACCGCCATCACGAAGTTCGCTTAGAATGTTAGAAGCGATCTGGTTTGAAAATTCGAGTAGAACTGAATCTGCCATGCCTCGTTGTCCCGCATCGATCTGGTATCTCTCCGCAATGCGAGGAAGCAGCTTCATCTTCGTATATCCGTCCATACAAAGATACATCATGCCATTGAGTTCGCCGGTAAAACCGATTCCGCTACAGCTCTCTGCGCAGATTCCTTCATTCTTCGAAGGCCCGTAAGCCTCCTTTTCTGCACTCACGAACAGAGTGTTCTTCATGTGTTCGGTAAATGCGCGTCCGAGAGTCAGAACGACCTTCTCGTCTAACAACGGATCCATCAGGCAGCCTGGAGTATACGGTAGTGGTTGAGTCCTGCGGCTTTCGCATTCTCCAGGGCACGCAGCGCTCGGTCAAAAATTTTCGCAGGCTCTTCCTGGCCCATAGAAACAGCAATCCCAATACTCGCAGGACCGCATCTGTGAATCCAGGATGCAAATCTGGCGTCAAGAGTACGTTCCGATTCAACTCCGCCAAGCACATACAGACGATTGCCTTCGCAGAAAATCAAATCACCGGATATATCGGGCTTCCCTTCAGAAAATTCGCAGATTGTAAGAGAAAATGCCGCGGATGCTTGCGAAAGAACGCGAAGCGCAGATTCAAGTTGAAGTCGACCGCTTGTCCCGCTATGAGCCTGGTTTTCTATTTGATGGATCTTTTCATACATGAAGAGACTGAACTGATAGCACATGTCATGCAGCCTGGATAGTACCTTAAGATCAGATGCATGTTCAGATTCGAGAAGTAAAAACCCGGCAATCTCCGTTGGTGAATCGATTGAGAATGCCGCCTGACGTCCATCTTCAGACATCACGGGCTTGCCGCTTGCGAGAATCTCAAATCCGGTATGACCCACGTTTGTTTCAGAAAGCACACGCGAAAAATCGCCACCGAGAACTATCTTGCCCTGGCTTCTCAAACGAGGAACCATATCGCCCTGTTCGTTTCGCAGAAAAACAGTTAGAATGCCATCGCATACGGAACTGGCGTGAATCAAGAAAGCTCGCAGCAATTCATCAATGCTGGACGCGAAGGAAAGGTGTCTGGATAGTTCGTCTGAAACCTTTCTCATGAAGAATTCAGGTCGAATTCTCAGTGCATCCTGTCTCGAAATTGTTTGAAGCTCAGGAATTTCAGCAGGGGCTTCGACTGGTTCTGCAGTCGCGATCGATTCTATTTCTGGTTCTGTTTCAGGTGCTGGTGCATAAGATCGCATAACGGCCCATAGAATCAATAGTGCAGCCCCGGCTAGAATCAGAAAGATAGAAATGATGACAATGCGGTCCAGGTTTACAAAGAAAGGACCCCAGCTTGTCTGGATGGCAAACGAAACTGCACCCACGCGCTCCGCGAGGGCTTGGATGGCTGCAAGGGGAGACAGGTCGGGCAACTGGAACTTCACTGTTTGTATTTTCGGAGCGGGGGCATGCCGATTTGAAGGCAATCGGGGCGAAAGGAGTGAAAAACTGAGTTTTCCGGGCTAAAACCAGACCTGGCGAACCCTTCAGAGGTCCCACCCACACCCCTTTGTCTTGATGTGTGAAATCCAATCCGCCGCGATCGCGCTGTGCGCAATCGATGTATAGTGGAGCTTGTCCCAGGTATAGTCCGCGCGCAAGTATTGAAGATGTTCCCTGTCTTCCACCACAGGCTGCACATCAATCACAGAGTATCGCACGCCCTGATCTCGAATCCATCGATTGATGCCGTCTGTTCCGTCCTGGTAAAGCTGAGTCCACGTTGGATACCCTCTCCATGGCCCAACTGTTACAATGTATACCTGCCAGGACTTTGCACGCGCAGATTCCGCAATGGCTGCAAGATCACGCGAAGCGCCGATTGGATCCCCGGTTGAATTCACTCCAAGATGAATGAGCATCGCATCGTGAGGACCGGCCAGAACGCGCGGAAGATTGTGAAGAGCATATGCTGTTGTGTTCCCCACACTGCTGTAAATGTCGCTGCCGGGAGTTCTCGTGCTCGTGCGAGGGTCTGAATCTTCAGAAGTAAAGGTAGTATTCCTAAAGTATTTAAAAGTTGCGTCCTGATTCAGGTAATTGGCAAACCCCGCAAAATTCTTTGGAGTGGGATCAAAGATGCGAGAATCCCCTAGAACAGCAACCGAGTGCGGCGCAGGCGGAAGAGGATTGCATTCGTGTTTAACTGAGTTGCACGAACAACAAGCAATGGTCAGTACCAGGATCGCACGGTGCATTTTTCCTACAAATCACTCTGGATCTCTTTGAGCAAGAGTTTCGTAAGCTCGGGGTAGCATTTACCCGCAATGTGAATAGAATCAAAAAAGATTCTACACTGCATGCCTTTCGAATCCGCCTCCACGAAACGCAGTTTCGCTTTCGGATAGTCCTTCCCCAGCCGCTCGATGATCTCCGTCGTGCCGGACCGGGCCATGTCCTGAGCTCCCGTTTCTCTCATAATTTCGCGAAATCTTGAGACTACCGGCGGCCAGAACACTACAGTCGGAATGGATTCGCGAGCCAACCCTTCCAGCATTTCGCGAAACAACCTGGTCTGCGCACGGCCAGTATGATACGGCCGAGGCAGGTGAAGCGAAGCCATGGTTTCTGCATCCCTGTTCATGAGATTCTCTGGAAGTTCAAGCGCATGTGGATTTGGGATTCCGCCCAGATTTCGAATGCTGGCCTCTTTCATCTGAGCAAGCATGGCTCTTCGTATCTCAAGACCTGTGACCATCTGGATTCCTGGTCCAACCGGCATGATGTGCGATTCGCGATTCCTGGCAGCGGCACGCAAATCGACCGGGAATCTGTAGGCCGCAAACATACGGCTCAACAGAAATCTCTCAAAATGTTCGGTAGAAAATCCTCCTCCGTTCCTCCACGGAGACGCGTCAGAATCAAAGTCAATGTGCTTCAACAAAAAAGAAATATCCAGAGAGTGCTTGATCGGAAAACGATTCGCGTTAGGCGACAATGTAATTGGATCTGACTCCAGAAGAACAAAGTCCGGACGAATATTCTGCTCCAGAATCCTCTGCAACCAGTACGCATGGTAAGAATGACCAGCCTGAGGCGCGCTAAAATTATACGTATAGGTCTTTGGTGCTATTTTCGAAATCTCTGCGCTATCAAATTCTCCGGATCGTGACGTTCCAAAAATCAAACCCAGCTTTTCGCCGGCGGCTTTTCTGGCAGTATAGTGTTCCTTCAAGTGATTGAGTAAGTCTTCGCGCGTGTCATAGAAGTGATCTTCAATGTGCATGTAAGATGTAGTGTATTCTCGCACGGCTTGCAATAGGAGAAGTTTGTCCAATCCGAGCACAATTCCCAGGATGATGAAAGGTCGAACGAGGAAAGGGTTCTTCAGAAATTCCATGTCGCATCCTCAAAATTGAAAGTAGATAAAGTCCGTGGTTCCCGGCGGAAAAGAACCCAACAATAGCAATACAACCAGACCCAGAGCCCCAAGCACCGGATAACTCTTCCATCCAACCGGTATGTGAAACTGCTTCCGAGATTGTACTATGTTAAACAAAAGAGTGATGGCGACGATGTTGAACACATACTCCGTGTGTGGCCATTCCGCGCCACTACGCAAAAAGAAAATCTGTCCGTACATGTTCATCGCACTTTGGAGACTTTGCGAATTAAACAGGATCAACCCCAACGCGAATACTAAGTAAGCATATACCATTCCGCCAAACCGGAATGCAAGTCGGGCGACGCTTGAAACAAATCCATCTCTGATGAATCCGGGTTCGAACTCTGTGCGCACGCCCAGAAGCTTCTCAATACTCACGAATACTCCATTCCAGAGCCCCCAGAGCAGAAACGTAAAACTTGCTCCATGCCAGAGGCCTGAAAGAGCCATGGTCAAAATCAAGTTCGCATAATTACGCGCAGGCGATCTCCTGGACCCACCCAGAGGAATATAAACGTAGTCTCGCAACCACATCATCAGAGTTACATGCCAGCGATTCCAGAACTCTCCTACCGACGCAGACAAAAAGGGTGCTTTAAAATTTTCCGGAATATCCAGGCCAAGCATCTTGCTGGAACCACGCGCGATATCCGTGTAGCCAGAAAAATCGCAGTAGATGCGCGCAGCAAAGCCAAGGGCCGCCATCAAATTCGTTGACCAATCGTATCCGCCAGGATTTGCAAACACTGGCTTCAGAACAAAATCAACGTTATCCGCAATCACTACTTTCTTTACCAGACCTGCGCCAACGAGCAAGAGACCGTCAAGCATTCTGGTTTCGTCGGGCTTGAGGTTTCGAAGTTGATAGAAGAAATCCGAGTGCCTCATGATGGGCCCGGCTACGAAATGCGGGAAATAGAGACTGAACATCAAATACTCAATGATGGATGGCCTCTCAGGGATCTTTCCGCGGTAAGCATCCACCTGGAGAGCGATCAGCTGAAATGTATAAAAGCTGATGGCCAATGGCAGTACAATGTGAGACACACCAAGATTGTGTTCCAGCCACGCGTCCAGACGCTCCGGCCCGATCACTCCCACTGCTTGCGATGCTGTCCCTAGTATGAAATAGAAATACTTAAAGAACACCAGGTTTACAACGTTCAGTAATACGATCAAAGCCAGAGTGGAACGCCGTGGACGACCCAGGAGCCGGATCAAGGCCAGATAGTTCACCAGCAATACGAGCAGTAGATGGACAGCGAATTGCCATGACCAGGCGGCATAAAAACCAAGAGAAGCGACGAAGATTAAATACGGGCGAAATCTGCGCGGAATGATCCAGAAAACGACGTAGACCAGCGCGAAAAAGAAGAGAAAATAGAGCGTCGTAAATCTCATTGCCGTAATCCCTTACAATCCTGAATAGTTGAGGAACTATATATTCTCGATAAATTCTTTCCAATAAATGCGTTTCGCGCAATCAGTTTTTGACTGTTCTGTCAGGAAAAAATACTTTACGAAAGAAATTCTGATTGTTGAAAACAATATATCGCATATAGTCGATATGTGATTAAAGCATCGTCAGCTCATTTCTCAGAACAAGTCCGCGATATTGCACGCTTCGGTCGGCTTTTGTCGCACCCTGCGAGACCCAGGATTTTGAAGCTTCTTGCGAAGCGCGAATTCATGACATGCGGAGAGATTGTGGAAGCACTTCCTTTCGCGCAGGCAACCGTCTCACGTCACTTGAGAGAACTTACTTCGGGTGGCTTGATTCGCCTGGATGTGGAAGGGTTGCGCTCCTTCTATTCCCTTGACAATCGTGCCGCGAGCAGGATGCAAACTTGCTATCAGGAATTCTTTCGAATGATCGCGTCAAAGGAGACAGGAGGATCCAGGTAAGCGCGAGATTCAGGCGCGCGAATGCGCGCCTGACGTTGAAAATCGGAGAGGATTATTTTAGAACGGAGGAAAGGAAATTTGCCATTTCTTCCCAGGATTTTTTGTCTGCCTCTGCGTTGTAGGCAATTGGCATTTTAAACTCTTTCGCGTACTTGTCCGCATCTGGATTTGTAAACACATGCGTCGCACCCGGATAGACCGTAACGGTCAAATCGGCACCTGCTTCGCTCATTTCCTTCTTGATCGCGTCCACTTTTTCCATAGGGACAAAGCTGTCCGCGCCGCCATGAGCAACGAGTATGCGAGCTTTCACTTCTCCTTTTTTTGCAGGTTTCACAGGATCGAGCCCGCCATGAAAGCTAACGACACCCTTGAGGTCTGCGCCCTGGCGAGCCATGTTCAGGACGACACCTCCACCAAAGCAATACCCAATCGCAGCAATGCGAGTTGGGTCTACCTGAGGCTGCTGTTTGACAAAATCGAGAGCTGCGGCAAATCTGCCTTTGCCTTTTTCAAAATCTTTCATCACACCACCGGCCATCTTCCCGGCCTCGTCCGGATTGGCCGCGATCTTGCCGTCTCCATACATATCGATGGCCAGCGCAACATATCCAAGCTCAGCAAGCTGCATGGCGCGCTTGCGAGAGTAATCATTGTTGCCCCACCATTCGTGCACAACAAGTACGGCCGGGCGTTTTCCGGTTTGTTCCGGAGCATAGGCGAGCAAGCCCTTCAAGGTCTGATCGCCAAACTTATAAGTCACTTCCTCACCTCGTACGTGGTTTTTCTGACACGCGACGAATGCGAAAACAAGCAACAATGCTAAGAGGGTTCTTTTCATCACCCTTACTGGCCTCTCTATGAAATTGCGTCAAATCCAACTCGGCCGATGAAAAAATACTGGACGGGCCAGCCGACATAGTGTATATACATCATATAGTGCATATGCACTCGGGAGGGCATTTTGCCTGCTACAGAATCAAAGGAACTTGTCCAGGGACAGGATAGCACAGGATCCGAAATCTTTCACAAGATGTTTGACTCCTTTTTGGAAGAAACTGCAGCCGCAGGAGTCCAGATTCCGCCGAACTCCATTCTTGAATCCGGTGCGGTATTTCTTGAGTATGAATCGCGCACCAGACTCGTTTCTGAATTCCCCGCTCAGGAGAAACACGCCAATCCTCTGGGAATGCTCCAGGGAGGAATTATCGGTGCTCTCATAGATGATACGATGGGCCCGCTCAGCTTTGCGGCAGTACGCGGACCAACCACTACCCTCAACCTATCCATAAACTATCTGCGATCGGTAAAATGCCCGGACCGTGTGCGAGTGGAGGCTCGCGTAACCGGACGTGGAAGAAGAGTGCTTCATCTGGAAGCAGATGTTTTCGATTCGCGCGGCAGACTTGTGGCAAAATCGACGTCCACCGTACTGTCATTGAAAGAAGGCGGCTGATGGTTAGAAGAAGCGCGAAAGAAATCCCAGACAGCCGCGACCTGAGGCTCGCCTGGTTGAGCTGCCTTGCATTGAATTTGAAAAGAACTGCGCGACTTGTGAGCGCTGCATACGATGATGCGGTCAGACCGTCCGGGCTCAGGTCCACTCAGTTCTCGATTCTTGCAACCGTTGCAGTGAACCCGGACGTGAGCATTGCGCAATTGGCAGACTGGGTGGATGCGGATCGCACGACGGTGCAGAGAAGTATAGGAATCATGCAAAGAAACCTGTGGATCACAGTGGAGAAGGCAGAGCAAGGAAACCTGCGCAGACTGAAGCTATCCGCGAAAGGACAGAAGAAACTCGCGGAAGCATACAAACTCTGGGAACAGGCTCAAAAACAAATGGTGGATATCCTCGGAACGGAAGCCTCGAGACGTCTGCTGCATGACCTTTCGCGTGCGCGAAAGAAAACCAGAGAAAAGTTGGTCACGCAATCTGAATCCGTTGCCTCGATTTCGTGAAGCATCAAAGCTCTGAACATCCTTCACTCGAATGAAAAGTTTTTCATGGAAAAGAGTTGCACTCTCCTCATGAAAGCAATTGATTCAGAGAGATGAATCCCGCACCGCATCTGAAACCAGAGGAGCGCGTCGTGCTCTTTGACGGAGTCTGCGTGCTATGCACCTGGTGGACCAGATTTCTGACTCGATACGACGTAAATCATAAGTTTCTACTTTGCAGCATTCAGAGTCCGGAAGGACTCGATATTCTTGCCTGGGCTGGCATTCCCGTAGATGACGTAAATACCATGCTTTATGTTTCCAATAACACAGCGTATACCAGGAGCGACGCTTTCATCGAAGTGATGGGTCAGCTTGGCCTTCCCTGGTCGCTAGCGCGAATTCTAAAGATCGTCCCGCGCTTCTTTCGCAACGCATGTTATAACTTCATCGCACACAATCGTTACAGGTTCTTTGGAAGAAGCGATGTTTGCATGATGCCCACTCCAGAAAATCAAAGCAGATTTCTAAAAAGCCAGACAGCGAAGTCCTGATGATCGGCGTGGGCCAGTCGCCGCAGGCAAATCAGTTTTTTTGATTGCCTGTCCACCAACGAAGGAGCCCCTGAACCAAATCTCAGGAGTTCCCATGCGAACATTACTGCTTGCTCTAACCATTCTGGCCATCGTGCATTGCGGCCCAAACAAAAAGGATTCCTACTACTGCGATATAACAAGCCAGAGTCTGGACACCTGCGATGGCAAAACAATCAAAGTCACCGCAAATCATTCTGACAGGATTCAGCAACATCCTGTGATCAGTCCAGATAAGCAATCCTACTGGGACGTCAATGGCCGCGACTGGATCTTCGTGAGCAAAAACGCAATCGATTGCAAAACAGGCATCGTGGTTACGGGTAGACTGGACGCAAAAGTAGGACCATGCGATCCAACCGCCCAGAATCACAACCAGTATTGCGGAACAGCAGTATACGTGGACAACTGGAAGTGCCAATAAAATTCGAAAAAAATCATTTCTATTCAACGGCCGGGGCGTTAGCTTATCCAGATGGAGCAGCCCGGACTGGATCAGTTTCTACCGGCGGCTTCCAGCTGGTTTGAACAAACGCTTGGCCAACCCACGCGCATTCAGGAACGCTCCTGGGAGGCACTGAAGTCAGGAGCTCCTGCTCTCATTTCTGCACCCACTGGATCAGGCAAGACTCTCGCCGCCTTCTTTTCCATCCTGGACGATCTTTTTAGAAAGAGCCTCGCCGGGAATCTCGCGCAAGAATCCACCGTACTTTACATCAGCCCTCTCAAAGCTCTCTCCAATGACATTGAGAAAAATCTGAGGATACCGTTAGACGGCATTGCGAGAGAGTTGGCAGCCAGGGGCACTCCTCTTTCTTCGCCAATCGAAGTCATGGTTCGCACTGGAGATACGACTCCAGCAGAGCGTGCGCGCATGATGAAGCAGAAGCCGCACATCATTGTAACCACTCCAGAATCCTTCTACGTAATGCTCACGAGCGAACGCGGGCGCAGCATGCTCTCGACCGTGGACACGCTCATTGTGGATGAGATCCATGCAATAGTCTCATCTCGCAGAGGCTCGCACCTGGCACTATCTATTGAAAGACTGGCCGCGCTGACGCGTAAACCTCTCCAGAGAATCGGGATCTCCGCCACTGTGAAACCTCTCGACCGTGTAGCGGAGTTTCTGGGCGCGAAAAAAGAAGTACGAATTCTAGACGAAGGCCACAACCGACCCATGGATGTGAAGATGATCACTCCGGATGTTGCTCTCGACGCGGTGATGACGCAAGAGGGATGGGCGCAGATCCATGAAAAGCTAATCGAACTCATGAAGTCCGCCAGAACCACCTTGATTTTTGTAAACAATCGACGGCTCTGCGAAAGACTCGCACGACAATTGAGCGATCTGATCGGTCAGGATCTGGTAGGAGCGCATCATGGATCTCTCGCACATGATCGCAGGCGAAATGCAGAGCAGGCTCTGAAAGCAGGAACCCTCAAAGTGATGGTGGCTACGTCTTCCCTGGAACTGGGGATCGACATTGGATCTGTGGACCTGGTAGTGCAGATCGCCTCTCCCAGATCCATTCACGGATTTTTACAACGAATTGGGCGCGCAGAACATCACAAAGACGGCGTATCGCGAGCCGTTCTTGTTCCTTTAACCAGAGATGACCTGGTAGAATGCGCAGCTCTCCTTCGCGCCATCAAGCAGGGAAAACTGGAAGAAATCGAAATCCCGCAAGCACCGCTCGACATTCTGGCGCAACAGCTAGTGGCAGAGCTTGCGTGTAGAAGCATGACAGCGGATCAGGCATTTGATCTTGTGCGAAGCGCGAACCCTTACAAGACACTGGAGCGCAACAAGTTCGAGCAAATACTCGAAATGCTCAGTGATGGGTACTCCCTTAGATTTGGAAGGCGATCGCGCTATGTGTTTTACGATCGAGCTCTAGGCACACTGGAAGCCCGGAGAGGCGCTCGCCTCAGTGCGATCACCAATGGCGGAGCGATTGCAGATAATTTTGAATACGAAGTAGTTCTGGCAGACGAAGGCGCGTTCCTGGGAACGGTGCATGAGGATTTCGCGATCGAAAGTATGGCCGGAGATGTTTTTCAACTTGGAAACCAGTTCTGGAAAATCGACCGCATCACCACAGGCAAAGTCCTGGTATCGCACGCTCCGAACAGTACTCCCACTATGCCTTTCTGGATCGCAGAGGCACCGGGCAGGAGCGATGAACTTTCCGTGGCAGCTTCCAATCTGCGCTCCGACTCGCAGCCGCGCATGCAGGAAGGTCTGGAAGGTTTCGCAGAATGGCTGGAGGAAGAGACGGGCCTCGGTGGCGCTGCTGCCACTACATTGTTTGAATATTTGAGAGAAGGCGTGCTGGTTCTCGGACAAATGCCCACGCGAAACAAGATTGTTCTAGAACGATTTTTCGATGAGGCAGGAGACAGTCACATCGTTCTACATTCGCCGTACGGCACGCGCATCAATCGAGCGTGGGGCCTGGCGTTAAGAAAGAGATTCTGCAGAAAATTTAATTTCGAACTTCAGGCGGCGGCCACAGATGACGCGGTACTTTTTTCTCTGAGCAAGACACATAGCTTCGCGCTTGGTGAAGTCTTCTCCTATTTAAAAAGTGAAATTGCAGAGAAGATCCTGGTGCAGGCACTACTTGCCGCACCCATGTTTGAAATTCGCTGGAGATGGAACGCATCACGTGCTCTTGCCATCCTCAGACAATACGGAAGCAGGCGCACTCCTCCTCAAATTCAAAAAAGCCAGGCGCAGGACCTGGTCGCACTTGTCTTCCCGGATCAAATCGCATGCGCAGAAAACCTGGCGGGAGACAGAGAAGTGCCGGATCATCCCCTGGTAGAACAGACCATTCGTGATTGTCTCACGGAAGCAATGGATCTGGCCGGCCTGAAGAAACTGCTCGCTGAAATTGAATCGTCAGTGATTGAAACAATTCCAGTCGATACTGCAGCGCCCTCCGTCTTCGCGCACGAAATCATCAACGCTCGACCCTATGCTTTTCTGGATGACGCACCTCTCGAAGAGAGAAGAACACGCGCCGTCCGAACGGACATGCATACGACACAAGAAGTGGATCTGCCATCGCAGGAGATCATCGATCTTGTGAGAGCGGATTGTTCACCCGCCCCCAGAAGCCAGGCGGAATGCTACGACCAGCTGTGCTCCCTGGGTATTTTTCGCGCGGAGGATGCTTGCGACTCCCCATTTCTTCAGGAACTGAAAGAAGCCGGACGCATCCAGAGAATGATGATCGGCGGCAGAGAATTCTACGCGAGCGCAGAAATGGCGCCTCACGCCAGAACGTTAAGCGATCTAGAAGATTCCCGGCAACCTTCCGAGGTGACTTCATTGGAGTCCGCCATTTCGCAGCCCATCTTTGATCGAATTCTTCGCGGACACCTGGAGACAGTCGGGCCTGTGTCTGTCGTGGATCTCGGGCAGCGCCTACCATTCTCGACTCCTCTGTTGACGCAGGCAATGATTCGATTCGAAAATGAAGGCTGGCTCTTTCAGATGAAGACGTCAGGCGGCATTGTGTTCTGTGAGAGAAGCTTTCTTGCACGCCTCCGGCATTACCAGAAAGCGTACGGCCGCCGCCAGGAATTCACTCTCTCGCAATACAGCAGTTTCTTGATCAAATGGCAACATGCCCATCCTGATACGTTTGTAGCCGGTGAAGAAGGTCTGGCACTCGTTCTCGAGCAAATGCAAGGATTGAGTATGTCCGCGGACGCATGGCATGCCGTCTTGAAAATGAGGGTAACAGATTACAATCCTCGCATGCTCGACTCCATGTTTCTTTCAGGCCGATTCGTCTGGATTCGCGCCATCACTCCAGGAGATCCGCCGAGAAAGACAATCTCTCGATTTGTTCCTCTGATGATCCTTTCGCGGGCCAACCTATCTCTAGTGAAGAATCCCGAGACCTCTGGGCTTTCGCACTATGCCCAGACTGTTCTCGAATTCATTCGGCGGCAGGGTGCCGTTTTCTTTTTTGATCTGCAAGCGCAGGCTGGCCTTTTTGAAGATCACTTGATCTCCGGGATGAAAGAACTGGTGGCGCGCGGACTCCTCACCGCGGACAGTCTGGCTTCTCTCTCATCTCTTTTTCCGGACAGAAAAAAGGCCCGATACTTGCGACGCGGCGTGGGGATCGCGGCTTCCGGTAGATGGTCCCTTCTGCGCGAGAATGAAACGCCACAGGATCAGGACATCATGATCGCAAGAATCTTGCTGCGCAGATACGGAGTCATCTTTCGCTACCTGGCAGAAAAGGAAACTCTCAATCTGCCGTGGAGCATACTGGTGAGAACTCTGCGCCGTCTCGAAATGCAGGGAGAAATCCGCGGCGGAAGATTCATCCGCGAAGCCTGGGGAGAACAATTCGCAATGCCAGAAGCTCTGACACTCTTGAAAGAAACTGCAGAAGGCAAACCAGAAGACGCTCCTGCGCTTTCAAAGACGGATCCAGTGCGGGCCGTGGAAAAAATCATGCAGGCCAGCAGGACTTCGGACACGACCGCAAAATAAACCCGATCCCTATTTCCACCATTCCGCCGAACTGTACGGCTTGTCGGCGTCTAAGATTTCTCCGGGTCTGGGTGTGACCAGATCCTGATGAGACGATTCAGCGGCAGCCTTCGTGCGAAGGATCGGCTCGTCCCATGAGTGAATTTGCAGATTGAATGTTCCCCAGTGAATGGGCAGCATTCTTCTTCCACCAAGTGCAACGTTAGCCGACATTGCTTGCTCCGGATCCATGTGTATGTAGATCCAGGTTGGATCGTAGGCTCCGATTTTGATGAGTGTTAAATCGAAAGGCCCAAACCTCTGGCCAATTTCTTTGAAATGCGGTGAAAAACCAGAATCGCCGCTGTGAAAGACTCGATGCTGAGGGCCCACAATCGTCCATGAGGACCAGAGAGTTTGATTCCCTCCAAACAATCCGCGGCCGGAGTAGTGAACGGCAGGCGTGCAAATGAACTCAACCGATTTCAAAGGCAGACGCTCCCACCAGTCCATCTCATGAACTTGTGAATCAGCAATCCCCCACGCAGTCAAATGCGCACCCACGCCGAGAGGAACATAGAACATGGTTCCGCGCGTAGCCAGGAATTTGATTGTCTTCATGTCCAGATGATCATAGTGATCATGCGAAATCACAACCGCGTCAATCCTGGGAAGTTCTTCCAGAGAGAGAGGTGGAGAGAAAAACCTCTGCGGACCAATGTTTTCAAAAGGAGACGCTCGATCGGAAAGAATTGGATCTGTGAAGATTCGCACACCGTCCACTTCCAGGAGGACGGATGCGTGCCCGAACCATATGGCACGGAGCCCGGGCGCTGGAGGATCCGAAAAAGATTTTACATCCGGATGAACCACAGGCAGAGGCCTGGGCGGCGTGCGCACCTGACCACCGAATGCTTCCCCGCGAAGCATCTCAAAATACTTTCCTTCCACGATCATCGCAACCGGAGGTTCATTTTCGAATTTCTTTTCATGGTATTGAGGCGAGGAACGAATTCGATCGAGTATGTTTCCTGTAGGTGAACCACCGAAGGCCGCCATGCAGCCAGCCAGTAGCGGGATGATTGAAACTGCCAGAGGAAGAACGAGGCGACGTAGCATGGCATTCTAATGCCGCGGCTGCCGAAAAAAGCAAACAGTTAACTGCCCAAATGCGGAAGGATCACACAAAAAAGCACCGCCTGCGAACAGGCGATGCTGAGTGGGGGATTATTTGTTAGCCGCCGTTCGCTGACATATAGTCAAATATGGCCGCGTAAAATTCATTTTCATCCATTGTATCTGGACCAACACCTGTTACGTCCAGGTGATCTTGATTCAGAACATCTGCATGCGATGACTGCTGGGCAGACGTCGGATTGTTCAAGTCCGTCAGATAACCAAGGCTTGTATCTTGCGTTACGTAATCATCGCAGGCGAAGCATTCAGTGTATTTGAGGCGGTAGCCCATCTGCTGGGAATTGATTCCGACCAGTCCATCGTCATCTGTGTCTGTCCTGGAACCGTTCCCTTTACCCAGAGCTCCATCGTTATCGCAGTCATCGGACGCCACAGCGCACGACGCACCATCGCCATCTACATCGTAGAAACCTTTGCTCAGGATGTAGAGTGCAGGATTTACATCCAGTCCTTGCTGTGCCGTGATGACAGATGCCAGTCTGTTGGAAACTGCAGTTGTGTAACTCGCATACGCAGTGTTAAATGCCTTCATGCCGGTGGTAACGCCGTCAGTAGAACTGTAGTCGTTGTAAACCAGCTGCTTTGCCGCAGCGTATCCGTCATTTCCTGAGCCATAGATCACGTTACCGAAAATCTGAGCCAGAGCATCCACAACGCTTACGACACCTGGTTTCAAATCCAGAATGTACTTTGCTACCGGCGAACCGCGGTGAGGCGACGAAACAGACACGAGCGTTTTCACAACCGCAAATCCCTTTCTTTGTTTCAGAACTACGGCCGCTTTACGCGCATCGATTCCGCCCTGCGAATGACCAATGATGTTCACGTAAGTTGCGCCCACGCTGGTCATGTAACTCTGGATCTTGTCAGCCAGCTGTGTTCCACGAACCTCTGAACTCTGAAACGGTTGAACAGACGCCGCGTAAGCCTTTTGCGCCGAATTCAAACCACCATTGCACAATACTTCAAGCAACTCGTCGCATGGATCTCCTACGAAATTCCCGTTGTTGTCCCCGAAATAGAATGCCCCCAGAATATTATCCCAGCCTGCCAGGCCGTGCGCGAATACAACCGGGTTGGCTGTTTTGCGGACTGTGGCATTGGCTGATGTCATGATCCCGGTCAGACTCAATGCAAGACCGAAGAAAATGGCTTTCTTCATTCTAAACTCCTCCTGTGCGAAATCACACTGGACATGAGGAAAGCACGGATTGTACCACAAAGCCGGGAAAACATACAATTTTGAGAAGAACGAGCGTACAACTAACGCCTAACAGAATGCGCCGCAAAAACGAACAGTATTTGCCAATGACGATCGGAACCGTGCGGTCAAAAAACAGATTCATCCATTCCGGGGCAATAGAATCGCCTATGAATCGGAAGCTTAGGCCAAGAATTCCGAATCCCTGGATTCCAGGAGCGTGGAATTTCCAGGAACCTGGAGGGTAAGCCTGCAGTGTCGCACAAGAGCAACTACACTGGGACCGATTGGTTCCGAAAGCAAGCGGTGACGCTCATTTTCGCGCGGCGTTCATTTTTTATTGCGATTTGTTATTGATTCTGAGACGCCATCTCGTCTTATAGAGACGTTCGGCGGCGATGCGAGGCCGCGAAGGAGTCTGACATATGAAATCGAAATTCTGGATCATTGGCCTGGCCCTGCTCTTGATTCTATCGTCCTCGTGCACTGCGATCAAGAATGCAGTGGGAATGGGAGATAAAGACGACGATAACACTCTCCTTCTGTTGAGCGCGGCGTATGTGCTGACACGCTCTACAAATCCATGTACGAACTCTGCTTATTCTTCCGGGACAGCAGTCACCACCTCAACGCTGAGTCTGAGTAGTGGTTGCGTCACTGGAGCAACGAGCTCGATGGACTCCAATCTTCCTACGTGGATCAAGAATAACTTCAAATGCTCCGTGGGTTATGTCCAGAGCACATACTACTGTTTCAAATCAAAGAACCTGCTCAATGCAAGAAGTCCCTATTACAAGGCGTCCACCGGATTGAACGGCGGGAGTGGCACACCTAACCCAAACTTTATTGCCAACCAGAATCTACTTTATGCAATTCCAATGACGCCTGCCAAGAACAACAGTACACTTTCAGGTACGCAGAATGGTCTTGCATCCATTGGGATTGCAGTGAACGGACTTGCCATCTTCAACAATGCGGCAAACCCTCCCGACACCCTTTCGACTGAGGCCTCCACTTTCGACCAGCAGCAAGGTCATCCAGAAATGACCGGGAGCTACCATCACCATTCGCAACTAATCAATGGAGACGGCACCGGCGGCACACCGGCGAGCGTGAACTTAACAACGCAAGGTTCCAGTGCACTCATCGGAATCGCCCTGGATGGATATGCAATCTACGGAAGATGGTGCGGAGATGCAACGTCCGGTCAGAACACGCAAGCAACTGGCCTGGATGCATGCCACGGCCACATCACTACTACACCGGAATTCTCTACTGCAACCTACCACTATCACTACGGTGGAGGAGCTTCTGGAACTACGTGCAACGGCTCCGGTGTAGGAACAGGCGCAGGCAACGATGCGACGGCTGGTATTCCGACCATCATGGGTTCCTACTTCTACGGAGTGATTGGTCAAGTCAGCAATTGATTCGATCCAGATTTGTGTTCCTGTTTGCGGCAGTTCTTCTCTTACAAGACTGCAGCAAACAAGGACCAGTAATAGACGCAGGTTCACCAGGTTTTGAACCAAAGGGCATTCAACTCTTCTATCAAGGTAAGCCATTCACAGGAATCCTTCGCTCGAAGATTCCAGCATTGGACCAGGTAGAGCTGGCCGAGTACCACGCAGGACTTCAACACGGCATCACGCGCGAACAAACGTTAGACGGCAAATTGATTGCGGAACGCCCTTACTACGCGGGAGCCAAACACGGAATTCACAAAACCTGGCATGAAAACGGTCAGATGAAAACGTTTGTTGAATTCAAATATGGGAAGTACGCTGGAGAAGCATGGTCCTGGTATCCGAGTGGCAAACCTTTTGATTACAGAAAATACAATGACCAGGGAGAACTACTTCTATCCAGGAAATGGCGCGAAGACGGCCAGATCTACATGAATCAGGTATTTCAAAACGGCGAAGCGATTGGAATGCCAGGCAGCAAATTGTGCGATCCTGCAAAGAATGAAAAAGATCAGCCGGCATCCTCAAACGAAAAAAAGGAAAACGCACCTTGAGAACCGCAGTCGTTTTTGTACTCTTGAGCTTGAACGCGTGGACTGCCTGCAAAGAAAAACCGTCTTTTCCTTCTGAGCTCACACAATACTCCGAACCCGTCCAAGGAATTCTGCCTTACTTTCAAGGAACGAGAATGGATCCTTTCTGGCCGCACTCCAAAGATCGGCCGGCGGATCTGAGACGAATGAACAACGCGATCTTTCGCACAGAACAGGATAAACCGGCGAGCGCACTGGATCATGCGAAGGGCAAATACTCGCTCGTTACTTTCTTCTACTCTTCCTGCGTTGGACTCTGCCCTTTGATCGCAGAGAACATGAAGAATCTATCTTCACGAATTGAAGATCAGTCTGACATTCAGTTCATCTCCATCACCATTGATCCGGAAATAGACGACGTAAAAGCTCTTCAAAAATTTCGCGCAAAACACAGCATAGCGCAGACGAATTGGATTCTTCTTACGGGAGACAAGAAAGCAACGGAAAGTCTGGCACGAGAGCAATTCGCAGGAGAAATCAAGATCAAAGAAGGCAAAGCTGGCCTCGTTGATTTTGTGCACACTGAGAACGTATTTCTTTTGGATAAGGAAGGATATCTGCGAGGCGTGTATCGTGCACGAGGCGTGGGTGATTTTCCTCGACTCCTTGCTGATTTGAAACGTTTGCGAGACGGTGATCGTAAGAATTGAACTCTATCATCCTTTCTGTCAAAAAGGAAAACATCAAGATTCCATCCAATGTCCCAGGGTAAGACGCATCCAACTCCTCGCGCGATGAAGGCGGCTTTTCACAGCCGGGATGGAAAGTCCCAGTTCACTTGCAACCTGAACCGCAGGAATTCCTTCAATATCGCGCATCACAATCACCTTACGAAATAGATCCGGCATGTTTGCCAGCGCCTGAATCGTCTCTTGCCTCATCATCGCAGGAACATCTACGCCCGGGTCCAGATAGGACTGCTCGGCAACTCTGTCTGTTGAAAGTTCACGCCTGACTCGTCTAAACAGACGATAGCATTCATGTTTTACAACGCGAAACGCCCACGATGCAAACGCAGAGACTGTGCGAAGCGTTCCAATCTTGCGGGAAACAATCCAGAGAGTCTCCTGGACTGCGTCCTCCACATCTTCTGGAGTGGCGCAAACATTTCTAGCAAACCTTGCAATGTCCGGCTGACACTGTAGCAAAAGTCGCTCCAGTGCCTGCATGTCTCCGCTTCGAGCGGCCTCTACGATGTTCTTGTCGTATTGCGTATTCATTCCTTGAACTTCAATTTTCTCCCAACCATCGCGCAGGCAGGACACCAGCCCAGGAAACCTGTCGCCACAATTCCAATAGCGGAGAACAGGAGCCCCACTGAAAGAAGCATTGGCCTGCCAGAGTAAATACTTTCCGCAGCCGCAACAACAAGCAGCAAGCCCAGGCCTACGCGCATAGCTCTTTCCCAGCCCGGAACGTTCTTTTGATAAATCATGTTTTCTCCTTCGCGCTTTCGCGCATATGGATGAAGAGACACCTGGATTGCAAAAGGATTCAGACTTTTTCTTGCCGATGCGAAAAATTCAGCGGTTCGTCGGGAGCGATTTGACAAGCAACCTACAAACCATTTTCTCCGGGTATGGCCCACTTCCCTGGTTTCCAGAAGAAATTCCCCAAACCGGATTCTTGCCAGCCAATGAGTAAGTCCCTTGAAGAGTATCAGGGAAGACTCCCGGGATCGCTGATCGAATTCTTATCCGAGCAAGGCGCTTGTTCATACGCGAAAGGATTGATCTGGACCATGGATCCATTCTTCATGCAGGACACACTGGAAGAATGGCTGGATGAACCGGAAAATGCAGTTCCGTTTGCACGCACTGCATTTGGCGAATTGTTTCTATGGCAGGAAGGGGCCGCTTACTACTTGAATGTGCAGCGCGGTGCAGTTACAAAAGTCATATCGAGTGTGGAAAAATTCTTCGATGGATTCCTGCTGGATGAGAACATACAAAAGAAAGTCTTCAGAAAATCTCTATTCGCAAAAGCACTGAAGGAATACGGACCAATCTCCGCAGACGAAGTGTACGCTCTGACGCCTGCTCTCGCCCTGGGCGGCGCTGAAAGAGTGGAAAATCTACGAAAGACAAAGCTGCGTGAATATGTAAGTTTCCTGGCCGGACTCGTTGAGTGACGTCTCTGACGACTTCGCGCAGCTCGAACGCTCAAACGCCCGGATGCAGTCCATCCTCGCGACGCGCCGTTGCGACGCTCGGACGCTCCGAATGCCGCTGTGGACTGCACCCGGACGCTGCAGCTAACTGCGCGTGTCTTAGAGACTCTCAGATTGTATGCCGAAGTTTCGTCTTTTCATAGTTCATAGGGAGCGACGTGCCTGATGTTCGCGCAGCGAACCCAGGTGGTTCTAGTCCCGTGCCGTGAACGTGACGAGCAGTGATGTGTGCGGTGTCCGAAAACGTGCGCGGAATATGCCCGAAGGGGGCGCGAACCCACCGAACGACCCATAGGGAGTGAGGTGCCTGATGTTCGCGCAGCGAACTCAGGTGGTTCTAGTCCCGTGACGTGAACGTGAGTGTGCGTGTAAATGTGCTCGTGGGTGAAACGTGGTTTACGAAATGCCCGAAGGGGGACTTGAACCCCCACACCATTACGGCACAAGCACCTCAAGCTTGCGTGTCTACCAATTCCACCATCCGGGCGCAGAAAACTTGGAGAGACTAGAAAAGTTTTGACCAGGCGCCCGGTCCAGCCATTTTTCAACATCCCCCATGGCCAAACATCGTCTCGTAGCAAGTCCCCAACTCATGATCTCTGTTTCAGGAATTCGCGGAATACTCCCGACTGGCCTGAGTCCTTCTGTCATCGTAGATGCAGTGCTTGGTTTCGGAACAGTCACAGGAAAAAAAATCGTGATTGGGATGGACTCGAGAAATTCAGGACCGCTCATTCGCGATCTTGTATGCGCTACTCTGCGAGCGCAAGGAAAGGAAGTTCTGGATGCAGGCCTCGCTCCCACTCCCACAGTGAAGGCTGCTGTCAAACTCGAACATGCAGCAGGCGGTATCATGATCTCCGCGAGTCACAATCCTCCGGAATGGAATGGATTGAAACTCATGGGCCCGGAAGGTTTCTTCTTCAACAAATTTAATCTTTCTTCTATGATGACCGCGCTCGAGAGCGGCAAACTGACAGGTGCCGATCACAAAACGCTGGGATCCTTCCATGAAATCGACGCAGTTTCAAAACACGTAAAAACGGTCTTAAATCTTCTAAACAATGTAGAACAAATCAGAGCGAAGAAATACAAAGTCGTTGTTGATGCAGTCGGTGGAGCGGGAAGAAACGCATTGCCCGAACTTCTCACCGAGCTCGGTTGCGAAGTGATTCCTCTTTTTTGCGAAGCAGCCTCCGGTTTTGATTTTCCGCGACCTCCGGAACCCACGCCGGTTGCTTTAAAGAAATTCAGTCAGTTGCTTAAAAAAGAGTCAGCCGCTGTTGGCTTCGCACTCGATCCGGATGCAGATCGAATCGTTCCGGGTTCTCCTGGACGCGGCGCCATCAATGAAGAATACTCTTTGCCTCTGTCATTTCTGGGTCTCCCGGAAATCAAAGACGTTCCTAAATCACAGCCACGCGGCAAGACTCCATTCGTAGTCAATCTCTCCACGTCGACTCTGCTTGATCAAGTAGCCGCACCTTACGGATATCCTGTGATTCGCAGTGCCGTAGGAGAAGCAAACGTTGTAGAAATGATGAAGAAGAATAAATCGTTCTTTGGCGGAGAAGGGAACGGCGGTATCATTCACTCTCGCGTGCCATCCTTTGGACGCGATTCGCTTCTGGGTGCGGCTCTGATTCTCAGTGCGATGGCACGCAAAAATGCCGCAACGTTAGACGATGTTCTGAACCATCTACCCGAACTTTTCATGGAGAAGAGAAAGTTCGACGTAAAAGCAGGAACGGATGTCCGGGAGTTGTTTTCCAGAATCGAAGGACTGTTTCCAGGAATGCGGGCAGACCGCAAAGACGGCCTCCATCTCTCAGACGCGGAAGGATGGATTCATGCAAGGTCCAGCAACACGGAACCTGTGATCCGTATCATCGCGGAAGCGAGGAACAAGAAGCATCTCGAAGAACTTCTTAGCCGCGCAGCGCGCGTTGTGAAATAGTTTCCTTTTCAATCAAACGCAAAATGATTCCAGTCAGGGCCCTGCTGCAGACTGGACAGAGAGTGCGATTTTCCCTGTGCATTGGCTGCACCCACAGATCAATCGTATGCCCGCAATCGGGACACGCAACAGTCGCTTCGAAAGGTCGAAATGTTTGCGATCGTTCTGCAACCTGCATACTCCACGCATCGGCAGAACCGCCAAAAGCTTAACGTTAGTTCTTTCTCTGGAATCTATGAATTTCTCGAATGACGCTCGCTGCAGCATACCCTGCGGAAAAACCATTGTCTATATTTACGACGGACACTCCGGCAGCGCACGAATTTACCATTGTAAGAAGAGCGGAAAACCCGCCCAGGTTCGCGCCATATCCAACCGAAGTAGGAACCGCGAGAATCGGTCTACCCGTCATCCCTGCAACTACACCTGGCAGGGCTCCTTCCATGCCAGCGCAAACCACGATCGCAGATGCATTCTGCAATGCTTCCGCGTAAGAAAGAATGCGATGCAGTCCAGAAACTCCGGCGTCTCGAATCCGTAGAAACGGAATGCTACAAGCAATGCACACTTCCACCGCCTCTTCTGCCACTGCAATGTCAGATGTTCCGGCAGTCACGATGGCGGCAAACGGCTCTGCGTAGGATGGAGCATCCACTGCCTGGACTTCAAGAATTTCGGGTGGATGAATCAAGATTGTTTTTGCCTGATCGCTCACTCGCGATCCCGAAAACAAAGCGAGGAGAGCGCTCCTTTTGGCCGCGTCCAGTCTTGTGATCAGTACTGGCGCGCCGTTTTCGCTGAGCGATCTGGCAAGAGACGTTATCTGCTCAATCGATTTGGATTCTCCGAAAATCGCTTCTGCCATGCCTGTGCGAAGAAGTCTATGATGATCTGGAAATCCATCTGCAGTCCGCTCCATGCGAAGTGGTCCTGCGCGCAATTGACGAATGACTCCGTCCACATTCTCTTCGCCGGAAATCAAACGCTCGAGCAGCTTGCGAACGTCATTCAAATTCAAGTCGAACCGCCCGTCCTGTAGCCGCCCAGGTCCAGCGTTATCCACCGATAGCCGAGAGATCGGGATAGTCTCTCAAGATCATGTCGCAATTCGAGTACTTTTGCCGCGGACGCATCCTCTGTCTCGATGCGAATCGTCTTTTCATCGTGAATTCGCGCTCGGACAATCTGCACTCCGTGATCTCGCAAAAATGTTTCCACTTGCTGCACGTCTTCCAGTCTCTTGATTGTCACGGGAAGACCGGTCGGAATGCGAGAGGAAAGGCAGGGCGCGGCCGGTTTTTCAGAAAGTGAAAACCCTTCTTCGCGCAGAATGGCCCGGATATCTTCCTTGGTCAGTTCCGCTTCCTCAAGAGGAGCAAGAACACCCGCCATTCTGGCCGCTCGATGGCCTGGACGAACGTCGCCACGATCAGAGATCGTATAACCATACGCTATGTGCTGGATTCCTTCCGCATCTGCTTCTTCTCGTGCAATCCGAAACAGTTCCGTCTTGCAATGAAAGCAACGATTCGAATCATTCTTTAAATATTCCTGGTTCTCCGTCTCGCGGCTCCGCAGAATTCTGTGCTCCACGCCGAGCTTCTCTGCAAACTCAGACGCATCTCGCAAATCCAGATCGGGAACGCTTGCGCTGACCGCAGTAATGGCAAGAACGCGGCCGGCGGACTTTTTGGCAGCTTCACGAGCCGCCCAGAGCAGGCACGCACTGTCCACTCCACCCGAAAAAGCCACAATCAGACCGGGCACAGTGTGCGGAGACAAAAGATGGATCAGTCTCTCTCTCCTGGCCATCAATTCCGAAGAAACTGGCATGATCCATAGAATGTTGCGATCGACACGAAGCAACCAATGTGCAAAAAATATTGAACGCAGGTGCACTCGCTCGATTGTGGGGTGCTATGAAAATCTACACGAAACAGGGCGATGCTGGTTGGACCAGACTTGCAAATGGAGAAAAAACCAGAAAAAGCGATGTTCGTGTCGATCTATACGGCACGGCAGATGAACTGAACTCTCACATAGGCCTGGCCCTTTCTCAGCCAGGCGTCCCGGAAGAGACGCGCGCTCAGCTGCTGGATCTGCAGCATCTTCTTTTCGAACTTGGGTCAGAGCTCGCCGGTTATTACAAGAACAAAGAAGGTTCCATCATACGCGAAGAGGATACAGGCAAGCTGGAACAATGGATGGATCAGTGCACTGCAGTGCTACCTCCGTTGCGTGCATTCATACTGCCGGGGGGAGAAGCGGCCGCGTCCGCATTGCATATCTGCAGAACTGTGTGCAGGAGACTGGAGCGAGCCATGACAGCTGCACTTGATGAAAATTCAGGTGAAAGACCTGTCGTATATCCGGAGGCGTACAAATTCATCAATCGACTGTCCGACTATCTTTTCATCGCAGCAAGGTACGTAAATTTTCGCGCTGGCAAAAGTGATATCGAATGGCAAACGCGAGAAACAAAATGATTTTTAATTGCCTTCACCGCGGCTCAAAGTAACTCAAGCATGTTAGCAGTTCGATTGAATTCAAGGAGCATTCAAATGGGCGAAAAAAACAAAGGCAACCGCGAAAAGAAAAAACCAAAACAAGACAAAAAACCTAAGTAATGATGCAGCGGCCGTCGTCTTTGATGCGCCGCTCAGCTTTTGGTTCGCCTGAATGAATCGGGCAGAACCAGAAGCGGGAAAAACACAAACGCTGCCACCTCCGCCGCGAGAATGTGGTACCCCACAGTAAACACAAGAAACATAGAGAGAGTGGAAAGGATCACCACAACGGTGGCTTCAGCAGCATTTTCATCTGCTCCTTTTCTCAAGAACAGCAAGCGCAATCCTAGCACATAGTATACAAGCATTGCAACCAGAATGCAAAGACCTACAATTCCGGCATCATTGAGAATTCCTGGGATCAATCCTGCCGGGTTTTCTATGAGAATGGTGGGATCGCTTTTTCGCAGCTCCATTAAAGCGGGAACGAAGCTATTGAACCCATGTCCAAGCCAGGGACTTTGCCGAATCAAAACGATTCCTGTTTCCAAAAGCTGAGCGCGAACGGGATCTATGCGCGACAAAAATGCAACCGGCCCACTCCAGATCAGGAAAAGTCCAAAACAGACAAAAGAAAACAAAATAGCGAAGCCTGCAATGAGGCGAACGCGCCTGTTCAAAGGAATCAAGAAGAGCCACGCAACCAGGGCGCCCACGCTCGCTAGCACAATCACGCGCCCGAAAAATGACGCTGTGAAAATCGCAATCGCCCAGAAGAAGAGCAAAGAAGCCAACCATCTCTTATTTTTCTTGATCCTGGCGTGAAACAACGAAGCGAAAGCGAAACTCGCAGGCAAAACGAAAGCAAGAAACGCGGCACCGGCAGATCCTGAATCAGAAAACAATCCTGCCCTCCTTCCCGCTTCGATTGCGCGATCCGTGATTCCAGTGTTCAGTGGCGAAACAAATCCCTGGAGTAACATGACGATGAGATTCGCCCCAATTCCCCAGAGGATTCCAATCGAGAGCCGGGAAGCCATGTCGCCCGCTTCTAACTCTGGATTCACTTGCTCGACACAAATCCAGACGATAGGTGCGAGCAAATGCAATCCCAGAGTCAAAGCCAGAAAGACGGCATAGTTGGATGTCATTTGGTCCGACAGGATTCTATTTTCCAGGACAAGTCCAATCCCCGGCTCCCAGTAGTTCTGCAAAATGGCGCGAACACATCCGATGATGATCGCGACTGCAAGGATTTGTGCCACTCCGAACCGAGCTACTGGCTCCGAGAGATCATTTCGCGCTGCGCGAAAGTAGGCACCCAGAGCCAGACCAAAGAAAATCGGAAAAAGCAAATTGTGCGTTGGAATCTGCAGTAGCAGAGACGGCAGCCTGGACAGAGTCAAGGTCGCGAAGCCGGCGAAAACAAATCTCCATCGCGGCGAAACCGTCGCAATGAGGGTCGCGGCAAAGAACTCAACAAAGCAAATATTGCGAAACGCCCGCGACGTGCCATGCCCCGTCTTCATGTAGACATAGACCAGGATCGCACAAATCAAGGCAACGAAAACCGGCAAAACGAAACGTCGGATCCGCACCTGCTCTTGTAGATGCTGGCAACTGATCGGGCAAGCAAGTTTCGCATGCGAAATCCTTGCACAAAATCAGGCAATACGAACCGCTGTGCGCTATGAGCCTTCGCGTCCGTTTCTATGGCGGGTTAACCATCCTGGCCGTCATCACTTCCCTCACCGCGCTATACCATTTGTATGAAATCCGTTCTATCCGCGCTGAACTACAGGAAGTACAGGAAGACGCCATCCCGTCTGTCGTTCTGGCGGATCGTATGGTTGTCGCAACAGTTGAAGTTCAACAATGGCTTACGGATGTGTCGGTCACTGGCGATCGATCCGGCTATTCAGACGCTGAAACTGCGCGCACGGAATTCAAAACAGCTCTTGCCGAGTTTCGAAAGCTTCGCGGCAACGAGAAGCTCATGGATTTCGACGCTCTGCAAAAAGAATTTGATCGTTACTATGATCTTGGTTCCGAGATGACAGAAGCGTATCTGACACAAGGTCAAGCAGGTGGCAATCGCTCGATGAGACGATTTGACGCGCAGGCAGATTCCATTGCAGAACGAGTAGGCAAGCTTCGCACACAAAGCCTGTCGCACGTCGATGCGTCGTCAGCGGACATCAAGAAATCCGTATCGCTTGCCTGGTATTCTAACATCATCCAGCTGATCATCACGTTGATCCTGATTCTGGCAGCCGCCATCGGAATGTATCGCGGATTCATTGTGCCCGTGTATGCACTGCGAGATTCTCTTCGCACAGCCCTCCAGGAAAATGATCTGGGTGCTCGCATCCCTGCAGGAAACGCCGAGGAAATGCGACAAATCGCGTCGTGGGTGAACGCCTTTATCGAAAGCGTTTCGTTTCTGGTGCTTCAGGTAAAAGAACAATCCGTTCTGGTACAAAGCCAGACAAATGACCTCGAACGATCTTCTTCTCGCCTCAGCACAGAAGCGGAACACCTTGCGGCAAGCACGGAAGAAGGATCGGCGGCACTCGAAGAGCTGGCGGCAGCGGCAGAAAATGTAGGCGAGCGCGCGGAGCGCCTCGCACTCGTTAGCAAAAGAATTGAAGAAAACGTAAGAAACCTGGGAAAGAGCATCCACGAAATCTCCCGGAATATGGATCAAGCTCGTTCTATTTCCAATGAAGCGCTTACGCGAGCAGCCGCCGGCAGAAGATCCATGGACGAAGGCCTCGTTACCATGGAACATGTACAGGAAAGAGCAGAGCGAATTCACGAAGTTGTTGGAGTCATCAACGGAATTTCAGAACGCACGAGCCTGCTTGCATTGAATGCATCCATCGAGGCGGCGCGGGCGGGGGATCTCGGTCGTGGGTTCGCAGTAGTTGCCTCCGAAATTTCCAAACTTGCCGACCACGCGGCCACGAGTGCGGAAGAAATCGCGAGACTCATTGAGGAGACTTCTACTGAAATGAAATCCAGCAGCGAAAGTGTGCGCGGCGTGCTGGGAATTCTTACAGGACTCGAAGATGGAACCCGGCAGATGGCAGCCGCATTTGAACAAATTGGAGAGTCACTCAAATCTCAAGACAGGAGCGCGGTGGAGATCACGAAAGAAGCTTCTGAAATTGTGGATTCTTCCGGGGACATTGACCAGGCAATGCGAGAGCAAAGAAAAACCACGCAAGAGATTTCGGCAGGCGTGGAAACATCATCCAACTCTTCCCGGATTCTGGCAGAAGATGCGGATCGTTTGAACCGCATTGTAGGACAAATCCGAAATCTAATGTTGATGGCAGAAAGAGTGCTCTCTCGTTTCAAAATGCCTGAAGTGGGAAGAGTGCTCCAGTGGTCTGAATCCTATTCAGTCGGGGTCCCCCAAATGGATGCGGAACATGCGAAAATTTTTGAAATCATGAATCAGTTGACTTGGATGGTGAAGGAAGGCGGCTCAGATGCAGAGCAGATGAGACACTTGATGGATGATCTTTCCGAATACTGTAAATTCCACCTTTCCAGCGAAGAACAGTTCATGCATGATCACCGTTATCCGGCACTGGACGAACACATGCAGCTTCATGCAGACTTCGTAAAGACAGTGGAAGGATATGGGGCTCGCATCCATGATGGCGAGGATTT
>Ga0268298_10000417_pt1 | contig 54651 bp, 51 predicted proteins | sample WWTPWeurt_MetaG_FD_194462 | JGI IMG/M metagenome (GOLD analysis project Ga0268298, IMG submission 194462) | Activated sludge microbial communities from WWTP in Nijmegen, Gelderland, Netherland - WWTP Weurt | ecosystem: Engineered > WWTP > Aerobic digester > Activated sludge | place... | reverse complement strand
AGCGCGCCGGTTTTCCGTAGGAGCGACGCCAGTCGCGATTACGGCGCTGCCGTTCTGCACCGCGCTCGATTCGCGATCGTCGATCGCGACTTGCGTCGCTCCCACCGGCACCTCCGGAAGCGCGCCGGTTTTCCGTAGGAGCGACGCCAGTCGCGATTACGGCGCTGCCGGTCTGTACCGCGCTCGATTCGCGATCGTCGATCGCGACTTGCGTCGCTCCCACAGCGCCTCCGCCAGCACGGCGATCTTCGTAGGAGCGACGCAAGTCGCGATTACGGCGGCGTGCCTCAGCCCGGAATGATCGCGATGGTCTTGCGCGCCTTGGTGGCGAGCGGCGTGCCCGGTGCGCGGCGGTGGCGGAAGTCCTCCAGCAGCGCGGCCTGGCGCTTGCGTGCGCCGGCGAGGTAGCGCTCGCGCACGTGGCCGTAGCCGCGGATCTGCTCGGGGAGGGCCGCCAGCTCGATCGCGGCCTCGTGGTTGGCGCGGTCGAGGTTGACGACGATCTCGTCGACCACACGCTCGTAGTCGGCGATCAGCTCGCGGTCGAGCTTGCGGTCGTGGCTGCGGGCGAAGGGGTCGAGCCTCGATCCGCGCAGGTGGCGGAGCTTCGCCAGCACACGCATCGCCTTCAGCATCCAGGGACCGTAAGCCTTTTTCTTCAGCTCGCCGCTGGCCGGGTCCTTGTCGGCCAGCATCGGCGGCGCGAGGTGGAAGACGAGCTTGTAGTCGCCCTCGAACTGCTCCTCGACGCGCGCGAGAAAGTCGCTGTCCGTATACAGGCGCGCGACCTCGTACTCGTCCTTGTAGGCGAGCAGCTTGTGGTAGCCGCGCGCCACCGCCTCGGTCAGCAGGGTGATGCCGGGCGCGACCTTCGCCTCGGCGACCCGCACGCGCTCGACCAGGCGCAGGTAGCGCTCGGCGTAGGCGGCATCCTGGTAGTCGGTCAGATGGGTCTTGCGACGCGCGATCAGCTCGTCGACGCTGGTCGACAGGCGGTGGTGCGCGGGCGTGCCGAAGCGCGGCTTGGCGGCCTCACGCACCGCACGCAGGTCGACCGCGGCGCGCCGGCCCCACAGGAAGGCGGCCTTGTTGGCCTCGATCGCGGTGCCGTTGATCTCGATCGCGCGCTCGATCGCCTGCCGCGAAAGCGGCACCAGGCCGCGCTGCCAGGCGAAGCCGAGCATGAACAGGTTGGTGGCGATCGAATCGCCGAGCAGCTCGGTGGCGAGCGCGGTGGCGTCGAGAAACTCGGCCTTGTCCGCACCGACCGCGTCGACGATCTGTGCCTCCATCGCCGCCGCCGGGAACTGCGGGTCGGGGTTGGCGAGCACGTCGCCGCTGCGCGCCTGGGCGGCGAAGCCGCGCACGAACTCGCTGGTGTTGGTCTGGTCGCGGTTGATGAGGACGCGGGTGAGCCCATGCTGCATCTTGGCGAGCGACTCGTCGCTGGCCGCCACCACGAGGTCGCAGCCGATCACGGCGTTGGCCTCGCCGGCGGCGACGCGCGCGGCGTGGAGCTGCTCCTGGCGGTCGGCGATGCGCACGTGCGACCACACCGCGCCGCCCTTCTGCGCCAGCCCCGCCATGTCGAGCACCGAGATGCCCTTGCCTTCCAGGTGCGCGGCCATGCCGAGCAGGGCGCCGATGGTCACCACGCCGGTGCCGCCGACACCGGTGATGAGGATGCCCCAGGGCGCGGCGGTGTCGGGCAGCTGCGGCTCGGGGAGCTCGTCCGCGAGACGGCCGCCGAGGGCGCTCGCGCCGCTCGCCTTGCCACGCCGAAGCTTGCCGCCCTCGACGGTGACGAAGCTCGGGCAGAAGCCCTTCACGCAGGAATAGTCCTTGTTGCACGAGGATTGGTCGATGAAGCGCTTGCGGCCGAACTCGGTCTCGACCGCGCCCACCGACATGCAGTTCGACTTGTCGCTGCAGTCGCCGCAGCCCTCGCACACGAGGTCGTTGATGACCACGCGCTTGGCGGGGTCGGGGAACTTGCCGCGCTTGCGGCGGCGGCGCTTCTCGGCGGCGCAGGTCTGGTCGTAGATGATCGCGGTGACGGCCGGCGCGGTGCGCAGCTCGCGCTGCACGGCGTCGAGCTCGTCGCGGTGGCGCACCGCCACGCCGTGCGGCAGATCGGCCGGGCCGTAGGCGCGCGGCGTGCCGTCGTTGACCACCACCACCGTGCCCACGCCCTCGGCGAGCAGCTGGCGGGCGATGATCGGCACCGACAGCGTGCCGTCATGGGGCTGGCCGCCGGTCATCGCCACCGCGTCGTTGTAGAGTACCTTGTAGGTGATGTTCACCTTCGCCGCCACCGCGGCGCGGATGGCGAGGATGCCCGAGTGCATGTAGGTGCCGTCGCCGAGGTTGGCGAACACGTGCGGGGTGTTGGTGAACGGCGCCTGGCCGATCCAGGGCACGCCCTCCCCGCCCATCTGGCAGAAGGTCTGCGTGTGCTCGGGCGACAACCAGGTCGCCATGTAGTGGCAGCCGATGCCGGCAATCGCGCGCGAGCCCTGCGGCACCTTGGTCGAGGTGTTGTGCGGGCAGCCGGAACAGTAGTGCGGCACGCGCTGGATGGACAGCCGCGGCCTGGCGAGCGCGGCCTCCTTGGCCTCGATGAAGGCGAGCCGCGCCTTGATGCGGTCGGAGGTGTGGAAGCGCGCGATGCGGCCGGCGATCGCGCGCGCGATCATCGCCGGGGTGAGCTCGCCGGCGGCGGGCAGCAGCCAGTCGGCGTGCGGCAGGCTCCACTCGCCCTTTTCGTCGAACTTGCCGATCACGCGCGGGCGCACCTCGTCCTTCCAGTTGTAGAGCTCTTCCTTCAGCTGGTACTCGAGGAACTGGCGCTTCTCCTCGATCACGAGGATCTCGTCGAGGCCGTCGGCGAAGCGGCGTACGCCCTCGGCGTCGAGCGGCCACACCATGCCGACCTTGTACAGGCGCAGGCCGATCGCCGCGGCGGTGGCCTCGTCGATGCCGAGGTCGTCGAGCGCCTGGCGCACGTCGAGGTAGCTCTTGCCGCTGGTGAGGATGCCCAGGCGCGCCTGCGGCGGGTCGATGACCATGCGGTCGAGGCCGTTCTTGCGGCCGTAGGCGAGCGCGGCGTAGAGCTTGTGGTGGAGCAGGCGCTCCTCCTGCACCAGCGGGGGGTCGGGCCAGCGCAGGTTGAGGCCGTCGAGCGGCAGCGGGAACTCTTGCGCGCTCGGGATCCGGATGTCCACGCGGAAGGGATCGATGTCGACCGAGGACGAGGTCTCGACCGTGTCGGTCAGCGCCTTGAACGCCACCCAGCAGCCCGAGTAGCGCGACATCGCGAAACCGTGCAGGCCGTACTCCAGGTATTCCTGGATGCCGGCGGGGGCGAGCACCGGCATCATCAGCGCCTTGAACACGTGCTCGGTCTGGTGCGGCAGGGTCGAGGACTTGGCGGCGTGGTCGTCGCCGGCGATCACCAGCACGCCGCCATGCTGCGAGGTGCCGGCGGCGTTGGCGTGGCGGAAGACGTCGCAGGTCCGGTCCACGCCGGGTCCCTTGCCGTACCAGATGGAGAACACGCCATCGACCTTGGCGTTGGGGTCGAGGCCGAGCTGCTGCGTGCCCCACACCGAGGTCGCGGCGAGGTCCTCGTTGAGCCCGGGCTGGAAGCGGATGTTCATCGGCTCGAGGAAGCGCTTCGCCTTCCAGAACTCCTGGTCGACGCTGCCGAGCGGCGAGCCGCGGTAGCCGGTGACGAAGCCGGCGGTGTTCAGGCCGGCGGCCTCGTCGCGCAGCTTCTGCATCATCGGCAGGCGTACCAGGGCCTGGATGCCGGTCATCCAGGCGCGGCCGGTCTTGAGGGTGTATTTATCGTCGAGGCTGACGGTGGGGGCGATGTTCGACATGGTGGCGTGAACCGCCGCCGGTCGGCAGGCCTGCGCGTCTGGCGCGGGCTGCCGGCGGGTCGGCGTGGTCTCCTCTGCGGGTGGGTCGGTGCGCAACCGCGGCCGGCTCGGCCTGCGGCGCTCGTGGATGCACATGCTAGGGCGAGCGGCGGAAAAGATTTTGCGCAATCGGGGCTGCGGACGCCGATATAAGAAAAATTATTTCACGCATCAAGCCGTACGATGCGCGCCATCCGGACCCAACCGTCCGGCGACCACAAAAGGGGTCGGCACGGATCCGCACACGTCGCGGCGCAGGCATCCCCGCTTGGGCGGCAGGCCTCGGACGTTTAGAATCCGCGCCTTTTCCCTCCACACGCCACGAGCGTGAAACGATCCGAGGAGACCTGCATGAACCCGAACGCCGCCACCCGCGGCGCCGCCCCCGCGCGGCCGCACGCCCCCGTCGCACCCACTCTCCGCAGGGAACGCTGACATGGCCAAGCACGCACACAGCCAATGGTCGTCGCGGATGGGCTTCGTGCTCGCCGCCACCGGCTCCGCCGTCGGCCTCGGCAACATCTGGAAGTTTCCCTACATGGTCGGCCAGAGCGGCGGCGCCGCCTTCGTGCTGGTCTACCTGGCCTGCATCGCCTTCATCGGCGTGCCCATTCTGGTCGCGGAGTGGATGATCGGCCGGCGCGGGCAGAAGAACCCGATCAACACCATGGCCCAGGTCGCGCGCGACAACGGCCACAGCACCAACTGGGCCGTGGTGGGCGCGATCGGCGTGCTCGCCGCCTTCCTGATCCTGTCCTTCTACTCGGTGATCGGCGGCTGGGCGCTGGCCTACATGCGCGACGCCGCCACCGGCGCCTTCATCGGCCTGGACAAGGCGGCGATCGGCGGCGCCTTCGAGGGCTTCCTCGCCCGCCCGGCCGAGCTGCTGACCTGGCACTCGATCTTCATGCTGCTCACCGTCGTCGTCGTGGCGCTCGGCGTGTCCGCCGGCCTGGAGCGCGGCACCAAGCTGATGATGCCGGCGCTCGGGGTGATCCTGCTGGTGCTGGTCGGCTACGCGATGACCACCGGCAGCTTCGGCCAGGGCCTCGCCTACCTCTTCAACCCGGACTGGAGCAAGCTCGACGGCAAGGTGCTGCTCGCCGCGCTCGGCCACGCCTTCTTCACCCTGTCGCTGGGCATGGGCATCATGATGGCCTACGGCTCCTACCTCGGGCAGGAGGTGAACCTGCTGCGCGCCGCGCGCACCGTGGTGATCATGGACACGGTGTTCGCGCTGTGCGCCGGCATGGCGATCTTCCCGATCGTGTTCGCCAACGGCCTGGACCCCGCGGCCGGCCCCGGCCTGGTGTTCGTGACCCTGCCGCTGGCCTTCGGCCACATGGGCGGCGGCCTGGTCATCGGCGCACTGTTCTTCCTGCTGCTGACCTTCGCCGCGCTGACCTCGTCGATCTCGCTGCTCGAGCCGGTGGTGGAGCTGATCGAGGAGCGCACCCCGCTCGGCCGCGTCGCCGCCACGCTGATCGCCGGCATCACCATCTGGGCGCTGGGCATCGCCGCGCTGCTGTCCTTCAACGTGTGGAGCGACGTCAAGCTGCTCGGCATGAACATCTTCGACCTGCTCGACTATGCGACCAGCAAGTTCATGCTGCCGCTCGCCGGCCTGGGTGCAATCGTGTTCGCGGCGTGGAAGCTCGACCAGCAGGGCGTGAAGGCGGAACTGGGCCTTGGCGATGCCACATTCGGCTTGTGGACCCTGCTGTCGCGCTACGTCGCGCCGGTGGGCGTGCTGTTCGTGTTCTGGAGCAACCTGTAGGAACCGACGCACCGATCGCGACTTGCGTCGCTCCTACAAAATCGCGGCGCGTCCGGCCCCGCCCGTAGGAGCGACGCGAGTCTCGATTCCGCCCCGCCCGTAGGAGCGATGCGAGTCGCGATCCTGCCTCGCCCGTAGGAGCGACGCGAGTCGCGATCCGGCGCTCCAGCAAGCGCGGCGCGAAGCCTGCGCCGTGCCGACACCGCGACCGCCCTGCCCGCCTCACAGCGGCAGGGCGGTCTCGTTCTTGATCTCGCGCAGGGCCACCGCGGAATGGGTGACGTCGATCTCGGGGATCTTGAGCAGGAATTCGTGCATGAACACCGACAAGGCCTCGAGGTTCGGCAGGTAGAGCTTGAGCAGGCAGTCGGTCTCGCCGAGCAGCTCGTAGCACTCCACCACCTGCTCGCAGGCCTTGACCACGCGCTCGAAGCGATCGAGCACGTCGGCGCTGTGCTGCTTGAGCTTGACGCGCACCCACACGCAGGTGCCCAGGCCCACCTTGTGGCGGTCGACCAGCGCGACGTAGCCGCGGATCACGCCCGCCTCCTCCATCTCGCGCACACGCCGCCAACACGGCGTCGGCGACATGCCGACCTTGTCGGCGAGCGCCTGCGTGCTGAGGGTGGAGTCCTTTTGCAGCAGGGTCAGGATGTGACGCTGCGCCGGGTCGAGTTTCATGTCTCCCTGCCTTGCCCGGCTCGAAACGCCGGGTTCTCCTGGTGTCGATGGCGAGGCGGCCGCGCCGCCTCGCGGCGGGGGCGCCCGCCCCCGCGAGGGATCACAGCACCTTGAGCAGTTCGACCTCGAACACCAGGGTGGCGTTGGGCGGGATCACGCCGCCGGCGCCGCGCGCGCCGTAGCCGAGCTCGGGCGGGATGGTGAGCTTGCGCTTGCCGCCCACCTGCATGCCCTGCACGCCCTCGTCCCAGCCGCGGATCACGTGGCCGGCGCCGAGCGGGAAGACGAAGGGATCGTTGCGATCCTTGCTCGAGTCGAACTTGCGCCCGTCGGTGAGCCAGCCGGTGTAATGCACCGACACCATGCGGCCCTTCTCGGCGGTATCGCCGCTGCCGAGCTCGAGTTCATCGATGACGAGCCCGCTGGCGGTGGTGGTCTGGGTCATGCCGTTCTCCTGCCGTGAGTGAAAGCGCGCATTCTACCTGCTGCCTTCGGGCCAGCGGCGCAGGTCGAAGTGGCTGCGGAATTTCGTGATCTTGGGGGCCACCACGTACTGGCAATACGGCTGGTCGCTATTGTTCACATAGTAGTCGTGGTGCTCCGGCTCGGCCGGCCAGAAGCGCGGCGCACGCTCGACCCGGGTGACGATCGCCTTCGGGAACGCGCGGCGCTCGCCGAGCGCCTCGATGGTGGCGAGCGCGGTGTGCAGCTGCGCCTCGGAGGTGGCGAAGATCACCGAGCGGTACTGCGGGCCCACGTCGTTGCCCTGGCGGTCGACCGTGGTGGGATCGTGGATGGTGAAGAAGACGTCGAGCAGCTCACGGTAGCTCACCTTCGCCGGATCGAACACGATCTTCACCACTTCGGCGTGACCGGTGCCGCCGGAGCACACGTCGCGATAGCTCGGCAGCTCGACGTGGCCGCCACAATAGCCGGGCACGACCTCATCCACGCCGGCCACCAGGTCGAACACCGCCTCCAGGCACCAGAAACAGCCCCCGCCCAGGATGGCGGTCTCGCGTACCGGATCGTTCTTGCTCTCTGTCATCTGTTCGCTCCATCGGGGTTGGTCATGGCATCGGAGAGACCGCACGGGAGGGGAATCATTCCCCGCCCGCCACGCGCCTCAACGGAAGGAGAAGCCGTACTGGAGGTCGAGGGCGGTGTCGGTGCCGCCGCGTGCGATCACCGACAGGCGGCGCGAGACCTGGTAGGTCAGCTTGACCAGGGTGGCGGCCCCGCCCAGGCCCTGCTCGAAGTTGAGGAAAAGGTCCGGCCCGAGGCGCTTGCCCAGGCTCAGCACCTGGCCGGCGACCGAGGGCCCGCCCGAGACCGTCTGACCGCTGCCGAGCACCCGGCTGCTGCGCGTGCGCGTGGTGCTGTTGAGCTCGCCCTGGCCGATCGAGAAGGAGTCGAAGCCGAGGCTGCGCGAGAGCTCCTCGGTCATGCCGCCGCCCGGCCCGCCGAGCAGGGCCGCGGCGGCCGGGAGCAGCAGGCCGAGGTCGGCGCCGGAGCCGGCGTCCGGCGCGCGCCCGAGCACGATCCACGACAGCTTGGTGGGGTCGGGCACCTCGGGATCGGACACCAGCTTGATCTGCGGGCGCTTGGCGCTGCCGGTGATCGCCACCCCGGCCTCCACCTCCAGGCCCTTGCGCAGCGCGACGATGTTCAGCCCGGGCGCGTCGAGCGGGCCCTGGAAGTTGATCAGGCCGCGCTCCAGGGTGAGGTTCTGGCCATAGCCGCGGTAGCCGCCGCCCACGGTCTCGATCGTGCCCACCGCCGACAGCGGCCGCCCCGGCTGCAGGCGGATGCGCAGCCCGCCGGCGAGCCGCGTCTCGAGGCCGAGCGCCGAGAGGTAGAGCGCGTCGCCGAGGCCGACGCTGACATCCGCATTCACCGCGAAGCCGCCGCCCTGCTGCGCCGGTGCGGGCTCACGCCCGAGCACGACGACGTCGTCGGAGAGGCTGGGCGGCAGCGCCTCGGCGAACTCGAGGTAGCCGGCGTCGGCGCGGAACTCCGCGTCCAGCGCCAGCGACTCGAAGGTGCTGCGCGCCGTGCCGCCGCCCGACAGCAGCATCCAGCGGTCGTCGCGCTGCAGCAGCGGCAGGCGGTCGGCGTCGAAGCGGAAATCGCCCGCGCCGCTGTCGAGCGCAAGCTCGCCGCGCGCGGTGAAGCGCCCGGGCGTGGCGGTGAGGCGCTCGAAGGGGATGCGATTCTCGCGCGGACGCACGCGGTTCTCGGAGACGAACTCGAGCCGCTCCAGGCGCACGCGCTCCTGGTCGAAGTCGACATCGAGCTCGCCACCAGCGAGCATCAGGCCCTGGTCGACGAGGGTGAAGCCGAGCTCGCGCCCCTCGATGCGGCCGCTCGCACGCGGCGACTCGATCGTGCCGCCCACGGTGAAGTCGCCCCGGATGCGCCCGGCGAGCTCGACGCTCTCCTGCGAGAGGCGCCCGAGCCAGGCGAGCGAGGGCATGTCGATCCGCGCCGCGCCGCGGATCGCGGTCGCCGGCGGCACGCTCCACAGGCCGTCGGCACCGCGTCGCGCGCGCAGCCCGGCCTCGCCCTGCACGCTGCCGAGCTCCTTGCCCTGCACGTCGACGGCGAGGTCGATGCGATCGCCGCGCGCGTTCAGCACCGCCTCGAGCTTCTCCAGGCCGAGCCGGGTACGCAGCTCGCCCTCCACGCTGATGTCGCCGGATTCGCGGAACACGCGCGCCTCGCCCTCCAGCGTGCGCCCGACCGCGAGGTCCCAGCGCGCCCCCAGGCTCAGCGGGTCGGCGTTGCGGCGCGGACGGCCGTCGCGGCGCCGGGGTTCGGTCTCGACCACCAGCCCGGCGAGGTCGCCGCGCAGCACGCTCTGCGTCGGCGACCAGGCGGTCTCGAGCAGGCGGATGCGGCCCTTGTCGCCGGCCTCGATCTCGACGCGACCGAGGCGCACGCGATCGGCGCCGAGCTCGAGCGTGGCCGGCGCCTGCAGACGGGCGGGGAAACGTCCGCCGACCTCGAGCGCGGCGAGGCGGCCGCTCCAGCGCGGCGCCTCGCCCGCAGGCAGGCCGCCTTCGAGCGCGAGGCGCAGGGTGTCGGCGACGCCCTCCACTTTCGGTGTGGCGAGGTCGGCGTCGAGGCGGTGGCGCGCGCGCGTGCCGCCGGCCTCGATGCGCGCACTCGCCAGCCAGTCGGGCGGTGGCGCGCCGTCGGCGCCGCGCGCGCGGCTGCCGAGCCGGCTGAGGCCGAGCGCGAGCTCGAAGGGGCCGTCGATGCCGGAATCGAGGCGGACACGGGCGTTCAAGCCCGCCAGGCGCACGTCGCCGGGCAGGGCGAGGTTCTCGCCGAAGAGGTCCAGGCGGCCGTTGGGCGCCTCCAGCGTGCCACCGATGCGGCCCTCGGCGCCGGCGCGGCCGCCGAGCCCGAAACCGATCGCCGCCAGCGCGGGCGCGTCCAGGCGCAGCGCCAGGCTGTCGCCGGGCGCACCGAAGGCGCCGTCGGCGCGCAGGGTGTTGCCGGCGATGTTCAGGTCGATCTTCGCCTCGGGCACGCGCAGGCCTTCGACACGCAGGCGGCCCTCACCGCGCAGCGGGCGCCCGTCGAGGCGGCTGTCGGGGAGGGTGAAGTCGAGCGCGACCGCCTGCGGCAGCCCCTCGGCAGACAGGTCGCCGCGCGCGTCCAGATCGAGGTCGAGGCGAGCGCTCGGCAGCTCGGACCGCAGCGCGCGCGGATCGACGCCGCGCAGGCGGGCCGAGAGGGTGAAGCTGCGTGCCGCTCCGGCGTGCACGGCGGCGGGCAGGTCCGTTGCCGGCGCAGGAACAGGGGGGGCAGCGGCGCCTTCACGAGCGGTTTGCGCCCCCCCCTCGCCGGCGGCGCTCGCAGCGGCCACCGGCGAGGGGGGCGCGGCGGGCACGACGCTCAGGCTGGCGTCGGCGTCGATGCGCGCCGCGCCCACCATGAGGGCCAGCCGCGCCGTCTGGCGCTGCGCGCCGGCCTCGGCATCCACCCGGCCGGCGACGATCTGACGCGGCAGGCGGCCGTCGAGCGCGCGCGTATCGATGCCGGCGAGTTCGAGCGCAGCGACGAACTGGCCGAACCCGGCCTCGGCCGCTGGCGCGGCGGAGGCGGTCGCGTCGGGCAGCGCAGGCGGGTGCCAGGCCACGCGACCGGCGATGGTGCCGCCGCCGGCGAGGCGGAACTCGACGGCGTCGAGGGCGAGCTCGGCGCGCTTCCAGTCGAGTTGCGCCGACAGCGCCTCGAGCGGAATCCCGCCGGCGTCCACCGCGGCCGGGCGGGCGTTGGTGACGCGGATCGGGCCGGCGAGCAGGCCTTCGCCCGCGGCGGGGGCGGCGAGCTCGGCCTCGATGGCGAACTCGCCGCTGGGCGCACCGGCAGCGAAGGCCGCCGGATCGATGCCGCCGGCCTTCAGCCGCAGTTGCCGCAGGGGATCGGCGGCGAAGCTCTCGACCCGGGCCTCGATCTGGGCATGCGCCGCACCCAGCGTGGCCTTGGCCTGCAGGCGCGGTTCGAGCAGGCTGTCGGCCAGCGTCGCCTGCACCGCGACGGCGTGGGTCTCGACCACGCCGTCGAAGCCCGCCTCGCCTGCGAGCGCGAAGGGCGCCACGCCGTCGAGCGCGAGCGCCGCGCGGGCGAGGCCCTGCGGCAGCGCGACGGAGAGGGATTCGAGGCGGTGATGGCGGCCGTCGCTGGAGAGCGCGGCCTCCAGGCGGGAGAACACCAGGCCCTGCTCGGCGGCGACCTCGGTCGCGGCCTCGGCGGCGAGCGCCGGGGCGCTGGCGACGTCGGCGGCGCGATCGAGCGCCTGCGCCGCCTCGCCCGCCGCAGCCGCGACCTCGCCCTGCACCGGCGCGGCAGCGTCCGCCGAACCCGGTGTGGCGCCGGCGAGCGGCACGGCAAGGTCACCGCCTGCGGGCAGTTCGCGCATCAGGAAGGCGCCGACGGCGAGCCGGCGCAGCGCGATCGCGACCGGCAGCGCCAAGGAGGATGGCGCCGCCAGGGGCGCAGAGGCGGGCGGGTCCTCGGCCACCGCCTGGGCGAGCAGCACGCGACCCGCGGTCAGATGCTCGATATCGACGCGGCGCTGCAGCAGCGCCGCGGGCGTCCACGCGAGCGAGAGCGCGCGCACTTCGAGCTCCAGCCCCGGCCCGCGCCAGGCCAGCCGATCCACGTCGAGACGGCCGAACAGCCGGCCGCGCGCGCCCTCGACCTGCAGCGCGCCGGAAGTGGCCCGTGCGGCGAGGCCGAGCGCGGCGTCGAGGCCGGATTGCGTGCCGGCGAGCCAGGCGCCGCCGCCGCACAGCAGCGCCAGCGGCAGCGCGACGCCCCAGCCGAGCGCGCGCGCCAGCCGGCGCCGGCGTGGCGGCGCGGCGGGCGCGGGCGAGGCGTCGTGGTCGTGCGCGCTCACCCGGGCGCCTCAGCGGCCGAACAGTGCCTGCAGCTCGGCGCCCGGATGCGGCGCACGCATGAAGGCCTCGCCGACCAGGAAGGTGTGCACCGCATTGGCCTGCATCAGGGCGACGTCCTCGGGCTTCAGGATGCCCGACTCGGTGACCACGATGCGGCCCGCCGCGCCGCTGGCGATGCGCGGCAACAGGTCGAGCGTGGTCTGCAGCGAGACCTCGAAGGTGCGCAGGTTGCGGTTGTTGATGCCGATCAGCGGGGTCTCGAGCTGCAGCGCGTGCTCGAGCTCTGCGGCGTCATGCACCTCGACCAGCACTGCCATACCGAGCTCGACCGCGAGCTGCTCCATGTCGCGCATCCGCGCCAGGTCGAGGCAGGCGGCGATCAGCAGGATGGCGTCGGCCCCCATCGCACGCGCTTCGAAGACCTGGTAGGGATCGACCAGGAAGTCCTTGCGCAGCACCGGCAGGTGGCAGGCGGCGCGTGCAGCCTGGAGGTATTCGGGCGCGCCCTGGAAAAAGCCGCGATCGGTGAGCACCGACAGGCAGGCGGCGCCGGCGCGCTCGTAGTCGGCGGCGATCTCGGCGGGGTGGAAGTCGGGCCGGATCACGCCCTTGGAGGGGCTGGCCTTCTTGATCTCGGCGATCACCGCGGGACGGCGGGCGGCGTGCTTGGCGCGGATCGCGCCGACGAAATCGCGCGCGGGCGGCTGCGCCGCGGCGTCCTCGCGCACCAGACACTGCGGCCGCGCGGCGGCGGCGGCGGCGACCTCCTCGACCTTGACCGCGCAGATCTTCTGCAGGATGTCGCTCATCGGCCGCTCCCGAACTGCCGGGTGAAACGCACGAACTCGTCGAGCTTGGCGCGCGCGGCGCCGCTCTCGATGATCTCGCGCGCACGCAGGATGCCGGCGCCGACGGTGTCGACCAGGTTGGCCGTGTACAGCGCCACGCCGGCGTTGAAGGCGACGATCTCGCGCGCCGGGCCGGGGCGGTTGTCGAGCACGCCAAGCAGCACCTCGCGCGACTCGGCGGCGTCCTCGACGCGCAGCTGGCGGCTGCCCGCCATGGCGAGGCCGAAGTCCTCGGGGTGGATCTCGTACTCGACGACCTTGTTGTCCTTGAGCTCGCCGACCAGGGTGGCACCGCCCAGGCTGACCTCGTCCATGCCGTCCAGGCCGTGCACCACCAGCACGTGGTTGGCGCCGAGGCGCTGCATCACGCGCGCCTGGATGCCGACCAGGTCGGGATGGAACACGCCCATCAGCGTGTTGGGCGCGCCGGCCGGGTTGGTGAGCGGGCCGAGGATGTTGAAGATGGTGCGCACACCCATCTCGCGCCGCACCGGGGCGACGTTCTTCATCGCGCTGTGGTGGGCGGGCGCGTACATGAAGCCGATGCCGGTGGCCTCGATGCACTCGGCGACCTGCTGCGGGGTGAGCTCCAGGTTGACGCCGAGCGCCTCGATCACGTCGGCCGCGCCCGACTTCGACGACACCCCGCGTCCGCCATGCTTGGCGACGCGCGCGCCGGCGGCCGCGGCGACGAAGATCGTGGTGGTGGAGATGTTGAAGGTGTTGGCGCCGTCGCCACCGGTGCCGACGACGTCGAGGAAGTGGTCGTGCGGCGGCTCGACCACGACCTTGGTGGACATCTCTCGCATCACCGTGGCAGCGGCGGTGATCTCGCCGATGGTCTCCTTCTTGACGCGCAAGCCGGTGAGGATGGCGGCGGTCATCACCGGGGAGATCTCGCCGGCCATGATCTGGCGCATCAGCGAGAGCATCTCGTCGAAGAAGATCTCGCGGTGCTCGATCGTGCGTTGCAGGGCTTGCTGGGCGGTAATCGTGGTCATGGGGCTCTCGCAGCTTTCGTTTCAGGCGGCCGCCGGCTGGCTGGCGCCGCGGTCGAGGAAGTTCTTCAGCAGCGCGTGGCCGCACTCGGTGAGGATGGACTCGGGGTGGAACTGCACGCCCTCGACGTCGAGCGTCCTGTGGCGCACGCCCATGATCTCGCCGTCCTCGGTCCACGCCGTCACTTCCAGACAATCGGGCAGGCTGGCGCGTTCGATCGCCAGCGAATGGTAGCGCGTGCAGGTGAGCGGGTTGGGCAGGCCGCGGAAGACGCCCTGGTCGATGTGATGCACCGGCGAGGTCTTGCCGTGCATGAGGCGCTTCGCGTGCACGACGCGCCCGCCGAAGGCCTCGCCGATGCTCTGGTGGCCGAGGCAGACGCCCAGGATGGGGAGCTTGCCGGCGAAGGCCTTGATCGCCGCCACCGAGATGCCGGCCTGGGCCGGGGAGCACGGCCCGGGCGAGATGACGAGATGTTCGGGCGCGAGGCGGCCGATCTGCTCGAGGGTGATCTCGTCGTTGCGGTACACCTTGACCTTGGCGCCGAGTTCGCCGAAGTACTGCACGAGGTTGTAGGTGAAGCTGTCGTAGTTGTCGATCATCAGCAGCATGGTCTTTCCCTTCGCGAAGCCGCGCGCCGCGCGGGCATCGCCAGTATCGAGGCGTGGTGGACGGAGGGCGGCGCAGGCGCCGCGCTCAGAAGCGGGTGTCGAGTCCGCCTTCGGCCATCTCGGCGGCGCGCAGCATCGCGCGCGCCTTGCTCTGGGTCTCGTTCCACTCGGCGTCGGGGTCGGAGTCGGCGACGATGCCGGCGCCGGCCTGGACGTGGATCTGGCCGTCCTTCACCACCGCGGTACGGATCGCGATCGCCAGGTCCATGTCGCCATGGAAGCCGAGGTAGCCCACCGCGCCGGCGTAGATGCCACGCTTGACCGGCTCGAGCTCGTCGATGATCTCCATCGCGCGCACCTTGGGCGCGCCCGACACGGTGCCCGCGGGGAAGGTGGCGCGCAGCACGGCGAGCGCGTCGAGGCCCTCGCGCAGCTTGCCCTCGACGTTGGAGACGATGTGCATCACGTGCGAGTAGCGCTCGACGGTGAAGCGCTCGGTGACCCTGACCGTGCCGACCTCGGAGACGCGGCCGGCGTCGTTGCGGCCGAGGTCGAGCAGTTGCACGTGCTCGGCGATCTCCTTCTGATCGGCGAGCAGTTCCTGTTCGAGCGCAAGGTCCTCGGCCGGGGTGGCGCCGCGCTTGCGGGTGCCGGCGATCGGACGCACGGTGACGACGTCGTCCTCGAGCCGGGTGAGGATCTCGGGCGAGGCGCCGACGACGTGGAAGTCCTCGAGGTTGAAGTAGAACAGGTAGGGCGAGGGGTTGAGCGAGCGGATCGCGCGGTACAGCGCCATCGGGCTGGCGGCGTAGGGCTTGCTCATGCGCTGCGACAGCACGACCTGCATGAGGTCGCCGTCGACGATGTACTGCTTGGCGCGGCGCACCGCGTCCTTGAAGGCTTCCTCGCCGAAGCTCGACACCGGCTCGGCGGACTCGCCGCGGAACTCCTCGGGGATCTCCACCGCCTCGCGCAGGCGGGCGAGGAGCTCGCGCAGGCGCCTCTGCGCGCGCTTGTACGCGCCCGGCACCTCGGGCTCGGCATAGACGACGAGGGTGAGCTTGCCGCTTAGATTGTCGACGATCGCGACCTCTTCCGACAGCAGCAGCAGGATGTCGGGCGTGCCGACGGTGTCGGCTTTCTCGGTCTTGGCCAGGCGCGGCTCGATGTAGCGCACGGTGTCGTAGCCGAAACAGCCCACCAGACCGCCGGCGAAGCGCGGCAGGTGCTGGCGCGGCGGCACCTTGATGCGGTTCATGAACTCGGCGACGAAGTTGAGCGGGTCGCCGTAGTCGCGACGCTCGACCAGGCGGTTGCCGGTGAGCAGCAGGGCGGAGCGGCCATAGACCTCGATGCGGGTGGGCGAGGACAGGCCGATGAAGGAATAGCGCCCGAAGCGCTCGCCGCCCTGCACCGATTCGAGCAGGTAGGTGTAGGGCTCGTTGGCGAGCTTCAGGTAGATGGAGAGCGGGGTGTCGAGGTCGGCGAAGGTCTCGAGGGTGAGCGGGATGCGGTTGTAGCCCTCGGCGGCGAGGGCGTTGAATTCGTGTTCGAGCATGGGGGCTCCACGTGGGACGGATCGATCGGAAGGGCTTGCAGCGGGCGGGGAAGGCGTCGCGCAGCGTGCGCGGCGGGCCCCGCAGGGGGAGGTCGCGTTCAGTGGCCCAAAGGCCAACGCCAGCCGCCGCGCCAGTCGGGCTGGGCGGAGGACGAGGCGGAGAACAGGCGATCCCGGGGTGCGAGCATCACGATGAAGTCGTTGGTGGAGAGACGGACGAGGGCGGATGAAAGGGCGCCGGCGCAGCCACCGGACCTTGCGAGCCCGCAGCGGGATTGCGAGGGATTGCGCCGCCCCTGCCGCCGGTTTGCGCCTATGCAGGACCGATATGGTCCAGCACTTCGAGTGCGTTCGATAGTAGCCCATCGCATTCGATGCTGTCCACCGGCATGCCTTCGCTGTAGCCGTAACGCACCAGCAGCACCGGCATGCCCGCGTCGCGCGCGGCGAAGGCGTCGTTGGCCGAGTCGCCGACCATCAGCGCCTGCCGGGCGGCCACGCCGAGGCGCGCGCAGGCCAGGTGCAGCATCGCCGGGTCGGGTTTCTTGACCGGCAAGGTGTCGCCGCTGACCACGGCGTCGAAATAGTGCGCAATCGCCATGCGCTCGAGCAACGGCAGCGTGAAGGCCTCGGCCTTGTTGGTGACCACCGCCAGCGGCAGCCCGTGTCCGCGCAGGCGCTCGAGCAGTTCGCCGACCCCGGGGTAGATGCGCGTGCGCGCGCCGTTGACCACAGCATAGTGGCGGCGGAACACGGCCACGGCGGAGTCGATCTCGTCCTCATCGGCGTGCGTGCCCTCGGTGAGGCAGCGCCGCACCAGGTTGGGAATGCCCTTGCCGACGAAGCTGTGGATCTCCTCCAGGCTGCGCGCCGGGCGGGCGAGCTCGGCGAGCATGAGGTTGGCGGCGTCGGCGAGGTCGGCGATGGTGTCGAGCAGGGTGCCGTCGAGGTCGAACAGCACCGCGCGCGGCGCGAAGCGCGCGTCCATCCTCATGCCTGCACCGCGGCGAGCTCGGCGCGCAGCGCACCCAGGATCGAGTCGTAGCGGTGCGGATCGGCGGCCTTCGCGGCACCGAATACCGCGGAGCCGGCGACGAAGGTGTCGGCTCCGGCGCGGGCAATCGCGGCGATGTTGTCGGTCTTCACCCCGCCGTCGATCTCGAGCAGGATGCGGCGACCGCTGCGCGCCTCGTAGGCGTCCAGCCTGGCACGCGCGGCGCGCAGCTTGTTGAGGGTCTCGGGGATGAACTTCTGCCCGCCGAAGCCGGGGTTGACGCTCATCAGCAGCACCACGTCGAGCTTGTCCATGACGTGGTCCATCCAGTCGAGCGGGGTGGCCGGGTTGAACACCAGGCCGGCCTGACAGCCGGCGTCGCGGATCAGCCCGAGCGTGCGGTCGACGTGCTCGGAGGCCTCGGGGTGGAAGGTGATGACGTTGGCGCCGGCCTTGGCGAAGTCGGGCACGATGCGATCGACCGGCTTCACCATCAGGTGCACGTCGATCGGCGCCGAGGTGTGCGGGCGGATGGCCTCGCACACCAGCGGGCCGATGGTGAGGTTGGGGACGTAGTGGTTGTCCATCACGTCGAAGTGAATCCAGTCGGCGCCGGCGGCGATGACGTCGCGGACCTCCTCGCCGAGGCGGGCGAAGTCGGCGGACAGCAGGCTGGGGGCGATGCGGTACATGGTGGGCTCCGGTGCGGGTGGCAGCGCGGATTCTAACCCGCGCCCCGCCGATCGGCCGCCCCTGCCGCGCTCAGCGCACGCAGACCTTGCGCACCTGCTTCATGTCGGTGATGCCGGCGAGCACCTTCTCGATGCCGTCCTGGCGCAGCGTGCGCATGCCTTCGGCGAGCGCCTGGCCGAGGATCTGGTCGACGCGGCCGCGCGACTGGATCTGGCGCTTGATCGCGTCGGAGCCGAGCATCAGCTCGTGCAGGCCTACCCGCCCCTTGTAGCCCTGGTTGCAGTGCTCGCAGCCGACCGCGCGGTAGAGCCGGAAGCCGCCGTCCTTGTCGCCGAAGGCCTCGCGCCAGCGCCCCAGCACGCGCTCGCGGGCGGTCTTCGGGTCGGCGGCGAAGTCCGGGGTCAGGTGCATGTCCTCGCAATATTCGTCGAGCAGGCTGGCGAGCTCGTCCTCGCCGACGCGGTAGGGTACCCGGCACTTCAGGCACAGGCGCTTGGCCAGGCGCTGGGCGAGCACGCCGAGCAGCGCGTCGGCGAAGTTGAACGGGTCCATGCCCATGTCGAGCAGGCGCACGACCGATTCGGGCGCGCTGTTGGTGTGCAGGGTCGAGAACACCAGGTGGCCGGTCAGCGAGGCCTCGATGCCGACCGAGACGGTCTCGTGGTCGCGCATCTCGCCGACCATGATCACGTCCGGGTCGGCGCGCAGGAAGGCGCGCATCATGGTGGCGAAGTCGATGCCGGCCTTGCGGTTGACCTGCACCTGGCGCAGGCCCTTCTGGGTGATCTCGACCGGGTCCTCGACCGTCCAGATCTTGGTATCCGGGGTGTTGATGTAGCTCAGGATGGAGTGCAGCGTGGTGGTCTTGCCCGAGCCGGTGGGGCCGCACACGAAGAAGATGCCGTAGGGCTTGGCGATCGCGCTCTTGAGGCGCTCGAGATTGAAGGGCAGCAGGCCGAGCTGGTCGATCGGGATCGGCTCGCTGTGCGCGAGCAGGCGCATCACCACGTCCTCCATGCCGCCCTGGGTGGGCAGCGTGGCCACGCGCAGCTCCAGGTCGACCGGGGCGAACTTGCGGAAGCGGATCTTGCCGTCCTGCGGCTTGCGGCGCTCGGAGATGTCGAGGTCGCACATGATCTTGATGCGGGTGACGAGCGGGTTGCGGTAGCTTGCCGGGATCTCGATGTAGGGCACCAGCGAGCCGTCCTTGCGGAAGCGGATCTGGGTCTTCTCCTTGCCCGGGCGGGGCTCGATGTGGATGTCGGAGGCGCCCTGACGATAGGCGTCGATGATGATCTTGTTGACCAGCTTGACGAGCTCGTTGTCGGCGGCGGCGTTGACCTCGTCCCGGAGCGAGAGGGCGTCCTCCTCGTGATCGTCGAGACCGGACAGCAGGTCCGAGACCGAGGCGTCGTCCAGGGTCACACCGAAGAACTGCTCGACCGTCAGCTCGAAGTCGCGCTGGGTGGTGACGCGGTAGGTCAGCCGCTTCTTCGGCAGCACGTTCTGCGCCACGCCCGAGCTGCGCACCTGCTCGGGGTCGACGCACAGGATCACCACGCCCTCGGGGTTCTCCTCCCAGGGCAGCCACAGGCTGCGCTCGACGAACTCGCGCTTGATGTTGCGCAGCAGGTCCATCGGCTTGACGTGGTTGGCGACGAAGGGCTGATAGGGCACGCCGAAATAGCGCGAGGCCGCTGCGCCGAGTTCGGCGTGGCTGAGGCCGAGCTGCTCGATCAGCAGGTTCTCGGTGCCCGCCCCGCTCTCGCGCGCCTCGCGGGTGGCGTCGGCGAACTCCTCGGCGGTGATGCGGCCATCGACCACCAGCGCCTCGAAGCGCGAACGCAGGCGCCCGGCCTGGCGGTTGTGGCGCAGGAAGGCGACGCCGAGCGTCTGTGCGAGCCCCATCAGCCCCTCCTCGGTCATCTTGGAGAAGGGTTCGCGGTTGAGCGTGTTGATGAGCTGCACGACCCCGAGCAGGCTGCCGGTGTCGGGATCGCGGATGGGCGCGACCAGCATCTGGCGCGAGTGGAAGCCGGTGCTGGCGTCGACCTCGCGGCGCAGCGCGAGGTGCGGCGAGATGCGGCGCAGCTCCTCGTCGTCGTACACGTCGCGGATATTGACCAGTTGGCCGCTGAGCGCGACGAAGCCGGCGATGCTGTTCTCGCCGATCGGCAGGCGGATGCTCTGCACCCCGCTCAGCCCGGTCTTGACCCGGGTGACGATCGAGGCCCCGCCCTCCTCCAGCGCGTAGATGGTGAAGCGCTCGGCCTCGAACAGCGAGCACAGCTCGGGCGCGAGCTCGAGCATGATCTCGTCGGTGTCCTTGCTCGCATGGATGCGGTTGGTCAGCGTCTGCAAGCCCTTGAAGAAGGCGAGACGGTGCGTGACGGCGCTGGACACGGAGGTGTTCATGAGGATTCCTCGGGATGGAGACGCCCGGGGGCGAGCGGTGGCATGCAAGGTAGCGGATTCCGCGCCGCGCCCGGTACCCGCATCAGAACTCCAGGAGGTCGCCGCGACCGAGTGCGCGCAGCGGTCGTCCGGGCGCGCAGGCCCCGAGCTGGTCGATGATGCGCTGCCCGACGCCCGGCTTGAGGTGGCTGATGTGGATCTCGGGCGTGCCGCGGATCTCGTCGAGCACCGCGCGCGCCATGCTCGGGCAGAGGTGGCGCGAAGCCACGGCGAGCCCGTGCTGTTCCTCGGCGAAGGCGGTCTCGAGGATGAGGTGGCGCAGTTGCGGACAGTCGTTGATCGCCTCGATCAGCTCGGGACAGTAGGCGGTATCTCCGGAAAACACCAGCTGCCCGTGCGCACTGTCGAGCCGGTAGGCCACCGCGGGGACGGTATGGCGGGCAGGCAGCGCGGTGATGCCGCGCCCGCCGCAATCGCGGCGCTCGCCGACGTGGATCGGATGGAAGCGCATGAAGGGCTGGTGGTGGTCGGGAATCGCGGAAAAATCGGGCCACACCAGCCAGTTGAAGATGTGCGAGTGCAGGATGCGGATGGTCTCGGGCGTCGCATGCACCTGCACCGGCGCCTGGCGCAGTTCGCCCACCGAGTCGATCATCAGCGGCAGCGCGGCGATGTGGTCGAGGTGCGCATGGGTGAGGAAGACGTGGTCGATCCGCGCCAGCTCGTCCAGCGTCAGGTCGCCGACGCCCGTCCCGCAGTCGATCAGGATGTCGTCGTCGAGCAGGAACGAGGTGGTGCGCGGTTGCGCCCCGCCGATTCCGCCGCTGCACCCCAGCACCTTGAGCTTCATGGCCTCCGTCATCCGCGTCCGCGGCGGCCGGAGGCCACCGTGCAAACCCATGCGAAACCTTAGCACCGACCGCGCGCCGGCCGCGCGGGAGAATGTCACGCCCTCCCCGGCCCCTCAGGCGCGCAGGAAGAACTCCATCTTGACGCCCGCGATCTCGATGATGTCGTGGTCGCGCAGGGGACGCGCCTGGGCGTCGATCGCCCTGCCGTTGACGAGCGGAAAACTCGCCCCCTCGACGTGGGTGATGAAGTAGCCGTGCGGGCGGCGCGTGATCACCGCGACCTGGCGCCCCGGCTTGCCGAGCGTGGTGAGCGACTTGGTGAGCGGCAGCTCGCGCCCGGCGTTGGCGCCACTGAGCACCTGGATCACACCCTGCCCCTCGCCCGCCGCGGAGGCGGCGGTGGCGGCCGCGGCCGCGGTGCCGGCCTGGCGCGCGGCGGCGGAGAGGATCTGCGTGTCGCTCGGCGCCGGCGCCCCCGGCGGAAGCACCGTCTCGGTCGTGGCGCGCGGCATCTCGAAGGCCTTGTAGGCCGCGGTCTCGATCATCTCGGACGGCGCCAGCCCGGGCTTGGCATCGTCCACGATGTACTTGATGCGGTACTTGCCGAGCTCGATGACGTCGTTGTTGCGCAGCACGTTCTTCTTGACCGGCTGGCCGTTGAGGTAGGTGCCGTTGGTGCTGTTCTGGTCCTCGAGGAAGGCGTCGTTGGTGATGCAGGTGATCACCGCGTGATGGCCGCTGATCGCGAGATTATCGATCTGGATGTCGTTGTCCGGCTTGCGCCCGATGGTGGTGCGCTCCTTGACGAGCGCCATTTCCTTGAGCACCAGCCCGTCCATGCTGAGAACCAACTTCGGCATGCCCATACCCGTCTGTAAGTGGAACGGCCGGCGCGCCTGCGCCGCCTGCGAGGAATCCTCCGCCCATTCTAGCGCGCGCACCGCGCCGGTTAACAAAAAAGGGCGCCGGAAAATCCGGCGCCCCTTGCCATGCCCCGGGGGACGGCTTACAGCATCGCCTTGAGCAGCTTGCCCATCTCGGACGGGTTGCGCGTGACCTTGAAGCCGCACTCTTCCATGATGGCGAGCTTGGCGTCGGCGGTGTCGGCGCCGCCGGAGATCAGCGCGCCGGCGTGGCCCATGCGCTTGCCGGCCGGCGCGGTGACGCCGGCGATGAAGCCGACGATCGGCTTCTTCATGTTGGCCTTGCACCACTGCGCGGCTTCGGCTTCGTCCGGACCGCCGATCTCGCCGATCATGATCACCGCGTCGGTGTCCGGATCGTCGTTGAACATGCGCATCACGTCGATGTGCTTGAGGCCGTTGATCGGGTCGCCGCCGATGCCGACCGCCGAGGACTGACCGAGACCGATCTCGGTGAGCTGGGCGACGGCTTCATAAGTCAGCGTGCCGGAGCGCGAGACCACGCCGATGCGGCCCTTGCGGTGGATGTGGCCGGGCATGATGCCGATCTTGATCTCGTCGGGCGTGATCAGGCCGGGGCAGTTGGGGCCGAGCAGCAGGGTTTCCTTGCCGCCGGCGGCGACCTTCTGCTTCATCCTGTTGCGCACGACCAGCATGTCGCGGACCGGGATGCCCTCGGTGATGCAGATCGCCAGGTCGAGGTCGGCCTCGCAGGCCTCCCAGATCGCGGCGGCCGCGCCGGCGGGCGGCACGTAGATCACCGAGACGGTGGCGCCGGTGGCGTCCTTGGCATCCTTGACCGAGCCGTAGATCGGCACGTCGAGGATCTTCTCGCCGGCCTTCTTCGGGTTCACGCCGGCGACGAAGCAGTTCTTGCCGTTGGCGTACTCGATGCACTTCTCGGTGTGGAACTGGCCGGTCTTGCCGGTAATGCCCTGGGTGATGACCTTGGTGTCTTTGTTGATCAGGATGGACATTCGAAGTGCTCCTTACTTGACCGCAGCGACGATCTTGGTCGCGGCTTCCGCCATCGTGTCGGCGGCGATGATCGGCAGGCCCGAATCGGCGAGGATCTTCTTGCCGAGGTCTTCGTTGGTGCCCTTCATGCGCACCACGAGGGGGACGGAGAGGTTCACTTCGCGGGCCGCGGCGACCACGCCGGTGGCGATGGTGTCGCAGCGCATGATGCCGCCGAAGATGTTGACCAGGATGCCCTTGACCTGGGGGTTCTTGAGCATGATCTTGAAAGCTTCGGTGACCTTCTCGGTGGTCGCGCCGCCGCCGACGTCGAGGAAGTTGGCCGGCTCGGCGCCGAACAGCTTGATCGTGTCCATGGTGGCCATCGCCAGGCCGGCGCCGTTCACCAGGCAGCCGATGTTGCCGTCGAGGCTGATGTAGGCGAGGTCGTACTTGGAGGCTTCGATCTCGTCGGCATCCTCTTCGTCGAAGTCGCGGAAATCGACGATCTCCGGGTGACGGTAGAGGGCGTTGGAGTCGAAGTTGAACTTCGCGTCGAGCGCCTTGATGTTGCCGTTGCCCTCGAGGATCAGCGGGTTGATTTCCGCCAGCGAGGCATCGGTCTCCATGTAGCAGGTGTAGAGCTTCTTGAAGGCGTCGACCGCCTTGGCGACCGAGCCTTCGGGCACGCCGATGCCCTTGGCAAGCTCGGTGGCCTGCGCGTCGGTGAGGCCGACGAGCGGATCGACGAAGACCTTGATGATCTTCTCGGGGGTGTTATGGGCGACTTCCTCGATGTCCATGCCGCCTTCGGAGGAGGCCATCATGGCGACCGTCTGGGTGGCACGATCGGTCAGCGCCGCGACGTAGTATTCGTGCTTGATGTCGGCGCCTTCCTCGATCAGCAGGTTGCGCACCTTTTGGCCTTCGGGGCCGGTCTGGTGGGTCACGAGCTGCATGCCGAGGATGTCGTTGGCGTGCTGGCGCACTTCGTCGAGCGAGCGGGCGAGCTTGACGCCGCCGCCCTTGCCGCGGCCGCCGGCGTGGATCTGGGCCTTGACCACCCAGATCTTGCCGCCGAGTTCCTCGGCCGCCTTCACGGCAGCGTCCACCGATACGCAGTGGAAACCGCGCGGCGTGACGACGCCGTACTTCCTCAACAGTTCTTTTGCCTGATACTCATGAATTTTCATGGTTGCCCTTCGATCGAAGCCGCGACGGCAGCCGCCGCCGCGGACAGGTTGATGGCATGCTTCGGAGCGATCGCTCCACGACCGGCGCCGTCTCCCTCGACCGTCGCCCGCCGCACTGGAATCGGGACCCCCCGACCCGACCCGCGGACCGGGCGCGCACGCCGCGGTCGCAAGACCCCATAATTATAACTGGTTTTGCGCGGTGCACAGCCATGCGCCGGCAGCCGCACCGGGCCCGCTCCACCCGCATCCCGCACCGTGCCGGCTGCCGTGTGGCGGAAGCATCCGGGAACGCCGAATACGTCACACCTGCAACAAAACACGGTCGCATTGCGGCACGAGTCGCTGGAATGCCTACGGCGAGTCTGCTAAAACTCGGCAATCATCCGATCCACCGCCGGACGCGCGGAATATGAACAACAACAGCATGCCGCTCGCAATCGCAGTCGCAATCGCCCTCGCCTCGCTCGGCACCGCCCCTCCCGCGGCGGCGGTGGCGCTCGGCGAGGTCGCCGCACTCTCCGCGATGGGGGAGAGCTTCCGCGCGGAGATCCGCCTGCCGGACGGAAAACCTGCCGATGCCGAATGCTTTCGCGTCGTCCCCCTCTCCGGTGGAGAGTTTCCGGCCTTGCGCCAGGGCCGTATCGCCGTCAGCGGCAGCGGTGCCGAAGCGCGCCTGGTGGTGCGGGACGCCGCCCGCGTCAACGAGCCGGTGCTGAAGCTGGCGATCGAGAACGTGTGCGAGGCGCGCCTGCGGCGCGAGTACACGCTGCTGATGCCCTTCGCACCCGGCGCCCGCCTGCCGGCGGCTGCGGTGGCAGCCGCCGCACCACCCCCGGCCGCCCGCGCGCCCGCGCGGACACCGCGCACGGCACCGCCCGCGCAGGCGAAGGCGGCGCCGAAACCACGCGCGCGCACCCTCGGCACGAGCGGCGACGAATCGCTCGTCACCCTGGCGTCGTCGCTGTACCCGGACGACCCCGCAGCGCAGGCGCGCTTCATCGAGGCGACCGCCGCGGCAAACCCGAAGCTGTTCGCCGACGCCGCCGCACTCACCCGCGTCCTGCCCGCAGGCACGGCGCTGCGCCTGCCCGACCTGCGCCCCGCCGCGCCGCAGCCCGAAGCGGCACCGGCACCGGTTGTCGCCCAGGGACCCGACCGGCTCGTCGTGGACAAGACCGTCGCCACGCGGAGCACGGGCGGGACCACGGCGGCGCATGGCGACGCCCCCCCGCGCAATCACGCGGAGCGCGAGCGCGCGCTTGCCGCGGCGATCGACCGCAGCATCATCGCCGAGATTGAGTTGCTCGCCCGCATCAAGGAACTCGAGGAAATCCAGGCCGGGCTGAAGGAGCGCCTGCTGAGGATGCAGGCCGCCCCCGCCGTCGCAACCGCCCCGGCCGTCGCAGTCCCCGCCTCGCCTCCGCCGCGGACCGAGCCGGTCACCCCCGCCGAAACGCGCCCTGCGCTCGCGGCCGAGAACGCCTGGGGCCGCGACGCCTACCTGTTCGGCGGACTCGGGTTTGCCGCCTTGGCTCTCGTCGCGCTGTTGCGCCGCTCGCGGCGTCCGACGCCGGCAGCGCCGTCCAGTCGGCCGACGGACACCGCCACCGCGACGACGCTCGGCAGCGCGGAGTCCCGCAAGGGCCGCGCGCGGGCCGAAGAAACCGGCTTCGGTTTCGGCGTCGGCACCGTCGACACTCGCCTCGAGTGGCCGGCGGGGACGGCAACCGAGACCATCCAGGAGCACAAGTCCGCGGTCGAGCTCGCCGACATCATGATGAGCTTCGGCCGCGTCCGCGGCGCAGCCGAGACGCTCGCCGAGTTCATCCGCGGCAATCCGCGCGAAGCGGTCTCGCCCTGGCTCAAGCTGCTCGAGGTCTACCGGGCAGCGGGCCTGCGCGACGAGTTCAACGCGATCGCCGGGGAGCTCAACAAGACCTTCAACGTCACCACGGTCAACTGGCAGAGCTACGACGCGCTGCGGGCGTCGAAGATGAGCCTGGAGGACCTGCCGCACATCTGCGAGGCCCTGCAGAAGACATGGCGCACCGCCGCCTGCCAGCGCCACCTGCAGCAGCTGCTGCGCGACAATCGCAACGGCACCCGCGCCGGCTTCCCGTTCTCGGTGATCGACGAGATCCTCACCCTCACCGCCATCCTCGAGGAAGACTTGGGCCCCTGCCCGCCGGCCGCGGACGAGCCCCCCCGGCGCTAGACCGGGTTATCGAGGTCGACGAAGCTCGCCTCCAGCCCGAGCACCTCGTTCAGGTAGTGCGCCATGGCGCGTGCGCCGTAGCGCTCGGTGGCGTGGTGGCCGGCGGCGATGTAGGGCACACCCGACTCGCGCGCCAGATGGACCGTGGGCTCGGAGATCTCGCCCGACACGTAGAGCTCGGCCCCGGCCAGGATCGCCTGCTCGAAAAAGCCCTGCGCACCGCCGGTGCACCAGGCGATCCGGCGCACCGGACGCTCGCCGTCACCGACCAGCAGCGGCTCGCGCCCGAGCCGCCGGGCAAGCGCGCGCGCGATCTCGTCCGCACGCTCGCCCTCCCGCGCCGGCCGGCCGATCCAGCCCAGCTCCTGGTCGGCGAAGCGCGCCGTCCCCTGCCAGCCCATCAGGCGCGCGAGTTGCGCGTTGTTGCCGAGCTCCGGATGCACGTCGAGCGGCAGATGGTAGGCGAACAGGCTGATGTCGTTGGCGAGCAGGGTATGCAGGCGCCGACGCCGGAAGCCGGTCACGCGACCGTCGTCGCCCTTCCAGAACAGGCCATGGTGAACGAAGACGGCGTCATACGCCCCCGTTGCTGCAAGGTCGAGCAGGGCCTGGCTGGCAGTCACCCCGCACAGCACGCGCCGGACCTCCGCGCGTCCTTCCACTTGCAGGCCGTTTGGGCAATAATCCTTCAGCCGTGAAGCGTCGAGCAGGGTGTCGAGATGACCCCCGAGTTCGGTGAGCTGCATGCGTCCTCCTTCATCCTTGCTTCGCGCGTGGCTCCTCGACCGGAGAACGCTCCGGCCGGCCGGGCGCGACCCCCTCTTCTTTGAAGCCCGACATTATGCGCCGCTTGTGGCTCATCTTCGCGCAGGCGGTGACCGTCAGCGTCGCCGTGCTGTTCGTGCTCAACACCCTCAAGCCGGAATGGCTGCGCAAGGCCACGCCCGCGGCGGTGGTGGCGATCCTCGAGGCACCTGCGGGCAGCGAGCGTGCGCCGGCGGCAGGCTCCTACGCCCCGGCTGCACAGCGTTCGATGCCGGCGGTAGTGCACATCTTCACCAGCAAGGGCGGTCGCGGCCAGCGCCACCCGCTGCTCGACGACCCGCTGTTCCGCCACTTCTTCGGGGAGCGCCCGGACAGCGCACCGAGCGAATCCGGCCTCGGCTCGGGCGTCATCGTCAGCCCCGACGGCTACGTACTCACCAACAACCACGTCATCGAGACCGCCGACGCGATCGAGGTCGCGCTCAACGACGGCCGCAAGTTCGCCGCCCGCCTGGTCGGGCGCGACCCCGAGACCGACCTCGCGGTGCTGCGCATCGACGGCGCCGAGGCGCTTCCGGCGATCACCTTCCCGGCCGCCGACAGCCTCGCGGTGGGCGACGTGGTGCTGGCGATCGGCAACCCCTTCGGCGTCGGCCAGACGGTCACCATGGGCATCGTCTCGGCGCTCGGCCGCAGCCAGCTCGGCATCAACACCTTCGAGAACTACATCCAGACCGACGCCGCGATCAACCCGGGCAACTCGGGTGGCGCGCTGGTCGACAGCGCGGGCAGCCTGGTCGGCATCAACACGGCGATCTACTCGCGCTCGGGCGGTTCGCTCGGCATCGGCTTCGCAATCCCGGTCTCGATCGCGCGCGACGTGCTCGAGCAGATCGTCGCCACCGGCGAGGTCGTGCGCGGCTGGGTGGGCGTGGAGATCCAGGACCTCACACCCGAACTGGCCGCCTCGTTCGGCTATCGCGACGCCGGCGGCGCGCTCATCGCCGGCGTACTGCGCGGCAGCCCGGCAGATCGGGCGGGCGTGCGTCCGGGCGACGTCCTGGTCGCGCTCGACGGCGAGAGCGTGCGCGACCCGCGCGCGATGCTCGACATGGTCGCGGCGCTCTCACCCGGCAAGCGTGCGGTGTTCAGGGTGCGGCGCGGCGCCGAGGCGCTCGACCTCGAGGTGGAAGTGGGCCGCCGCCCGATCCCGCCCGCCGCGCGCTGAGGCACCGACCGACGCGGCCCGCGGCACTCAGCGGGGCTCGCCCTCGCCATCCGCAGCAGCCGGCCCGGCGAGCTGCTGTACCGTCTCGCCGGCGGCCTCCTGCTGAGGGGAAGGCCTGGACAGCATGCCCGCGAGCACGATGCCAAGCTCGTAGAGCAGGCACATCGGCACGGCCAGCATGAACTGCGAGACCACATCCGGCGGGGTGACGATGGCGGCGACCACAAAGGCGCCGACGATCACGTAAGGGCGCGACTCGCGCAGCTTGGCGACATCGACGATGCCGGCCTTGACCATCAGGATCACCGCCACCGGCACCTCGAAGGTGATGCCGAAGGCGATGAACATCGACATCACGAAGGACAGGTACTGCTCGATGTCCGGCGCCGGGACGATGCTCTTGGGAGCGAATTCGGCGATGAACTTGAACACCGTGCCGAACACGAAGAAATAGCAGAAGGCCATGCCGAGCAGGAAAAGCAGCGTGCTGCCGAGCACCAGCGGCAGGGCGAGGCGCTTCTCGTGCGCGTACAGCCCGGGCGCGATGAAGGCCCAGGCCTGGTAGAGCACCCAGGGCAGCGCGAACACGAAGGCGACCATCATCGTCACCTTGACCGGGACGAAGAAGGGCGTCACCACGCCGGTGGCGATCATGTTGGTACCCGCAGGCAGCGTGTCCATCATCGGCTTGGCGAGGATGTCGTAGATCGCGCCCGCCCACGGCATCAGGCAGACGAAGACGATCACGATCGCGAGCAGCGCGCGGATCAGGCGGTCGCGCAGCTCGATCAGGTGGGCGATGAAGGTTTCCTGTTGTTCGCTCATGCCTTGACCTTGTCCGCTCCAGGCGCGGTGCGGGGCGTGCTATCCAGCCCGAGCTCGAGTTGCGGGGCGGGGCGGGCGGGCGTCGCATCCGCTCCGGCCGGCGCGGGCGCTGCCGCCGGATTCGCGACGGGCGTCGGAGCGCCGGCCGGCGCGGGCGCCGCGGTGCCCGACGCGGAGGCAGGCGACTCGGGGAGGATGGAGCGCACCTCGGCGACCGTCTCGCCGATTCCCGACTCGACCCCGGCGACACCGGTGCGCACCGAGGTCTCGAGTTCCTGCGCCTGGTGCCGCACCTGTTCCTGCAGCTTCTTGAGTTCCTCGAGCTGCATCTCGCGCTGGATGTCGGACTTGACGTCGGAGACGTAGCGTTGCACGCGCCCGAGCAGGTGCCCGGCGGTGCGCGCGACCTTGGGCAGGCGCTCCGGCCCGACCACGATCAGCATCACGATGCCGATCACCACGAGTTCCGAAAAGCCGAAATCGAACATGTGTGCTCGCTCGAGACAGGGGCCGCCACCGGCCCGCCGTAAAACGAAGGGGCGCTCCGGTCAGGGCGCCCCCGATGCTGGTTCGAGACGCGAGGCTCAGGACCGGTTCTGGTCGACCTTCTCGCGCGCCTCGCCCTCGATCGTCTGGCCTTGGGCGAGCTTCTGCTGGGAGGCGTCGCCCGCTCCGGCCGAATCACCCTCCTTCATGCCTTCCTTGAAGCCCTTCACCGCACCACCGAGGTCGGAACCGATGTTGCGCAGCTTCTTGGTGCCGAACACCAGAAGGACGATGACCAGCACGATCAGCCAGTGCCAGATGCTGAAAGAACCCATACCGCTCTCCTTAACGCTTCAACATGGGCGGCAGGGGATCGGGCCCGCCCAGAATGTGCAGGTGCAGATGATACACCTCCTGCAGGCCGACCCTTCCGGTATTGACGATGGTGCGGAAGCCGTCGGTACAGCCCTGCTCGCGGGCGATCCTGCCCGCCGCAACCATCAGACGCCCCATCGCCGCCTCGTGTTCCCCGTCGAGGTGCGCCATCGAGTCGACGTGCACCTTGGGCACCACCAGCACATGCACGGGTGCGGCGGGATGGATGTCGTGGAAGGCGAAGACGTGCTCATCCTCGTAGACCTTCTTCGACGGAATCTCGCCGCGCACGATGCGGCAGAAGACGCAGTCGCTCATGCGCGCGAACCTTCCGCGGTGCGCGACTTCTTCTCGTCGATGCCCGACACGCCCTCGCGGCGACGGAACTCGGCGAGCACGTCGTCCACGGACAGCCCGTGGTGGGCGAGCAGCACCATGGAGTGGAACCAGAGGTCGGTCACTTCCCACACCAGGTGCAGCATGTCCTTGTCCTTGGCCGCCATGATGGTCTCGGCGGCCTCCTCGGCGACCTTCTTGCAGATCGTGTCGGTGCCCTTCTGGTACAGGCTGGAGACGTAGGAAGAATCCGGATCGGCCTTCTTGCGCGCGGCGAGGGTCTCGGACACGCGGTGCAGCACTTCGATATCGATCATTTGTAGATCTCCTGCGGGTCTTTCAAAACCGGCTCGACGGCCTCCCAGCGGCCATCGGCAAAATACTTCTGGAAGAAGCAGCTGTGACGTCCGGTGTGGCAGGCGATCCCGCCCACCTGCTCGATCCTGAGCAGGACCACGTCGTTGTCGCAGTCGATGCGCATGTCCAGCACCTTCTGCACGTGGCCGGACTCCTCGCCCTTGTGCCACAGCTTGCGCCGCGAACGCGACCAGTAGATGGCTTCGCCGGTCTCGGCCGTGCGCTGCAGCGCCTCGCGGTTCATCCAGGCGAACATCAGCACGTCGCCGGTGGCGGCTTCCTGCGCGATGACCGGCACCAGGCCGTGCTCGTCCCACTTGATTTCGTTCAACCAGCGCGTGCTCGTGCTCACAAGCGTACCTCGATGCCGCGCGCGCGCATCAACTCCTTGGCCTCGCGCACGGTGTGCTGTCCGAAATGGAAGATGCTCGCCGCCAGCACCGCGTCGGCGCGGCCTTCGGAGACCCCCTCGGCGAGATGCTCGAGCGTGCCGACGCCACCGCTGGCGATCACCGGGATGCGCACCGCATCCGACACCGCGCGCGTGAGCGCGAGGTCGAAGCCGCTCTTGGTGCCGTCGCGGTCCATGCTGGTGAGCAGGATCTCGCCCGCCCCCAGCGACTCGACCTTGCGCGCCCACTCGATGGCGTCCAGCCCGGTGTTGTTGCGCCCGCCGTGGGTGAACACCTCCCACTTGCCGGGCGCGGTCTGCTTGGCGTCGATCGCCACCACGATGCACTGGCTGCCGACCTTGCTCGCGGCCTCGAAGACCAGCTGCGGGTTGTTCACCGCCGCGGTGTTCATGCTGACCTTGTCGGCGCCGGCGTTGAGCAGCCGGCGCACGTCCTCGACCACGCGCACACCACCACCGACGGTGAGCGGGATGAAGACCTGCTCGGCGACCTGCTCGACCACGTGCAGGATGATGTCGCGGTCGTCGGAGCTCGCGGTGATGTCGAGGAAGGTGATCTCGTCGGCGCCCTGCTCGTCGTAGCGGCGGGCGATCTCGACCGGATCGCCGGCGTCGCGCAACTCGACGAAATTGACCCCCTTGACCACGCGCCCGGACTTCACGTCCAGGCAGGGAATGATGCGCTTGGCTAGCATCGGCTGCCCCTGCGGGAGAAGCTCATTCGCGCGCGCCCTCGAGCTCGTCCGCGCGCGCCTGCGCGGCGGCGAAGTCGAGCGTGCCCTCGTAGATCGCGCGCCCGGTGATCGCGCCCATGATGCCCTCGTCCTCGACCGCGCACAGCGCGTCGATATCGCGCAGGTCGGTGATGCCGCCGCTGGCGATGACCGGGATGCGCAGCGCGCGCGCCAGGCGCACGGTGGCCTCGATATTGACGCCCGAAAGCATGCCGTCGCGGCCGATGTCGGTGTAGATCACCGACTCCACGCCGTAGTCCTCGAACTTCCTCGCCAGATCGACCACGTCGTGGCCGGTGAGCTTGGACCATCCGTCCACCGCCACCTTGCCGTCCTTGGCGTCGAGGCCGACGATGATGTGGCCGGGGAAGGCGCTGCAGGCGTCGTGCAGGAAGCCGGGGTTCTTGACCGCGGCGGTGCCGATGATGACGTAGCTGATGCCGTTGTCGAGGTAATGCTCGATCGTGTCGAGGTCGCGGATGCCACCGCCGAGCTGGACCGGGATGTCGTCACCGACGACGTCGGTGATCGAACGGATCGCGGCGCCGTTCTTCGGCTTGCCGGCAAAGGCACCGTTGAGGTCCACCAGGTGCAGGCGGCGCGCGCCGGCCTCGAGCCAGTGGCGCGCCATGGCGCCCGGATCGGAGGAGAACACCGTGGCGTCGTCCATCTCGCCCTGTTTCAGGCGAACACATTGACCGTCCTTGAGGTCGATGGCGGGAATGAGCAGCATACCGGGATCAGCAGTGGAGAAACGTAGAGGGAATCACCGGCCGCTCAGGGCTGCCAGCGGATGAAATTGGCGAGCAGGCGCAGGCCGGCCGCGGCGCTCTTCTCGGGGTGGAACTGAGCCGCGAAGATATTAGCCCGCGCTACCGCACTGGTAAAGCGAACGCCATAGTCGGTCTCGGCCGCAGTCAGCGAGGCCTCCGCAGGCACCACGAAGTAGCTGTGCACGAAGTAGAAGCGCTCGCCGTCGGGGATGCCGTCCCACATCGGGTGCGGGCCGCACTGACGTACTTCGTTCCAGCCCATGTGTGGCACCTTGAGCCGGCTGCCGTCGGCTGCGAACATGCCGGTCTCGGGAAAGCGCACGACCTCCCCGGACAGGATGCCCAAGCCCGGCACGTCGCCCTCGGCGCTGTGCTGGAACAGCATCTGCTGGCCGATGCAGATGCCGAGGAAGGGTTTTTCGGCCGCCGCGGCGCGTACCGCAGGTCGCAGGCCGCGCGCGTCGAGTTCGCGCATGCAGTCGGGCATCGCGCCCTGCCCCGGAAACACGACCCGCTCGGCGGCGGCGACACGCGCCGGGTCGGAGGTGACGAAGACCTCATGACCGGGCGCCACGTGTTCGATCGCCTTGGCGACCGAGCGCAGGTTGCCCATGCCGTAATCGATGATGGCCACGCTGGTCATCGGCTTGACTCGCTTTTCGACAGGATGGCGGCCGCGCGACGCGACCGCGGGAAGGGAGGAATCAGAGCGCGCCCTTGGTCGAGGGGATGGTCCCGGCGGCGCGCTCGTCGTGCTCGGCCGCCATGCGCAGCGCGCGGGCGAAGGCCTTGAACACGGTCTCGCACTGATGGTGGGCGTTGTCGCCGCGCAGGTTGTCGATGTGCACCGTGACGCCGGCGTGATTGACGAAGCCCTGGAAGAACTCGCGCGCCAGGTCCACGTCGAAGTTGCCGATGCGGGCGCGGGTGTAATTCACGAAGTAGTGCAGCCCCGGGCGGCCGGAGAAATCGACCACCACGCGCGACAGCGCCTCGTCGAGCGGCACGTAGGCATGGCCGTAGCGGCGCAGCCCCTTCTTGTCGCCGAGCGCCTTGGCGAAGGCCTGCCCGAGCGTGATGCCGACGTCCTCTACGGTGTGGTGGTCGTCGATGTGGGTATCGCCCTCGCAGTGGATGTCGAGGTCGAACAGGCCGTGGCGGACGATCTGGTCGAGCATGTGGTCGAAGAAGGGCACGCCGGTGTCGAGCCGGCCCTGCCCGCTGCCATCGAGGTCGATGCGCACGGTGATCTTGGTTTCGAGGGTGTTGCGCGTGACTTCTGCTTGCCGCATGGGAGCTACCGGCCAAAATGGGTTGTCTGCCCGTCATGATAACATCGCGCAGCGAACTCGCCGCGATGCGCCGCAAGGTGCGTTGTGCGCGTCCAAGCCTCCGTTCCACCCCAACCGCAGACACCCGCATGAGCCGCTTCTGGAGCGCCGTCGTCCACGGCCTGACCCCCTACGTGCCGGGCGAGCAGCCCAAGCTCGACAACCTCGTCAAGCTCAACACCAACGAACACCCCTGCGGCCCCTCGCCGAAGGTGCTGGAGGCCATCCGCGCCGCCACCGGCGACGGCCTGCGCCTCTACCCCGACCCCAACGCCGACGCGCTCAAGGCCGCGCTCGCCCGCCATCACGGCGTGCGCCCGGAGCAGATCTTCGTCGGCAACGGCTCCGACGAGGTGCTCGCGCACGCCTTCATGGCGCTGCTCAAGCACGAGCGCGCGCTGTGGTTCCCGGACATCACCTACAGCTTCTATCCGGTGTATTGCGGGCTGTACGACATCCAGCCGCGCATCGTGCCGCTGGCCGAGGACTTCTCGATCCGCGTGGAAGACTACCTGCCGCGCGGCGACGAGCGCGCCGGCGCGATCATCTTCCCCAACCCGAACGCACCCACCGGACGGCTGCTCGCGCTCGCCGAGGTCGAGCGCATCATCGCCGCCAACCCCGAGGCGGTGGTGCTGGTCGACGAGGCCTACGTGGACTTTGGCGGCGACAGCGCGATCGCGCTGGTGGATCGCCACCCCAACCTGCTGGTCACGCGCACCTTCTCCAAGAGCCGCGCGCTGGCGGGCCTGCGCGTGGGCTACGCGGTGGGCGACGCGGCGCTGATCGCGGCGCTGGAGCGGGTCAAGAACAGCTTCAACTCCTACCCGCTCGACCGCCTCGCGATCGCCGGCGCGGTGGCCTCGGTGGAGGACGAGGACTACTTCCGCGCCAGCTGCGCCCAGGTGATCGAGACGCGCGCGCGGCTGGTCGCCGACCTGCAGGCGCTCGGCTTCGAGGTGCTGCCCTCGGCGGCGAACTTCATCTTCGCCCGCCACCCGACGCGCGACGGCGCCGAACTCACCGCCGAACTGCGCAGGCGCGCGATCATCGTGCGCCACTTCAAGGCGGCGCGCATCGACCAGTTCATGCGCATCACCGTCGGCACCGACGCGCAGTGCGCGATTCTGGTGGCGGCCCTGCGCGAGATCCTCGCCGGCTGAAGCCGATCAGCCGCCGCGCGCCGCCATCGGCGGCGCGCGCGGCGGCGCCAGCAACAGGCGGTTGGCGAGGAGCACCGCGATCGACACCACCACCACGATCACCGTGGCGAGCGCGTTGATCTCGGGCTTGAGTCCGTGGTGCAGGCGCGCGAACACCAGCACCGGCAGCGTCGTGCTGCCCGGGTCGGACAGCATCGCGGCGAGCACGAAGTCGTCCATCGACAGCGTGAACGCGAGCAGCCAGCCGGCCGCCAGCGCAGGCGCGATCACCGGCACGGTGATCGCGAAGAAGACCTTCAGCGGCGGACAGCCGAGGTCGAGCGCGGCCTCCTCGAGCGCGCGGTCCATCTCGCGCAGGCGCGACGCCACCAGCACCGCCACGTAGGCCGCGCACAGCGTGGTGTGCGCCACCCAGATCGCCGCCACCCCGCGCCCGCCCAGCACGGCGAGCGCCGGATGGGTGAACAGCAGCACCAGCGACAGCCCCACCACCACCTCGGGCATCACCATCGGCGCGCTCATCATGCCGACGAAGAAGCGGCTGCCCGGATAGGGCCCGGCGCGCACCAGGATCACCGCAGCCGCGGTGCCGACCACCACCGCGGCGGTGGCGGCGAGCGCGCCCACGCGCAGCGACAACAGCACCGCGGCGTGCAACTCGGCGTCGCGCGCCAGCGCGGCGTACCAGCGCAGCGAGAGGCCGTCGAGCCGGGTGGTGATCTCCCCGGCGGTGAAGGAGAACACGATCAGGCACAGGATGGGCACGTAGAGAAAGGCGTACACGCCGACCACCCACATCCGTCCGCCCCAGCCGCCGCCGTTCATTCGTCCCTCCCGGCCCCGCGCCCATGGCGCTGCAGCAGCACGATCGGCGCGATCAGCATCGCCACCATGAGCACCGCGACCGCCGCCGCCATCGGCCAGTCCTGGTTGGGGCCGAAGTCGTCCCAGATGCTGCGCCCGATCGTCATCACGCTGCCGCCGCCGAGCAGATCGGGGATGACGAACTCACCCACCGCCGGGATGAACACCAGCATCGAGCCGGCGACGATGCCGCGCGAGGACAGCGGCAGGGTGATGCGCAGGAACACCGTGGCCGGCCGCGCGCCGAGGTCGCGCGCGGCCTCGGGCAGGCGCTGGTCGAGCTTGACCAGGTTGGCGTAGAGCGGCAGCACCATGAAGGGCAGGTAGCTGTACACCATGCCGACCAGCACCGCGCCGGTGTTGTAGAGCAGCGGCAGCGGCTCCGCCACCAGGCCGAGGCCGAGCAGCGCCTGGTTGATCAGCCCGGTCTCGCTGCTGTCGAGCAGGCCCATCCAGGCATAGACGCGCAGCAGGAAGGAGGTCCAGAACGGCAGCATCACCAGCATCAGCAGGAGGTTGCGCATCGCCTCGGGCGCACGCGCGAGGCCGTAGGCGAAGGGATAGCCGAGAACCAGACAGCACAGCGTGGTGAGCGTCGCGAGCAGGAGCGAATTGGCGTAGGCGGCGAGATAGGGCCGGTCCGCGGCGAGCGTGCCGAGTGCCGCCAGCTCGCCGCCGAGGCGGGCGTAGCTGGCGGGATCGGGACGGAAGGCCGGCGCCCCGTCCGCGGCCGCGCCGGCGAAGGGCGACACGTAGGGCGGCACGGCGAGGTCCGGCGTGGACAGGCTGACGTTCACGATCAGCGCGAAGGGCAGCACGAAGAAGAACAGCATCCACACCCACGGCAGCAGGCCGACCCAGAAGCGGCCATGCCCTTGCGCAGAAGCCGGACGCGCCTTCATCGCAGCAGCAGCACGCCGTCGGGCGCCGGCCACGACACCCGCACCGGCTCGCCGCGCGCCGGCGGCGCGGCCTCGCCCCAGTGCGCCGCGGGCACGCTGGCGATCATCGAGCCACCGCCGGGCAGGCGCAGGTGGTAGATGGAGCGGCCGCCGAGATAGGCGATCTCGGCGACCTCGGCCGGCGCGGCGTTGTCATCGGGCCGTTCCGGCACGCACGCATCGCCGGCGGCGCGATGATGCACGCGCACGCACTCGGGACGCAGCGACAGCCAGGCTTCACCCCCCTGCTGCAGCGCAACGGTGGCCACGAAGCGAATCGGCTGCGGAAACTCGCCGCCGACCAGGCGATCGCCCTCGATGCGGCCGTGGAAGAGGTTGGTCTCACCGATGAAGCTCGCGCTGAAGCGGCAGTTGGGGCGCTCGTAAATCTCGCCCGGCGTACCGACCTGCACCAGCCCGCCCTCGGACAGGATGCCGATGCGGTCGGCCATGGTCATCGCCTCCTCCTGGTCGTGGGTGACGAGGATGCACGTGACCCCCACACGCCGGATCAGGCCGACGAGCTCGAACTGGGTCTGCTGGCGGATGCGCTTGTCGAGCGCGGCGAGCGGCTCGTCGAGCAGCAGCAGGCGCGGCTCGCGCGCCAGGCTGCGCGCCAGCGCCACGCGCTGCTGCTGTCCGCCGGAGAGCGCGTGTGGGCGGCGCCCGGCGTAGGCGCGCATCTGCACCAGCTCGAGCATCTCGTCGACGCGGGCCGCGATCGCCGCGCGCGCCATGCGCGGCCGCAACTGGCGCAGGCCGAAGGCGACGTTGCCCGCCACCGTCATGTGTGGGAACAGCGCGTAGGACTGGAACATCATGTTGGTCGGACGACGGTGCGCGGGCACTGCGGCGAGATCCTCGCCGTCGAGCAGGATGCGCCCGCAACTCGGCGTCTCCAGGCCGGCGATCATGCGCAGCAAGGTGGACTTGCCGCAGCCCGAGCTGCCCAGCAGCGCGAAGATCTCGCGCTCGCCGATGTCGAGCGAGACCTCGCGCACCGCCCAGGTGTCGCCGAAGCGTTTTCCCAGGCGTTCGATGCGCAGATGGACGCGCTCGCGGGCCAAGCTTTCGGGCCCATCCTGCGGCATGCGCTCGTTCATCGCATCACCCGCTGCGCCCGCCCGCCGCTCAGCGTGCCGCCTTGAAGCGGTTCAGCGCCTGGGTCAGCTCGCGCTGCACGTCCTTGCCGAGCACCGGCTTGGCGCGCAGCGTACGCTTGACCGCCTCCGGCACGTTGATCGCCGGGTCGTCGCGCAGCGTGGCGTCGGTGAGCGCGAGCGCCGCGGTGTTGGCGCTGATGTAGAAGGTCTCGTTGGAGATGCGCGCCACCGTGGCCGGGTCCATCATCGCGTCGATCCAGCGGTGGGCGTTATGCGGGTGCGGCGCGTCGCGCGGGATCGCCATCACGTCCACCGACATCATCGCGCCCACGGCCGGGATCAGGTACTGCAGCCTGACCTCTGAGCCGCCGATCTGCGCGCGCCGCGCGGCGATGCGGGCGTCGCCCGAGAACATCATCGCCACGCACAGGCTGCCCTTGGCCATCTGCTCGATGGGCGCGGTGTTGAAGCTGCGGATGTCCTTGCGCACCGGGCGGATGTGCTCGACCGCGGCGCGGATGTCGGCCGGGTCCATCTTCACCGGGTCGAGGCCGGCGTCGAGCATGGCCGCGGGGATCACGTCGCTGGCCTCGTCCATCAGCGCGATGCCGCAGCCCTTCAGGCGCGCGGTCAGCGCAGGGTCGAAGAGCAGGTCCCAGGCGTTGTCGGGCAGCTTGCCGTCGAGCGCCTTCATGACCTTGTCGACGTTGATCGCCACCCCGATGGTGAACCACATGTAGGGTACGAGGTAGCGGTTGCCGGGGTCGGCGACCGCCACCGCCTCGAGGATCAGCGGGTCGATATGGACGAGATTGGGCAGGCGCGACTTGTCGAGTGGCTGGAAGATGCCGGCCTGGATCTGCTTGCCGGCGTACTCCACGCTCGGGTACACAACGTCGTAGCCGCTGCCGCCGGTCAGCAGCTTGCCCTGCAGCGTGGCGTTGCTGTCGTAGAGGTCGTAGCGCACCTCGATCCCGCTCGCCTTCTCGAAGGCGGGGATGGTGTCGGCGGCGATGTAGTCGTTCCAGTTGTAGACGTTGAGGATGGGCTCCTCGGCCGCCACCGCCACCCCGGCGGCCAGGGCCAGCGCCACCATCCAGCCGAACTTCAGCGTCATGCCCGCCTCCCCGCGATCGACAAGGGAACACCGCCTGCCCGCCCGGGTCGGGGGACCCGGGCGGGCAGGCGTCAAACCTTCAGCCGCATCTCCGCCGAGCGGGCGTGCGCCTGCAGACCCTCGCCATGGGCCAGGATGGAAGCCACCTTGCCCAGGTGCTGCGCGCCCGCCTGCGAGATGTGGACGATGCTGGTGCGCTTCTGGAAGTCGTAGGTGCCGAGCGGCGAGGAGAAACGCGCGCTGCGCATGGTCGGCAGCACGTGGTTGGGGCCGGCGCAGTAGTCGCCGAGCGCCTCCACCGCCCAGTGGCCGACGAAGATCGCGCCAGCGTGACGGATGTGGGCGATCCAGTCCTCGGCATCTTCCAGCGCCAGCTCGAGGTGCTCGGGCGCGATGCGGTTGGCGAGCGCGCAGGCCTGCTCCAGGCTGTCGACGTGGATCAGCGCGCCGCGGTTGGCAAGCGACCTGGCGATCGTGTCGCGGCGCGGCATGGTGGGCAGCAGGCGGTCGATCGCGTCGTGCACCGCGTCAATGAAGCCGGCGTCGGTACACAGCAGGATGGACTGCGCGAGCTCGTCGTGCTCGGCCTGGGCGAAGAGGTCCATTGCCACCCAGTCGGCGTGGCCGGAACCATCGGAGATGATCAGCACTTCAGACGGGCCGGCGACCATGTCGATGCCGACGGTGCCGAACACGCGGCGCTTGGCCTCGGCCACGTAGGCATTGCCCGGGCCGACGATCTTGTCCACCTGCGGGATGGTCTGCGTGCCGTAGGCCAGCGCCGCCACCGCCTGCGCGCCGCCGATGGTGAACACGCGGTCGACGCCGGTGATCGCCGCCGCCGCCAGCACCAGCGGATTCTTCTCGCCACGCGGGGTGGGCACGACCATGATCAGTTCGCCGACACCGGCGACCTTGGCCGGGATCGCATTCATCAGCACCGAGCTCGGGTAGGAGGCGCGCCCGCCCGGCACGTAGAGGCCGACACGGTCGAGCGGGGTGACCTTCTGGCCCAGGCGGGTGCCGTCGGCCTCGGTGAATTCCCACGACTCGCCCTTCTGGCGCTCGTGATAGACGCGCACGCGGTCGGCGGCGATGGTGAGCGCCTCGCGCTGCTCGGGGCGCAGGCTGTCGAGCGCGAGCAGCAGCTCGCTCCTGGGCAGCTCGAGCGCGACCATGGATTGCACGTCGAGCCCGTCGAAGCGGCGGGTGTATTCGACCACCGCGGCGTCGCCGGTGGTGCGCACCGCCTGCAGGATCTCGGTGACCGCCGCGTCGATGCGGCCGTCGGCCTCGGCCTCGAAGGCGAGCAGGGCATCGAGGGTGGACAGGAATTCGGGTTCGCGCGCGGCCAGGCGGCGGATCGGGGTCTGGCTCATCGGTAGGGACTCCTCAGGACTGGATCGCGCCGGCGAAGGCGTCGAGCACCGGCTGCAGCAGTTCGCGCTTGAGCTTGAGCGAGGCCTGGTTGACGATCAGGCGCGAGCTGATCGGCATGATGTCCTCGACCTCTTCGAGGTTGTTGGCGCGCAGCGTGCCGCCGGTCGACACCAGGTCGACGATGGCGTCGGCGAGCCCGACCAGGGGTGCGAGCTCCATCGAGCCGTAGAGCTTGATCAGGTCCACATGCATGCCCTTGCCGGCGAAGTGGGCCTTGGCCGCGTTCATGTACTTGGTGGCGACGCGGATGCGCCCGCCCGGGCGGGTCGCGGCGGCGTAGTCGAAGCCCTTCTGCACCGCCACGCACAGCCGGCACTTGGCGATCTCGAGGTCGAGCGGCTGGTAGAGACCCGCACCGCCGTGCTCGACGAGCACGTCCTTGCCGGCGATGCCGAGGTCGGCGGCGCCGTACTGGACGTAGGTGGGCGTATCGGTGGCGCGCACGATGACCAGGCGCACATCCGGCCGGTTGGTGCCGATGATCAGCTTGCGCGAGGACTCGGGGTTGTCGGTGGGCACGATGCCCGCTGCGGCGAGCAACGGCAGGGTCTCTTCGAAGATGCGGCCCTTGGACAGGGCGAGCGTGATGCTGGACACGTGAAAAGCCTTGATCGGGGGGACTCGTCATTGTAACCCGGCGCCGCTTCTGTTAACCTTCGACGCGACTGGCTGAACCGCACGCGGCGGTTCGGCCTTTTCTTTTGTTTCGCCGCAGCGTCGGCGCGCACCTCAGGCAGGAAACCCGCACCATGAAACCGTCGATCATCGTCTCCAGCAGCGACCTCGAGCGCCTCGAGGGTCTGCTCACCCTCCCCGCCTTCCGCAGCCGCAGCGACCTCGACGGCCTGCGCGCGGAACTCGAGCGTGCCGACGTGCGCGAGCCGCAGGACATGCCGGCCGACGTCATCACGATGAACAGCCGCGCGCGCTTCGTCGAGGAAGGTACCGGCCGCGAATACGAGCTGACCCTGGCCTACCCCAAGGACGCCAACGCCGAGGCGCACCGCGTGTCGATCTTCTCGCCCGCGGGCAGCGCCCTGCTCGGTCTTTCGGCCGGCCAGTCGATCGACTGGAAGTCGGCCGACGGCAAGGAAATCCGCCTGAAGGTGCTGGAAGTCACCTGGCAACCTGAAGCCAACGGACAGTTCGAACTGTAAGCGCTCCCGCAGCGTTCCGCGGCTGCCCTGCGGGAGCGACGCAAGTCGCAGTTCGGCGACGGCACGACGGCCGCGTGCACGCGAGCGCATGCCGCCGTCGCAGCTCTCAAACTCCTCTCAACCGAGCCGCCGCACCCTCGCCCCGAGCGCGGCGAGCTTCTCCTCCAGACGCTCGTAGCCGCGATCGAGGTGGTAGATGCGCTCGATCGTGGTGTCGCCCTCCGCCACCAGGCCGGCTACGACCAGGCTCGCCGACGCGCGCAGGTCGGTCGCCATCACGGTCGCGCCCTGCAGCCTGTCCACGCCCTGCACCACCGCGGTGTTGCCGTCGATGCGGATGTCGGCGCCGAGACGCTGCAACTCGACCGCGTGCATGAAGCGGTTCTCGAAGATGGTCTCGCGGATCATCGCCACGCCCTTGGCGACCGCATTGAGCGCCATGAACTGCGCCTGCATGTCGGTCGGGAAGGCCGGATAAGGCGCGGTGCGCAGGCTCACGGCATTGAGCCGTGCCGGCGCGGTCAGGCGGATCGCGTCGCGCTCCGACACCACCTCGCAGCCGGCGTCCATGAGCTTGTCGATCACTGCGTCGAGGTAGCAGGACGAGGTGCCGGTCAGGCGCACCGAACCACCGGTGACCGCCGCCGCGCACAGGTAGGTACCGGTCTCGATGCGATCGGGCATGATGCGGTGGGTCGCGCCGTGGAGCCGCTCGACGCCGCGGATGCGGATCACGTCGCTGCCGGCGCCCGAGATCTGCGCACCCATCGCCACCAGGCAGTTGGCGAGATCGACCACCTCGGGCTCGCGCGCGGCGTTCTCGATCACGGTTTCGCCATCGGCCAGCGCCGCGGCCATCATCAGGTTCTCGGTACCGGTCACCGTCACCATGTCGGTGAACAGGCGCGCGCCCTTCAGGCGCGGCACGGTCGCATGCACGTAGCCGTGCTCGACGCCCACCGCCGCGCCCATGGCCTGCAGGCCCTTGATGTGCTGATCCACCGGACGCGCGCCGATTGCACAGCCGCCGGGCAGCGACACCCGCGCCTCGCCGCAGCGCGCGACCAGCGGGCCGAGCACCAGGATGGAGGCGCGCATGGTCTTGACCATCTCGTAAGGTGCGACCGGGTTGTCGAGCGCGGAGGCGTCGAGCATCACCACGTCGGCCTCGCGCTTGACGCGCACGCCCATCTGAGCGAGCAGCGCCAGCAGGGTATCGATGTCGTTGAGACGCGGAACGTTGGTGAAGGTGACCGGCTCCGCGGTCAGCAAGGCCGCGCACAGGATGGGCAGGGCGGCGTTCTTGGCGCCGGAAATGGCGATCTCGCCCGCCAGGCGGGCGCCGCCTTCGATCAGCAGTCTGTCCATGCGCGGCTCACATCCCGAGTTCGCCGCGGCCTTCTTCCCACTGCGCGGGCGTGAAGGTCTGCAGCTGCAGGGCGTGAATCTCGTTACCCATCAGGCGGCCCAGGGTGGCATACACCGCCTGGTGCTGGCGCACCTTCATCTTGCCCTCGAAGGCAGCGCTGACGACGATGCCGCGAAAATGCACACCATCCTCGCCCTCGATGACCACCAGCTCGCAGGGCAGGCCCTGCTCGATCAGGCGCTTGACTTCACTTGCTTCGAACATTTGGAATCCTTTACGAACGCAACTTGTAACCGCGCGCGAGCATCGCCAGGGTGAGCGCCGCGAGCAGGACGAAACACAGGCCCACGACGCCGAGCGAAAGCCAGGGCGAGGTGTCCGATTGACCGAAGAAACCGTAGCGGAACCCGTCGATCATGAAGAAGAACGGGTTGAAATGCGACACGTCCTGCCAGAACCGTGGCAGCGAGTGGATGGAGTAGAACACCCCCGACAGCATCGTCAGCGGCATGATGAGGAAGTTCTGGAAGGCGGCGAGCTGGTCGAACTTGTCCGCCCAGATCCCCGCGATCACCCCGAGCGAACCGAGGATCGCGCCGCCGAGCACGGCAAAGCCCAGCACCCACAGCGGATGCGCCATCGGCACCACGACGAAGGCGGCCGACACCGCGAGCACGCCCGCCCCCACCATCAAGCCCCGCAGGATCGAGGCGATCACGTAGGCAGCGTAGAACTCGCGGTAGGACAAGGGCGGCAGCAGCACGAAGATGATGTTGCCGGTGATCTTGCTCTGGATCAGCGAGGACGAGCTGTTGGCGAAAGCGTTCTGCAGCACCGACATCATCACCAGGCCGGGCACCAGGAAGCTGGTGTAGGCGACCTCGCCGTAGACCGTGACGTGGCGGTCGAGCACATGGGAGAAGATGAGCAGGAACAGCAGCGCGTTGAGGACCGGCGCAGCGACGGTCTGGAAGCTGACCTTCCAGAAGCGCAGCACTTCCTTGTAGAGGAGGGTGCGGAAGCCGGCGAGCGGCGACTCGGCCGCCATCGGCTCGATGCGCGGGACGGCGTGGGGAGATTGTTCAGGCACGGTTCATCACCTCGACGAAGACGCGTTCGAGATCGGGCTCGCCAAGCCGCATCTCGACGAGGCCGGCTCCACCCTCGCGCAGACGGGCGAGCAAGGTCTCCACCTCGCCATAGCTGTCGAAGGCGAAGTCCACCCAGCTGCCCTCGCCGGCGCTGCCGCCGAGCTCGACGCCGCGCGCGGGGTGCTCCAGGCGCACGGACAGGCTGTGGGTGGCGAAGCGGCGCAGCAGGTTGGCGGTCGTGTCGAGCGCCACGATGCGCCCGGCCTTGAGCATCGCGATGCGTCCGCACAAGGCCTCGGCCTCTTCCAGATAATGCGTGGTGAGCACGATGGTGTGGCCGTCGCGGTTGAGCTTGCGGATGAACTGCCACAGGCCCTGGCGGAGCTCCACATCCACGCCCGCGGTGGGCTCGTCGAGCACGATCACCGGCGGCCGGTGGACCAGCGCCTGTGCCACCAGCACGCGCCGCTTCATGCCGCCCGAGAGCATGCGCATGTTGGCGCTCGCCTTGTGGGTCAGGTCGAGGCTGGCGAGGATCTCGTCGATCCAGTCGTCGTTGCTGCGGATGCCGAAGTAGCCCGACTGGATGCGCAGCAGCTCGCGCACCGAGAAGAAGGGATCGAAGACGAGCTCCTGCGGCACCACGCCGAGGTTGCGGCGGGCGTTGCGATAGTCGACGACGACGTCGTGCCCCATGATCGCGAGCGTCCCGCTGTCGGGCCGCACCAGACCGGAGAGTGCCGAGATCAGCGTGGTCTTGCCCGCACCGTTGGGGCCGAGCAGGCCGAAGAACTCGCCCTGGCCAACCTCGAGGTCGACCCCGCCGAGCGCCTTCAGGCTGCCGTAGTGCTTGCTTACACCCTGGATACGGATCGCCGGCGTGCTCATGCGGCGCGCTCCAGCGGCAGCAGGCCGTCGATATCGTAGAGCGCAGCCAGGCTGGTCAGCCCGGCAGGCGGGTTGCGCAGCATCAGCGCGTGGCCGGCCGCACGCGCGCAGCGCATCCAGTCGAGGATCAGCGCGAGCGCCGCGGAGTCCGCGGCGGAAACCGCCGCGAGATCGACCACCAGGTCGCCCGCGCGCGCGCGCCGCTGCCCCTCGGCGAGCAGCGCCGGCGCGCTCTGCATGGTCAGCGCGCCCGCGGGCGCGAACAGCGCGGGATCGCTCACGCGCCGCGCCCCGCGTCGCCCTGGCTCATGCCCTGCTGCTCGGCGAGCGCGCGGTTGCGCTCCTCGAGCGAGCGGATCAGGCCATCGATGCCACCGCGCGCGATCTCCTGTCCGAAGCTGCTGCGGTAGTTGGTGACCAGGCTGACGCCGGCGACGATCACGTCGAACACCTTCCAGCCCTGTTCGCCCTTCTCCAGCATGTAGTCGATGCCGATCGGTTGCGCACCGGCCTGCACCACCTCGGTGCGGACCTGCACCCTCGTGTCTGCAGGGGCGAAGCGCGAGGGACGGAACTCGATGCGCTGGTCGCGGTACTGCGTCAGCGCGTTTGAATAGGTACGCACCAGCAGGGTGCGGAAGGCATCGGTCAGCCTGGTCTGTTGCTCGGCGCTGGCCTGGCGCCAGTCGCGCCCGACCGCGAGCATGGTCATGCGGCGGAAGTCGAAGTGCGGCAGCACCTTGGCGTCGACCAGCGCGATCACGCGCTGGGTGTCGCCGGCCTGGATCGCCTTGTCGGCGCGCACGATCTCGAGCACTTCGGTGGTGACGTCGCGCACGAGCACATCGGGCGCCTTGTCGGCGCTGGCCGTCGCGGGCAGCGCGGCGCCGAGCAAGGCGCAAAGAAGGAAGGCGCGGAGGAAATCGAGGATCTTGTTCATGGTTCTCGCTTACTGGACGGATTGGCGGGCGACGCGGCGGCCGGCCGTGGCCGGGCTCGCACCGATGTCCGCGTGTTCGAGGTTCCCGACCGCAGAGGCCGCGGCCGTATCGACGTCGCCACCGGGCGGTGCGGCCGACTGTTCGTCGAAATCTTCGTACACGCGTTCCTGGCGGCCATCGCTGACCTTGTAACGGCGTTGTTCGAGATAGAAGTCGCGCACGAAGACATAGCGGTCGAGCGCCGCCTCCTCGAGCGTGCGGTCGGCACCGAGCAGCGTGGAGCGGAGGTGCACAACGCGCGTGCCCAGCACGGTGTTGCGCGTCGCCACGTGATCGATGCTGAAAGGCTCGTTGGCGATGAAGTCGGCGGGCAGCGCGACCGCATCCCGCACGGTCCGCGGACCGAAGAAGGGCAGCACGATGTAGGCGCCCTCGCCCACGCCCCAACGGCCGAGCGTCTGCCCGAGGTCCTCGTCGTGCTTGGGCAGGCCCGCCTCACCGGCGACGTCGAGCAGGCCGAGCAGGCCCCAGGTGGAATTGAGCGCGAAGCGCATCAAATCGCCCATGCCCTCGGCGACCTTGCCCTGCAGCAGGTTGTTGAGCGCGACCCAGGGATCGCCGAGGTTGCCTAGCACGTTGCCGACACCGGTACGCACCGGATGCGGCAGCACCGCCTCGTAGACCTGGGCTGCGGGCTTGATCACCACCTTGTCGACCTGTTCGTTGAAGCCGAACATCGCGCGGTTGTAGCCCTCGAGTGGATCATCGGGATTCGCGGTGGTCGCACAGCCGGTGGCGAGCGCGGCCGACAGCGCGGCCGCGACCAGGCCTGCACGGGAGGAGCGGAAGACGTTTCGCATTGCTGTTTTCTCCGGAGTTCCTTGCCGACCTACTGGGCGGGCGCGTCGGCGGCGCGGTCGAACATGAACTGGCCGATGAGTTTCTCCAGCACCACCGCGGACTGCGTGATCAGCACGCGGTCGCCACCCTTGAGCATCGCGGTGTCGGCACCGGCCTCCAGCCCCACGTACTGCTCGCCGAGCAGGCCGGAGGTGAGGATGGACGCGGTGGTGTCGGCGGGAAACGCATAGCGCTTGTCGATCTCGAGCTCGACCACCGCGCGGTAGATCGCGGGATCGAAGCGGATCACCGCGACCCGGCCCACGAGGACGCCGGAGCTCTTGACCGGCGCGCGCACCTTGAGCCCGCCGATGTTGTCGAAGGGGGCCTCGACGCGATAGGTCTCGGCGCCGTCGAGGCCGGAGAAATTGCCGACCTTCATGGCGAGGAACACCAGCGCGGCAAAGCCGATCGCCACGAAGAGGCCGACCCACAGGTCGAGCGCGGTACGACTCATCATCAACCCCTGAACATGAAGGAGGTAAGCACGAAATCCAGCGCCAGGATCGCCAGCGCGGAGGTCACCACGGTGCGGGTGATCGCGCGCGACACGCCCTCGGCGGTCGGCTGGCAATCGTAGCCCTCGAACACCGCGATCAGCGACACCACGGTGCCGAACACCGCGGACTTGATCACGCCGTTGACGACGTCGTAGCGGAACTCGACCGCGGCCTGCATCTGCGACCAGAACGCGCCGTCATCGACGCCGATCACGACCACGGTGATCACCCAGCCGCCGAACACGCCCATCGCCGAGAACAGCGCCGCCAGCAGCGGCATCGACAGCACGCCACCCCAGAAGCGCGGCGCGACCACGCGCGCGATCGGGTTGACCGCCATCATGTCCATCGCCTTCAACTGCTCGGTGGTCTTCATCAGGCCGATCTCGGCGGTGATCGCCGAGCCGGCGCGGCTGGCGAACAGCAGCGCGGCGATCACCGGACCGAGCTCGCGCAGCAGCGACAGCGCCACCATCACCCCCACCGCGTCGGCCGAGCCGTAGCGCTGCAGGATGTCGTAGCCCTGCAGCCCGAGCACGAGACCGACGAAGAGCCCCGAGACCATGATGATCAGCAGCGACAGCACGCCGCTGAAATAGAGCTCGCGGATGGTGAGATGGATGCGCCGCAGCGACTGCCCGGAGTTCAGCAGCACCGCGAACAGGAAGCGGGTGGCGAAGCCCAGGCGCCAGATGCCATCGATGGTCAGCGCACCGATGCGGCGCAGCGCGGAGGCGATCGCGCTCATGCGCCCTCCCCGCCGAGCAGGCGCTCGATCGGCTCGGCCGGATAGTGGAAGGGCACCGGCCCGTCGGCCTCGGCGTGGACGAACTGATGCACGAAGGGATCCCTCGAGGCGCGGATCTCGTCCGGCGTGCCCTGCGCCACGATGCGGCCGTCGGAGACGAAGTAGATGTAGTCCACGATCGCCAGCGACTCGTGCACGTCGTGGGTCACCATCACCGAGCTCGCGCCGAGCGCGTCGTTGAGCTTGCGGATGAGCTGGCCGATGATGCCGAGCGAGATCGGGTCGAGGCCGGCGAAGGGCTCGTCGTACAGGATCAGCAGCGGGTCGAGCGCCACCGCGCGCGCCAGCGCCACCCGCCGCGCCATGCCGCCCGAGAGCTCGTTGGGATGCAGCTTCGCCGCGCCGCGCAGCCCCACCGCCTGCAGCTTCATCAGCACCAGGTCGCGCACCATGCCCGCGGGCAGGTCGGTGTGCTCGCGCAGCGGGAAGGCCACGTTGTCGAACACGCTCATGTCGGTGAACAGCGCGCCGAACTGGAACAGCATGCCCATGCGCCGACGCAGCGCGTAGAGCTCGCTGCCCGACAGCCGCGCCACGTCGCGCCCCTCCACCTCCACGGTGCCGCCGGTCGCGCGCAGTTGCCCGCCGATCAGGCGCAGCAGCGTGGTCTTGCCGCAGCCGCTGCCGCCCATGATGGCGACCACCTGGCCGCGATGCACGCTCAGGTCGATGCCGCGCAGCACCTCGCGCTCGCCATAGGCGAAGCGCACGTCGCGCAGCGAAACCAGCGGGGAGGGATGTGGGGCGGACACGGTCACGTCGATCGGCCGAATGTGAAAACTCTTGAATATATCAGAGATTTGCGCCCGCTGGCGGACTGATGCTGCAGCGCAGCAAGCAGGTCCGGGCCATTCCCCCGCAGGACACCTCCTCCGCTCCGGTGACGACCGCGGCACCCAGAAAATAATTCCATGCGCTTATTCACATTTTATTTCAATACGAATAGCATGTTCGCATGACATGCACATCGACCGACCTGCGCAGGCTGCTCGCGACCGCGGCGCTTCTGGCGACCGCTGCATGTGCGCCGCTCGGCCGCCCGCCCGCACTCGAGGGGCATCTCGACAAGCGCACCGCGATCGAGCGCACCGCGCCTGTCGGCACGGCGACAAGAAGCCTCGCGCCGCCGATCGCGGAGTCGCCTTCTTCCAGCCGAGGCGCTGCAGCGAGCGCGGCGACGGGCGCGCCTCCGCCCGCTCCGGCCCGCGGGCGAGCAGCTCCCGCGGTGCGCGGATACTCGATCGACGTTTTCGACATCCCGGCCGAGCAGCTGCTGCTCGCCATCGGCCGCGACGCCGGGCTGGAGCTCGACCTCCATGCCGGAATCACCGGAAACGTCAGCCTGCAGGCCCACGACCGCCCGCTCGGCGAGCTGCTGGAGCGCATCGCCCGCCAGGTCGACCTGCGCTATGAGCTGCGCGGCCGCCACCTGCGCGTGCGCCCCGACACCCCCTACATCCGCAGCTATGCGGTGGACTATGTGAACCTGAGCCGCGACATGCGCGGCACCGTCGCCACCAGCACGCAGATCGCCACCTCGGGCAGCGCCGGCGGCGCCGGTCAGCGCGCGTCTTCGACAGGCGGCGCTGGCAACGCCTCGATCACCCAGATCGAGACGCGCTCGGCCAACGACTTCTGGAACACGCTCGAGCACAACCTCGCCGCCATCCTCGCCGGGCCGGGGCGCGCGCCCGACTGCGGGGGCGAGCGCCGCGGCGAGTCCCCCGCCGGCTGCCGCAACGCCGACCTGATGCTCAACCGCGAGAGCGGCATCGTCATGGCGCGCGCCACCCAGCGCCAGCACGAGCAGCTGGAGGCCTTCCTCGCGGGGGTGCAGCGCGCGGCGCGGCGCCAGGTGATGATCGAAGCCACGATCGTCGAGGTCACCCTCGCCGACGGCTACCGCCAGGGCATCGACTGGACCCGGCTCGGCGTGCCGAGCTGGAGCGTGCGCCCGCGCGGCAGCGGCGACGCCACATCCGGCCAGCCCACGCTGAGCTACCTGTCGGCCAACTCCGACATCCGTCTCGAACTGCTGGAGACCTTCGGCACCGTCAAGGTGCTCTCCAGCCCGCGCCTGTCGGTGCTCAACAACCAGACCGCGATGCTCAAGGTCGTCGAGGAGGTCGTCTACTTCCTCGTAGACAGCACCACCACCGAGTACGACGACCGCAAGCAGGCCCGCATCTCCGCGACCACCACGCCGCAATCGGTCTCGGTCGGCATGGTCATGTCGGTCACGCCACAGATCTCCGCCGACGGCGACATCACCCTCAACGTGCGGCCGACCATCTCGGGCATCTCCGGCTTCAAGGACGACCCCAACCCCTCGCTCGGCGACATCCCCAACCGCGTGCCGCAGATCCGCACACGCGAAATCGAGTCCATGCTGCGCCTGCGCAGCGGCGAGGTCGCCGTCCTCGGCGGGCTGATGGAGGACCGCATCGACCACGACACCGGCCGCATCCCGCTGTTCGGCGACCTGCCCGTGGTCGGCGAACTATTCACCCGCCGCGACAACAACGTGCGCCGCACCGAGCTGCTCATCTTCCTGCGCCCCCTGCTGATCGACGAGCCGGGCATGCGCGGCGGCTACGCCGAATACGCCGGCCACCTGCCCGACGACGACTTCCTCCTCGACTCGCCCTCGCCCGGCCAGCGCAACTTCCCCCACCTGCCGCTGCGCCCGCTGCTCGCCCCCGCAGGCGCGGTCTCCGCCGCCGAAGGCTTTTCGGAAGCGGCCTATCCCGACCCTGCCGATCCCCGCTCTCCTGCCGCCTCCTCCACGTCCGCCAGCGCCGCCAACGCGGATGCCGGCACGAGCCCGCCATGAACGCTCCGCTCCCCATCGGCCAGATCCTCATCGCCGCCGGCCTGATCGGCGAGGACCAGCTCCGCATCGCGCTCCACGAGCAACGCGGCCGCGCCCGGCCGCTCGGCCGCGTGCTGGTCGAACTCGGCTTCGTCAGCGAGGCCGCGCTGCGCGAGGCGCTCGCCGCACGCAGCGGCCTGCCCTGCGTCGACCTGGCCAGCGCGCTCGCCGACCCCGACGCGATCGCGCGCGTGCCGCAGGCGCTCGCAAGGCGCCACCGCCTGCTGCCGCTCCAGTACGACGCCGCCCGCCACCGCCTGATCGTCGCGATGGCCGACGCCCACGACATCGTCGCCCTCGACCGTCTGCGTGCCGAGCTCGGGCCGGACGTGCACGTCGAACTGCGCCTGGCCGGCGACAACGAACTCGGCCGCGCGATCGAACAGCACTACGGTCAGGCGAGCTCGATCGAGGACATGGTGCGCGAGCTCGAACGCCGCGCCGGACAGCCCATCGCTGGCGCGCGCGACCCGCAACTCGTCGTGCGCCTGGTCGACGCCCTGCTCGCCGAGGCCGCCGCGCGCGGCGCCTCCGACCTGCACCTGGAGCCCGAGGCCGGCTTCCTGCGCGTGCGCCACCGCATCGACGGCACGCTGCGCCAGGTGCGCGCGATGCACAAGTCGTGCTGGGCGGAGCTCGCCGTGCGCATCAAGGTGCTCGCCGGCATGGACATCGCCGAGTCGCGCAGCCCGCAGGACGGGCGCATCGGCCTTGCGCTCGGCGGCCGGCCGATCGACTTCCGCGTCGCCACCCAGCCCACCTTGCACGGCGAGAACATCGTGCTGCGCATCCTCGACCGCGACAAGGGCATCGTCCCGCTCGACGCGCTCGGCCTCGACCCCGCGCAACGCGCCGCCCTCGACCGCATCCTCGCCCGCCCCGAGGGCCTGATCCTGGTGGTCGGTCCCACCGGCAGCGGCAAGACCACGACGCTGTACTCCATGCTCGGCCACCTCAACACCGAGGCGGTCAACATCATGACTCTGGAAGATCCGGTCGAGTATCCGCTCGCGCTGATCCGCCAGACCCAGGTCGGCGACGCCTCACGGCTCGACTTCGCCGACGGCGTGCGCGCGCTGCTGCGCCAGGACCCCGACGTGATCCTGATCGGCGAGATCCGCGACGCCGACACCGCCACCATGGCCTTGCGCGCCGCACTCACCGGCCACCGGGTGTTCGCCACCCTGCACGCCAACTCGATCTTCGGCGCGCTGCCGCGCCTGCACGAGATCGGCATCGGCGCCGAACTGCTCGCCGGCAACCTGTGCGGCATCCTCGCCCAGCGCCTGGTGCGCCGGCTGTGCCCCACCTGCCGCGAGCCGGTGCCGGACGACGCCCCCGAGCGTCACCTGCCCGGCCTCGCCGCCGATGCCCCGCCAGCGCCGAGCTGGCGCGCGCGCGGCTGCCCCGAATGCGACTTCCGCGGCTATCGCGGCCGTCTCGCGATCATGGAGATCCTGCCCTTCGACGCCGAGCTCGACGAGCTCGTCGCACGCCGCGCCAGCCCGGGCGAGCTGCGTGCAGCCGCACGCACGCGCGGCCATCGCAGTCTGGCCGAGGACGGACTGCGCCGGGTGCTCGACGGCAGCACCAGCCTCGCCGAGCTCGCCCGCGTGGTCGACCTCTCCGCGCTCGCGGCTACGGCGAAGACCGCGCACGGAGGTGAGGCATGAGCGTGCCCCTGCGGCCGCCCGAAGGGCAGCGCGCTCGTCCGCCGCGGAGGATGTCGTGCAGCGACGGGAGGAAGGCCCCATGAGCACCTGGCGCTACCGCGCGCTCGCTGCCGACGGCCGCCGCGTGCGCGGCGAGCTCGATGCGGCCGACCTCGGCGAACTCGAGCGCCTGCTCGAAGCGCGCGCCCTGCTGCTGATCGACGCCCAACCACGCGGCGTGCGCGGCCTGCTGCCGCGCCGGCGCATCGCGCGCCGCGAGCTGATTCCCTTCTGCTACCACCTCGAGCAACTCCTCGCCGCCGGCGTGCCGCCCTTCGAGAGCCTGGCCTTGCTGCGCGACGCCGGCGCCGAGCCGCGGCTGCAGCAGGTGATCGGCGCACTGATCGCGGACGTCGAGCGCGGCCTGCCGCTGTCGGGCGCCGCCGCTCGCCAGCCCGAGGCCTTCTCCGCGGTCGCGGTGAGCCTGCTGCGCGCGGGCGAGCAGGCCGGCCGCCTGCCCGAGGCGATCCGCGACATCGGCGCCGCGCTCGCGCAGGAAGAAGAACTCGCCAGCCACGCGCGCCGCATCGCGATCTATCCCGCCATCGTCGCCACGGTGCTGCTGGCCGCGGTGGTGGTCGCCCTCATCCACGTGGTGCCCGAGCTGGAGCGTCTGCTGCGCGGCACCGGCCAGCGCCTGCCGCTGCAGACGCGCATCCTGGTGGGACTGTCCGCGGCGGTACGCGACTGGGGCTGGGCCATGCTGCTCGTCACGCTCGCCGGCGCGGCGAGCAGCGCCCACGCGCTCGCCCGCTCCGAAGCGCTGCGCACCCGCGTGCACGCCCTGCTGTTGCAACTGCCGCTGGTCGGCGGGATCCTGCGAAAGCTCGCCCTCGCGCGCTTCGCCGCGCTCTTCGCCACCCTCTACGGCGCCGGCATCAACGTCATCGACGCGCTCCACACCAGCACCGGCGCCACCGCCAACCTCGCCCTGCGCGCCGGACTGCGCGAGGCCACGGGCGCGATCGAGCAGGGCCGCCCGATCTCGGTCGCCTTCGAGGCGACCCGGGTCTTCCCGCCCCTCGTCATCCGCATGCTGCGCCTGGGCGAACACACCGGCGCGCTCGACGACGCGCTCGCCAAGGTCGCCAGCCTCTACCGCCGCGACGTCGCCGAGGGCATCGCCCGCCTGCAGGCCGCGGCCGAACCCGCACTCACCATCCTCATGGGCGGCCTGCTGCTGTGGATCGCGAGCGCGGTCCTGGGGCCGATCTACGAGCTCATCACCCGCCTGCCGGTCTGACCATGCGTCGCGAACCCCTGCTCCTCGCCGTGGCTCCGTCCGGCCTCCTCGCATGCATCGGGCATGGCGACGGCATCACCCTCCTCGCTGCCTTCACCTGCGGCGAGGAGGCCGCCTTCGCAAGCTGGCTCGCCCGCCGCCCGCCGGACGAGCCCTGCCGGATGTTGGTCGACCTGCCCGACGAGGCCTACCAGATCGAGGACCTGCCGCGCGTGCGCGGCAGCGACCGTCGCGCCCTGTTCGCGCGCCGACTCGCTCACTGGTTCCCCGAGCCGCGCTTCGCACGCGCCACGCCGCTCGGCGCCCTGCCCGACGGACGCCAGGGCGCCGAGCGGGTGCTTTTCGCCGGAATGGAACGCAGCACCGAACTCCTGCCCTGGCTGGATCGCCTCGCGGCCGACGGACGCCGACCCCAAGTCCTCGTCCCCGCCAGCGCCCTCCTGCCACGCCTGCCCCTGCCGGGAGCACGCCAGCGCCGCCACGGCAAGGCGCCGCCACGGCCGCGCCTGCTCGCCACCCACGGGCGCGCGGGCCTGCGCATTTCGCTGCTGGCCGGCGAACACACCCTGTTCTCCCGCCTCGTGCGCGGCCACGCCGACTCCCTCGCCGATCCGCAAGCGCTGGCGACGGAGCTCGAGCGCACCCGCGACTACCTGGCCGCCCAGCACCGCATCGCCAGCGATGCGCCACTCGATCGCATCGTCGCGGACCTTCCGGCTCAGACCGGGACGGAGCACGCCACACTGCCTCCGATCGGCGTCGCCGCCGCCGACACGCTCGCGGGCTGCGGACTCCCGAACAGCTACGACGCCCATTTGCTGCTCGCCCTGCGCCACGCCCCCACGACGATCGGCTGGCCGCTCGC